>Ga0080004_1121346_pt1:5000-13083 | contig 13083 bp, 7 predicted proteins | sample WasSprMetagenome_FD_69207 | JGI IMG/M metagenome (GOLD analysis project Ga0080004, IMG submission 69207) | Sulfidic aquatic microbial communities from Washburn Spring, Yellowstone National Park, USA - WS (SPADES assembly) (version 2) | ecosystem: Environmental > Aquatic > Thermal... | reverse complement strand
CCTCGCTTCGGCGCCCGTGCAGAAGGCCCGCCCTGTACAGGGATTCTTCTACCAAAGACCAGACAATCCTCTCCACTTCCCCCAGCGGCAGGCTGGCGTCCACCAGCCTCACCCTTTGCGGATGGTCCCGGGCTATCTCCAGGAAACCTTCCCTGACCCGCCGCTGGTAATCCTCGTCCCGGCCCTCAATGCGGTCCCGGGCGGCGCCGAGGCGGTACCGCCTGGCAAGCGCGGGGTCGATGTCCAGCAGGATGGTTAGGTCGGGCTCCAGCCCCGCGGTGGCGAGGCGGTTGGCTTCCCGGACCCGGTCGGCCGGAATGCCCAGCCCGGCCGCCTGATAGGCCAGGCTGGAATCGAGGAACCTCTCCATCACCACCACTTTCCCCTCCCGCAGGGCGGGGAGCACCACCTCGTGTACCGCCTGGGCCCGGGAGGCGGCGTAGAGCAGTACCTCGGCCTGGGGACATATGTTCCGCCCGGGATCCAGCACCAGCCGCCTGATGGCCCGTCCCAGGGAGGTACCCCCGGGTTCGCCCAGGGCCACCACGTCCAGACCCCGCGCCCTGAGCTTGGGCACGAGGAGGCGCAACTGGGTCGACTTGCCACCACCGTCCGGCCCCTCCAGCGTGATGAAGTATCCCACCGCCATCACCCCCGACCCCGTCGCCGGCACACCACGGCCGCCCTCACGCTTCCCGTACCACGCGCACCACGCCGCTCGCCCTCTCACCGGGTGCCCCCGGCCAGCCCACCTCGCCTACCGGTTCCAGCCCCACCTCCCGGCAGCGCCGGAGAAACGCCACCGCCTCCTCACTCCACCTCTCCCCCGGGACCACCAGGGGCACCCCGGGCGGAGAAAGGTAGATCATTTCCCCGGCCACCCTCCCGGACGCCCTGGACAGCGGGACCTCCTCATGCTCGGCCCACCACGCCTCGGCCGGGTCGCAAACCGCCTCCAGCCGCGGATAAGGCCCCACGGAGGGCCCCGGCGTACCCCTCCCCGGCGCGGACCCCACCATGCGCCTGAGCACCTCGCCCAGGTGACGGACCTCGTCCCCCATCCCCAGCCCGAGGAGGAGGAGTACCCTGTCGGGTTCGGCCCACTCCGCCTCCATACCTGCCGCGCGCAGAGCCGCGGCCACCTCTCGCCCGTCCCGCCCCAGGGCGGCCGCATCCACCACCAGGCGGAAAGGGTCCTGCACCCAGCCCGCGGGCAAAGCCCGGGGCAGCAGGGGAATGCCCCGGTCCGCCAGGCCCTCCCGCAGTCGCCGGGCCTGTTCCACGCGGTCGCACGCCGTCGCGAACCAGCGGGCCAGGTGCCACCGGGCCACGTCCAGGGAGGCCATGATGAGGTAAGAGGGGCTGGAACTCTGCACCATGCGCAGGCAGGCCCGCAGCCTGGAGCGGTCGACCAGAGGCCCGCGCACGTGCAGCCAGGCACCCTGCGTGAGGGCAGGGAGAGTCTTGTGGGCGCTCTGGATCACCACGTCCGCTCCCGCCTGCAGGGCGGAGGGCAGGCCGGGCGCACCCCAGTGGGCGCCGTGCGCCTCGTCCACCACCAGCACCGTTCCCGCCCGCCGGCAGGCACGGGCCACTTCGTCCAGGGGGAAGGCCACGCCGTAGTAATTGGGCCTGGTGAGGAGCAGGACAGCGGGACGCCATTCCTCCACGGCGACGACAGCTTCTTCCGGCGAGGGACCCATGGGCACGCAGTCCCCGGTCCACCTCTCGGGCAGATAACGGACCCGGCACCCGGCCAGGATGGCGGCCGCAAAGGCGGCACGGTGGCTGTAACGTGCCATCAGTAGCTTGCGGCCCGGCCCGCCCGCCGCCAGCACGGCGGCCATGATCCCGGCCGTGCTCCCTCCCACCAGGAAAAACGATTCCTCGGCGCCGTAAAGTTCGGCCAGGGCCCGCTGGGCCTGCGCGATGACACCCGAGGGGTGGTGGAGGTCATCCAGGCCCTCGAGTTCGGTGGCATCCAGGCGAAAAAGACGCTCCGGGAGCAGGGCCGCCACCTCCGGAGCGACCTCCCTGCCCTGGCGGTGACCAGGGGTGTGGAAGGAACAGAGACCCGCCCGCTCCCAGGCCAGCAAGGCCTCGAGCAGGGGCATGCGCCCCTGGTCGCAGCAGCCCCCGCTGTGACCCGGGTCCGTCGCGAACCCGGAGGCAACCCACCCTTGCCGCTCCGTGAGTTACACCTCACATACCAGACTTTCCAGATCGCGGGGATAGTACGTCAGCACTTCTATCCCATGCTCTGTCACCAGCACCGTGTCCGAATGCCGGAAGCCGCCCAGGCCGGGGACATAGATCCCGGGCTCCACGCTGAAAACCATGCCGGGTACGATGAGGGTGTCATCCCCCACGTCGAAGAAGGGGGCCTCGTGGCCCAGGAGGCCCAGGGCATGCCCGGTGTGGTGCCGCCAGTAATCGTCCAGCCCCTGGTCGGCGAAGAAGCGGCGCACGGCTTCATCCACGTCAGCGCAACGGGCTCCGGGTCTGATGGCCTCCATGGCCGTCTCCTGGGCGGCCAGCATGAGATTGAACAGGCGCCGTGCGCGAGCATCGGGCTCCCCCACGAACATGGTGCGCTCCAGCTCGCTGTGGTAACCACCGACGTTGGCGCCCGCTCCCGTGACCAAAATGTCACCCCTGCGCAGCACAGCGCCGGTGGTGAGGGAGTGCGGGAGGGCCGATTCCTTCCCCACCTGCCCGCGGAAACCGGCTGCGGCCCCCGGTTCCCCGATTCCCCACGACACCCGGTGCGGCCCCAGCGCCTTCAGCATCGCGTCGGTGGCACGGGCAGAGGCCTGCCAGGATATCTCCGCCTCGCTGCGGCCCGGCGCCACCATTTCCTGCAGGAAAGCGTGGGCAAGGTTCCCCCAGCGCACGCTCTCCCTGATGAGGAATATTTCTTCGGGGGACTTGACCATGCGCATGCGGGCCCCGAGGTCGCTAACCACCTTTACCTCTCCGTCCGTCACTTCGCTCAGGCGGGGACCCCGGTACCCCATTCCCGAGGAGTATCCGTCGGCGTCGGCCAGCAGTCGTTTGCCCGCCAGTCGCAGGTCGCCCAGGATATCGCGCAGAAACTCCATGGGGTGGCGCCGCCCCGGGTACTCCGGGTAGGACCTCACCTCATCCACACAGGCGTCCCTCGCCGCGTGCTCTTCTTCCAGGCGTGGCACCAGGAGGAGCGATCTCGGTGCGGGGGTGACCACCAGGACCACGGGGCGCTCCGTGGGGAGGAAGGAGAAACCGGAGAAGTAGAAAACTTCCACGGGTCCGAACAGGCAGGCCGCCTGGCACCCCGCCCGGTCCACCTCGTCGAGCAGTCGCTCCCTTCTCCTGGCAATCTCTTCCCGGCTGATGCACCACACGCCCCGTCCCTCCGCCTGCGCCGGCCCGGCCGGCAGAACTCCTCCCCTTTTATTTGGCACCCGCCGCCCGGCCTCCTCCCGTGAGCGGGGAACTTCGCCCGGAAGGGAGTGCGAGCATGAGAGTCGCGTGCGTGCAGCTGGAAGCCTGCGACCTGGAGAGGGCAGAGGAAGGGCTGTCCCACGCCCTCTCCATGACGGAGAACGCCCTGGAACTGCGGCCGGACGTGGTCGTACTGCCCGAGTGCACCTATCCCGCTTACTTCCTGGCGGGATACGACCGCGTCCGCCTCCGCCCTCCCGGAGAAGTCCTCGAGATGTTCGCCCGCCTGGCCCGCCGCGGCCAATGCTACCTGGCGGTGGGCCTGGTGGAACCGGGGCCTGCGGGCAGGCTGCTCAACTCCGCGGTGCTGCTTTCTCCCGCCGGCGAGGTGGTGGCCCGCGGCCACAAGCATTTCCTGTGGCACTTCGATCGACGCTGGTTCGACCCCGGTCCCGCCCCCGCCGTGGCTAGCACCCCCTGGGGGAAGATAGGCATGTTCGTGTGCGCGGACGGGAGGCTACCCGAGATACCCCGCCTGCTCGCCCTGGCAGGGGCCCGGCTGCAGCTGGATTTGACCGCCTGGGTCTCATCCGGTCGCGATCCCGCACGACTCACCAATCCCCAGGCGGAGTACATGCTCCGGGTGCGCGCCCTGGAGAACCGGTCCTATATGGCTGCCGCCAACAAGGTGGGCGTGGAAGCGGGCCGGGTGGTCTATTGCGGGCGGAGCCAGGTGATCTCCCCCGAAGGAGAGGTCCTGGCCCTGGCCGGATCGACAACCCCCCAGGTGATCTACGCCGACATCGAGCTACCCGGCAGCAGCGAAGATCCTCTGTGGCCGGATTTCGACCCCCTGCGCGACCGGCGCCCTGCCGACTATGGCCCGCTGGCCTCTCCCGTGCAACCCTCTCCACCCCCCGGCCCGGCCCCGGTGGTGCGCCTCGCCGCCGTGCAGCTATCCCGCCGCGACCTGCTTCCCCAGTTCCTGTACGGCCTCGCCTGCGAGGACGCCCTGGCGGCCGTGACCAGCCCCCTCCCGGCCGACCCCGGGTCGCTGCCGGGCCCGGCACGGGGATCGGACTTCCCTCCCGTCATGATCACCGCCTGGTGGCGCCACGGAGAACTCCTGGCCCGCCTCGAAACCCCCGGGTTCACGGTCACCGTGGAGCGTTCCCTGGCTCCGGCCAGGCGGGTATACGACACCCCCGCCGGCCGTGTGGGGGTGATGCTCGACCGGGAAGGCCTGCTGCCCGAGGTACCCCGCCTGCTTGCCCTGGCGGGCGCCGACTGGATCGCGTGGCCCTGCTCCCTCCCCGCCGATCTGGTGGAACTGCTGGCCCGCACCCGCGCCGCCGAGAACAGGGTGTTCGTGGTGGCGGCCAACACCCCGGACCCCCTCCGTATCAGGTCGCCCGGAGCGGCCAACCGCGGAACCAGCCCCCACGACCCGCCAGGCACGCCCGGCCAGGGCAACTCCACAGACGGGGGCGCCAGCCTGGTGGTGGATCCCGACGGCCGCATCCTGGCCCAGGCCTTTGTCGGCCGCGACCAGAGCATAGCGGGCCAGGCTCACCTTTGCCTGGCCCGTACCAAGACCATCGTGCCCGGTACCGACGCTATGGCCGACCGCCGGCCGGAAACCTATACCGCCCTCACCGAAATTACCCGGTCACCTCGAGCAGGTTGACCACGCCGCCTACTCCTTCCACCGTGCGCGTAACCCGCTCCGCCTTGCGCTTCGCATCCTCCGAAGGTACGCTCCCGTAGAGATACACCCGCCGCTTCAGCGTGCCCACCCGAATTCCCCTGGCAAAGGCCGCCGTCTGATCATGTACCCGCAGCTGCACGATGACCCGGCTGGAAACGGTGGCATCGCCCGGATCGCGATCCAGGCCTTCCGGTAAGTCTGCCATACCCCCTCCTCCTTTCTGGCAGCCACTGGGCCATCACGGAATTTTATCGGGACGGAGGGTGCCGGGGCAAAGCTTCGTATTCCGAAATGAGCGCCTCCGCAGGCCGTCGCACCCTCTCTCCGCCTGCCGCGCTCCCCCGCGCGCCGCCGGGCGCACCCTCTCGCTCCTCGAGGCCCGCGAGGGGGCGGGGCTTCCTCACCGAAAGCGGTGTCGGGCAGCACCGGCACGTGCCGGGCGTACCCGGGCGGTGCTGATCAGCAAGTCAGAGCCCCCGCGGGTTTGTGTGCCCGCGGGGGCTCTCCAATGAGTTCCCGGCACCGACCTACTCTCCCAGGCGGTCCCCCGCCAAGTACCATCGGCCCTGGAGGGCTTAACGACCGTGTTCGGGATGGGAACGGGTGTGGCCCCTCCGGTATGGGCACCGGGAATCCTGCACCCTCAAAACCACACAGCGGAACACGCCCGCGCCCGGAAGGCTCAAGCCCTCGGTCGATTAGTACCGGTCAGCTCAAGGCATCGCTGCCCTTACACCCCCGGCCTATCTACCAGGTAGTCTACCTGGGACCTTACCGGCTTGCGCCGTGGGAGGCCTAATCTTGGGGAGGGCTTCGCGCTTAGATGCTTTCAGCGCTTATCCCACCCGGACATGGCTACCCGGCTTCTGCCGCTGGCACGACAACCGGTACACCAGCGGTCCGTCTGCCCCGGTCCTCTCGTACTGGGGGCAGCACCCCTCAAGCCTCCTGCGCCTGCGGCGGATAGGGACCGAACTGTCTCACGACGTTCTGAACCCAGCTCACGTACCGCTTTAATGGGCGAACAGCCCAACCCTTGGGACCTGCTCCAGCCCCAGGATGCGGTGAGCCGACATCGAGGTGCCGAGCCTCCCCGTCGATGTGGACTCTTGGGGGAGACCAGCCTGTTATCCCCGGGGTAGCTTTTATCCGTTGAGCGACGGCCCTTCCACTCGGTACCGCCGGATCACTAAGCCCTGGTTTCCCACCTGCTCGACCAGTCGGTCTCACAGTCAAGCTCCCTTCTGCCTTTGCACTCACCGCGCGATTTCCAACCGCGCTGAGGGAACCTTTGGACGCCTCCGTTACCCTTTAGGAGGCGACCGCCCCAGTCAAACTGCCCACCTGACACTGTCCCCGGACCGGCTCCACGGCCCCAGGTTAGAACTTCAATGCCCGAAGGGTGGTATTCCACCGACGGCTCCACCCACCCTGACGAGCGGGCTTCCCAGCCTCCCACCTATCCTCTACATCAGACACCAAAGTCCAATGTCAGATTGCAGTAAAGCTCCACGGGGTCTTTCTGTCCAGCCGCAGGTAACCTGCGTCTTCACAGGTAACTCAATTTCACCGGGCCCCTCGCCGAGACAGCGCCCAAGTCGTTACGCCATTCGTGCGGGTCGGAACTTACCCGACAAGGAATTTCGCTACCTTAGGACCGTTATAGTTACGGCCGCCGTTCACTGGGGCTTCGGTTCGGAGCTTCGGAGGTAATACCCCCTAACCCCTCCCCTTAACCTTCCAGCACTGGGCAGGCGTCAGCCCCTATACATCGGCTTGCGCCTTAGCAGAGACCTGTGTTTTTGTTAAACAGTCGCTTGGGCCGTTTCTCTGCAACCTCCCGGGCTCCACGCGCAAGGCGCTTCACCCAGTCGGCACCCCTTCTCCCGAAGTTACGGGGTCATTTTGCCGAGTTCCTTAGCGAGGGTTGCCCCGCGCGCCTTGGGATCCTCTCCCCGCCTACCTGTGTCGGTTTCAGGTACGGGCACCCATGGCCTGGCTAGAGGCTTTTTTCAGCAGTACGGGATCAGCCACTTCGGTACTCTGATTTCCCTCCCCTTCACCCCTCAGGTTACCACCCCTCCGGATTTCCCTGGAGAAGCACCCCTACGGGCTTGGCCGCACTCAACCAACGGCGCGGTTGGCCTACCCCCCTGCGTCACCCCATCGCTCATAACGGCCATAAGGTGGTGCCGGAATATCAACCGGCTCCCCATCACCTACGCCTTTCGGCCTCGGCTTAGGCCCCGACTAACCCTGAGCGGACGAGCCTTCCTCAGGAACCCTTAGGCTTCCGGCGGGCCGGATTCCCACCAGCCTTTTCGCTACTCATACCGGCATTCTCACTTCTGCCCGCTCCAGCCGTCCTCACGGTCAGCCTTCCCAGCAGGCAGAACGCTCCCCTACCACTGGACTACACCATCCAGTCCGCGGCTTCGGTGGCAGACTTAAGCCCCGTGTATTTTCGGCGCAGGGCCTCTCGGCCAGTGAGCTGTTACGCACTCTTTAAATGATGGCTGCTTCTAAGCCAACATCCTGGCTGTCTCAGAAACCCCACTTCCTTCACCACTTAGCCTGCCCTTGGGGACCTTAGCCGGCGGTCTGGGTTGTTCCCCTCTCGTCTGTGAAGCTTATCCCCCACAGACTGACTCCCGGGGTCAAGCAGGGCGGAATTCGGAGTTTGAATGGGTTCGGTAACCTGGTAGGGCCCCTAGCCCAATCAGTGCTCTACCTCCACCCCCCAACCCCCGAGGCTAGCCCTAAAGCTATTTCGGGGAGAACCAGCTATCGCCGAGTTCGTTTGGCATTTCACCCCTACCCACAGCTCATCCCATGGCTTTTCAACGCCAACGGGTTCGGGCCTCCACGCGGGGTCAACCGCGCTTCACCCTGGCCATGGGTAGCTCACTCGGCTTCGGGTCTGCGGACCACAACTCAACGCCCTGTTAGGAC
>Ga0080004_1122476_pt1 | contig 13084 bp, 10 predicted proteins | sample WasSprMetagenome_FD_69207 | JGI IMG/M metagenome (GOLD analysis project Ga0080004, IMG submission 69207) | Sulfidic aquatic microbial communities from Washburn Spring, Yellowstone National Park, USA - WS (SPADES assembly) (version 2) | ecosystem: Environmental > Aquatic > Thermal springs > Hot... | reverse complement strand
TATTATGTCTCAGTGTTGACAGAAGATCAGAAGGCCTGGGTTCTGAGAATATTAGCAGACAATCTTTTAGAGAGACTCAAGACTAGATATAGAGAGGTGAAAATGCCTCCCACAGTATTAGTTGTTGAAGAGGCTCCTCTATTCATATCATCTACAAGCCCGAGTGTTGCTAGAGAAAGTCTTAAAAGATTTGCCAGAGAAGGAAGAAAATTTGGCGGCGTTCTTATAATCGCTAGTCAGAGACCTAGAACTCTTGATCCAGACATATCCTCTCAGATCCAGAACTTTTTATTCTTAAAACTTGTTCAACAAGAAGATATTAAAAATGTCATGTCTATAGCAGATAATCTTGAGGAGAGTCTTGCCAGAACACTGCCTAGTCTACCAACTGGATGGGGCATTCTAATGGGAGAATGGGTCGGCAGGTTCCCAGCGTTGGTTGCTATAGATAGACATCCGGGTAAGAGACTTGGAGCCTCACCAGATCTTGTCTCTGAATGGAGAGACTTCTCAGAAAAGAAGGAGAGAAAAGATCTTATGCCATCAGAATTTCAATTCTGAGGATGATCTAATGAGGATCCTTCATGTCGCAGATACTCATCTAGGTCATAGAAGATGGAATCTCCCTGAGAGAGAAAAGGATCTTTACGATGTTTTTGATGAAGTTGCTGATATAGCTATTGAGGAGAAGGTGGATCTTGTTCTTCACGCTGGCGACATGTTTGATAAGAGCGATCCTCCTCCACAGACTTATATAAGAACATATGAGATCCTTAAGAAGTTAAGAGATAAAAACATAGGCTTTTATGTTGTGGCAGGTAATCACGAGGTTCCTGGAACTATAAAAGATTCTCCTCTAAGCTTTTTTGAGAAGATAGGTCTTCTAAAGATTCTTTCTCTAAGAGATGTTGGGAGAGAGGTTTTGAAAGATGAGTATGGTAGAGATCTTGAGATATATGGCTATTCTAAGAAGATTTCGAGAAAATTTTTTGAAGAGAAGATCCCTGTTAAAGATAGAGAGACAATTAGAATAGCATTGATCCATGAGCTTGTGTGTGAGCCTATGAGAGATTATCTAGGCTGGACTGAGAATATGTGTAGAGAACGTGAGCTTCCTATGTTAAGCTCTTCACCAAATATAGAATACTTCAGCTACATAGCTCTGGGAGATCTTCATATAAGATGGGAGAACAAGATCAGAGGTTCAATAGCTGTGTATCCAGGATCTACAGAAGCTCTTAACAAAGGAGAGGCTTTTGATGAGAATTATAATTTTATTGATAGATACGTGTATATAATAGATGTTTTAGACAAAGAGATCAGATATAGACCTAGGAGACTCACCAAGACTAGGCCTTGGATATATATTGAGGCTAAAGATCATAGGGATGCCATTATGAAGATACAGAGTCTTTCAAATAAAAAGTTTGTCAAGCCGCCTATTCTCGTCATACATATATTGAGAAGAGAAGGATCTTTGGAGCGTGAGAGATTAATTAAAGAACTTAATGATCTTGTTGATAAAAACGTCATATTTAAGATCGATAGTATATCCTATGCTGAAGAAGAGAGACCTGTCTCATATAGTATAAAAGAAGGGGCAGAAGGATTCTCACTTGATAAAGTTCTGACAGAAGTATTCGGTGATAGAGAGATTGCTGAGTTGATTCGAGATTTTATTGATGAGAAGATTGATGAGAAGACTTTGATGAATAGATTAAGAGAAGATAAAGATTTTCTAGATAAACTCCACAAGATCATTAGAGAGACGAGGTTGTGAAAAATGTTTATCGAGGAGGTATATTTAAAAGACATATTTTCTCATAGAGAAAGCAGGATCAAATTTGGCAGAGGTCTCAACGTGATCATAGGTCCAAATGGTGCTGGAAAAAGCTCTATAATAGACAGCATAGTATATGCGCTGCTAGTCTACGGGCCTGCCTCAGAAGAGCTTGTCAGAACAAGAAAAAGTGAGATGATCCGAGTGGGAGCCAGAAGAGGAGAGATAAAGATTTTATTCAGTAGAGGAGGCCATATGTATGAGGTTCATAGAATAGTATCTTCCGAAGGATCCTCCGAAGATATTCTCAGAATGATACGTCCAAAACAAATGGTCTTGGCTTTGAGAAGTAATGTTGCAAAAGAGATTTACAAGATCCTTGAGATATCAGATCCAAAGATCCTTACTTCAACAATAATAGCTAGACAAGACTATATCAATGAGATACTGCTGGAACCTTCATCAAGAAGAAAAGAGAGGATTTTGAGACTGATAGGTCTTGATAAAATTGAGAAAGCTAGAGAAAAAATTAGAGAAATGATTAAAGAAATAGATCAGAGGCTTAAAGAAGTTTTTAAAGAGCTTGGCAGAAAAGAACAGCTGGAGAAGGATCTTTCTAATTATAGAGGAGTTCTTAAAGAGAGAGAAGAGAGATATTATAAACTCAGCTCAGAAGTTGAAAAACTTAGAAAAACTCTTGAGGATCTTCAGATGAGAAGAGATGAGGCTCAGAAGATATTTGGAGAGCTGATGATAATCAGAGAATATAATGATCTTATGAAGAAAAAAGCTGATCTTGAGAAGCTTAACAACAGATTATCTAAATACAACACCGAGAGGATTAACAGTCTCAGAAAGATCAGAGATGAGATCAAGAGTCTTTATAAAGAAAAAGATCGTTATTCAAATGAGTTTAAAAAAGTCTTTGAAGAGATCCAGAGGATAAAAAAAGAATATATTTCTCACGTGAAGAAGATTCTTGAGCTAGTTGATGACAAAGATCTTATTAATATAATCATGAGATTGTTAGATGAAGATAGATTTGTAGACATTATAGAGAGATTGAAAGATTATATCAACAAGATCTTGGGGGAGATAAGTTATCTACAGGCTTTGAGAGATATGTTGTCTAGTTTCATAAGAAACTTTAGAGAAAGTGATAGATGCCCTATATGTGGTTCTCCACTTAATAAAGAGAGGAGAGAAGAGATCCTTAGACATCATGAGGAGGAGCTCAACAGGATCTTTGCTAGAGAGAAGATTCTTCAGGATAGAAAGAATATTTTAGAGAAGACCTTATCTACTTTAGAAATGATCTTAAGATCTTATGAGTTGAACAAGAGAAGACTTTCAGATCTTGAGATGAATCTGATGAATATCGATAAAGATCTTTTGGAGAAAAACGTTTTATGTAAAGATCTTATTAAAGATCTTGTTGATATAGATGTGAATTGTGTTGAAAAAATTGATGAAATTATTGAAGATTATGAGAAGACTTTTGCTGAGAAGAAGATTCTTGAGAGCGATATATACAGACTTGAGAAAGATCTTGAGAGATATAAGGGTTCTATAGATGAGTTTAGAAGACATGTGGCTGATTTTCTGATTAGAAGCGGTTTTAAAGATCATGTTAATAAAGATCCTGTTGAGCTGACAGATCTTTTCAATGATATTATTAATAAGATGTACAGAGAGATCGAGGCTGTTAAAAAAGATTATGAGCCTAAAAACTCTGATCTTAACAGGTTGGAGGGAGAGATCAATAGATTGAGAGATGTTATAAAAGATATTGAAGAGAAGCTTCAGAAGCTTAGAAGTATTGAGGAGGAGAAGAATAGACTTGAGAAGATAAGAGAGATATTTGATAAACTGACTGATCTTATGAAGAGAGATGGAGTGATTGTGAGAAAAATGACTTATATGCTTAGAGAGGCTCTTGAGAAAGAGATCAATGATATATTAAGTGAGATTGGGAGAAGCTTCAGAGTCTCTGTAGACGACGAGTTTGATATAAACATAATATATGGGACAGATCTTGTGAGACCTGTTGATAATTTAAGTGGTGGTGAGAAGACTATGTTGTCAATCGCTATGAGACTTGCACTTGCAAAAGTATTAACAGGGAGAATACCTAGATTCATGATTCTTGATGAGCCCACACAAAATCTTGATAAAGATATGAGAGTTATGATCTTTGATATTATAAAGACTATATCAGGTGGAATGGATCAGGTCATTGTCGTCACACATGATGAAGATATTATTGAGAAAGCAGATCATGTTATTAAAGTAGTTAATGATGGAGGAATAAGCAGAGTATCATCAGACTAGACATATATAATTTTTATAAGGAATATATGTTTATGAGAGAAGTTTGTCTGAAGAAGATATTGAAGAGAGAAGATCTAAAGAAGAGATTGAGAGACTTAGTGTTGGTGTAGAAGGTTTCGACCCTATAATAGGAGGAGGGATCCCTAGAGGATTTTTTGTTGCAGTAACAGGAGAGCCTGGAACTGGAAAAACTATTTTCTCAATACATTTCGCTTGGAGAGGCGTTTTAGATAATGATAAAGTGATTTATGTCACAACTGAAGAGAGTAGAGAGAGCATAATTAGACAGGCAAAGATGTTCAATATGGATCTTGAGAAAGCAATTGACGAAGAGAAGATGATCATTATTGATGCTCTCATGAGAGGAAGAGCTGACGAATGGAGTCTTGATGAGATCGATGTTGACCGTCTTGTTGAGAAGATTATTGAAGCTAAAAAGAGACTTGGCTATGGAAGAGCCAGACTTGTGATTGATAGTATGAGCGCCTTCTGGCTTGACAAACCTGCTATGGCTAGAAAATACAGCTATATGGTAAAAAGGATCCTTTATAGATGGGATTTCACAACACTTATGATAAGTCAGTACGCCATCACTACTGGAGACGCCTTCGGCTTCGGCGTGGAACATGTCGCTGATGGAATAATAAGATTCAGAAGATCTGTTAGAAGAGGAGTTTTGAAAAGATATGTATTAGTTGAGAAGATGAGACAGACAGCTCATGACACTAGAATGTATGAGATTGATATTATAAATGGAAAAGGAATGATAGTTATAGGACCAGTATCTCTCAGAAGAGAAGATGTCTCTCTGCCAGAGGATGTTATGAGAAGAATAAAAGATCAGAAGAAGAGAAGTGAGAAAGAGCTTCCATAAGATCTTTTCAGATAATTTATTAATTAATGCTTAAAAACTGATGAACATACTAGTGTATATGCTGAAAGAGGAATACATAGTTGTCGACAAATGATGAGAGATGTTCTGATAATAACAAGATCTCTAGAGAGATAATGTTGAGACAGTCTCTAGCATCATTAGCAGACAACTTCTCAGCGCCGTATATAGGGTATTATCTTGCGGCTCTAAGCGGCTCAGGAGTTCTTCAAGGAATTCTTCAGTTTTCTGTAAACTCTATGCCTACAACAGCACAGGTTTTTCTAGGTCCTGTGATCGATAGAGTTGGTAGATACATCCTTTTTCTATTAACAACTTCTGTGGCAGCATCAATACTTTGGATTATAATCTCTCTCATAATAGATCCTGTGGCGTTAGTTGGTGTATATACTTTAAGAGCTGTCGTAGTAGGCCTGGCGGGACTTGCATTCACATCTTTTATAGGAGTGTTTTTTGTTGATGCAAATCTTCGTAGTAGAGTTCTCAGTCTAGTCACTTTATTGTCTCAAGCAACTGCTCTACTGGCTTTTCTGATAGTGGCTTTCATAATAAATCCATCAATAGATCAGCTTAGGATCATATTTATATTCTCTGGAGTGATAAGTCTCGCAGGATCTTTGATATGGATCAGATTATTATATATTGATAACTGTATGGAAAGATCTCAGGTCATCCCAAGCATTTGGAGAGTATTCAAAGAGATAATTAGAAACAAGACTTTTATAAAATTTGATCTTGCGTTCTCAGGATATATATTTGTGATGTCATTTGCATGGCCTTATTTCCCAGTTGCTCAGAGAAATCTTTATAAAATGAGTGTGGCAGAGCTTGCGACATTAAATATCTTAGGAACATTGTCAACAATGATCTTTCAATATATTCTCATGAAGATAATACCTAGAGCAAGTCTTAAAAAACTTATAATCATAAGCAGACTAGGCTTTTTAATACCTCCATTTGCATATGCATTCTCACCTAATATTGAGATGATCTATCTGTCAAATATTCTCGTGGGACCTTTCTCTGCGATCGGAAATGTGGTCATAACATTATACGTATACGAGGTGTCAGTGAAGAATCTTCAGGCATCACATCTAGCGTTTCTAAACTTCTCTCAGGGCATAGCAGCCGCAATAGGATCTATATTAGGAGGAGTTTTAATGGATAGATTTGTCGCCTCATACGGTGTAGACGGCCTCAGAATAGGCTTTATCATATCAACTATTCTCAGAGGAGTCATGACGATCCCTTTCATAAAAACTGAAGATGTTAGAATAAGAAGATGATATACTCAAATGTCAAGCAAAATAAGAAACCATGGATTCATCTATAGTCTTCATCAATTTATCAACAGATAATAAACTATCTTACAATATTATATAGGAGATTATGAAATGTCCTGATAATTATATAACAAGACTCGGTATCTGTTTTTACGGTAGAGAGAAAGAGTTGGAGATATTAGAGAAGATATTCAGCGGAGAATATGATCCTTCTCTTTTAATAGTATACGGGCCTAGAAGAGTTGGCAAAAGTGAGTTGCTTAGATACTTCACAACAACAAGATCTAAGAAATTTAGAAAAGTTTATTCTATATATTTTGATGTAAAAGATAGAGTGGGCAAGATTCTCCTCGGGAGTATAGGCGTGAGTGTCTATGGATCTTCTAAGACGTCTGCAGATAAAATTTTGAACTTGATCAAGAGCCTTCCGGAGGCGTCGCTATCAACTCTAGGATCTATTGCACAGGCTCTTCTCGAGATCGCAGATGTAGGACGAGATATCGCAAGATCTCTGAAGATCTCTAGATATAGCAAGATTTTTATTATAGCTGACGAATTTCATGAGCTGTCAGGATACTCAGGATCAAGTGTTGCTGATAGACTGAAAGATCTGAGGACAATCGCATCAAGCATCTCAGGCACGTTTAATTCAGAGATCCCTTGGAGCAGGATCAGAGCTATAGTAATGGTTAGTGAAGGATATGTGTTTGCTAGAGATGAAGAAAATAAATATTTATGGCAGAGGCTTATGGGATATAGAGCTGATTATCTATTTGTGGGAGAGATGGATCCAAAGAGCTTTAATGATGTTCTTAAGAATTACTGTAGTTTAAAGAAATATGATGAAGATAAATGTAGAGAACTTGAAGAGCTAGTGATCAGCATAGCTGGAAGACTTCCCGGATGGATATCTGATATCGACTACTACATAAAGAACAATATGTTGGTAGATAAAGTGAGAGAAAATATTAAAGAGTTTCAAGATATAATGAGAGAGACTGCTTTAAGACATGGCTTAGATCTTAAGACGCTTGCTAAAAAACTTTATGAAGCATTTACAAGTGGTAAAGATTTTAGCGATCTAGGTATTGAGCCATCTCTATTGGATGATCTGATTAAAATGAATATAGTATATAGATTCCCAGAGAAAATATATGGATTAATAGGCAGAGCTTTAAAACCACAGATCAGACTATATGAGACAGCTATAAAACTATTTGCTGAAGGAAGATCTATTGATATCTCTAGTAAAGAGGATCTTATTAAGATCTTGAGAGAGAACTAAACAAGATGATTCGTAGCAGAAATCTATAATAGATCATTCCAAGAATTTATTATTTTCATGTTCTGTATAGCTCTTTATGAGTTTTAAGATTATTCATATGATCTCTGTGAAATTAGACTAGAGCTGTTATTAACAGAAATAGATCATGATCATCGCAAGTATGATTAAATTATATTTATTTAAGAGTAATCTTAATACAATGTTTCTGGCGAGCATCCAAATATTTATATCAAAGAGACTAGTTGAAGAGCTTGAGAAGTGAGGCTATGTTATTGAGGACGTATTATTAGATTCTCTCTCAAAAGTTCTGAACCTAGATCCTGAGATTATAGCTGAGTCTCATTTAGAGCTTGCCGAGAGATATCTTAAAGAAGGCAAGGATCTGATAGATAAAGATCCTATTCAGGCCAGTGAGAAACTTTATAAAGCAGCTGAAGAATGTGTTAAAGCATTGACCATACATCTTAAAATTGAATGTTCTTAGAAGCGTAGAGAGTAGAGGAAGACGGACTGCCACAGATCTTGAGAGAGCTGTTAAAGAAATATCTAAGAGATTAAGTAAACATTTTCTAATATCATAGGGTGAGGGTGATTATCTACATGTGTGGGGTTTTCATGAGGCTAAACTAGATAGTGAATCTATCAAAATAAGAGTAGAATATATAAATTTTATAATTGAGGAGACGAAAAGACTGTTAAAGACTAAAGAGAGCTGAGCTATAACATTTCTTTATTTATTCTTTTAGCAAATGACATGATATTTATTCAAATAATGATCAGCTGATAAAAATAAGTCTAATAACTGAGTTAAAGAGTTTTTGTAAGTAAGATTTTAGTGAGAAAATGTTCGATGGATCCTCGGGAGCTGATTGATAAAAACTGAGATCATTTGATATAAAGATTTTTATTGATCAATTGTTCTCTTAAACTGTGAAATTATTTATGTAGACATTTTTTCTCTAATAGATATCTGTATATCTTCTCGGCCTCATAGTCTATATCAATATTTTTTTCGCTGAGGTCTATTTTTAATCCTATTGTCAGCTCTTTGAATCCTTCTATAAATATTATGTCGAAAAAATCTATGTTCACAAGATCTATCGGGTCTATTGTTGATGAGAACACTCCAAATCCAGAGTCTACGGCGATTAAAGAGGCTTCAGCGCCAGACCTTAGGTATCTGAATGTGTCTTTGTCTTCCACATCAATATTTTTATGATGACTATGTTTTATCACAATAATCTTCTGTGAGAATCCTTCTCTTCTTATTTTCTCAACGATTTTTGTTATTAAAAGAGTTTTTCCACTATCTCTAGGACCAGTGATCTGTATGATACATGGTTTCTCAAGATTTTTATTCAGCAAAACTTTTATAAGTCTCTCGTATCTCATTATTCTCTGATTATATTATGTGGTTAAGAATATTATTATGCTCACAAAGATCATTAGTATTGAGAATAGTGTTTTTATTCTGAAAATATTTAACATGATAAGATCATAGATTTTTCTAAAGATCTTTTTGATGGAAAGTGTTGACACAATGATTATCATTGGAAGCGATGTTGACAGGCTATATAGAAGGGCCATGTGTATTGACTCATGTATTTCTTTAGAGATTATGTATGAGGCTACTGCTGGAAGAATTGGGAGACTACACGGGCATGTGATCACGCTTATTCCTGTCAAGGCTCCTAAGATTGGTGAAAATGTTAATAATCCTCTGCCAGAGATCTTTCTGGAGGTCTTGATCAGAGGGTTTCTATATAATGCTCTAGATATGATCTGGATCTCTCTGAGATTTGATATCAATATTAATGCTCCTATGATCATCATGAGAATACTAAGGATCTTTATTATATATATTAGAGAAATATATGGTATGTAAAGAAAGATCTGTAGGAAAAATATTGTGCTGAAAAAATTTGTTATGAAAAAAGATGTGAGATACAATGCTAGAGTTGTTGCAAGTCTTCTTCTGTCAAGTTCTGTCGTGAGTATTATTGAGAATAATATGAATAGAAATCCTAGAGTGAGAATGTTGACTCCTTGTGTCAATCCTGCAAGTATTATGAGAAGAATTGTGTTATTCATTTATTATCATGAAAAAATTTGATTATAAAGTTAATAAAGATCATATTTTTGTTGAGAATGTTGGTAGAATAAGATCTTTCATTGTTATAAGTCCTGGTGAAGCCTTAAGCATCTTAGGTATACAGTTTATGATCATTGATGCGGTTGCTATGTCTCCATGTACTCCCGGACTGTTTCTCCATCTAATGCTGGGCTCTCCCTCGATGAATATCTCATCATAATCTTCTCTACCTACTGACGCATATAGATCTACTGATATAAACAGTTGTTCTCCAACATATCCTCTCCCCCACCCGTGTACTCCAGCTACTCTGCCAGGCTGTATCTTGAAGTATTGTGTCTCCATATATCTATCTGCTATAACAGGCTCCTGACCCTCTTCTACTCTCGTGATCTCTATGCCTAACATCTCACCTAGTAGAAGTATAGACTCTGCATAGCCTACGTGAGCAGTATGTTCTCCTTTTTTCATGCCTTCTATAAACTCCTCAGGAGCTAATGAGAGGCCGTATTTCTTCTGGAATGAGTATCTTCTCTTAGAGGCATCCATAGATCTCACTATTGATATTCGTCTGATCTCAGCATGTACAGAAGTTAATAATGCTGGCAGGGTGTCGAATATAAAGCCTGGGTTGACGCCTGTGCCAAGGATCCTTACTCCATATCTTTTAGCAAGATTATCAAGCAAGATCGAGAGCTCAGGATATCTATACCATGGATAGACCAAAGTCTCTGAGGTGGATATCACGTTGGAGCCAGCTGTCACAGCCTTGACAATCTGAGGATAGATCTTGTCTAAATAAGTTCCTGTGGATTGAACAACAACATCAGGCTTAACCTCTTTAAGAAATCTCTCAGCATCTTTATCACTTACAACCTTAGCATCTAGACGAGTTTCAAGTCCTGCAACCTCACCGACATCCCTACCGATCTTAGAAGGATCTATATCAACTCCTCCTAATATCTCGAAGAAACCTTTTTTAATCATGTATTTCGTTATTAAAGAGCCTATAGGACCTAGACCATATATGACAACACGGATCTTTCTATTCAAATTTCTCAGCCGAAGATACTTATATAAACCGATATAAAAAAGATTTTTATCTTAAAAGATCTTTGATATATGTTATAAGCTCTGACAGCTCCCTGCCATTCATGGCGAGGGTTCTACACTCTCTGAGGCTTTCTCTCACCTCTCGAGAGCCCTCACAAGTGCAACATCATTTTTTCAGGCTCTGCCGTCAGCCTGAGGAGGCGTAGGTTCATCGCTTGTTAAGCTTGCTTACGCCCAACACCAATAAAAATATACCAAAAAAATTATAGAACTTCTCTCCGCCCTGAAGGGCGAAGCTTCCAGCTGAGGAAGTTGTGAAAACATAGGTGTCCATCTCTGATCTTATATAAACATTTGACTTGAGACACGAGGCACGATCTATCAATCTATTTTATATCATTAATAAAATTTATAAGTTTTGGTATATATATATGGTGAGACGATTGATCTTTAGAAATATTAAGTCTATTCTTTATCTATTCGGTCTAACAATTCTTTTGATAATATTAACTAATCCACTGGTTTCAGCTGTGGTATATTCATTGATTATTGATAAAAACTCTATAATAATCTCTCTCCCAAGCCCTGCTGAGGTTTTCAACAGATCATTGTCATCTATTAGACGAGTCTCATATTATGTCGAGATTTGGGCTGTGGCTCCTGAAGGGATTGTTGAGGTGTTGAAGACCAAAGCAGGACCTGATAATTTCATGATCAAGCTTACTGCCAGAGAGATGATGAAGATAGTCTCTAAATGGCTTGATTTCTACAGGTCTAACGGAAAATTCTGGAGGCCAGCCGTCATTATACAGTTCTCAACGTATGATCCTGATGAAAATATCTCTATTTTGGCATTCGGCGCATCAGTGACATATGATCCAGAGATCTTTGTGTCTCCTATGCCAAGATCTGAGATTCATATATTGTCTATCGACAGATTTCCCATGATAAAAAAGTTTGTTATCGAAAGAAAAGAAGGATCAGGCTTTTCATTCAGCTCATGCGACATATCTTTTCAAGGTCTTCCTAATCCTTGTCAAAGCCCTGGAGACTGCAATTATTGTGTTTGCGATAGGGAATTCGTATATTTTACAAGACTTGCCCTAGGAGAGAAACTTTTTGACTCAAGCGATCCATCTATTCCATCAACTCTTAAAGATAAGGTTCCTCTCTTGATCTTATATCTAGATCCAAATGCTCAGATAGAATATTTCGGAGCTACATATGAGGCTAAGAATGTTAAATGGATATTTAAAATGACGATATTCGATAGAAGCCTCGAAAAAGTGATATGGGGAGATGCCAGTGGAGAGTTCACATCTATCATAGGATCTGGAACATTTATTGACACGTCTAAAAGAATAGGGATCATGTATTGGCCAGGATCTTTCAAACTTTATACAGCATATGGCTATACATGTTGTTATGAAAAGCTTTGCACAGGATCTGGAGATATAACCATCACATGTGAACCAAATGGTTTCTCAGCTCTTTTGATGATAGTCACGTATGTAGGCCCAAAGGCATATGAGATGAGATTAACTCCTAACGAGGCTCCCTTAAATATCACATACTTCAGATCTAAGCTTGAGTTCACACAATATTATATGCCAGGAGGATCTTTCATGTCAATTCAGAGAGATCTTTATGAGCTAAGGATCATTGTTGTTAACATTTTTATGTCAATAATTCTCAGCAGATTAGGCATTCCATGGTGGCTTGATGCATCATTGTCTATAGCTGCTGAGAAGATGCCGATCGCTGTTGAGATAGTTGGTTCAGGAGGTATGGAGGAGACTCTAGAAATATATAACTCTGGTCAAAGTCCTGCCACAGTATATATCTCAAAGATCAGAGCTGTATATAGAGATCCTACTCTTCCTCAGAGCGTATACACTCCATTACTGATTGATGTAAGATGATTCTTGTTCCTCCTCTTTAGATGTTTAACACATAAATATTTTTATGTAATAAGAATTTGAGAGTGAAAACATATGAGCATATCTTCACAGTCATCTCCTCCAGCTTCTTCATCAAAACTTGGTACAGCTAAGATTCTTGGTGGAGTAGGAAGTATTATGATGCTACTTATAATAGCTCCTCATGTTGGAATAGCACTTTTTATAATAGGACTGGTTCTCGTGTTTATCTCTCTGAAATATATTGCTGATGAAGTGAATGATCAGAAGATTTTTAATTATGCTCTTGCAGCGCTCATCATATCGATCATAGGGATTATAGCATTGATGTTTCTAATGATATTAATAGGATTATCATTATTCGGAGTATTCTCTATAACAGGTTATACAGAGATTATTGAAAAGATCTCTGGAGGCCCTATTGGTCATATAACTATCACCCCTTCTTA
>Ga0080004_1118103_pt1 | contig 13084 bp, 6 predicted proteins | sample WasSprMetagenome_FD_69207 | JGI IMG/M metagenome (GOLD analysis project Ga0080004, IMG submission 69207) | Sulfidic aquatic microbial communities from Washburn Spring, Yellowstone National Park, USA - WS (SPADES assembly) (version 2) | ecosystem: Environmental > Aquatic > Thermal springs > Hot... | reverse complement strand
CGGATGTGCCTGTTACAAGCCCGATTACTATCTCTTTCACTAAAGACATGAACTTTGAGACAATAAGCTCCTCAACGATCCTTGTAAAAGACTCTGATGGAAATACAGTCACTGGCACGTGGTCACAGGTCACATCAAAGGTGGCGAAATTCACACCTTCTCAGGCTCTATCCTATTCAAAGACATACATTGTCACGATCCTCGGGGGCCCATCAGGCGTAAGGGATAGCGTGGGCAACTGGCTCGATGGGAATAATAACGGGTCTTTGGAGACAGATCAAGACAACTACACATTCAAGTTCACAACCTATGTGAGACCATACGTCGTTTCAGTCGAGCCTGCGGACAAATCAGTAGCCCCTGAGTCGACGGCAGTGACAATTGCCTTTTCCAGGGCAATGAAAGAGTCCTCTATAACCTCGGACACGATAGTGGTAAAGGAGAACGACCAGCCGAAAACAGGAACACTGACGTACTACCCCGTAGATAAAAGAGTGGTTTTCCAGCCGGGTTCACCTTTCGCAAAAGGCGCTCAGGTCACCGTAGTCGTAAAAGGCGGTCCGAGCGGCGTTCAGGACGAAAATGGCGAAACTATGGAGACTGACTACACGTTCTCCTTCACCATTCAGACGTACTATACCTTCACCTTAGAGCTCAAGCAAGGCTGGAACCTCATATCGCTTCCACTGGAGCCGGCCAATACAGCCATTGCCACAGTCTTAAGCGGTATTTCTGGAAAGTACGCGATCGTTTGGGGCTTTGACCCAGCTGCGGGCTGGAAAAAGTATCAACCTGGCAAACCTAGCGACCTTCAAGAGTTGATGCCTGGCAGAGGTTATTGGATCAAGATGACGGAGGCTCAAAGGCTTTCGATGGTAGGGAATCTGCCGTCCAAGAGCGTTCAGCTCTCGAGCGGCTGGAACCTTGTGGGTTTCAACAGCAGGGAGTCACTGGGCGTTACAGCAGCCCTGGCAGGTATTTCCGGAAAGTACGCGATCGTTTGGGGCTTTGACCCAGCTACGGGCTGGAAAAAGTATCAACCTGGCAAACCTAGCGACCTTCAAACTTTCGAGGCCGGCAACGGGTACTGGATCAAGGTGACTGAGCAGGTCTCTTGGACTTTACCATAAGCGAAAAAGGTGGTAGTGAAAGAGTTATGAAGGCTAGGAGAAATCTTAGAAATAGGAAAAGGAGGGAAAGATGATGAAGAAAGGTGCTTTCGTCGCCATTTCGTTTTTGGCGGTTTTTCTCCTGTCCTGGGCCGCCCACATGGCAAAGGCTTCGTCGCCATTGACGGTAACCATACCCCACGAGTTTTGGGGCACTCTTACCGTTGATGGAACTGAGCTCACAGGGAGGAACTCCGCATACAGCGTTAAGTTCACAAAGGAGGATGGGTCAGAGTATAAGGATCAAGCGGGCAAAGCCTGGTCGGAGTATACCAATCCAGATGGCACGGCGAAGAACACGTTTGGAACCGTTTTGGGGTACTCGGGATACTACGTTTATCGTGTCCCTATCTACGATGCCACTGACGTCAGAGAAGGCGCTCCGGTTGGTGCCACAGTGTACATACACGTTTATAAGGATAGCCAGGAGCTAATAGTATTAGGGACATCCAGTGCGACCGTCGGTCAGCAAGGCGACGCAACAGAACTCAATCTCTCTGTAAGGACTCCTGTTCCTAAGCTGACCATGACTTACGATTCGACGCAAATCCAAAGTGGCGGGACGATAGACTTTGGGAAGGTCTCGTACACAGGCGGCGGTTCGAAGACATATACCATAACTTTCACAAACACTGGCGATGAAGGAACGACACTGAATATTAAGAATATAATCCTCACAGGCGATACGGCATTTAAGATAAATTCTACAGATGATTTGAGTATCCAGAAAGGTGCAAGCTCCACAAAGACCATAACATTTACCCCATCAGCTGAGCAGACCTATAATGCAACCCTTACATTTAAGGCAAATACGGGTACTGCTGGAGCAGATGTCGAGGTGACCATAAATCTTACAGGTAAGGGCATCCCTGAGCCTGTCGCTATCTTCTCGCCATCTGGCGAAATTACTGACAGCACAATGGATTTCGGGATCGTGAAGGTGGGTTCATCCTCGGAAAAGACAGTAACTATTACAAACCGCGGCGGTTATGACCTTTATCTTTCTCAAGGCACTATCGAAGGGGACGGTAAGGACCAATTCTCGGTCAGCTCAGACACCTGTTCTGGAAAGACTATTAAGCCCAATGGCTCATGCTCGATAACTATAAAATTCAGCCCCACATCTACTGGTTTGAAGACAGCAGTTGCTAAGATACGGTCGAACTCTGGTAAAACAGGTGCTGGTAAAGACGAACCAACCGTAGAGCATACCCTCACCCTCTCTGGTACGGGTGGAATAGGAGACATTTCAGTACCGGAAGGCTTGAATTTTGGCGAGGTACTCGTTAATTCCGAAAAGACACTTAATCTCGTCATCGAGAACAAAGGAAACTATGAGCTCCGGATATCGAGTATTACTGTCCCCCCTGGCTATGAGGTGGTAAGCTTCGAGACTCGCTCAATCCCTGTAGCCCAAAGCCTTTCTATCCCGATAAAGTTTAAACCAACAGCTGAAGCCACGTACTCGGGCAATATTGTCGTATACTCCGATGATCCTGATACCCCTCAGAAAAGCATCCCCGTTACTGGAAAAGGCATACTAACTGCTATAAGCGTCGAGAGTGAAGAGGTGAACTTTGGTACATTCATAAGACCTGATGGGGACCTCAAAGGAGCAGATCAGGGATGCACAGTAATCGATGGAAACAAGGTTCTTTGCTCATTGACCGTTCAGAACATTTCGAACCAGACTATAAGTCTTCAAGGCTCAGTGGCGGGAGATCAGTTCAGCTTTTCCTTTATTCAAACCGGATCTGTAACGTCGATTGATAATTTCCCCGCAGGTAGTGCTACCACCGTTTTCCTCTATTACACGCCCACACCTTCCAAGACACCCCACACTGGAAAGTTGACGCTTATTCCTTCTTCTGGGTCCAAGAGGGAGATAACACTCAAGGCGGAAACGAATACGAGACCTTCTTCTCCCTCGAACCTGTCTGTAGAGAATAATGACGTGAAGCTCACGCCTACGCTGAAGATTGGCTCTTCCTTCTCGGACGATGACGGTGATACACATCTTGGCACAATGTGGATTATAAAGGATGCCTCAGGCAATACTGTCTTCGTTACAAGTTTCCTCGGTAAGGATGGTAAATACACAGAAGTCTGTGACAAAAATAATCTCACAACCTTTGTTGTTCCAAAGGGCGTCCTAAAATACAACACCAGCTACAAATTCCAGGCCAAATTCTGTGATTCACGAGGACTCGAATCCCAGGCTTCTAATGAGTTTTCATTTACAACATCGGTAAAACCTGCAAACGTTGATGACTATGGTGTACCTACCAGTGCAACAAGCGTTGAAGATAAAAACAAAACAGTAATTACAAGCATCAATGCTGGAAATATTGGCACATTAAAGGATGATACTGCTATAAAAACTTCTGTCCCACAGATTTCAGTAGTAAATACTGTAATAACAGACGGCAATGTAAAGGATAGTAAGGGAAACGTTCTTGCAACTATAAATACCACTGATTTGAAGATCGTGAAATCTGACGGAGGGGTAGGAAAGGCCTTGGTCGTCGCCACATCCGACAGGATAGCGTCGATAATGCCTATCGATACCGGGGGAAAAACATTGGATCCAACGGACCCAACGGGCAAGAACAAGACAACCGCGCTCAGCAAAATAGACACATCAGGTGTCAGTCTCCCTTACGGGTTGTTTGACATTGTTGTAAATCTTGCTCCCGGTTCAACCACAACTAAGGTTGTCATAATCCCTCCAACCCCATTTGCGGAAGGAACAAAATGGTATAAATATGACGCATCAGACGGCAAGGTAAAGGAATATCCGAACTTCACCATTGATGCCAATGGAAACGGTGTTTTGACACTGACCGATAATGGTGCTGGAGATATGGACGGTACTCGAGGAGTTATAAGAGACCCGGGTGGACCTGGCGTGCCTATAGCGGGAACCACTGGCGAGACGACATCAAAGGGTGGTTGCTTCATCGCAACTGCAGCATTTGGCTCCTATTTTGATCCTTATGTCCAGATTTTGAGAGCCTTTAGGGACACGTTCCTCTTGAATAACACTTTAGGGAGGGCCTTTGTCGATTTCTATTACAGGATCTCTCCCCCCATCGCAGACTTTATACGGGAAAGCGAGGGCCTCAAGGCAGCAACGAGGGTCTTCCTTATGCCTGCGGTTGGATTCAGCATTCTCTCCTTAAAGATCGGGCTTCTCCCTGCTCTTACGATTGTATTTTGCACGCTCTTTGGGTTCGTTTTCTTCCTGGTTCGGAGGAAAAAATAAGGGCAAGGGGTAACCCCCTTGCCGCGGGGTTGCAAGAAGATGGGGAACTCATCAAAAAGGAGGTCAGATATGAAAAGGATGTTTCTTGCTATTTTTTTTATTTTTTTCCTCTTTGGCGGAATCATTGTAAATGCGGGCGATGAGAAAATCTCAGTGGAGGGTAGATATTTCATGCCCACACTTTCAGCCACTTTAAAAGTTTCTGACTCACTTCCCAACCCCACAAAGGTTGACGACGACATGCTCAATATTAAAAGGGAGAACTTCGTTGATATAAGGGCCAGCATAAAACTCGCAGAATCTCAGAAGCTAAGGCTTTCCTATATGCCGATTTCTTATAGTGGCAGGACAACGATCACCCAGGATATAGTATTTGGTGACCAGCGGTTCGTTGCGGGACAAAGAGTTCTTACAGACCTGGACATGGACTACTTAAGGCTTGGATGGTTTTACAAGCTTATCAAAAAGGAAGGGGTAGATCTGAGTGCCGTACTTGAGGCAAAAGGATACATCGCAAAGGCGAGGCTCCAGGCGCCTGATCAGGGTGCAAGACACACATACAAGGTTAAGGTTGGTATCCCGACAGTAGGTCTGTCCCTTGATGCAGGCTTAGGTAAAGGCTTCGGTTTTCTTGTGGAAGGAACGGGCATTTCAGCAGGAAGTAGAGGCTACCTATACGATCTGGAAGGTGGGCTCAAATGGGTACCCCACAGGAACTTCTCTGTTGATGCGGGTTACAGGATTTACGAAGTGAAGTTCGAAAAGGGGGACGACTACTTCAAGATGAAACTGGGAGGTCCATATCTTGGGGTGAGGATACTTTTTTGATTTTAGTAAATAGGGAGGTTCAGGTACGATTTATGTGAAACGACGGATTGTTCTTTACCTGTCTATCATTTCGGTTTTCGCTATTTTGTCTTCGGTGATCTATTTCGTCACAGGGGGGAGACTTGAGTCCAAGAAGTCAGATCACCCCTTCACGATGCCGCCTGATGTCCAGGCATATGCGGAGGACTTCCACTTTTTCTCAGATGAAGGAGGGATAAACGTCGAAATAAGTGGTAAAAGGATGGTGAGAAGGGGTGCGAGGTTCCTGTATGTGCGATCAATGGTTGTCAAAAAAAACTATTTTGAGGACATAAAAGGAAAGATAAGTGGAATGGGTAAGGAATTAGCCTTCTCTGCGAAGGAGGGGGAGCTAAATGGCAAGGTTCTTTTCCTGAAAGGGAACGTACAGATTCAGTCCGGGAAAGAAAAATCCCATTTTGAGCGGGCAAGGATTGATTTAGGAAGTGGGACATTTTACGGAGAAAATGAGATGAAGATTAAAGTATTTTAGGAGGGGAAGATGAGAAGGAAGATACTTTTTCTCTCAATTCTACTCGTTTTCGTCTCTTCTTTCGCCCTCGAAGGGCGAATCCTTGAGAGGTTCCTGGGGAAAGAGATCAGGTGGATTATAGAAAAAGGTAGTACGAAGAAGGCTCCGCTTCAGTCAGACTACATTTCTTATGGAAAAAATGCGCTTTCCCAAGGAGATATACTTGCGGCGAGGGATTACTTTATATCGGCTGTCTCTCAAGATCCTGATGATGAAGAGGCAAATTTCCTGTACGGGCTAACAAGGATTCTCGCCGTTTACGAGGAGGGGAAGGAGGCTAAAACGCCAGATCTCACAAGCGTAAAAGGTCTTGCCCTTTCTTTTGGCATAACGTTTTACTCCTTCGGTCTTTTTGGGACAGAGGCACTGATGCCCGATCAGCTTCCTTCGTCATCCCCGACAGTAGATGATGTGAAGAACTTCATAAAGACAAAGCTCCTCCCGGAGGTGGATGGCGCCATACAGGAGAATTTTTCGAAGATAACCACAGCGAGCGCAAATTTTGCATCTGTGATAAACACTGGAGACGGCACAATTACTATCGACCTTGCAGATGCTTTAATCATCAAATCTGCCGTATATGCCCTCAAGGCCACGATAGAGATGCTCCTTGCATATAACCTCCAGTTCAAGCCTCCTGACATATTAAATGGAGATATGCACGAGCTACTTAGGATAAGAAAGGTTTTCGAGCAGAATCCAAACTTCCTCAAGCCTTCAGAGTCCGTGAGGCTACAATCCGCGAAGACTGCCATCATGAACTTTGTAGAATCATACAAACAAGGTGCAAACCTTTTGAGACAGAGAAAAGGTTCTACCGGCCATCTTTTTGTGGTGGATGTCGCTTTAGAGGACTCAGGATTTAATATGACCTCTGATGAGACACAGAAATTCGAAAATGTGCTTTCTGATTTGAAAAACTCACTGAGTGGTCCATACGAATGCACGAACGCATTCCTGGACTACCCCACACCAGAAAGAACTTTCGACCTTTCGAAGTTTTTCAATCCAAACTCCCCGATCAATCTTAAGGATTTATTTTTTGATTCAAATGGAGACTTCTACCTTCGCGATCTTACCCTTGCCGGTCTTGCGCCTTACGGGATAAGAGGCATAACTCAAGAGATCTTACTTCTTCCAGGCTGGAATCTCATTTCCCTACCTGTTATCCCCAAAGACCTTTCTATCTCCTCTGTCCTTAAACCGATCGAGGGGAGATATCTTATCGTCTGGGGATATGACCCTGAGACAGGATGGAAGAGCTATAGGCCTGGAAGAAGTCAGAACTCACTTACCTCATTTGAGGAGGGGAAGGGATACTGGATATATATGACACAGCCTGGACACCTCCACGTAACTGGCAAGACAAGGAGTAGAAGCGTTCAGTTAAAGGGAGGTTGGAATCTTGTTGCCTATCCGGGGGCATACGATGGGCAGAGCGTGGAAGAGGCTTTCCAGACGCTTAACGGCTTCAGGTATACATGGACGTACGGAAATGGGAGATGGTATTTCTACTCCCCTCAGTTTCAGGTTCAGGGCATCGAAAAGATGAGACATCTTACAAGATACCACGCATACTGGATAAACGTAGGCGGTGACACAGCGTTTTCACCTCCCCCTTTACAGCCTGGACAGCCTGTATGCGAAATATGGATAGGGTCTAAGAAGCTTCCAGAAGGGGTATGGTGGTATAACGATCCCCAGCAGGCAGGACTAACATTTTTTATGGAGCTAAAAGGACCTGGGAGTCAGGAGATACAACTACCCCAGGGCACAAAGGTAGCTTTCTTCAGAGCAAAGAACGCATTTACCCGAATGTGGGCTCATGTAAATGCTCAGGTGAGATCAGGGCCAAATACCTGGAATTGGTCATGGGGTGATGAGCTGGAAGTAGACGGTGGCATTTTGATCGCACCCTGGGATGGATATGTGGAAAAGGTTTATGTGTGGTTGGGAGACTGAAGAGAGGATAGTTTTTTCCCACCTTCACGAGCTGATTCTTTTCCCCCCGGGGCCTCACCCCGGGGAAATAGACTCATGCAAAGGAGGGTAGGAAAGTGAGGCATATTTTATAAGGAATAGCTTTGCGTTTCTTTTGTGTCTTTCTTACTCTTACGCATTCTCAAGCTCATTGTAGTCCTTTCTCTGCAAGCCCCGTAAAACTGGTTAATTCGTATAAGGCTCAAGCCATTTAAAAGAAAGGAGGATAACATGATTTTTATGAAAAAACAAAATCTGGCACTTACAATTTTGATCTTTTCCATGCTCTTTGTCTTCTATCTCAATCCATCCCATGTCTATTCTGAGACAAGTAATCCTTTTGTCGGGACATGGGGTTATACGGTTTTGGGGCATAAAGCAGGGTCTGCCTGGTTTAACTGGAAGACAGAGGCAGGCACACTCACCTTCAATGAGGATGGGACTGTGACAAATACTTTTAGTGAGGGTGCTGACACATGTCCTCAAAACCACTGTCTGCCATCACAAACAGAGAACTTCACATACACGTATAATCCATCAACAAGAGAGGCCATACTAAATGTCATAGATGATACTGTAAAATTCGTCCTATCCGATGATGGTAGTGTCGCCATAGGTAACGGGATAACCTTGCAGGACCAGCAGTTACTTATAATAGCCGTGAAGCTCGATACCAAGCACACATATTCGGAGGCAGATGTCTCAGGTAGCTATTTTACTGGCGCCTATGAATATGATTCACTGGGTAATCCGTATCCTGATGGTTCGGGTAAATACAGATTGTGGTCAGTGGTCGCAAATGCGGCGAATGGTAATTTCGTTTTTAATGGCTACGGAAACTGCGATGGGACTCTGCTCAGTGTTACTGGGGAGGAGACACTGCCCTATCAGGTAAGTCCGTCTGGGTATATGCTTATCGGCACAGCCGAAGAAGGATATCTTACAGGCTATGTTGGCAATGGAAAGTTTATAATATTTTCAAACCCACCTGGCGGGGTTGCAACGGACTTTGCGAGTTTTGTTTCTTTAAAAAAACAGGATAGATCATACACCCAGCAAGATCTTGCGGGAACATGGGCAATCGCTACATTCGGTGACTATAACGGACAAGAGTTCAATACACACTTCGGTACCATAACCTGTAACAGTACAGGCTCATGTTCAGCCTCACTTACCCAGAAGACCTCAACTGGAGCCATTTCTAATCTAAGTAAATCCTTTAACCTTTCGGTCTCGCAGGATGGTTCACTGAATAATTTTTACCTCACAAATAATACGCCCCATTTTTCAGGCGCCATAGGTAATGACGGCAATGTGATGATTCTTTTGATGAATCCAAATGGTTCAAGCACAAACGAAAGGCTCATCGGTGTCGCTGTAAAACGTAATAGCGTTCAACCATCAGCAAATAGCGACCCGGGTGATCTTGCATTGAATGCATCTGTATCAGAGTCTGATAACGGCTGGGGTGGCGGTTCAAACAAAGGTGAAATAGTGGATGGATTAAGGACATATAATGAATGGTATCATGGGTTGGCCTTTACCGGTGGTACAGGAAACTGGGCAGGAGAGTCTTGTGGCTGGAGACAGGTTACTGTAAATTTTGGAACGCCTAAAACATTCAACAGGGTAGTGGTATGGCACCATGGCCTCGAACACGTGCCCAATACTTACAAGATCCAATACTGGGATGGTTCAAACTGGGTAGATGTTTTTTCGACAACAAATGGTAGAAGTTATTTAAAGTATCCGACTCCAAATCCAATCAACTGGTGGGAAAGCTTTTCCACGCCTACGGAAAATACGTTTCCTGCAGTTACGGCATCTAAGGTGAGATTTGCCTTAAACAACTGTGATATAACTCATGGATGGATTTACGAAATCGAGGTTTACTACGATCAAGTCACAACCCCATACACAATTACAAGTATTGTAAAAGATGTATCGGAAAACCCCATACAATATGCCACCATCAAGGTATGGGATGAGAATAACAATCTGATTAAAGAATCTCAAACAGATCAATCTGGCAGTTACACAATAGGTCTAAGTAGTGCTGGTTCGTACACAATTGGGGTATATAGGGAAGGCTATGAGACCATAACATCCCCTCAGATCGTCTACCTATCTGATTCAGACCCAACTGCCTTCGTAGAATTTCTCATGGAGAGTGCTGTGGAAGAGGCATTGCTTAACCTCTCATCAGGCTGGAACTTCATCTCCTTCCCAAGACTACCTGCTGACACATCCATATCTACTATCATGAGTGGAAAGGATGTAAGAATCATATGGGGCTGGGATAATGTAAATCAGGTGTGGCTTAAATGGAGGCCTCTCTCCTCAGATAATACCCTCACTAATTTTGAATTTGGAAAAGGCTACTGGATATACGTGAATGCTCAAACCACCATAGATATGTCAAACTGGAACAAACCTTCTTCTTCAATTCTAACCCTAAGACCTGGCTGGAACTTAATTGGCTGGCTTGGTATGGATAACAGACCCATATCCGATGCCCTATCATCCCTGAATAATAACTGGAGGGTCATCTGGACCTGGGAGGATGGCACATGGTATGGAAAGCACACATCCCTTAATCTTCCTTACCCTGAGCTTACAACCCTAAAGAAAGGTAAGGCATACTGGATAAAAATGACAAATGAAGCCACATGGGGGCAGGAATGAGATGAATAACTTCGCCTTTCTCAAAGGATACCAAATAATTTTCCGGAAAGGAGAAATTCAATGAAAAGGGGGATAAAGCATGTATCATAGGATCGTACTCTTAATCTTAGCATTGGCCTTTCTATCCTCAGGAATCACCAGTGCGGAACAAGGACCGTCCGAAGCGGTGAAGTCCTCTTTTGTCAGGATCCCTGTTCCCTTCATAGAGAACAAAGGGCAGGTGCATGAGGATGTAGCTTATTATGCAAAGACTTTTGGCGGGACAGTTTTTGTTACAAAGGATGGAAGGATAGTCTATAACCTTCCAGAGGGAAACAGGGAGACAAAGGATCACACGAAAAACGGTCTGCTAAACAAGGAAGAGGGCCAAAAAGCTCCCACCTTACAGAGGGCAGTGGCAGTTAAGGAGACCCTTGTGAATGGCAAGGTGAAGGCTGTAAAGGGAGAGTCAGCCTCTGGGACAAAGGTGAGCTATTTTAAAGGCAATGACCCATCCAAATGGCAAAGTGGGATACAAACATATGAGCTTGTTAGTTTGGGAGAGGTTTACAAAGGGATACATGTAAAGCTCAAGGCATATGGAAAGAATGTGGAAAAGCTCTTTTATGTGAAGCCTGGAGCTAATCCAGAGGATATCAAGATAAAACTTGAGGGCTTAAATGCCATCCAGGTGAACGAAAAAGGAGAGCTTGAATTATCCACAGACCTTGGCCCTGTAACATTTACAAAACCAGTGGCATATCAAGAGATAGAAGGCAGGAGGGTAGATGTGGATGTCTCCTACAAGGTGATAGAGACAAAGGGCAATACCAAATCAGCCCTCTATGCCTTTAATCTTGGCAACTATGACAAAACCAAAGAGCTTGTTATAGACCCCCTTCTTGCATCCACATTCATCAAAGGAAGTTTTGAGGACATTGCCTATTCTATCGCCCTTGACACCTCAGGGAATGTCTATGTGGCAGGCTCCACATCTTCCTCTGACTTTCCCACCACACAGGGGGCTTATGATATAACCAAGCCGGCTGGGGCGGACACTGATGTCTTTGTTTGCAAGCTGAATAGTGGCCTTACTGAGCTCCTTGCCTCCACATTTATCGGGGGGCTGAGCTGGGATAGGGCGTATTCCATCGCTCTGGATAGTTCGGGGAATGTTTATGTTACCGGGTACACCGAGTCGACCGACTATCCCGCCACCGCAGGTGCTTACAGTAAGAGCAATAATGGCTTTGAGGACATTATCATTTCCAAGCTCACCGGAGACCTAAGCCAGCTCCTTGCATCAACATATATCGGAGGGAGCATGGGTGAAAGGGGGTATTCCATAGCACTGGATAATGCAGGGAATGTGTATGTGACAGGGTATACTAATTCAGGAAATTATCCGGTAACGGACCGTGCCTATGATAGCCAGTTCAGGGGTGGACATGACGTCATCGTCTCCAAGCTCAGTGGAGACCTAAGCCAGCTTCTTGCTTCCACGTTCGTCGGAGGGGGTTTTGGTGATTTTGGCTATTCCATTGCCCTTGACGCGGCGGGAAATGTTTATGTGACAGGAGGAACTGCTTCAGGAGATTATCCCGTAACGCAGGGAGCCTATGATACGAGGTACAATGGTGCCATTTCCGACGTGTTCGTCTCCAAGCTCAGTGGAGACCTAAGCGAGCTTCTTGCCTCTACATTCATGGGAGGGGATCACGATGATTACGGTTATTCAATGATCGTCGACAGTTTAGGGAATGTCTATATCGCTGGGAGCACAAATTCACCCAACTTTCCCACCACAGAAGAGGCTTACGATAAGATCTGTGGCACAGACGGAAGATGCAACAACTTAAAAGCCGATGCGTTCGTGTTGAAGCTAAATGGTAGCCTGACTCAGCTCCTCGCCTCAACTTTCATCGGGGGAAGTGAGTGGGACAGCGCTTATTCAATAGCCCTTGACAGCTCAGGGAATCTCTATGTTACTGGGGGCACAAATTCGTCTGACTTTCCCACCACAGTGGGCGCTTTCGATGTAGACTTCAATGGTGCTGGTACTGCCGGCGGTCCCAATGAGGTCTTCGTTACGAAGCTGAGTGGAAGCCTGAATACAATGCTTGCGTCCACATTTATTGGGGGAAATCATGATGAATGCGGCCGTGCCATATCCCTTGACGGGGCTGGAAATGTGTATGTGTCCGGATGGACGGCGTCACCTAACTTTCCGACTACATAGGGTGCTTATGACAGAGTCCACAACGATGGTGGCAAGGATGACGTCTTTGTGTCCAAGCTGGTTGGGTCTTTATCTCCTGTTTATACCGTCTCCCTCACCAAATCCGGCACAGGAAGTGGCACTGTGACGAGCAATCCATCAGGCATAAGTTGCGGTTTAGACTGCTCAGAGCCATACCCTTTCAACACATCTTTGACCCTCACGGCAGTACCTGATTCTGGCTCAATCTTTTCTGGCTGGGCGGGAGACTGCTCCTCCTGCGGTTCAGATACCACCTGCGAGATCTCTATGACTTCAGATAAGACCTGCATTGCAACATTTACACTGCAAACGCAGACATACGAGATCTCAGGTGTAGCAAAAGACCCTGATGGCTCTCCTATAGGAGG
>Ga0080004_1144542_pt1 | contig 13088 bp, 13 predicted proteins | sample WasSprMetagenome_FD_69207 | JGI IMG/M metagenome (GOLD analysis project Ga0080004, IMG submission 69207) | Sulfidic aquatic microbial communities from Washburn Spring, Yellowstone National Park, USA - WS (SPADES assembly) (version 2) | ecosystem: Environmental > Aquatic > Thermal springs > Hot... | reverse complement strand
CAGGGCGGCAGGCCCGTCTACCCTAACGAGGCCGCCCGTAAGGCCGAAGTCCTGCGGCGTCTCGCCGCCGACCGGGACTACCAGGCGCTGGAGGCGGAGGCCGACGCCGCCCGCGCGAGGCTCCACGGGCTGGACGCCGAAATCGAACGGGCCTCGCTCAGGCACCGCAGCGATTACGCCGTGGTCCGGCTCGCCGCGGCGCTCCTCGGGGCCGGCAAGGCGGACATCGCTGAGGCGGTGCTGGGGGCGTACCACAGGGCCGGCGCGGATACCGACGGCAGCGCCAACGCCAACGGCACCGGCGCCGACGGTACCAACGCCCGCAGCGCCACTTCCCAGGACCAGGCCCCCCAGGGCCAGGTTTTCTTCCAGGGCCAGGGCCACACCCAGGCCCAGGGCCAAGGCCAGGCACAACCCCAAACCCAGGGCCAGGGGGGCCAAGGCCACGCACAACCCCGGGGCCAGGACAACGGCCTGGAGGCCTCCGTCTTCACGGTCCTGGAGGCCAGGCCGGGGAGCTCACCGGGCACCGTGAGGGCCTGGTGCGAGGGGGCTGACGGGCGCAAGGTCGCCGTCTACGGGAAGAACGGCGCGGGCGAGGCGCTCGCCGGGGCCGTGGGCCGCAGGGTCGAGGTGAGGTTCCGGCGGGGAGACAAGGGGCTGATAGCCGTGGAGGCGCGGCCGGTCGCTTGACCGGGCCGCACAAAGAAGAGCGGAGGGGCCGGGGAGATACACCCCGGCTTTTCTCTTTTCCAGGATCCTGCGGGGGAAAGAAGGGTGCTTTTGGGATAAGATTTTGCGTACCCGACCAAAGCACAAAAAGCTGGAAAACAGGTGAATTTCTGGGGTATAATACTGGCGGGGTGATCGTTGACGTGCTGGACCGGATAATCAAAGAGGCCGAAGACGTCCTCGGCATACCGGGGGAGGTCATCTTCAGAGAGGGTGTGAAGAAGTTCCTGCTCTCCAAGGTCGAGGAGAACAACAGCCTCATCAAGTCCCTGAAGGAGAAGTACGGCGCTTCGGGGTACCTGGAGCTGGAAGAAAAAATCAGGAGGGGCGACGTGCCCGAGCACCCCGCCTGGGAGGACGTGATCCTGTGGGAGGAGCTGTCCAGGTACACCGAAGCCCCGCAGGGGCTGGTCCGGCGGCTGGAAGCAGGTGAGGCGGTTGCCTTTTGACCCTTTAGAGAGAAGCGAGGTTTCTCCCCTTACAGCCTGGTGGAGTTACTTGCTTTTGAAAGTAAATTTTTTTCAGGCAAGATACCAAGGCTTGACAAGAGCGCAATAGGGTTTTTAGGCGTAGTGTTTTCTATTGCGGGGTGGTCTGAATGCCAGAGGTGGTTCTCCGCATACCGGACGAAATACGGGAGGCGCTGGGGCCCCGCCGCGACCCAGCCAGGGAAATAATGAAGAGGCTCGCCGTCTCCCTCTACGCCGAGAGGAAGATATCCCTGAGCAAGGCGGTGGAGCTTTCGGGCACCAGCTATTCTTCCTTCCTGGAAGCCCTTGCCGACTTCGGGGTTGAGCTGGACTACGACGAGGAGGACCTGGTAAGCGACTTAGAAACCCTAGAGAGGTTGAGGTCCGGTGGTGGTGAGTGATGCCACCGTTCTCATCGGCCTCAGCCGGATAGGGTTCCTGTGGCTGCTGAAAAGGCTGTGGGGTACGGTGGCGATACCGGAAGCCGTTTACCAAGAAGTGATGACAGGCTCCCCGGGGAGCGAGGAAGTGGCCAGGGCGGTCGAAGCGGGCTGGCTCCGGGTCGAGAAGGTCAAAGACCGGAAGATGGTCGCCCTGCTCCAGGCGGGCTTAAGGGGCAGGGGCGAGTGCGAGTGCATTGTCCTCGCACGGGAAATCGGTGCGAAGGCTGTCCTTACCGACGACAAAAAGGCCAGGAAAGCAGTGGAGGCCAGCGGCATTGCGGCGGTAGGCACCCTGGGCTTATTGGTCCGGGCTGCCAAGGAGGGGATTTTGGCAAAGGAAGAGGCCCTTGCCGCCGTTAGGAACCTTGCCAGGACGGACTTCCGGCTTTCCGAGGCGGTGGTCAGGAAAGCTATCGAGTTGATCCGGGAGAGCTAGCGCCGGAGCAGCCCCGTGCGAGCTTGTTTGAATTAGACTTCCCTTATCGCCCCGCCCGGGCAGGAATCGACGGCCTCGCGGACGCAATCCTCCAGGTCCTCGGGCACCTCGTCAACGGTCACGCGCGCCGTGTCCTCGCCGGACCAATCGAAGACCTCGGGGCACAGGTCTATGCAGGCCCCGCAGCCGGTGCAGAGGTCCTGGTCTACGTAGACTCTCACGGAAAAAATCCCTCCTCTAAGGGTCAAGTCCATTAAGAATCGCCAGTGGTAGTAGCCTATGGCATGCTTAAGACATGGTAAAATATAGCCTTATGAGAGATTATACCGCCTGGGTAAAGCGTTGTAAATGAAAACTGCCGCAGACCCGCCCAATATCGCACCAAAGAACTGAGAGACAAGGAAACTCCAGGCACGCCGGGCGGTCAGGACGGCAGCATATTTGAGCAGTATCATAAGGAGTACGCATTTACACGCTGAAGCCACTGGAACACTGACCCAAATATTCTGGTCCGTAAGCAGGCCGAAAGTTGTTACCAGGACTGCGTTGGCCCCTATCATAAGAGGCATTACAGCCTGGGCGTCTGGCGATAGGGCTCCCTTGAGGAGTAGAAATCCGGGTCCCAGGGTCCCCGTAACAAGCCCGCCTGCAATACCTATTACCAGGGTGGCAAGAAAAAGTATAGTACTAAGCAATGTACTAGTGGCGAGCGGTGGTAATCCTAGCATAGGCACTTCTACACACGTTATTGCAAATAAGATAGTTAGCACCAAAGCTTTAACAGTTCTCCGCATATTTCTCAACCCTTTTGGCAGGTTCCCTTTTTATGGCAGAAACTTAACCGCTTACCTACTAATATCCAAATACCTTACCAAACTGCTAAATATACATTCACGGCCCGCACACCTTGCACGGCCTGTACCCGACGTTCAGGGCCTCTTCCCTGCTCCCGAACTCCACCCGGTTCTGCGGCGCTATCTTCTGCGCCCACTCGCACGCGGGCAGGTGGAAGACCTTCGACCGGGCGTTGCCAATGTAGTGGGTGCCGCTGCTCTGCTTCTGGGCCCCGCCGCCCGGTGCCGGGACTGGTGCCGCTCCCCACAGCCCCCTGCCCTGCTCCCTGGCCTCCCGCTGGAACTTCACGAACATGTCGGCGTACTTGACGTTTGGCGGCACGGTCATGACCTGGGCGTAGCCGTCCAGCAGGAGCCGGGCGTTGAACATCTTGGCCCGGACTTCTTCTTTGGAAGCTATAGTATACAGAAATTGAGTTTAGAGACTGGGTTTCTGTTCTTAGCCTCTTTTCTTTCAAACTTCGCGTTAACGCCAAACCCGGCGAGTTTGAAACAGTTCTTGCACATAGCCCCAAAGTGAAACCGGAGAACTGATCAACTGGTAAATCAAAACATAAGCAAAAAAGCCCAGCCTGTTTTTCCTAACGCGTAGGTCGAGCTGGCCGAACACTCTTACTTGGTAGTTATACATAATAAGGCTCACGCCGATATTGAGGGGCAAGACAAAGAGGGTATAAGGTCCGACGATATAATATTTCCCAAAACATGCAAGTATGAGGCCAGGGATCCAGACCAGAGTATAAAAGAAGTCAATAATTGGAATTACCAAGTCTATTCCTGTCAAAAATTTTTTCAAATAGCTCGGTTGGTACCAAGGGGGAACATTCTTTATACCCTCGATCATCCCCCTTGCCCAGCGGCTCCTTTGCCGGACAAAATGCCGGACGGCTTTAGGAACGGCTGTAAAGGCCACCGCTGTAGGCTCAAAATAGACCCTGTAACCCGCTTGCTGTAACTTCCAAGTAAGCACAATATCTTCTCCAATAGCGTCCGGCCACCCACCGACTTGACGCACGGCCTCGGTTTTGTAGAGGCTAAAGGCTCCCTGGGCAACCAGCGTTCCTTGGTAGAGTCCCTGAGTCCGCTTAATGGAAGCAATACCTAAGAAATAGTCCCATTCTTGGAGCCTTGTTAAGAAGTTATCCCTGCTGTTACGGACGAGGACGTGGCCGGCAACTGCCCCCACATCAGGGGGCGAACTCAGCAACCTGGCTACTATATGCTTAACGGCGGAACGATGAAGCAAAGTATCCGCGTCGAGGGTTATAAAATACGGCGTCTCTATTTTGGCCAGCCCGGCATTCAATGCAAAATTCTTGCCCGGTTTTTCTTCCCGAAGGCACAAGAGGTTTAACTTGAGTTCCCGTGCTTTTGCCTGTGCAATATCTGCTGTCCCGTCTGTGGAACCGTTGTCGACCAAAACCACTGAAATTGCCCCCCTGTAATTCTGATTGGCAATATACTGAAGGGTTGTCCCAATGTTCGGTGCTTCATTGCGAGCAGCGATTAAAATCGTTATTGGTAAATCAGGGTCGGAAACTTTAAAAGGAGGTTGACGGTCAACCAGTAAACTCGCGGCTAGAAAGGCGACCAAGTAACCCGGAACGTAAGCGATAAAAGTGATTACCAGAAGCGCAGGCACAAAGCCTACTACGTCGCTCAAATCACGTAACCAAGGCAGGGATAAAATTACAGATAAGCTAACCCATGTAAGGGCACCAGTTTGACTTATCCAGAACTTTTGAGCGACAGATATGTACCTCCGGGTTGATGGAGCAGGGCGAATATCAGGAGTTTTGCCTTTTATTGGTGTTGAAAACGGAGTTTGGGTTGAATGAGTGTAGGCCACTACTGAATTTGTGCTCACTATACAACCACTCCCTCACGATAACTCCATCAGACAATCGAAGCAAAATTATTCATCGATTATATGGAACCCCTTGACATTTTTGGGTGAAGCACCTGTAATTCATATAGACTTGTAGATATGGTTCATCTTTCCTAATCGTACTTTATTCTACAAACTTCTACCATTCCCTGCTTTGAGAGGTAACTTTTGAGATGAAGACCTAAAGGCAACCCCTCAAGGCAATGTCGCTTGCCTTTAAGAAAAGAGGCCTTAAGGCACTGCTGAGAGGTTTTCCTGCACCGACTAGGAACGCTAAAACCGCTCAAGGCAACCCGAAGCGGCTGTAGGACGTCTTCCTGTATGTCGCGGGGATGTCCTTTTATTTAACCCCCTAAGTAATTTGGAAAATCCCATGTAAATGTAAAGTTTAATCCATCTACCATTTAGAGACCAACAAGAATTGACTTATCAGATATTGCCTTCTTCTTTTGTCGATGCAACCTGAACAGCATGTGTGTCTTGAGCAGATTCGGACATCCTCAATATACGCTCTAAGTCTTCTTCCAAAAGGATTCCCATCTCTACAAGGATCTCTCCGACTGACTTCTGGCATAATTCTTGCACCCGGAGAGCTTCGATAAGCTGTTCGCTGGTAATAATACCTGCCTCAACCAAACGTTCCCCGAGCCTGCGGTTTGCAGCTCGCCTGAGTGGATTTTCTAGTGAGGCGAGTGCCGCAGCGATGTCTGAGGCTGAAGCCAAAACTATAGTGATCTTTTTTCCATCGAACCAAGAGCTTATTTCCCGCACTGCTTCTTCGGACAGTGGTTCTTGCACAGCCATTACCACGGAGCTTGCGGTCAAAACTACTGGCACAGTATTGTACTTCTTGAGCATTTCGATTAACTCCGGGGCGGGATGTTCTAACCCGATTGAGTGTTTATCCATTCGAACGTATCCCATCTTCAACACTTCACTAAGGCTCTTAGCCAGTTCTGCTTGCGGTACAATCCCCCGCCGCGTTAGCACTGTCCCCAATCGTTCGCCTGTGCCTTTTGCTTCTTCCAATACCCGAGCGAGAACTACAGGTTCCAAAAGTTCTTTTTCTAGAATTAAGTCACCCAGCCTGCGCCTGTACCGCACCAGAACCTCCGGTGCGAGATAAGAGTGTTTTGTTTTCTGCCACCGGGGTCGGCTCTTGGGAAAGCCGAAGAGGGCGATTCTCCAAGCATAGAGAGTGGCAAAGAAGTTTATGATATTTCCCCAAACCATCCGAAGCGGGAAAAGCGGAGGAATCAGGCAACCGAACACCGCCGAACGCCACCCATATACATTCTTAATAGCTATAAACCTCATTATTTGCCGTTCAACCATCATGATGGTCAGCACGATACTCAATTGCCACGAAAGAGTGCCCACCGGATAAACGACGGGGAGGGGATTGAAGAGGCAAACCAGCGTGTAAGCAAAGACAGCATAACCAGGCAACGTGAGTAGGTTTCCAAACTTTGCCTTCCAATCCCTATATAGGCTGTACTTGGTTACAGCCGAAAGGTTCTTGCTTCTAAAGATCTTTATAAGCGAGAAGCTCTGGAAAGAAATCCCATATATCCAGCGCGACTTCTGTCTGACTGCTTCCCGAAATGTGTTCGGAAAAATTTCTCTCGTGGCCACGTATTCTGTAACTACTTTTCCGTCATCAAGCACCCTCTGGACGCCCTCGATAAAGAAGTGCGTGTGGATACCGTGTTCTTTGAAGTGCAAGGAGAGGCGGTAGTCCTCCGTAATGCTGTCTTCCTCAAATACCTTGTGCCTCCCAAGCCGCTCTAAAGCCCGACGCGAGATAATATAACCCGTACCAGCTGATGGTACCAGAGCACCGCTGGCCTCGCGGGCGGGGAGGGCCCGGTAATGATTTTCGGCAAACTCGTCAGCATATGTAGCGGCAGTAATGAACTTTAGAAAGGAGTGCCGCGTTGGGTAGGGTTGGAGGGGGAAAACAGGGAGTTGCACCACGTCGTATTTATAGGTCAAATAATTGGCAAGCTTAAAGGAAGTTGGATGCACCACGTCCTCAGCGTCGTGAATAACGAAAACCGCAAAACGCATACGTTTTTCTTGCTCGAACTTCAACACGGATTCTAAAATGTGATTGAGGTTTTGGGCTTTGCTCGTTGGCCCTAGGGAAGGGTTCACAACAGGATGCACATTGGGGTACTTTTCTGCAAGGGTTTCCACAGCCCGGCGTGTCGCCGGGTCGTTGGGATAGATGCCCAGAAAGATGTGGAAAAGAGATGAGGGATAGTTAACTGATTGGATCAGGTTTTCCACCATTGGCCCGATTACTTCAGCCTCGTTCCAAGCCGGGATCATAACGGCTAAAAGCCGGGCCGGCACGTTGTCCAGGTCCTTAAACCTTAACCGACTGTTAATTTTGTCGTGCCTAGTGAAATAATAGTACAAGTCCCAGAAAAGGTCATCAAGGCTGAAAGCAATGAAGAGGAGGGCGATTGCCAGACCAAAACAGTACAGGAACTTGTTAACCATACCCGTTCCCTCGTCGTCGCACGCTTCGTCAAACATATCTGTTCTCTTTCTACACATTTGCACCCTCTTCCTCCTCGCGGGTACGGAAATCCTCCAGAGAAAATTAAAGATAACGCTTCAAAACAAAAAGTGTTATCCTTGAGAAGAAGAATGTTTCGGAGGCCAAAATCAGGGTTCAAGAGCGACAGGAAGACAGCGGAAATCGCTCAAGGCAACGCGGGAAGCTGGATTATTAAGGCGGGCATAGACCTGGATAAAATTCCGGGGTGCCGGGGGGTTCCAAGACAAGGAAAATGGGGGCAAATGTAGAATTTCTTACTTTCAGTAGCCCGACAATCCGTCCTACTTCCTATAGCGGGGAGTATACTGTGGTATGTATCCATACTCCAACAAAAAAGTGCTCATAGTAGAAGACAGCAAATTACAGGCACAGATAGCCGCGGACGCCCTCAGCGGCCATGGCTATTCTGTCGACGTTGCCCTCTCACCGGAAGAGGCGCTGCAAAAGGCCCTGGAACCTGATGGCCCCGACCTCATCCTCATGGACATCGACCTAGGGGAGGGAGGCGACGGAACGGCACTCGCTGAGCAGATCCTGCAAATAAAAAGCATTCCAGTAGTTTTCCTTACAGCCCTCTCCACCCGCGAGGTCGTTGAGCGGGTCCGCTCGGTTACGCGCTACGGGTACGTGCTGAAGGGCGCCCCGGGGCACGTGCTGGTGTCTACGGTGGAAATGGCCCTAGAGCTACACGAGGCCCTCTCCTCTGCTGAGATGTACCGCAGGATAGTGGAGGGCTCCCTTACAGAGGTTTATATTTTTGACCCCCAAAGCCTTAAGTTCCGCGCCGTAAACCGCGGGGCCAGGGAGAACCTCGGGTATACGGAAGAGGAGCTCCGGGCGATGACCCCCCTAGATCTTAAGCCGGAATTCGACCCGGAGGCCTTCAGGAAACTGCTGGCCCCCCTGCTACGGGGCGAAAAAGAGGAGCTTGTATTTGAGACGGTGCACCGCAGGAAGGACGGCTCCCTCTACCCTGTAGAGGTGCACCTCCAGCTCTTCGGTCGCGGCCGGGATGCCGTGTGCGTCGCCTTCATATCCGACCTTACTGAACGGAGAAAAATGGAGGAAAGGCTGAGGCGGCAGGGCGAGTTCCTGCAGCACCTCCTGTCCGCCCTCCCGGTCGGGGTGTTCATCATCGACCCCGAGACCCGCCGCATCGAGCAGGCCAACCTGGAGGCGGCGGCCATGGTGGGGGCCGCACCGGAGGAGGTCGCCAGCAGGCCGTGCTGGGAGTTCTTCCCCTACGCTACGGCCCGGTGCCCCTTTGCGGGCCCTCACGCTGACGTTGACCGATCCGAGAGGTTATTGCTCCGCAGGGACGGCACGGAGGTCCCCGTCCTGAAGACGGCGAGGCGCCTCCGCACTGGGGATGGGGAGAAACTGGTGGAGACGCTGGTCGACCTCACCGACCGGAAGCGTCTGGAAGAGGAGCTGTATCGGCTTTCCGTCACCGACCACTTAACTGGGGCTTACAACCGCAGGTACTTTGTGGAGATGCTGGAGAGAGAAGTGGAACGGGCCCGGCGGATGGGCCGCCCCTTCTCCCTGATCATGTTCGACTTGGACCGCTTCAAGAGCATAAACGACCGTTTCGGCCATGCGGCAGGGGATCGGGTTCTGAAGAGCGTTGTGTCCACTTTTAAAGAGCGGCTGCGGAGAACAGACTGCCTCGCCCGCTGGGGAGGGGAGGAGTTCGTCATACTCCTTCCGGAAACCGGGGTAGAAGGGGCGGCCGTACTTGCGGAGGAGCTGAGGCAGAGGCTGAGCGAAATGGAAATTGATGGGGTGGGCCGGGTGACGGCCAGCTTCGGCGTGACGGGCTACCGCTCCGGCGACACGGTCGACGCCGTCACGCAGAGGGTGGACGGAGCCCTCTACCGGGCCAAGGGAAACGGCCGGAATTGCGTATGTATAGAGGACCGCGAGAACCACATCCCCTCCGGCCGTTCCGGGCGAGCTGGAGAGTGAAGTAGGCGCCAGTCTTAAATCAATGCTCTGGAGGATATTGGCAGTTTGTGTCGAATCTGATTCAAAGGTTTAAGTTTTCGGTTTGGAAAATGCCCTGGCGCGACCTTTTGCGGTTGAGTGTGGTATGGGCTGTTTTTGAGACTGAAAAATAGCTTCGAAAGGGGGCAGATCCCTTTGCTGGCCCTCCCGGAAAAGAGCGTCCTGCTAGTAGAAGATTCAACCCTCACCAGGTTTTCCTCCAGGAGGGCCCTGGAGGAGAAGGGTTACCTCGTGGACGAAGCTACAAGCGGCCAGGAGGCGCTGGCCAAGGCCAAGGGGAGAGAGGAGCCGTACGACCTGGTGATCCTCGATATCCACCTCCCGGGAATGGACGGCCTGGCCGTGCTGGAGAACCTTAAAAGCCTGCCGGAGTACCGCTACGTGCCGATCATGGTGGTGACAGTCGAGAGCAACGTATCAGTGGTCAAGCGGGCTATAGAGCTGGGGGCGGTGGAGTACCTCTGCAAGCCGTTTACGGTGGAAGAACTGGTACGCCGGGTGGAGAAGCTCATAGGGCCGGGTGCCAGGGAAGAGGTTGCCCCAACAGAGCTCCTCCGCAAAGTACTCAGAAACGAGATCAACCGGGCGAGCAGGGGCGGGCTGAAGGTATCCCTGGTCCTGGCCAGATCTGAAGGGCTGGGCAAGGGGAAGATAGTGGAATGCGCCAGGCAGGCGCGGCGTCGCCTGCGCGAAATAGACACCGTCATAGAGTTGAGCAAAAGCACGCTGGCTTTGATCCTCCCCCTTACGGGGAAAGAAGGCGCACAGGTGGTAGTAACGAAACTGGCGGGGTTTCTGCCTGGGACGTGGAGTTACGGGATTGCAGTATACCCTGAGAACGGGAAGGACGGGGAGGAGCTTTTCGCCTATGCTGAGGCTTCTTTAAAGGAGAGCTGGGAGAAGAAAAACCCTGGAGTGTCAGGCCAGCAGCAGGCTCCCGGCAGTTAGCACTCGAAAAACCACGTTACCAACGGGGTGGCAGTAATGGCGAAAGCTTTACTAAACATTTCCGGGAGGAATCTTATTGAAGGGGTCCGGAGGCCAAACTCCGGACCCTCATTGCGTTAAGGGGTAGTGCCTTTTTTATTCTTAATATCAGGCCGGAGTTTACAAAAAACCTTGCCTCCCAAATTTGAAAACCCAGGCCATAAGACGATGGATTCGGAGGAAAAGGAGAAGCTGGCGTCGAATCTAAACGACGAAATCTGCCCCAGTGCCGCCAGAACCCTAACCTGTTCATGACCCGTGCGTGGCGGCCCGGGGCGTGAATTGCAAAAAGGTGAAGGAAAATGCCACACCCACCGTCAAAAACCGTGCTCTTGGTGGAAGGGTCGACCCTCGCCAGGCTGACCTACAGGGCCGCGCTGGAGGGGAGGGGCTACGCCGTGGAGGAGGCCGGCACGGGCCGCGAGGCCCTGGCAAAAGCCGTCTCCGCGGTGTACGCCGCCGTGGTGCTGAACCTCCGCCTCCGGGAGATGAGCGGCCTGGGCCTGCTGGAGTCCATCAGGGCCCTCCCCGGTTACCGGGCGGTGCCGGTCGTCATCCTGGCCGGAGGGGGCGACGCCGCCCTGGGCAGGTGGGCCGCGGAGAGGGAGAACGCGAGCTGCCTGCTTGAACCCTTCGGGGCTGAAGACCTGGCGCTTTTGGTGGACAGGCTTATCCGCCACGGCCCAGAACGATAAAGCACGATTGAGGAGATAAATAGTGGCACTGGAAAAGATCCAGGTTGTAGACTGGCTACGTGTGGCCTGCAAGGCCAGCAAGCTCTTCATCTACTTGGCCTCACTGGCCTGGCTGGCGTGGTTCGCCCGCAGGCCGAAGCCGGGCTGTCCGCGGAGAGGCCTGGCGGCGATGCTGACGGGAATGGTGGTGGCGCTGGCCGGGCTGTCCGTAGACCTTCTGGGGGAATTTTTCAGGCTACCCGTGGTATTAAAAAGGGTGGTTGCCGAACTCGTGCTTTTCAACGCCGGGACCCTCTTGGTAGCCTGGTCGGTGGCCCTGGTGCTCACGGAGCTGGCCCGGGCCTCGTGCAGGTACCAGTACGAGGCCGAGCGGGACCCGCTCACCGGCCTGTACAACAGGAGGGCCTTTTTCGATGCCGCGGAGTGCGCGCTGGAGAAGGCCCGGTCGTCGGGCCGCACCCCTGCGGTGGCCGTCCTCGACCTGGACGGGATGAAAAGGATCAACGACACCTTCGGCCACCAGTGCGGCGACGAGGCCCTGAGGCAGGCCGCCAGGGCCGTCCAGAAGAGCGTCAGGGAGGGGGACGTGGTGGCCCGCTACGGCGGCGACGAGTTCGTCGTCCTCTTCCCCAACAAGGGGCCGCGGGAGGAGACCCTGCGGTCCAGGCTGGACAGACACCTGAAGGCGGTGTGCTTTTCGGGTGAGGAAATACCTTTAAGCCTCTCGGTGGGACTGGCCCGGTTCCCGGCGGACGGGGAGAGCGTGGACGCCCTGCTCTCCGTCGCCGACGCCAGGATGTACGCCGATAAAGAAGCTAAAAAGAACAACGGTAAGGGGGCCGGAGGGCCTACCTGAAATTAAAAGCTTGACCCGGTTTAAACGAAGTATGGGAGGCAGGTGTTAGTCAGTGCATTTGGTCGTGCAGGGCAGGAACGACTTTGAGGTACCGGACGTCCTGCGGCAGTATGCGGAGAAGCGGCTGAAGAAGCTGGGGAGGCTCCTGGACGACGAAGATATAGAAGTCCAGGTGACCGTCTCGGCAAACCGGGGCAGGTACACCGTGGAAGTGACGGTGCGCGTCGACGGCTACATCCTCCGGGGTGAAGAGACTGAAGATACCGCACATAGTGCCGTGGACCTGGTGCTGGAGAAGCTGGAAAGGCAGATAGAAAAATACAAGACCAAGCTGGTCAAGAAAAAGAGGGCGAGAGCGAACGAACTGAAAGAGAAGGCCGTCGGTCAGCCTTCGCCAGAGGAAGGGGTGGGAGAGCCGAAAGTGGTACGGGTCAAACGCTTCCCCGTAAAACCGATGAGCGTAGAAGAAGCCATACTGCAGATGGACCTCCTCGGACACGACTTCTTTGTTTTTGCCAATGCCGAGACGGAAAAGGTGAATGTCCTCTACCGCCGCAAAGACGGCCGGTACGGACTTATCGAACCGGAGCTCGACTAGACGGAGTGCCCCGGATCCTACCCCCTATGAATTCACTATCGACAGCCCCTGGGAAGAGCAAGAAGCCTCCCGGGGGCCTCTGCGTTTTAAGGGCAAGGAAGACCGCCTCCGAAACAAAAAATGCAATCCCACAGAAAGGAGCGACTGCCGTGAACGAGACCTTCGACCGCTACCTCTCTTACCTCAAAAACACCGGCTCCTCCCCCCACACCGTCTCCGGCTACCGCAAGGACCTCCTGGCCTTCGGCCGGTGGTACCTGGAGACCTGCGGCGAGGAGCCGGAACCGGAGAAAATCACCAGCATCGACCTCCGGGAGTACCAGTCCTGGATGCGGAACGTCAAAGGCCTTAAGCCCAACACGGTCAACCGCCGCATGAAGGCAGTGAAGTCCTGGCTGTCCTGGTGCGTGGACCAGGGCCTGGCCCCCAGGCTCCCGGACTTCCCGAAGGGCGTCCCCGAGGCCAGGCGGGCCCCGCAGGCCCTGGAGAGGGCCGAGGCGAAAAGGCTGCTCAGGGGGGGGGAAAGGGAGGGGGACCCAAGGCACGCCGCCCC
>Ga0080004_1119579_pt1 | contig 13089 bp, 14 predicted proteins | sample WasSprMetagenome_FD_69207 | JGI IMG/M metagenome (GOLD analysis project Ga0080004, IMG submission 69207) | Sulfidic aquatic microbial communities from Washburn Spring, Yellowstone National Park, USA - WS (SPADES assembly) (version 2) | ecosystem: Environmental > Aquatic > Thermal springs > Hot... | reverse complement strand
CTATTTGCAGTTCTATCGGAGAAATAAAAATCGATTTTTTACCAGATAAAATCACTTTAATCTTTTCGTTTATTGTTAAAAAGTCTATTCTTTTTTTACAAATTTTGAGTTCTATATTTGGGATTATCTCATTCTTTTTTGCAAACCTTAAGCTACTTTCTTTAAATAAATCAAAAGCTTCTTCTAAAGTTTTTGCATTCAAACACCAAAACAATTTGCTTGCCTTTTTCCAGAATTCAATGAATTTTTTCTTGTTTATTTCTTTAACCAAAATATCAATATCTTCAGTTGCTCTGCTTCTTCCAAAAAGTATTGAAACATAGCCAGAAACAACAACATATTCGAAATACTTTTCTAGTATTCCTACAAAACTCAATAGAAATTTATCTAATTCGTTTAATTCTTTTTCCAGTAATATTGTTTTTTCATTCAACCATTTCATAATAAAATTTTGTCTCACTCCTTAAATGAGTAAATATCCTCTAAAACGCTAAAAATAAACAATTTTATGAAAATTTAATGAAGTTTTTACCGTGTAAAATATCAAATACTTCGCTAGTCGTAAATACATCAATTTTATTTTTCAACGCTTCTTTCAACTTTTTATCATTCGACCATATTGCAACTTTTAATCCTAGAGACTTTATCTTTAGAGCTAAAGCAACATAAGGAAAATCGTCTGGAGGAGAAATTTTCTTAGCTTCTTCTAAAAATTCAGAAAAAGCGGAAGGAGAAACAAACTTTATTTCTTTTTGTAAAAGTTTTAAAGCTTTTTCTATTTCTGAGGAAGAAAGTTTAGATTTAGAGAGAATTTCTTTTTTATGTTCTTCTATCTCTTCTATCAAAAATTCTGGTGCTAATAGTTCAAAAGTTTCCGTAACGCTATTTATGGCAAATATCCTAAAAGTCTTGCCCTTTGAGATTAAAGCTGAGAAAAATATGTTTGCATCAACAATAAGAATCATTTTACTACCTTAACAACTTTTCATACCTTTTTGCTAAACTTTTGTTGACTTCTCTTCCAAGTTCTAAAGCCTCTTTTTCCGTTAATTTACTTTTTGCCAGTATTCTTTCTACTTTTACAAACTCTTCAAGCTTTTCCTTAATTAGTCTTTGAACGGCTAATTCTAAAAACAAAGGGTCTATCTTTTTAAAATCTTCTTCCAATTCTTTCGGTATTTTCACAACAATTTCTGCCATTTTAATCACTAATAATTTTTATTGCGTATATTAATATAGTTTTTCATTCAACTGGAATAATTGTTGCGGGAATTTAATTCGTCATGAGAGTTTTTTTCTTCAATAAGAATTTCAAACATAAGAGAACCTATTCAATTTCACTTAATGGAATAAATTTAACTTTTCCTTCCTTTCTCTTTTTCTCAAATCTTTTTATAGATTCAATTTCTTCTTTTGTTGGCACTTCTTGCCCTAATAATCTACTTTCTACTATCATTGAAACTTTTCTTATTTCACTTTTTATTTCCTTTAGCTCAATCATTCATTCCTAACTCCTTTTTTAGTTGAGAAGCGGTAACATATTTATCCTTTTTTATTTCTTCTTCAGACTTCCTAATTGCCCTTAAATCTTCTTCTGTCAACTCTTCGATTCCAATAAAACTTTCTGTTTTGTCTAGCTTATGCTTCACATCTCTCATCTTTTTTAGGGTTCCATCAGCAAACGAGGTTCCAATTTTTTTCTTTCATTATTCTTCACCACTATCCAGTATAATGTTAGTTAAAGAAACTATAATTATAAGTAATTTTCCCTTTTCTCACTACCGCTTCTGTTCTTTACTCAATTCTTAACAGACGCAAAGATAATCGCATCTATTGATTTATAATAACAGACTTTACTAACTTAGATATGGCTTGGATTGTTGAAGTTTCTGATAAAGCTCTTAAACATTTGGAAAAGTTTGAAAGAAAAATGCAAGCTAAGCTATTAAACATTATTGAAATGTTTAAGACTTCTCCTTTTCCAAAGAATTGTGATATTAAAAAATTAGAAGGTGCGGAAAATGTTTTCAGATTAAGAAAAGGTAAAATAAGGATTTTAGATATTGATGTAAGAGGTAGAATATACTAAAACGCTAAACTTTTAGTTTTTTCCTGACTTCTTCAATATTGTAAAATTTCATTTTGCTTATGTTTCTTATTATATTCTTTTCTCTTTTTGTTGGTTTGACTGTCGGGATCATAAACTCTAGTAATTTTAGTTGTAAGAGTTTCATTTCTCTAAATTCCTCTCTCATGTTTCTAATTTCTTCTAATAATTCTTCTTGTGACCTTACCATAGCTTATTGCTAGATTTCTGATTATTTAAATTCGACATGATGAGCGTTAATAACTAGTAAACTGAGTTCTAACATTCATTATCGCTGGATAAGCTTTTATCTTGTTTTTTCAATAATTTTACTAATGACAGAAAAACTTTTTTGGCAAGATGCTTATTTGAAAGAATTCGATGCTAAAGTTTTAGAGATTAGAGGAGAAGAAGTTATTTTGGATAAAACTGCTTTTTATGCTAGAAGTGGCGGTCAGCCAGGGGATACAGGGGAGATCAATGGAATAAAGGTTGTTGATACTTATTATGATGCTAATGGAAAAATTGTTCATTTGCTAGAAAGAGAGCCAGATTTTAAGGTTAACGATATTGTTCATGGAAAAATTGATTGGGAAAGAAGGCATAAGATAATGCGTTTGCATACGGCAGCTCACATAATTTCTGCTGTTTTAGTAAAAGCTTTTGGTAATATAAAGTTTACTGGAAGTCAAATTTATGAGGATAGAGCAAGAATGGATTTCAATTTGGAAAAGCTTGATGATGAAGTTGTAAGATTTATTGAAGAGAAAGCCAATGAAATTGTAGAAAAAGATTTACCAGTTTTTTCTAGGATAATTAGTAAAGAAGAGTTAGAAAAGCATCCTGAGTTGAAAAGACTGATGGATGAAAGCAAGTATGAAAAGTTTGATGTTTTGAGAGTTGTTGGTATTGGAGATATTGATTTGCAGTTAGATGGAGGAACTCATGTTAAATCGACAAAAGAAGTTGGAAGAATAAAGATTGTTAAAAGGGAAAATAAAGGAAAGAACAATAGAAGGATAACGATTGTTGTTGAATAGAGAAATCAAATCCTTTTCCATATTATTTCATATTTTCCCATTTTTGCATCTATTGTTGCACAAATCCTTGCTAAAATTTCTATAAAACTAACTATTAGAAGATTTAAAAAGGCTTCTACTGAATGTTGTTTTTTTAGATAATCAAAGACTATTTTCAAAAGCAAGCTAATTTTCATGCTACTTGTTTTGAATTTATACTTTTCTTTAATTTGTAGATGGCCGTTAAAACTCCTTTTTCTTTGTCTAAAAAATTGAAGCAAAGAATAAGGAGATTTTGTGTATCCATAAGCTCTTGGTTCATAAACAATTTTGTATCCAGCTTCTCTTATTTTGTATTCTATAAATACTTCGTCAGCTGAAACTAGAGGAAAATCTTTGAAAATCTTTCTGAATAACATTATTTCTGTTCCTTTTGGTTGGTTCAGGCAAAGTAAATGATGTAAATCCCAGATGATTTTCGAAAATTTGTATATTCTGCTATTCTTATCGGCCATGACTCTACCAACCACTGCACCTATATTAGGATCTTTAAAATGCGTAATTAGGTATTGAAGGAAATTTTTTCTCATTCTTATATCAGAAGTTAATAATAGGACAAAAGGTGTATTTATATATTTTAATCCAATTTTTATTGCATAGGATTTACCTTTTCTTTTATTTTCTTTTATGACAATAATTTTTCTTGATTTAGGTAATTTCACTTCGTTGGGAGTGACGATAACGATTTGCTGAATATTTTTATAGAGTTTATCTTTTAGAAGTGTATTAACAAGATCAGTTAATCTTCTCTTTTCGAGGAAACTTGGTATTAAGACAGAAATCTTCATATATTTAGTTTTTTTATCAATATTAGTATGAGGCGTGTATTTCCATATTTTAAATTGAGAATAAAAGAAGAAGAAAACGCATTTCTTCATGAATCAAAAGTTTTGAGAGAGACTGAAAAGGCCTTGTCTAAAATGTATTTTTATCTTTTTCTTTATCCTTTTATTGAAATAAGAAAGATTAAACCATCAAATAATTTGCATATTTTGAAGTTTGATGTGTGGGAAGAATCTTCTTTACGAGTCTCTAAAATAAGACATTTGCCATTTCTAATAAAGAAAATTTTTAATCCTAAAGAGATTTACTTTGTTGACATAGATAAGGAATTGGTTAAAATGGCAAGAAAAAATATGAAGATTTTTGGTTTTAGGAAAGCTATTGTGGTAAATGGAGATATTAGGAATCTTCCATTTTCTGATGAAAAATTTGATATAGTTATAGATTTTAGCACCACAGACCATTTAACTTTTAAAGATTTGAAAAAAACAATAAAAGAAGTTTATAGAGTGTTGAAAGGAGATGGAATATACTTGATGTATCATTTGAATTCTGACTATTTTAACATCAAACGATGGAATTATTACTATAAAAATGTAGATATATCTTCAGAAAAATTGCCTTCATTCCCTAGAAAATTAGAAAAGATCAAGAGTTTACTTGAAAAAGAAAGGTTTACTATCTTAAGAGAAGGATACGGTTTTCCTTTTTATTTTGATTTCACTCTTTTCATTTATTACAGGTTTTTGTTTAATAACATCTACGAAATTTTGCTACCACAATTCATTTTTACTTTTTTCAATTCACCGATACTTAATGGTTTTTTTTATATAATTTCTTTGAAGAGGAAAGCTATTTAAATTGAAAATAAAAATTATTACTATGAGAATGATTGAAAAAATAATACTAATGGCAACTAAGTTTCTTAGAAAAGATAAGCCATTTATAAGGCCTCAGAAAATATAAACTATAATATTTCTCGAATAAATCTATACTAATGGTTATACTTATTAGTGGAGCTGCAGGTTTCGTAGGAAGTCACTTAACTGAGATGCTATTAGAAACTTTTAAAATTATAGGTATAGACAATTTGCTCAATGGAAGGTTGATTAATCTTAAAATGTCGTTTAATAATAAAAATTTTATCTTTCTGAGAAAAGATGTAAGATCTTTAAAATCTAGAGATTTGCCCTCAAACATAGAGGTTATATATCACTTAGCAGTTAATCATAACTCTACTTATGCTTCTTACCTGGAGAATATTCAAACAACAAAGAAAATTTTAGAAATTGCAAGAAAAAAAGATGCAGAAAAATTTGTCTTTATTAGTAGCACTAAAGCAATGGGTCTAATAGCTTCTAGAAAACCATTAGATGAATCAGCCGCATGTAAACCATACGATTGGTACGGAAAAAGTAAACTCAAATGCGAAAAGCTTGTTAAAGATTTTTGCGAGACTTATGGAATAAAATACTATATATTTCGACCACCTAGAATTTTTGGTCCTAGAGATTGGCAAAAAACTTTTGTCGATTTTTCTACTTTAATTTTAAAGACGAATATAATTCCTCTTTCTCCTATAAAGATTAATCTTATTTATGTAAAGAATTTGGTAGAGGCTTTATATATGGTTTCAAAGAAAAATGCAAAATCAGGAATATACATCGTTTCTGATGGAGCTTATTCTATTTCCAAAATCTCACTTACGATAGCAAAAATTCTTGGGAAGAAAAAGGTAAAAAAAATAAAAGTACCAAAGTTTGCTTTTTCCATTTATTCTTTCTTTACAGGCTCCTTCACTCACGCACGAAAAGGAATAATTTATTCATCAAAAATTTTTCGAAAAGAGTTCAACTTTAAAGCACCTTATTCTTTTTATCAGGGAATGAAAGAAACATTAAATTATTTTGGTATTACTAAATATGGAAAAAGTAATTTTTGATGTAATATCTGCATTCCAATTTTTTAAATACTGGCTAGGCTATAATCTTTTTGTAAGGTTCGGATGGCCAAAAATTTTACCTTCCTTCTTAACATTATCTGTTAACAATTATTGTAACCAGCGTTGTAAAACTTGCAACATATGGAGGAATAATCCAATCGAGGAAAAGAAAAAAGAGTTAAAATTAGATGAGATAGAAAGAATTTTTTCGCAGCTTCCTAAAATTTTTTGGCTCACTATTACTGGTGGAGAGCCCTTTCTTCGTGAAGATTTAGTAGAAATAGTAAAAATAGCCTGCAAGAGAAGTAAAGTTAATGTGTTAACTATAACCACAAATGGTTCGTTGCCAGATATAATAGAAAAAGATGTAAAAGAAATTCTCGCAAGATGTAAAAACCTTACAATAATAGTCAATGTGTCGATAGATGGCGATAGAGAATTACACGAAAAAATAAGAGGTATTAAAGGAAGTTTTGACAAAGCAGTTGAAACAGTTGAAAGATTAAAGAAAATAAAGAGTAGAAGATTGATAGTTGGAATAAATACTACTCTCTCTCTTTTCAACGTCTCCAAAATCAATGAAATAACAAAGGCAATTGAAGAACTTTCTCCACATTCCTTTAGCGTATACTTTGCTCAGCCACGTGAAAAACTTCTTAACCTAAATTTGAGAATTTTTCCCGAAACTAATAGAATAGGGAAAAATTTCCTTCAATTAGTTAAGTATAGTTTGAAAAAAAGAAAGGGTCTAATTGGATTGATAAAAAGCCTTCTAAGGCTAAAATTATATATTTACGCTCTAAATCCAATTTTGCTAAAAAATAAGCAAAATTTTGAAGGTATAGCAACAGTTTACCTTTTAAGCGACGGTAGGTTAACTTTTAGCGAAACATTTCTTCTTGTGGTAGGAAATTTAAGGTATTCTGACTTCAATCTTTTAGAACTACTTTTTTCCAAAACAGCTGAAAAATACAGAATGTACCTAAACTCAACTGAATATAAAGAGAAAATGATGGAAAATCCGTTTTTTGTCAATCAATTGATAAGTTTGTAAAGCAATAACGAATTTAAATATCGATTTAAACTATTTTTATGAACAGAAAATGGTTGTTGGTTGGAGTTATTCTTGTTTTTTTAATAGTATCGATGTCGGCACTCTTTTTGGTACAAAGACCATCATTTAAAGTCACGTCACTAACCTCCAAACCAACCTTGCTGGGCACTTATATAAAGAATCCGGATATAATTCATAGTGCTGCAGGATTCCTTTCATTAAGTCCTGGAGTATCACCAAATGACCTTCTTCCTTCATCCTCAGATTGGAAAGGAACAGCTTTTGTAGGCTATAGTATTACGCCACTGGGAGGAAGAAAAGGAATTGCTATTATCCATCCTGTAGATACAAAAACAGGTAGGTTCATAGAGCAAGAAACATATCTACCATCAGGAAAGTATAAACTCGTTTTTGGAATAGCAGACGTAGCTGATATGTTTCCCCCAGAAGTTTTGCAATCCGGTATTGGTGGCTTTGTTGGGAATTGTTCAGATGTTGGTATAAAGATAATAGTGAGTGATCTACAAAAAGGAAAGGATTACGTCGTTTTCGATAAAGTTATCAGAAATGGAAAATGGTATGACTATTCAGTAGATTTATCTTCTTACTTCTCGAACAAGAGAATTAAAGTAAGAGCAGAAAGCTATGCAGCAGATAAAGGATGTGGAATATGGAATGGTGAGTGGGCTGCAGTTGATTATATAGATATTCAACCTTATTAATCCATTTTCTCAACTAGAATACATTTTCCCGTTTTTTCATTTTTCATTACATCCTTCGAAAAAACAACATTTATTTCTTTGAAGTATCTTTTAAGCGGTTTAACATTAGGATAGCCAGATTCTTTCCAAGGAACAACTACTAGCTTTGCTTTTAATTGACTATCAAAAAATAATTGACATTTCCAAAAATCTTTACAAATTCTAACCAGCAATTCCATAAGCTTTTTTTGGGTAATATTTTTGTTAATAGAATGTTGTTTTCTTCCTTCTATGCTTTTTATTCTTATTGGATATGCAATTTCACATTTGCCATTAGTTTTAATTGCATAATCTTCTTGTCTGTACCTTATCAAGGGCATTGCCTTATTCAATAGAGAAGTTATAACAACTTCTCCTGTTTCATTTTCCTTAACCTCTCTTCCATCTTCATTCAAAATTTCAACAATCAAAGCATCTTCAGGCACATGATACCCTAATTTATACTTACACTCGAATGCTATTCTATTAAACTCATTAGATCCGTATTCATCATGAACTGGAGCATCAAATGCTTCCTCTATTGTTTTCCTCATAGTTTCTGTCAAAATTTCTGCATGGGTTATTATAGCCTTAGGTTTAAAATTTAATTTGATATTGTTGTGTAAGATATACTTTGCAATGAAAAAAAGTTGAGAGGGATAATAGTATATGTATTCTGGCTTTATTTTCTGCATAAATTCAAGTTGCTTTAATTCATTCCAATGAATTGGAACAAAAATTTTCTTGAAATATCCAAAAATTTTAGAGTACCATTTGTTTTCTCTCATCGACCACCAATAATAGATAAGTGGCTTAAAAGGATTATATCCTGCATATACAAGAGCATTTGCATATACTGCGTCGAGATAAGCTTTAGTTGGGATATCAAAATAAACTCTTAATGGCTTGCCCGTACTTCCTGAAGTTTGTCTAAAAAATAAAAATTGAAAATTCAGTTGGTTAACAAAATCTTTGTACTCTCTTGAAATAAAAGAATGATAATTTCTCTTAATGGTTTTTTTATCAATTATTGGTATTTTTTTTAAATCCTCCTCATCTTTAATATCATTTGGTGATATTCCGACTTTTTTCCAAAGTTTTCTATAGAAAGGGACATTTTCATAAGCATATTTTACTATTTCTCTTAATCTATTGTTTTTCAATTCCTGTATTTTTTTATTAGAAATTCTCTTTAGATAAAAATACCAATAAAACTTGTAAAGAGTTTCTAACATTAAATTATTTTTACAAAACAAATAATATAAAAATATCCTGAAAGTTTGTTGAATAAAGATCGATTTAGATTATTCGAACACCTCGACATTCATATTTATAATTCTCAATTCTTTTTGGTGGCTATAAAGGTTTAAAATTGCACCTTTTTTATAGGTGAAAAAAGGAATAACTAATTCTTTTGTTTTTTTCATTCCATTTGTGTTAAATACAAACGCTGTTTCCCATTTTCCAACTAAATTATTCCAATAATTAATATTTATCTCACTATTATCAGCATCTTCGTAAGTTATTTTAAGATAGAAGTTTTTTGATATATTGTATAAAATAACTTGGCAATCAAGAGTCTTTGGTGGCAATATTATTTTTTTCTCATCATATACCCAATTTCCTCTTAAATAAATATTTTGTGAAACAGAAAAGAAGCTTGATAAGTTTAGATCCTCCGCATTCACAATTCTTGTTCCTATCCAGGAGGTGTCTGCATCTATAAAAATTGGTTCAGAAGGAACAATTTTTATGTTTCGAATTTCTAATGGGTAATCGTGAGAAGCAATAGATAAAAACAGATATTTATCTCGGAGTAATTCAATTTCTTTCTTTACGATTGTATAACTACCATTTCTTTCTATACTTCCTATTGTAATCCAAGTCAAAATTGAGTAATTAAATACATTGAAATATAAGTTTCCCCTTGTATTGTTATATTCTATGGTCAGTTTTATCTTTGAGAAATTTGGATTGAAAACAATTATGTCTTTATTGTTAAGAAGAGCAGCCCAGACATCTTTAGCTAATGATATTTCACTTCCATTCACTTCTGCTACAATCATTAGATTTTTCACAAGTGGTTTTTCTCCTTCAAACTTTATATTTAAACTTTCTTTTGGGTTGAGTTCAGCTACAAATAAGAATTCTTTTTCTATTTTTATCATCGACCATGTAGCAATTTCTTTTTCATTTTGAAGGACTTTTGTAAAGCCAATACTATAGCCAATATTTGTGGGAAGTACTTTGGCTATTAGAAGTAGTCTGAAATTTCTCAAAAATTCTGGTAGGGTGATGTTAATTTGAGAGGGTAATTCACACCATTTTTTGCATTCATGAAATACAGGAAGATAGATGAAGGGTGAACAGTTATAGTTAATTCTAAATATCCAATTAGAATAATTTCCATATATCCTTTCATAACAAACTTTAAAATTGTTTGGATTAAAAGATGGTACCGAGAATCCGAAAGTACTTTCCAAATTAAAGCCAGTGGAAAATGTTAAATAGGAGGCATTTTCTTTTCTCAATATGTCTAGAGCTATTGTAGAATCAGGAATATTTCTTATTATTTCTCTCTCACCATCAAAGTCAAGAATAGGATAATACATAAGAAAAGGATAGCTTATTCTTCTTTCTACATATGATGGTAAAGAGTTGCTAACGGCCCCTCTATAATAATCGTTGTAAAGAATTGCGTCTTTAGGTATAGTTTCATTCACAAATTTTATGTATTCCCAATCTCCCAAAGTTAGAGCTCTATAATCTAAATTGAGTTTACCTCTTTCCAAATGTATAGGAAATAATAGAAGGAATAAAAAGATAATAATGAAGAGTTTTCTAATTTTCAATTTACTTAAGAAAAAAGAGGAGAGAAAAGCTAAAGGATAAAAGATTAGGAAGAGTATTCGTGTATCTGAAAGTGAGAATAATATATTCTCGAAGCCCAATGTAAGCCCATTAAGAAATATTGGCATTCTTCTTATCAAAAGAAATATAAAGCTCGAAAAAATGAAAGGTATGAAAAATGATAGAAGTATCCTTTTTCTCAAAGATAACAAACATAAAATACCTAATGCTATTATTACTTCATTAAAAGGTCTTAGGAAAAGAATAAAATCATCAATATTTATTCTTTCAGGAAGACTATATTGCCATAAATTTACTAAATAGTCTTTAGATGTGTTTCTAAATGGGTTAGATATATTGTTTGAAAAGGATGAATGAATAAGTGAATAAAGTGGCAAAAATGATAGAATTGAAATAATTATAAAAATAATGAAGCCATTAAATCTTTTACTTACCAACATGAACAGCGAGATTGTTATGGCTCCTATAAAAAGCGAATATGGTGAAAGATAAAAAGTAGAGGAGAAGAAGATTGGTATTAAATAACTTTTCGATTCTTTATTGAAAAGAAGGGAAAGCGAAGCGAATAAAAAAGAAAGACTTAAAAGCTGAGGAGAGTTACCATAAGTAACCATTATAATTGTCTGAGGTATTGAAGGTATTAGCAAAGAAGATATATAGCCAGTTTGCTTATCGAAAATTCTTGAAGCAAGAATAAAAGAAGCTAGGACAAGAAGAAACAATGAAAATAAAGGAAAGAAAAACATTAGTTTAAGTAAATCAAAAGAAGAAAAGTAATGTAGTATAGAAATTATAACATGGTAACCAACGGGATATGTTAAAGGAATTTCTGGATAAAGATAGTATGATGTTGGCACTTTCCCCTCTTTTAGGATACTTTTGACGATTAAAAGATGATGTTTTGAATCGTCCCCAACAGGCAAAAATCCAACATCTCTCCAAGCATCTCTTACTACTTGGGAAGATGGATATAAATACAAAGCAAGATGGAAAAGAAAAATTAGGGAAAGAAATAGTAATGTTTTTTTGTCAGAATTTTTGAAAGGAGGAAGAGTAGGAGAAAGAATCCAAAGGATAAAAGAGGGTAAAAATAAAAATGTGTTTAGAAAATGAAAATTGAAAAGAGATAATGCATAAGCAAAGATAATTTGAAAACTAAAACCAAAAAGTATTGAAAAAAGTAAAATTTCTACCCAATCTTTTGTTTTTAGGAGATTGAGAACGAAGAATCCTGGAAAGAGGAAGAAAAGAAGAAAAGAAAGGAATAACTTGAGAAGAGAAAAAGGGACAATCCACCATAAAAATGAAACTAATAAAAATAGGAGGGAATTTATAAAAACTCTATTCCATTTCTTCCAAATCATAAATAACATTTTCATAAGTTATGATTTAAAATTTAATTTTGAAGGCAAAGCTTACTTTAATTTTATCTCATAGACTTGATATATACCTCCTGTGTCAAGGATAGTTGTATTAAAGTTTCTTATTATAAATGTAATTTCGTTCGAAGTTACAGGAATATTAGGATGTGCAAAAATATATGCATAATTGCAGTTTGTGGACTTTATACTTTCCGCCAACCATGGGATGTTTCTTTTTTCGACAGGTATATTAAAATACCAAATCGCATGACACGGTTCTCTCTTGGTAAAATAAATATAAGCGAAGGGAAAGTTACTACAAATGGTTCCATCTCTCTTGTATTCTATTTTATCAATTCTCCAGACAATAGTATTTATATTCCAAATCAAAGACAAGCGTAGGAAAAGTATAACAACTATAACAATTATCAAAATAAGAGGTGCAGATTTACTTCTCTTACTCTTGAATGCATAAGACGAAAGAATTGCAGCTAGTGGTGTTGCTTTAGTAACATAAATTCGAGCATCAATTTTTGGGAGAAAAAGATGAATAACTGTTGAAAAGACAAAAGTGAGAAAAAGTAGAGTATAGTTTTTATCTTCTTTTATCCATCTAATAGAAAAAACGAGAAACGGTAAAACTGCTATATTAAAAAATGCAAAATTTTTAAAAAACCAAAGATAATCTGTGTAAACTGTAGCTTGTGTATTAAAAGCCATTTTTTCTGTTATAAAGTTTAGTAGTAGGAATTCAAAAGGCGGATATATCCATTTATTGAAAATGAAAGAACTAACCAAGAAGTTTACTCCTACAGAAATAAAAAGAAACGAAAGAAAGCAATATTTAAGGAATACAATGTTTCTAATCTTAAAAAGAAAGAGAGGAAATAAGAGAATACCAATATCAGGTCTAAATACGAAAGAAAAACCAAAGAAGATTCCGCTTAGTAGTTCAGTCATTTTTTTGTTCTCAAAATAGAAAAAGAGACCAATTAAGAAGAATAAAATAGCTGGTAAATCAGACATAGTGTATTTTGTAAAAAACAAAAGGTAGGGATTAGTTCCAACTAAAATTCCTCCAAATAAAGCAAGTAAAGAATTTTTTGTTAATTTTTTGATTATTAGAAAAACAAGAATAGATGCAAGCAAAAAATAAATACAGTTGATAATTCT
>Ga0080004_1129910_pt1 | contig 13090 bp, 9 predicted proteins | sample WasSprMetagenome_FD_69207 | JGI IMG/M metagenome (GOLD analysis project Ga0080004, IMG submission 69207) | Sulfidic aquatic microbial communities from Washburn Spring, Yellowstone National Park, USA - WS (SPADES assembly) (version 2) | ecosystem: Environmental > Aquatic > Thermal springs > Hot... | reverse complement strand
TGAGAAAAAAACGTGTCGTCAACTTGTCTTTCAACTTCCCCTTTCTTAAGCTTCTCGATTGCCCATAAAGCAAAGTTAACTTTTCCTGCCGCTGGTCTTGAACCATAGATTACGCTTGCCCTAGCTATAAGATAACTTAGGTTCGAAGATTCTACTATCTTTTCTCCTTCAAGCTTTGTAAAACCATAGTAGTTCAACGGATTAGTTTCATCTTGCTCTCTATAGTAGCCTTTTTCTCCAGAAAAAACATAGTCCGTTGAAATGTATACTAAATGAGCGTTAACCTTCTTACACGCTTCGACTATATTCTTTGTTCCTAGAACGTTAACATTGAAAGCCAAGTTTTTATCCTTTTCACAAAGATCAACGTCGGTTAAGGCAGCAGCATGTATAACGAAGTTTGGGCTGATTTGCACAACTGTACTTAAAACAGAACTAAAATCTAAGACGTTAAGCTTTAATGGATTGCCAAAATTAACTTCATGTGTAGAATAACAAGAATAAACTTTGAACCCTCTCTCAACTGCAACTTCTGCTACCTTTGACCCAAGTAAACCACTAGCACCAGTTATGAGAATTTTCAACTTTAGTTAATCTAAGCTACATATAATTGGATTATGAGAAACAAAGAATTATTTAACGCTTACTAAAAGAAAACATATTTTAATGACCAAAAAATTTATTTAATTAGAGCTGTTTTCATGAGATGATAAACTCTCGGTATTGTTTAGCGAAGGTAGAACTATTGTTTTTCATAATAGCCCTAGGTCCTTCCAAACTTGTTAGTGGTGCCGAAGTTTTGGAAAGAAATAAAATATGAACATAAGTTTCACGAAATTATCAACGATTAGAAACCACATACATCAAGAAAAACTCTTTTCATTAAAACTTTTGACAAGTTTTATTCTCTTCACTTTCTAATATCTTCAAGGAAAACGGAGAACCTTATTCTTTTTTAGTTAATAAAATCTTTTAGTAAAAGAAAAATTATACTCAATGAATACACTTCAACAGTAAAACTTATATTCACTAATCAATACTCTTCTTATTCCTTCCTTCCAGGCACCTTTAGTTCCTAATTTAACTTTTCTTTTGCTTTCCTTATACTAGAAATGTATACTTTTTGATCTGAGTTTCTCCACCCACTAAATCTAAGATTTAAACTTCTTCTACTTATTTCCTTTGTTAGTTTTATATCACTTTGGAACCACTCAAGTATTTTTTAAAAAGATTTATTTTCAAGCTATTTTTTAACATATTCTTTTGGATATCTTTATCGTTGACAGAGCGCAATGTGGCATTGACGTTAACATGTAACTCCCATGAATCTCTTAGGTTCATTATGTTCCATAAGATAGCTTTTATGTTCGATATTGTAAGAGGTATTTTAGCGATAGATATATAAAAAAGACTTTCTGCTAAGATTATTGCAAAATATTTTGGAATTATTTTGATCAATGAATTTGTGCTATAATTCTTTATTAACATTCGCAAAGTGTTACGTTCGACAAGAAATCTAATGTAATCTCTTCTAATGTGTTCTTTCTTGAAAGTTGCCATACTTTTGTGATGGACTACGGCACGAGGATTAACCCTTATAGTGTAGCCAGCTAATCTCATTCTCCAGCACAAATCGATATCCTCTGCTAAAAGAAAAAATTTCGAATCAAAACCATCGATCCTCTCGAAAGCTTCACGTCTAACTAACATACACATGCCAGCAATAGCGAAGCACTCTGTTACGTTATCGTACTGGCCGTAGTCATTTTCAAGATGCCCGACTGCATATAAACCATGGCCATAAACGTCACAATTGAAACCACCTATACAGTCGATTAATCCTGTATCCATTAGAAGAACCTTGCAGCCACACGCTCCTATAGAGGGATCTAATTCAGCTGTTTTTACAAGCTTTTCTAACCAATCAGGTTCTACTTTAACATCAGTATTAAGAAAAACGATATACTTGCTACTACTATGCTTTGCTCCGATGTTACATCCCTCAGCAAATCCAACATTTACCTCGTTCTTGACTATTTTGACCCAAGGGAAATATCTTTTAACGAAGTAGACACTACCATCTTTTGAACCATTATCCACAAGTATCACTTCAAAATCTCTGAATGTAGATCTAGCGATCGAGCCAAGACAATCTTTAAGGTATTTTTTCCCGTTGTAATTTACTATGACTATTGTAACGATCTTTGAAGACATTTCTTAACGAAGCATTTATAATATTCATTTATCATTGTTTGTTAAATGAGTTCTATACCATTCAATAGTGTAAAGCAACCCTGTATCGATGTCTATTTGTGGCATCCAACCTAGAACTTTGGTAATTTTACTCAGATCAGGTCTAAAAAACATAGTTTCCGTCTTTCTATATGGAGCATGTTCCACTTCGATGTTCTTTCCAGTGAGCTTGATGATTTTGTGAACTAAGTCATCAACTTTGATATTATCGTAAGATCCAACATTAAATATCTCTTTTGTTGATTTTTTATTTTCAAGAGTCAGTAATATCGCGCGTATTACATCATCGACATAAACGAAATTCATAACTTGATCGCCTCCAAGAATTTGAATCTTTTCTCCTTTAAGAGCTTTTTGAACGATTTTTTGCAGTCCATATTTGTCACCTCCAGGTCCATATACATTAGTAAACCTTAATATAGTGTAGTTTAATCCATATTTTTTCCCAGCCCAAATAATTATTTGTTCAGCTAGAAGTTTCGTAAGACCGTATAAATTATTTGGCAATAGAGGATCATCTTCAGACGACATCTCACCTATGGTTTCTCCATATACTTCTCGTGAAGATGCAAAAATGAGTTTTGCGTTTATCTTAAGTGTGGCCATGACGACGTTAAAGGTACCATAAACATTCACGTAGAAACATTCATGTGGTAAATCTAGACAGCGTTTGATTCCTGTTATAGCTGCTAAATGTACTATAAAATTTGGACTATATTTAAGAACATATCCTACTAGAGCTTCGGCATCCGTTATATCTCCTTTTACTATGATCAAGTTTTTGTTACTTATTTCCATCTGGTTCATTTGCGAATTATCTTTAGTACAGACGATGACTTCCTCATTACGCTCTAACAGGGCCTTTGTTAGGTGAGATCCTATGAAACCGCCTCCTCCTGTGATTAGAACCTTCATTTTCAAAGCCTTCTCAGTTTGTTAAAGGGCAGAATCAAGAAGATTATAATTGCTAGAATCGAGGTAAATGAAACAATTTTTCCCAAATTATGTTGGTATTGAAAAGAATATTGCAGAGAAAGCTCATAGCGTCCTGTCTGATTAATATAGTAAACATTGGCGAATCCATACGCAGGTAAGGGTTTAATTAACTGTCCATTTAATACCAAATGCCATGATGGGTCATAGTTCTCGCTGAATACTAAAAAGAAAGGTTCAGAGTTATCCGTATTAACTAAATAGTTTGCCGAATCTAGTTTAGTATATGAAATTTTACTTTGCAAAGTCATTGAATGCAGTTTGGTAGTTTGGTTGGATGGTTTAAAAACAATTAAATCTAGTCCCACGTTGGCTTGATTTATATTTAAAATTATGTTATTCAATCCTTGTTTTAAAAGAATATTTCTCATAAGGTACCAATCGAATTTTGTACTAACTACTTTCTTTAATACTGTTAAATCGGTGAAAAAGAGTTTCACAGGTTGCTGGTCTGTATAGGGGCCCCATTGATTCCCCACCTCGACAAGCCTAACTTCATTTACACAGCTTCTATTCCAACCGGACATATCTACCGATATATAGCTCCATTGATTAGCAGGCAGATAGTAGTAGTAAGTATACCATTGATCAACCCCATTCCTTAATCCAAAGCTCAAGTACGCCGTTGATACATTTACCTGCGGATAAACCCAGAAACCTATAGTATTAAATTGGCTCCAATTCTCACTCGAAAACTCTCTGCTTAATATGAAATCAGAGGTACTAGATTTATCGATAGTAAAGAAGTAACTAACCGAAAACTTTGACAAACTCGTATGAGGGGTAAACGTTGACTGTTCTATCGTTCCGGCCGGATTGCCAGTTTGATGCCATCTAGAGACGTTCTCAAAGCCGTCAACAAGTCGAAAATAGAAGTTTCTCATAGATGCGTTTACGGAGCTTGGGCTGTTTGTTCTTAGATAAATATCATACATGCCAGACAAGGGTGTCCAGATTGTGAAGTTTAGGCTAGTAGGCGCTAATGTCTCCAAAACCATTCCCTCGCTTACTTCACTTCCTAAGCGATTGGAAACGGTTGTAAGACCGTCATTTAGGACATTTTGGGGTTTTGAGATTATTACTACGGGTTTTGTTGTCAAAATTTTAGATGCAGATGTTTGAGCATTCGACCAAACATCCTTGGGTGCGATTACAATTAAGCCTATTGCATTCTCGCCTTTTTGGCTTGATACTTTGAATGTATAATTCCCTTTAGAAAGAGAAATGGAGCCTACATCAACCCATTTGAATCCCCTGTCATATTGAACCTTTGCATTTATTGTTTTTGAATAGTCGCCGATAGAAAACGTGATGTTTGAGGCTTTACTACCGAAAAATACTTTTGCATAGACAACGTATTGACCAGAAGTTGGCACGATGAAAGGAATTACTAAAGTATCATTTGTTGCTGAGATAGCTATATCCGCTATTTGTGTATAGTAGTACCAATTTGCCCTAGAGGTCTCTGTCAAGCTTTGCGTCCATCCATATTGCCAACTTGGGCGAATGGTTGCGAATAATCCTGGCTGTATTTTATACTCGCTTGGAATAAAAGGAAGCAAAAGATCTACATAATCATAATCTTGGATTATAACACAATTAATAGCATCGAGAATATAGTTGTCGGTAGGTGATAATTGAGATGAAAATAATACCAATGGTAAAGCTTGATTACTTAAGTAATAGCCTAAATCCACTAGTACAGATAAATCGCCAGCAACAAGTATGGCTTTGGACGTGCTATAAATATGTGGCAAATATAACCCGTTTTCAAAAACTTGGAGTTCTCTAAAGTTTTTTGACAATGAAATCTTCTCTTGTCTACTCATAAGGGATGTTTGGTTACTAATCGATAGATAGGTTATTGGAATAAAATCATTCCTAGTTATTATGTACTTCACATTGGTTATCCCAAGAAGTTGCCCAAAATATTTTGTTCTATTCTCACTAATTGTCCTAGCCATAAAAGTGAAGAACTTATGCCACCTGAAGGTAGCTACATCCAAGCCTGGCTTTGAAAAAAGCGTTACTATTGGGTCACGCACCGGTTGAATAGAAGAGAGTTTGCTGATACCAACAGCAGATAATGGAATCCAAGCTACTCTGAAGACTCCATCCATGGTGTCAAAGTAATCGTACACCTCCTTATAATAGCTAGGAGGATTATAAACCTGAACAGCACCATTTAGGTTGCCTGTAAAGAATGGAATGGATGACAATGCCATAAGTAGTAAGAGAACTATTGAAACTACGAACTGCCATCTATGAAGCGTTAACTTTGTGCCTACCCTAATACTCACATTTTCGATAGTGATAATGTATAGTTCAACTTTTTTAACTTTTGATGCCTTGTCTATTAAGTAATCGCTTAAAATCGCTAGCAACGCTGCGTATGCAAGTGATGAAATAAAGGCGATATGATAAGGGTCTTCAAGGATGGTCCCTAGAGGGGCATTTAGTAAAATCCAAGTTTTTAAATTGCCTAGTGGCGAATTTGCCCCCGTAATTAGAAATAACGATATTAAAATAAGAAGGCCAAAATACAATGAAAAATACCTTGCTTTTAGGTTCCTGTGATTAATAAGTAAGGTACTTAAAGCACACAATGGTAATATTAGGCCAAGCACAGCCCAAATAGAGTTATCAAAGAGTATCCCATTATAATAATTCGGTTCATCGAGGTAGCCCCTAAGTGCAAAGGCATTTACTAATGTTGAACTCAATTGCTCAAATCTGCCCAAAAAAGACAAAGAAGCGGCGCTAGTAAGTGTCCGTAACTCTCCCGGAGCATAGAAAAATGACATTAGGGGGAAAGACTGAATAAGACTGGCTATTAAGTTAATAATTAAGAACATTTTGACCTTAACTTTGAATTCGTTCATATTGGTTGAAAAGAGTGTGTAGACGAGCAAAAGCCCGAAAAGCATAAAGGCAAATTGAACTTGAGCCCATGCAAGCCCATAAATTAAACCAGCCAAGACGATTCGCTTGTAGGATTTAGAAGGGGGGTCTACAGACTTAATGAATAACGCTAATACAAACGGTGAAAGAGCATAACTGATCAAGTACACTATATGTCCTTCAAGAAATCGTCCAAATACGTTAGGGGTCAGCACATAAAATAACCCAGCTACGAGGGAGGAGCTTTTTCTTGTTCCTATGATACGGGTAAGATAATAAAGTGACGCTCCAGATGCGATCAAAACCGAAAAACAAGTGATCTTAGATATTAAATCAGCTCCCATGCCTAACTTAGCAAAAACATAGAAGACGAATGTAATCCAATAGGCAGTAGTCAGAGTTTTAGGGAAGCCTCCAGCATACTCGATGTAGGGTGAAAGGTCTTGGTAAGCCCATAATTTGAACTGAGCTTGATAAAACGGGAAAGGCCAATCTCTGGCATAGCCTACCACGCCAGGTTGCAGTATTAATTTCCAAAGGATAATGAAAGCTACTAAAGCGTAGAATGAGCAGACTAATATTGGCTCAAGGAAAATTTTTGCATATTTTTTAAACATAAATGTGCACACGCTAAAGCTTATAAGCTATGATTAAAAGTTTGTCACCACAATAAGGCTGAGGAAGTATCATAGTCATTTTAAAGAAAAATTCCCGTATTACTGTTATAAGTCCAAGAATTGACCATATACGAAGAGTTCTAGCTGGATGCCATGATTTCACTTTGGCTATGAGAAATCCTTGGTCAGTTAAAAACTTCGTGTATGTGTATGCAGAGTGTACTACTTCGTTTGGTGTAGCTATACCTTTATCCATAACCAACCGATCAGTAAAAAGATGCTTGACAAAAGTCCGGATGAGTTTGTTTATGGGGTTGGATCCATTCGATTCGATTAGAATGATTTTTCCTCCTTTCTTAAGTATCATCTGACATTCTTCTAGAATTGGAATCGGGTCCGGGAAGTGATGTAAAACATAACGGCAGAGAATAATATCAAAACCTGACTCACGAAAAGGCATTTTTCTGCATCGCACACTATTGTTTCCCCAAAAGGCCGAGCTTTTAATTGTTTTTTGGCTATTTTTATAGATTTTCGAGAAATATCAATACCGACTATAGAATATTCAGGAGGTAAAGCACTACTAACATATCCTTCGCCACAACCAACATCAAGTAAAAGTCCGGGCTGAACGAAGGAAAGAATCATTCTCGAATCCTCTTGTTCCTCTTTCATACTTTCTCTTTTACCTGATGCCTTATTGAAGAATCGCACTTCTGCTTCTTTGTCTTGTCTGGTCGTCTTATTCATCCACAACTATCATCCAACACCTTTCTAATTAAGTTTAAAAGTTCATCAGCTTTTTTGTTCCAGTCTAATTCCCTTGTTAACTGTATCGCTTCTTCCTTAAGAGTTTCATACAGTTTTGCATTAGAAAGTAGATTGAGTATACTCTCAGCAAACATCCTTAAATTATTTTTCGGCACCTTAATTACCCCCTTGGGGTAGTAAGTTCTGAAAGCGGGTAAATCAAACATTACAGCTGGAAGACCACAGGATATTGCTTCCATTGGGGCTATAGCACCAGTATCGTAAGTAGCTGGATGAACAACTATCATGCTTTCCTTGAATATTTTTAGTTTCTCAACTCCATCCTTAAACCCAAAAAGAGTAACGTTATTTTCTAATCTGTACTCCCTTATCTTTTTTCTAACATCTTTTTCTAGCTCTCCAGTACCTATTATAGCTAGCTTTGCATAGGGCCTCTTTTCACAAACAAGCTTCCAAATGTCCATTAGTTCCAAGATACCTTTCTGGGGATGAAACCTACCGATGAAAACTGCGTCAAACTTTTTCTCCTTAGGCTCGGGGATCGTAGATGGAGTTGTAGTATCTACACCCCAACGAATGGCTATAACTTTTTCTGGCGGCAACCTCTTGTTAATAAACCTCCACCTATCTGACTCGCTTGTCACCCAGACCATACTAGCATATTTCTTTATTAGCCAATAAACTGGTATTTGAGAGAGATAGTAAATCAAACCCCTTAGAAATTTTCTTCCCTTATAAGGTGATGTTTTGCTCAATGGACTTGGCGCGAAGAGATAAAACGAGGCTACCCATTTTGCATTCTTATTTCTCAATCTTGCAACAAACGCTGGAATAGAGTCCGCCCAGAAATCCGAGGAGGAGTAAATGATTGTTTTATTTACCTGCTGAAACTTTCTAAGGATGATAAGGCATCCTTTGACTAAACCAATTATGTAAAGAGCAACTATACCTAATGTGCCAAACTTTGTCAATCTACCGCACTTAGATGATGTCCAAGTTACATAGTTGGCTTTGTTTAAGCCATTATATTTGCAAAATTTTTCTCCTACATCCGGAGTGAAGACATCGATAGATATTCCTTTATCTAGCCACCTTTTAGCACATTCAATGAAAATCCGGCTTCCTCCACTCATACCGCCTTTATTCGGCAAAAATCCCTCCTTATCATCATGCAGTTGGATCAAGCTATTGGCAATAATGCTAATGCGATTTATCTTCATATTATTTCCATTATTGCATCGGCTCATTTCTTCTCGCCATTCACATAAATCATCGGCCAAAATAATCTTGATGAATTAGCAATTTTTGATATAGCTTCTTTCATAACAGAAGAAGAAATCACTTCTAGTGGATAGTAGGTTCTGAAAAGACCAATTTGTATGTTCTTAAATCCAGCCTTTCTAAAAATTTTTCTAATTTTACTTAAAGTAAATGACTTTTCATAGCCAAATCTCATAAACTTTCCGTCAAAAAGTGTTATTTCGAAAAATTCAGTAGCTTCCCTTATTCCAGGAATGTCTGGAATATTTCCCCAACGTAACACTCTATAGATTGTAGATAATGATAGGTATGGTACAGTATTAGTAGTAATTTCCCCCGCCGCTGTCACACGATAGATTTCGTTAACTGCTTTTTGTGTATCTTTAAAATGTTCTATTACTCCGCCGCCATAAGAAAATTGGAAAATATTCTTTTTAAATGGCATTTCTAATATATTACCACAAACAAAGAGCCCCATCACACCCTCTTTTTCAAATAGGTTTTTACCTAACCTTAAAGCATTTAACGAGAAGTCTATGCCAACAGTTTTGATTCCTTCTTTGGCCAATAAATATGAAATTTTAGCCGGACCTGACCCGATCTCCAAAAAATATCCTTCTTTTGGACGTATATGCTTCCTTAATATGTTTTTAACATGAAAATAAGAACCTTTCAGCTCTAAGTCACGTGACAAATTAATGTCTTCTAAATTGTAACGTTTCCTGTACTCTTGATCCCATCGCTCCTGCGATAATTTAAGATCCTCAGATAGCTTACCACCTAACATTATTGGGATACCATCAATAATAGGAAATCTCCTGCCACATTTGGTGCATACTAGTTTCTCGCCTTCAAGTCTAACGTCCCCCTTACATATAGGACATGCAAGAATTTCTACAAGTTGTTGGCTTATGGCTGTATGCATCAGTTCGATCTTTGATTTTAGTTGTACAAATGTTATAAGAAAGCGAATTCTTAAGAAGATAGTAGAACTTACTTAAAAGTCTTCTAAGATGCGCATAAATCTCAATAATGACTTGTTACTTATGTAATAAGGCATGAATATCAATTGACGTAATTTTAACATCTTTTAAGACAGAAACTGGTACGCCTTAAGATATGTTTTAGTAAAGCATTGATGTTTTTCATTAAGGTAATACGAAGATAAAGAATGGGATTCTTTCTATTTGCCATTATGCTATTACTGCGTACATTTTTTTCGCGTAACATGTGTAATTTCTCTTAAAGTTTTTCTGGATCCTTTACGTGATGGAGCATACATTCCTTTCAAAGGCTGTATCAAAAACTCTATCTCAAAAAGGTAAATACGAAACATCTGCTACCAAAACTGAACATTTTCATGCTTTATATTCAAAATAGGGTTAAAAACTATGTCTATACCAACAACCATTCTAACATGTCTTAAAAGGAGTTGAGAGAAGGATCCATCACCACATCCTGCATCAAGCAAGATTTCTTGCCCCTAAAATGATAATTCTTAAGAATCTCTTTCAAAATTTGTCGCTGATAAGACAAAACACTAGTACTCATAAGTTCTTCATTGTATTTTAGCAAATGCACTATTAAATATCTTATTCCAGTCTAGCTCAGATGTAAATTCTACGGCATTCTTTTTGCATAAATCATAAAAATTATTATCAGATAAGAGTTTAGTAACTGCATCGATAAGTTCATATTTGTCATAATTGATTACTATACCCATCGGCCTCTTCTCTATCTCTTTTGCAATCCATGGAACCCTAGTAGTTATTACCGGCAATCCACACGCAAGATATTCCTTGAGCTTCGTAGGATCAGCATAATAAGTGATACTATTCGGATCAGGCTCATAAGTTGCTAAAGCTATTCCGCATGAAGGAAGATATTGCATTAGCTCTTCATGCTTCATTTTCCCCAAAAATTTTACCCACCTTTCCAATTTTTTCTTACTAACGATCTCTTTCAGTTCCTTTTCAAAGGGACCTGTTCCTATTACTTCTAACTTAACTTCAGGAAACTTCCTTAAAAGTTCCTCCATTGCTTCAATTGTAAGCTGGATTCCTTTAGACTTAGTTAGATGACTTACGAATACCAAAACATTTCTTCTGACGTTAGTGTTGTGTATATTTTTAATTTCTTCGAAGTTAACTCCAATAGGTACTATAACAATTTTTCTATGATTGACTCCTAAGCTTGACCACACGTTCGCTATTCGTTTAGATACGCTCCACACATAATCTGCATGCTTTGCGCAAGTGATGTCTAATAGATGGTATAAAATATTAAAGAGTTTATTTTCAAAACGCTTTGGAGTATAATCAATGACATAAAAAACTACTTTGTTTATAAGACCCCATTTTTTAAGTAAGATACCAACGAATGCATTCAGGTTGTCGACACCAATGAAAATATCAATTTTTCTCCTCATTTTCATTAAGAAAAAGAATGTTAGTAAGAAATGCTGTGCGTAGAAAGTGGCTTCAGAAAGCTTGAAAACTTTACGCTTAGTAGCTTTCATAAGTTTTCCATCAATATAAATTTTGCAAGTGGAGTAGTTTAAAGAAGAAAGAGAGAGTGGATGTTCTATCATTATGAATTCGTCGTTATTTCGTTTTAAGTAATTTTCTAATGCTTGCACAGGACCATAAATTTCTGTAACATGTGCTACTTCTACAATCAAGTTGTTATTTTTCATCAAGACTATGTTCGATTAAGAACTCATAAATTTCTTTAAATATCTCTTCAAGATGTATCCTAATATCCCAGTTGGGGTAATGTGACTTAGCTTTGCTAATGTTGGTAATCCACCAAATGTGGTCTCCCTCTCTAGGTGGTCCAAAATCATACTCTATCCTTTTACCAGTTATTTTTTCTATTAAATCTATGGCTTCAAGTAATGAAATGGAATTCTTTCTGCTACCACCGATATTATAAACTTCACCTGGTCTTGGATTGTTTATAAATTCATAGAAAAGTCTTGCTAAGTCTTTGGCATGTATCACATCTCTAACCTGATATCCCTCATATCCATAGATCGTTAACTTTTCTCCAGTTAAAGCCTTCTTTACAAAGTATGGCTCCCAGTTGTGCATTTCTACAGCTTTTGCCGCTCCACCGGTAATACAACCCATCCTAAAAACTCCCGTTTTTAAGCCATAAAGTCGGGCGTATTCTTGTGTGTACAAATCTGCAGCAACTTTAGAAACACCAAATGGTGTATGCATGCATCTGTCTATTCTTAGTGTTTCATCAAAACCATTCCACAAGGAAGGATCAACTGGTTCAAATCTTTTCTCTACCTTTTTATAAGAGAAATAATTTGGAGCATCACCATATACTTTATTCGTAGAGCAGAAAACAAAGATAGCATCTTTGTTATACTTTCTTAGAGCTTCAAGAAGGAATAGGGTTCCATAAGCATTTATTTGAAAATCTTCCATCGGAATTTCTATTGATTTAGGATGAGAAGGTTGAGCGGCTGTGTGTATTACTGCATCTACCCGTCTTATTAACGGAATTATTCTTTCATCTCTTATATCCAATTCATGATGCTCAATATTATAGTCTTTTAAGAGCATTCCTATGTTTGTTTTTGTATTACCTTCTGTACCAAACAACTTTCCTCGCATATAGTTATCAACGCTAATAACGTCCCATCCTTTCTCCGCAAATAGCTTGCAGCACTCAGAACCAACGAGACCTGCTCCGCCTGTTATTAATACTTTCATGCCTTCACTTCTTAACAACGAACTCATTGCAAAACTATTTAAGTCTTTTCCTTTAGTCTTTCCCCATGAAGTTTCGTGAGCTTAGTGACGACGAGTGGGAGCTTATTAGGCCCTTGCTTCCGCCTAGGGCAAAAGTTGGTAGGCCAAGAACCAACGATAGGAATGTTATTAATGGCATACTTTACGTTCTTACAACTGGATGTAGGTGGATGGATATTAAGTATGGACATTACTCAACTGCATTCAGAAGGCTTAAGAGATGGTAGAATGAAGGAGTATGGTCCAAAATACTTGGGTCCTTAATTAACTGTTCAAAGCTTAGTTTAGAGAAGGTCTCCGTAGATAGCACGACAGTTGAAGCTAGGAAAAGTTGTAATCATAGGTTACGATGGGAATAAGCATAGGTTGTAAGGTTCATGCAGCCGTTACGGCTGAATCTTTGCCATTAAGTATTGCTGTTGGTCCTGGAGATGAACATGACAGTAAAAGGTTCATTGAAGTTTTAGGAAGAATAAGAGTTAAGCGTAAAATTGGAAGGCCAATCAATAGGCCTAAAGAACTATATGC
>Ga0080004_1132010_pt1 | contig 13092 bp, 10 predicted proteins | sample WasSprMetagenome_FD_69207 | JGI IMG/M metagenome (GOLD analysis project Ga0080004, IMG submission 69207) | Sulfidic aquatic microbial communities from Washburn Spring, Yellowstone National Park, USA - WS (SPADES assembly) (version 2) | ecosystem: Environmental > Aquatic > Thermal springs > Hot... | reverse complement strand
CTTGTATATTTCAGCCTGTCCTTCCCCATTGTTTTCCAGCGTTATGTTTATGTACCACGAGTTGTCTGATTGATTATAGTACATTGTTGCATCTAGTATTTTCAATAGCTCTGGCTTCCACCTCATCGACTCTATTGTTGTCTTAATCCATACTGCTCCAATTACTGCCATTGTTATTGCAACACCGAGTAGTATTATTACTGCGAATAATCTCTCCACACTACACACCAATAAATGCTAGTGTTCCAAGTAGTGTCGCGACTGATACTAGTGTCAGTATTGTTGCGTGTAGGAAGCCAGCCGCTAGAGTTGTCTGTGATGCTTTACCAGCAACCATTCCCATTATATAGGAGTTTACTATACTGCCCTCGGCTAGAACATATACCATTGGGGTAACAGTTGTTAATGGGAGCCTAGCTAGTGCGAGTAGCATGTATAGTATTATTATCGGCATTGAGGCAAGCATTATTGCACCGAAGTATGGTAGTATTGCCTGAGTTCTCATCCTCCTCCGAGTCTCCTCTTCAACCTCACTGAGGGATTGAGTAAACCTAGCGAGGGTTTCAATAATCTCTGGTGAGCCACCGCCAACAGTAATGGAGTCTACTAGGAATCTAAATGAGGCTATGACAAACCACTCTTTAATACCCTTCAAAGCCCTTTTAAGAGACTCCTCGAGGTCTAATCCAATCGATAGAGCTGATGAAGCCCTCTGGACTACGGGTGTTAGGTTTCTATAGCTCCTCGATGAAACCAGTATAATGCACTTCTCAGGACTTAAACCAGTTTTCCTCAACTCACTTAGATCCCTTAGAAAGTCAGCCATTGACCTAACGAGGCCCCTTTGCCTTTTAACAATAGACCTGTACTTTAAAGCCGGTGGGAGAGATGCTGTAACTACTGCGGCTGCAATAGCGTAGAGTAGTGATTTCAACTCTCTTAAACCAGGTTTACCATATATTAACCCAGCACCACCAGTAGCTATTAAGACAACCATAGACACTATCATAGATACAGGGATCCACTGTAAAAGTGCAAAGTAGACCTCTCTATAGCTAATAGGAGTCCTAGGCTGGCTCATATGCACAGCAAACAATACACTAAACCCTATCAATGGTAGAGCTATGAAATTGTAGATCGCTGGGAATGTAACATCGATTTGAAAACCCATTTCACCGGGTCTACCAGCCGCTTGGGCGGCCGATATAGCTGCTTGAACAGAGAAGAATACGAATAATGTAACAGACAATACAACACCAAATACACTGTATAGTTCTAAAAAAGTTGTGAGTCTACCAATAATTGCCTTCACCTCGGCTGCACGAGCCTCGAGTAGCTCCCTAGTCCTGACCTCTAGGTAGTGGACAACGTCTCCACCACTCTTAAGTGTAGTCGTGTAGCCGAGTATTACATCTCTAAACCTAGTGTATGGGTGACTTAGTGAAACATGCTCTAGTGCAGATACAGGGTCTTCGCCGAGAGTCTTCATCCTCGTAATAACCCTCTGTGACTCCCTTCTAATAGCATTAAACACCCTCAACTGCGCAACTCTCTCAATAACTTTCTCGAGGCTAAAACCACCTCTAGCCATTGTCGCAACATAGACCATGAAGAATGGAAGTTCATTCTCTGTCTGAACCCTCCTCGAAGCGGCTACTAGGTATGGATACATTAAACCACTAGTGAAAACCAGTATGGGGATCAAAGCGACAGCAACAATACCAATTATGAGGATGACGAGGCTTAGTCTAAAGAATAGATTTATAAGGATGAATGTGGCGACACTAAATACTGCAGATAGTATTGTAGTAGCCACAATTATAGCTCCATACTTCTCAGGGTGTATGTTCAAGCCGGCTCTGGCAAACAAGCGGTCAAATTCAAAGGCCCTTGCAAGCCCTCTTCCAGGCTTATCAAAGAAAGTAAGCGAGAAAGCTATGAAAACGTCTAACACAGAAATGCGTTTTTCAACTCTCGCAATAGTTCCCATTACCCTCTTCTCGCCCTGCTTCTCCCTCTCTCTCCTCCCACGTTTAAACACACCTAGAATACTCCTTAACCTACTCAAAACACTACACCTTGATCTTCAATTTCTCGAGGATAGGAGCTGGGTTTTTATAGTAGTTGTGAATATACAGTGCTACATCCCTATAAGCTGTAACCTTATTCTTCATCAACCACTCTAAAACCATTCTCCTCCTATCCATCTCAGCTAGAATTTCATCTTCACTAAGCCCCGTTAACTCCTTAACCTTCTTCACAACTAGGCTCTCATGGAGATCCCTAACAGCCTCGTGTCTATCCTCAAGCGGGTTCCAGGTGAATACTTCTCTGTAGTCTCCATAGTCCCACACCTCCCAGACATTTGTAACTCTCCTAACTGGCTTAATCCTCCCCTTCTCATCTCTCTTCTGGACTCTCTTAACAACGAGTGCTAGGTTAATGAGTGGAATATAGGACTCTGGAATATTCATTGGTGGACTAGTTAATCTCTTAACAGCGGCGTCTATGTACTCAGCATGAATAGTTGTCATGCCACTATGACCGGTTGCTACAGCCTGGAATAATACATATGCCTCCTCACCCCTCACCTCTCCAACAACTATTACATCAGGTCTATACCTCAGAGATAATTTAACTAAGTGGAATAAGCTTATTTCACCGACACCACTACCAACAAAAGATGGTCTCGAAACTAGTTGAACCCAGTTCTCGTGGGGTAGCCTCAACTCGGGTGTATCCTCAATAGTAACTATCTTATACGTTGGCCTCAGCAAAGTTGCTAGTGCATTTAGCATTGTTGTTTTACCAGCACCCGTGACACCGAGTACTAGCGTTGTGAGTTTATAGTCCATTGCAAGCCAGAAGTACGCGGCTAATTGAGGAGACATATTACCGAAGTTCAGCAAATCTATTATGGTGAGGGGTGTTTCAGTGAATTTTCTAATAGTGAATGTAGAGCCCGAGGTTGAAGCCTCTTTCTTAAATGTCGCGGCTAATCTATGCCCACCGGGGATTATGGCGTCTAGAACGGGGTATGCCACCGATATGTGCTTTCCAGCCATGTGTGCAAGTTTGACAACGTAGTTGTCTAGCTCCTCCTCGGATTCAAAGACTATGTTTGTTGGTATAGACTCGTATCTCCTATGCCATACATAGATAGGCCTCTTAGGTCCATTACACGATATGTCCTCTATGTATGGGTCTCTGAATATAGGATCTAGTACTCCGTAGCCAATGATATCTCTCTCAATATAGTACATTATCTTAGCCCATGTGAGGCCCGGAGTCTTAGTCATTCTAATCTGGAATTCCGAGATAATTCTCCTAGCTGTCTTTTTAATAACACTCGCGATATCTATGTCTAGCCTCGATATTGGCTTAAGCTCCCAGATCAAGTGCTCCTTAATATCGTTATACAAACGCTCCTCCTCAGGAGTTAGAGAAGTCTCTTGGACCTCGTATATGACTCTACCCTCAGGATCCTCCACGATGTTTATATATGCAAATGGCTCATAGACAGGGTAGGTCTCCAATACCGTGTAGCCCTGTTGAAGACTGTAAAGTCTGTGTGTATATTTTTTAATCGGTGGAGCTTCCTCTTTAGTATACTCCTCTACGATCTTTTCCTCGGGGGCCTTAGGAGCCTCTCTTTTAAATAGCTTTTTAATGAAGCTAGGCTTTGAGGTCAATACTAATCAACCCATATATATAGGGATTATCAAATTCTAGCTTATAAAACAAATATGACTTCTCCACCCCAGGGTTTCTTAATTAATATACTTATACACCTCCACTGTTGTATTAAATACCTAGATATCTAATTATACGTGGGTGAACCTACTGTGAGGAGGGTGTATTTGACGCTATATAAACAAGTACTCGTTTAAATAATATATGGTGGCTCTTGATGAAACGAGATAGTTTACTATGCATAGTTTCATTATTAATATTATTAGCATACTTGACATCACTATACACAGTCACACTAGTAACTAGTGCCGAGGTTAATAGAGTCTATGCATATAGAGAAGACTTGTCGGCCCTTGGAATACAGGTTTCATTTGTAAAAGTATTGGACACCTCTAGAGTACTAGTTGTTGGAGCATTGGGAGGTGGAAGTGGAGTAGTAGTGTTGAATATCGAGTCTCCAGTACCTATAGTCGAAGACTTCTACCCACTCACGGGTGCACCAGTATACATTACAACAGATGGTTATCCAGCAAGGAGATTGGCTATTGGGACAACAAGTGGAGAAGTAGTTATATTGAGCCTTGAAGGAGGTAGAATAACAAAGTATATATCTATAATACTCGGCTCAGACTTCAACATTGTAAAGCTATACCTCGCTAAGAGTGCACGAGGCTATATGATTGTCGCTTTACTAGAGGATCCGCAGGGTCTACGCCACGTTTACGTCCTAGACGAGGCAGCTACTGGTATATTGAAGATAAGTCAAATACCGGGGAACGCTACGCCAACCTGCCCACTCCCAGAGAACTCTAGTTTAATCGATGTGGGAGTTATGGGTGTTTACGGTGGCAGTGCATATTACTGGGATGCATCGAGTGTGGCTGTAGCTTCTCTCAGGAATGAGACAGTGGTTTTATCTATACTAGACTTATCCAATGCACCATACTCTTGTACAGTGAAGTCGAGGGGAGACACTCCCTTCAATAAATCCATTAAGGACTTAACAATACTGAGAGGTGAGGGAGAATCGGGTTTCAAAATAATATTCGCCGATCCCGAGAATGGCTATGTGGGCATAGCAGCAGTGTCGACTACAGTAACCCTGTCAATATCTTCAATTGTATATGACTATGTGGGTATTGGAGCTAGAATTGGAGGTGCTGGGACATATACTGATGGAAGATACATTATAGTAGGCTTATTGGATGGGAGGATAAGAGTGTACTCGCTGAGAGGGTTGGATTATAATTTAAGGCACATCTATCAACTAGCTTCAATCTTATTAAACTTAATTACAGTCCCGGGCATGAGGAATTATACTTACATAGCGATCACGGCAAGCGGCGTTCAAGCAATAGGGATTGAGCCATATCCAACACCTGTGTTTAGAGACCTTGGATCACTCTACTTAACAACTCCAAACTACATACATGGAGATGCACTAGGTGATTTAAAACTCATCGTACTTGGTGAAAGCCAGGGGTTGGTGGTAGTTAAAAACGCTAACTTAGCGGTTAGTAATGGGCAAAAGATAACACTAGATAGTATCATTACTAGGTCTATAAGAATACGCTTATCCGCACCGACACCCAGAGACTACATGGGTGGTAAACTCGTTGTTTCATCAATAATGGGTTCTTACAGCCTAGACATAACAAGTGAATCCATACACTTAGATAACATACTGCCAGGTGTAGAGTACAGTGTGGAGTTTCAATCACCAGCACAACACGTTATGAATGGATCCTTCAAGTTCATTGTAAGCGATAGGGACTCATCTATAACAATCCTGGAATATGAAAACCTAATAGTAGGTGTAGAAGCTAATAATATATTTGTAGCTGTAAAGTACATTGAATACCCTGTAAACATAACACTGCTAGATCCATATGGCTTCACCGGAGTATTTGAATTATACCTTGATGGAGTAAAAATCCTAGATAATGTAAATACTAGTAAAGTATCGATTAGAGTCCCCCACGGGGCACACAATATAAGAATTACGCCTGCACCTGGATACGAGAATAATTATGAGTCAAAAGAATTAAACACTACGATAACAAATAGTACAAATATAAAGATAAATCTACAGAGGAAGACCTATAGATTAAGAATACTCGTCACGGAGTATGGAACACCAGTTCCAAATGTCAAAGTAGAGCTCTACAATTTGGGGACAGGTACGCTAGAATATGTAACCACCACTTTCGAGGATGGATCTATAGAGGCAAAACTACCATACGGTGTATACAAAGTTACTGTTAGCCACCCACAGTACAATAGAGTGGAGAGCGTTGTAGCTCTAGATAGAGATGTAAATACCCTAGTCGAGATCACTCCAACTATTCAAACACTAATCACTAGGTTTTCACCCATCATAGGCTTAGCTATAGCGATTATAGTAGTTATAGTAGTGGTGATGAGGATAAGAAAAACCATCATGAAGAGATTAGTTACAGAAGAGACATTTTAGAATACTCGAGTAGGTTTTAAATAAAAAACCTTTGAATTAACTTACACAATCCTTATGAATACACTCTTAGGGATTCCATCAACATATATAACTGCAATTTTTACACTCGCATCCCCGAGAGACGATAGGATGTCCAAGTCCTTCCTTATACTAGTCAACTGTGTTAACCTAGTGTTTAGGCCTTCGAGCGCAGCCTCGAGAGAGCCCAGCTCTTGCTCGGCTGTAGGATTAACCACAACTCTTACATTGCGTAAACTCAGTTCATTTGGCGGGGGAGCAGTAGTTAAACCCAGCTTACCCAGTAGAGCCTTTAATTTAGTCTCTTGTTCTACTTTTACACGTAGTTCCTCAATTTTCCTAAGGTACTCACCAAGCGTCTTCCTTAAATCTGAGATTGCATCATCTATGCTCTTTAATAATTCAGCTACACTGGAATACTCCTTTACAACTACAGACAAGTTGTCCACCTTCCCTATTAATCCACATAGTTAATTAACAATAAATAAGTATTTAAACCTACTCCTGTAAAATAATGGGACTTTGTCATTGGATTCAAGGGGATTGGAATAATCAAGTATGGAACTCGAGAATAGTGTATAGAGAGTAGAGGTCGATGTTTAGCCTTGTTCAAGATTTAGAGCTTAAACTATGGGCGATTTTTTTTATTCGAATAGAAATAGAGATCACTTTGAAACAAAGCACTCTTCAAATACCTAAATTGATTGATCTCCCTAAATACAAGGACTCATCATTGGCAAGTATATATTAACTAGTCATAACACAATATGTGCATTAAGGGGTGAATTATTTGAATATAGATTCAACCAAGTGGAAATTATACTTTGCCATTTTACTTCTAATCCTGGGAGTAGTCTTTGTGATTACTGCAGTTGTATTAGCGTATACATCCTTCTACAGTTATAAGGTACCTACTGTTCAAGGAGCTAGTGTAGAGGATGTTATAACATCTCTAATAAATGCACTTGTCGATATCGCTGTAAGATTGGGATTTCTAGGTTTAATTGTTTGGGCTGGCTCTATTCTATTGAAGCACGGTATTACACTAATTAAGCCTTAGGTGACGCGTGGGGAGAAGTAGGGATTGGAATTGTTTAATCCATTCAGATACGCAGTATTAGTGTCTCTAGTCGCTGTATTACTGCCCCTTGTCCTACCCATAGGCATACTCGTATATGGCATTGTAGACAACCCCGAGTGCTTAGTTGTGAAGACAATTGCTAAGGAGGAGTACATTGGCAATAGTACATATAGGGTTCCCGTAGTAATTAAATACTGCTCTATGGTTCCATTAACAAACATTAAAGTGGTATTTAACTCCACCACTATAGAGATACCAAGGATCACGAGAGGAGATTATAGGTATGTGGTCTACTTGAAGCCGGGTGATAGACTCCTAGAACTCGAATTCAGGATCATGGGCTTGTATAGAGTGAGAATTAAATTCGGTGTGTCTACGTGATACCTAAAGTCGTTTGGAAAGTACTTAGAGGAGTGATCTCGGGGTTAATATACTACGCTATTTTCCTAGTAATCATTCCGTGGATTCTGGGTTTAGTTATAAGGTATCAAATTGAGTTAATTAGCCTCGAGGAGACACTCTACTACGCTGGTGTATTTATAGCTCTCGGTGTTTTATCAGCAACTCTAAAGCCATTTATAGGATTAGTGTTCACAGTGCTCTCAATACTCATAGGATCACTGTTCCTAATCACTATTCTTGGGGTGGGCAGTCTTCAATTAGCGATGAATATTAGTGGAGTACCCGTAGAGGTGTCACTGGAGTTCAAGGAGTTATTAATGGTGATTATTGGTATAAGCTTTGTATTTGCAATTATCGACGTATTTGAAAAACTAGCTATGAGCGAGGAGTGAATAGCTTATAAAATCTTGGAGTTCACGGTGGTCTAGGAGCTCTAATAGACTGCACTATGAGGTATAACACGAATAGTACTATGATTACCGTTATACCCCATATTATTGGAGTTAGTAGTGATGGTAGAACACCTACTCCTAATCCACTTTGCTCAACTCCGTAAACCACTATAGCTATGTAGAGCACGATCCTCAAGTACTCCGCCATAGGGTATAATAACTGCATTTCAGCCCTCAACTCAGTGCTCTTATATACGTATCCAACAAAAGCATCTACAAGTGTAAACCCTATCAATACTATGAAGAGTAGTTTAACCCCTCCCGCAACGTAAACGTATAGCGCTGTTTCAGCAGTCGACATAATGGCTTCGAGTTTAAGTACATACCCAGCTATGTAAACCCCGAGAATAGCGAAAACTATGTATATGATTACAGCGGCGAGAGAACCCATGAATTCGTGTGGCAAAAGCCCAGTTCTCTTAATGGCTCTCCCAAAACCAGTTCTCTTCACTATTTCTTCAAACCCTATTCTACTGAGTAGTCTCGAGACAAAGTATTTTACTCCGTGACCGAGTAAATAGCCTGTAAGCCATGTTAATAGGGCTGCTCCAATAGATATAATTATATTAAATAACAACTCCGTGGCAATATTCACCAATCACCACCTAAACATATATTAGCACAATATCCAATAAATATCTTATGCCTGGAAGAGTACAACTAATTCCATGTGGGAGCATTGCTACTAAACTACCCATCTAGGTTCGAGGCGTACGGCTCGGTGGAAATATATGAATTGTCCAGAATACACACTCTCTTATCCATGGGCATTAGCCCAAGGCCTGGTGCTTACTCTATACCTAGCTTAAAGCAATTTGAAGACATTGCAAGCAAGACGGTCTTCATAGTCCCCGTTAAAAACGAAGATCCGTTTGTACTAGAGGGTGTTTTAAGGGCTATTCCCTACTATTCCCAAGTAATTCTAGTGTCTAATTCTCAGATAGAGCCACTTAACATGTATAAAGTAGAATTAGACATTGCTAGAACAATATTTAAAAACACTGGTAGGACAATAATTGTTCTCCACCAAAAAGACAAGGTTTTAGCTGATAACCTAGTACCCCACTTACCATCGATCATAGGTAAGGACTCTCTCGTTAAGGATGGTAAAGGTGAGGGGATGTTGATTGGAGCTATTATAGCTGATGCACTGGGAGCGGAGAACATCGCTTTCGTTGATGCAGATAACTATATTCCAAGCGTTGTATTAGAGTATGCATTAATATACTACACCACTCTATCCATGAGCGAGTCAAAGTATAAAATGGTTAGGATTTACTGGGGTCACAAAGCATGGATGTCCACCGATGAACTATACTATAGGAGGATGGGTAGAGTTTCATCTATAGTCAACGGTTTGTTTAATAAAGTTCTATCATACCGTAGGAAAGTGGAGACGGATATCATTAAGACGTCTAATAGTGGCGAACACGCGATGAGCATGGATCTTGCACGTGAGATAGTTTATGGTGGTAGATTCTCAGTTGAAACACAGGAGTTGGTGAGTATTCTCGAGAAGTGTTATCTCGGCGTTGAGCGTGGTTTATGCCCGTCTCTACATGGGGGTATTGAAATATATCAAGTTGAGTCATTAAGCCCCCACATACACGCTGAGAAGGGTGAAGCACACGTATTAGAAATGATCTTTGAGAGTGCATCAGCTCTATACCACTCTGAGATAGCTGAGGAGAGGGGTAAATCATTTATACTCAAGACGCTTGGAGACCTTGGCTTCTCCAGGGATCCAGTTCAGATAAGTAAATACGAGTATCCCAAGATAGATGCTAGGAAACTAATGGACGCTGTTTTAACCGAGAGCTCTTTGAGCACTGGTTTTGGAGTTTAATGGGTTTATTTAATCTCACGCAGGGGAAATTAATTCATTAATTAAATGTGAACTCAATAAATATTAATCCCGTGGTTACTTCATTGATTAAAAGGTGGTATTATTGGTTACGAGTTTAAAGGGTAGGCATTGTCTTACTCTAACTGAGTTTAGTCGGGAGGAGTTATTATTCATACTAGAAACATCGTTTAGCCTAAAGCAGAGGTATTTAGCTGGTGAGAGGATTATTCCACTACTACCAGGTAGACACTTAGCAATGATATTTGAGAAGCCAAGTACTAGGACTAGAGTTAGCTTTGAGACAGCGATGAGGGAGCTTGGAGGAGATGCAATATATCTTAGTGCAAGCGAGCTACAGCTTGCACGTGGGGAATCCATAGAGGACACAGCTAGAACACTATCGAGGTATGTTGATGGAATCATGGCCAGAGTATATGAGCATTGGAAGCTCGAGAAGTTGGCTCAATACAGTAGAGTACCCGTGATCAATGGACTTAGCGACCTCCACCACCCTTGCCAAGCATTTGCAGATGTATTGACAATTATTGAGAAGAAGGGTAGGGGTATTGAGAGTTTAAAAATAGTATTTGTAGGTGATGGAGGAGACAATGTACTGCACAGCTTAATGCTGGCTATAGGGATCCTGGGTGGCAAGATAACGATTTCATCTCCACCAGGCTACGACCCGCATCCAAGTGTTTTAAAGTTATTCAATGAACACGCGAATGGAAGCTTCGAGATTGAGAGAGACCCATATAAAGCAGTTGAAAACGCAGATGTAGTGTATACAGATGTATGGGTTAGTATGGGCCAGGAGAGGGAGAGGGAGAGGAGAATTAGGGATCTAGAGCCATATAGAGTCACCGTTGACTTGATGAATCGGGCTAAGAAAGACGCGATCTTCATGCACTGCCTACCAGCGAAGCGGGGAGAGGAGGTTGTTGACGAAGTTATTGATGGTAAGTGGAGTGTTGTGTGGGATCAAGCTGAGAATAGAAAGCACGCCCAAAAAGCACTATTAGCGCTCATAATACCCTAGCTCATACATTGTGTTTACTAGTGGCGAGTATTTAATTTTCTTTTTAATTCAAATACCTAGTTTAGAGTTATGTAGAGGTGTAAAGTATGAGTGGTGTGTGGTTGCGGATCAAGAAATTAAGCTGCAAACTTGGGGAATTCGTGGAAGGGGTTTCAAGGGATAGTAGAAGGATAAATATACTAACTGCCATCCTCGTGGCATTAGCAATTATTACTTGCGTACTCATTAGGATAGCACCCTACCCATTAAACGACTTCGAGTTCTTCGAGTTCGACAGCTATATAGAGTACTGGCAGGCAAAGTACGTGTATGAAAAGGGCCCTATGGCTTGGTACACACTTACAAGGAGTAATCCAGATACACATATATTTTGGTATCCATGGGGGAGAGACTTTACACTAACTAGCTACCCATTCTTCCCACTATGGATTGGCACTACATACCACTTGGTTAAATACACTGGGTTAAGCCTAGAGCAGTGGGCTGCACTGCAGCCAATATTATTCGCCATAGTTGCAACCGTGGTGGCTTACTTCGCGGCTAGAGAAGTATTTAGTAGTAGGACAGCGGGTATTGCAGCATCATTCTTCTTCGCAATACTACCAGCGGCTATTGAGAGGACTGTAATTGGATACGTTGAGAAAGAGGGTGCCGCATCAGTATTTGTATTTCTCTTCATATACTTCTATGCAAAGTCAATAAAGGCAATTAGCTCAACGGGTAGAGTATGCTTAAAGTACATTGTTCCAGCATCACTCTCACTAGCCCTCATTGGGTGGTTGTGGGGCGGATATGTATTTATTCTTGGGACAGTAGTTGTATTTGCATTATTATCTCCAATAATTCTAGGTGAATCATACTCGAGGGAGCTTGCTTTAACAAATCTACTGGTGGTACTACTCGCCATAGTGTTTGAAGCACCATCACCGGCAAACCTCCACACGCTTGGCTTATACCCGTTGAGCTTAAAGAGCATTGCACTAATACTGCTAGTTGCCTCAACTATACCCCTCGGCTACTATTACTTGTCAAGAGGGTATAGGAGTATTGGATTGAAGAAGCCACTGCTAAATAGAGGCCTCTATACAGTTATACTAGTACTCATTCTAATAGTTGGTGCATTGTTAACGTACACAGGGATGTTACCTATTGGGGGTAGACTAGCCTGGGCTCTAGGATTAAGAGTTGTCCAGGTTACACCCCTCGTTGAGAGTATTGCAGAGCACCAACCAGCTCTCGCGAGTACTGGGACTTTTATAAATATGTTGAATAATTGGGGTGTGATCAGGAGCTATGATCTACCGCAGCCTCTAAGCAGTCAACAATCATACTTAGCAATAATACCAATACTGGTTATTCCATCTGCACTATTCCTCGCTATTATTGGCTTAATAGTAATGGTGATCGAGGCGTGGCCTCAGCAAATACGTAGGCGTGGTCGTGGTGGGAGACTAGAAGTTGTGTTTAAAGCAGAGCCCGAGGAGCTATATGTAGGAATAGCTTTTGCAATAGCATTTTACTCGTATTTAAACGCTGTATACATGATTGGCGCAGCCTCTTATTTTGGAATATTTCCAATAGCTGTAGCAACTGCAAGGATACTGGAGAAATATGTTTACCCATTTATTAAATCGAGAATTAGTAGCACTAAAACCGCTAGGGTGCCTAGTAGATCGCCTGGGTGGAGTAGATTACTAGCGGTAGTATTCATTTTAGCCGTGGTATTGAACTCCGCTTGGTTTGCATACAGTGAGTATAGATTGAATTCAAACATAGTGTACACACTGAGAGCCGGGGTTTCGGATCTTTCATTCTACTCAGACAGCTGGAGGAAGACGGTTGAAACGCTAAGAAAAGATGTCCCACCAGGCAGTCTTGTTATATCTTGGTGGGACTATGGATATGGAATTAGCGTAGCGGGTGGTAGAATATCAGCTGCTGATGGAAGCACTATAAATGAAACACAAATTGGTATAATAGGACTATTACTAACATCTAGTAGTACGGAGAATGCTGCGAAACTAGCTAAGTTACTGAGTGCAAAGCCCAATGAAACATACATTATGGTAATTGATGGTGTAATTGTTA
>Ga0080004_1125697_pt1 | contig 13092 bp, 10 predicted proteins | sample WasSprMetagenome_FD_69207 | JGI IMG/M metagenome (GOLD analysis project Ga0080004, IMG submission 69207) | Sulfidic aquatic microbial communities from Washburn Spring, Yellowstone National Park, USA - WS (SPADES assembly) (version 2) | ecosystem: Environmental > Aquatic > Thermal springs > Hot... | reverse complement strand
TCAACATATCTTAAATTTTCTTTTTTCAAACCGATTGATTGCAACCATTTCAACCTTTCTTTTAACCAAAATTCGAAAAAACTATCTGCATCTTCTGGATGGCAAAACCATTGCATTTCCATTTGTTCAAATTCTCTCATTCTAAAGATAAAATCTCTTGGAGTAATTTCATTCCTAAATGCTTTTCCGATCTGACAAATTCCAAAAGGAATTTTCATTCTCATTGAATTTAAAACATTTTGAAAATTAACGTAAATTCCTTGGCAAGTTTCAGCCCGCAAATATGTGATTGCAGCTTCATTTTCTACAGGACCGACAAATGTTTTCATCATCAAGTTGAATTTTTTAGGTTCTGTAAGCTCTCCTTTACATTCAGGGCATTTTTTTTCTTTTAACTCATCTGCCCTAAATCTTTTGTGACAACTTTTGCATTCAACCAAAATATCTGAAAAACCAGCACTCAAATGTCCTGAAGCTTGCCAAATCTTTGGGGACATTAAAATTGAAGAATCCAAACCTACGATGTTTTCATGATTTTTTGTCATCTCATTCCACCAAAGCTTTTTAATGTTGTTTTTCATCTCAACTCCCAAAGGTCCGTAATCGTAGCAAGAGGCAAATCCACCGTAGATTTCAGAAGAAGGAAAAACAAAACCTCTTCTTTTGCAAAGGGTAATAATTTTTTCCATTAATTTTTCCATGTTATTCAACAACTCCCATTTCTTGTTTAAAACCTTGATCGATTAAAGACGAAGTCGTCAAAGCAGGAAAAGTTGACTTTAAATTTTGTTGAGTGAAAACATCTTGACCAGAAATCTCTGCATCAGAAATTAACTGGATGATTTTTCCTTTTTGATTTTTTTGCGGTAAAAAAGAAATTTGAAAAGCTAAAATTGGTCCTCGGTTATTCACTCCTTCTCCTTTTTTCAGCTCACCCACAAACCAATTAATTTCTCTTGATTTTGGATCGAAAGAAAAATGATCTTTTTCTTCTTCTGGAAAAATTTTGTTTGTCAAACTAACAAATTCTGGCAAAGTAGCTTTCACCTTGACATCTTTTGTATCTGAATAATAATTTTTTACTTGCCACAATATTGTATAAGTTGTTGTCTCTCCAACTTTTGGGGGTAAAGGTCCAGAATTTCCGAAAATTTCATCTTGATAGACAATTTTTTGATCAATCTCTAATTTAGATTTTATCTTTGTCTCAAATTCTTCTTTAACACCCCCAACAAAAATTCTGTGTTTTATCAAAGGATTTTTGAAATCTTCTTTTAATTTCACCCAAAATTCAATTTTCCCCTCTTCCATCGGAAGCAAAAAGGCTAATTTTGGCTCATCTTTTGGGTCAAAAACAATTGAATTATCACCTTCTTTATGAAAACCTGTTTTTGACTGAACAAAGCTAAGATCGAAGGCATCTCCCACCAACTGTGAAACCCAGATGAGATTTTCCAAAGGGGTTTCGCCGATGTTTTTGAAATAAATTTCGTAATGTAAAATTTCTCCGGGCGAAGCAACATAGTCTGGTTTTCCGTTTATTTCTTGCCTCAAAAAAATTGTTGGTTTTTCCAAGATTATTTTCTTTGTTGTTTCCTTGAGTAAAATCAATTCCCCATTTATTTCCGAAAAAAGATTTGCTTTGAAATTTTTTTCTTCACCTGCTTCTCCAATTATTTTCCCCAAAAACTCTATTTTCCCCCCTTCTCCTTTTCCTAAACTTGAAATTTCATAATATCCTTCTTTTTGAGCCAAACTTGAAGAAATGAGCTGAAAATTTAGAGGAAAATCAACAGAAATTTTTAAATTAGAAATTGTTTCCTCGAGGCCAGAATAATAGTTGAGATAAAACTTAAATTCTTTTTCAGGCTCAATTTTATGGGGAAAATCGAATTCAAAAGTAAGGGGAATCTTTTTTAAAATTGAAGCAGAAACTGTTTTCACTTCAAAACGAGATTTTAAGTTTTTTGGCCGAAAACTAATGCTGGCTTTAGCTTCCTTTTTCTCCCCTTCTTTCCCATAAATTACACAAAAAAAGCTAAAATTTCCTTCTTGGCCAGGATAGAGATCTCCCAAAGAAACTTCACCGCTAGTCTTTTTTCCTTCTTTGGCAGTTGAAAATTTTGGGCATTCAAAATAAAGCCTTAAATCTTCGAGCCTGAATTTGCCTGTATTTTTGTACTTAACCAAATATTCTACTTCTTGACCAAAGGACAATTCATCTGGAGCTATAATTTCTAATCTTAAAACTTCTTTTGAAAAGGAAGTTCTTTTGTAGATCAAAAAAGCTAAAACAAAGAGTATCAAAAAGATTAAAATTAGCTTTTTCAAAATTTTTGCCTCCATAAAATTATATTTCTTCAATACTCTTTAAATAACTTTCAGAAAGCTTAATTAAATCTAACAAATCGTCTTTTTTTGCTCTCAATTTATCTGCCAAATTGAAATTTTCTGTAACAAATCTCAAGATTTTTATGTGGTTTTCAGACAAAGGAATGCCTCCTTGGCTATAACAAATTTTACAAAATATGGCTTTTTCTTTCAACGAAAAATAGTTAATTCCCTTTTTTAGCTTTTTTTGGCAACGAAAACAACGATAAAAATCAACTCCATAACCAGAAAGGGCAAAAAAAATCCAAAAAAAACCAAGATAGACAGAAAAAACATTAAGGGGTTTTATATTTTTTTCCAATTTTTTAAAAGCTAAAAGGGAAATTTTGTAGATTCTTTCTTCTTTCGTTTCTAGAGGTAAAAAATTTTGCAAAATTTCGAGAATTTTGAAAGAGATTTTTAATCTCATCAAATCTTTTTTGATTGAAAAAAATGGAGAAACCAAAATCGCATCAGTTAAAATAAGATTTCCTTTTCCTTGAACGAATTCAATTTTTACTAAATTCAAAACATCGATCTGATTTTTTAATTTGGAAGAAATTTTTCTGATGGCTTTTGCCAAAACTTGTATTTTTCCGAGGTCTTTCGAAAAAATTGAAAAAAGATAATCTGCTTCTCCAGAGGGAATTTTTTTAAGAACCAATCCCTCAGTTCTTATTTTTTTGTACATTTTTACCAATCTTTTCGATCTCCAGCAAAACAAAATTTCCATCAATTTCCACTTTCTTTGTTAAATTTTCTTTGCTTTCTTTCTGTTTGAGAGTTTTTATTTTGGCTCTTTCTAAAATTTCCTTTTCGTTTTTCTTTAAAATTTGTGAAATTTCTTCTGGAGCGAAATAATAGACTGCAATTTTTTCTCCTTTTTTCAAGCCTTCTTTTTTTCTCAAAAATTGAATCTGTCTTATGAACTCTCTTTTAATTCCTTCTTCTTTCAAATCTGGGGTAATTTTTGTATCCAAGAAAAATTCTTTTCCCAAAACAACTTCTTTTACGTTAACTTCTTTGGCAATTATATCCAAAAATTCTTTTTTTAATTTTTTTTGAATTACCAATCTTTGCAAAGGTTGCCTCACTTTTATTTTGTTTTTCTTCCTTTCTGCCAAAGCTAAAGAAATTATTTCTCTGACAATTTCCATTTCTTTTTCAACTTCTTTTTTAATTCTTTTTCTTTCAACTTTTGGCCAATCTTCCAAATGAACGCTTCCTTTTCTGTTTATTTTGAGGAAAATCAATTCTGACAAAAAAGGCAAAAATGGGGCTGTCAATTTTGCCAAATTCAAAAGTAAATGGCCGAGAATTTGAGAACATTTTTTCAATTTTTCTTTTGAATGGAAACTTTCCCTTTCTAATCTGATGTAAAAACGGGAAAGATCTTTGGTGACAAAATTTTCAATCTCTCTGGCTGCCTGGGTTACTTGGTATTCATCCAAAAATTTGGTTACCTTCAATATCAAATTGTGTAACCTTGAAATTATCCATTCATCCAATACATTTTCCAATTTTGGAATTTTTTCAAAATCAACATTTTTTTTGGCATAAAGATTGAAAAATTGGAAACAGTTAAAATAATTCAAAATGAATCTTTTGTAAGTTTCTTCTAAATCTCTCTCTGAAAAAAGTTTTGAATCTCCTGGCTGATTGATTGTAAAAAAGTACCATCTTGTACAATCTGCTCCGTATTTTTTGATAATATACCAAGGGTCGACAACATTTCCTTTTGATTTAGACATTTTTTCTCCTTTTTCATCTAGAACATGACCTAAAGAAATGACGTTTTTGTATGCAGGGCCCAAACCCATTAGGGTCGAAATTGCCAAAAGGGTATAAAACCAGCCTCTTGTTTGATCTACTCCTTCTGCGATGTAATCTGCGGGAAAAAGTTTTGGCTTTTTCCCATTTTCAAAAGGCCAATGGTATTGGGCAAAAGGCATGGCTCCAGAGTCAAACCAGCAGTCGATAACTTCTGGAACTCTTTTCATTTCGCCATTGCATTTTGGGCAGAAAAATTTCACTTTATCGATGAAAGGACGATGAAAATCCAATTCTCCATTTTTGTTGTAAGGAAAAATTTTTAAAACCAACTTTCTCATTTCTCCAGGATTTAGTTTCTTTTTATCCCTAAAAATGATAATTTCTTTTGGAGTAAAACCTTCAACCGCCCCTTCTAACAAAGTAAGAGGAGCTTCGTGACTGATTATTAAAATATTTTTACCTTCAAACTTTTTGTCAACTTCTAGCAAAAATTTATACATTCTTTTTTTGACTTGATAGTAATTTTCGCCCCCCGGTGCTCTCACTTTGAATCTTCTCAAATAATATTCGATTCTTGGTAATTCCCCTTCTGGATCCCAAAATCTTCCAACTTCCTCAATTTTTCTCCCGTTCAATTTCCCAACGTTGTATTCTCTCAACCTCTTGTCAAAAATTACCTTAACTTTTAAATTTTTGGCTAAAATTTCAGCTGTTTGTTTTGTTCTCATAAGATCTGAACTAAAAATGATATCGATTTTTGGTCCTTTTTCTTTTAACTCCTTTGCCAATTTCTCAATCTGCTCTTTCCCTTTTTTTGTCAAAGGATTTTTAAATTTTTCTGGCCAGCAAGAATTCAAATTTTTAACATTAGACAAAGCTTCGCCATGCCTCAAAATAAAATAATTGTTTTTGCTAAATTTTTTCTTCCTCAAATCTTCTCTAGATCCAATCACTTCCAAATTCCCACAATTTTGACATTTCCAAATTGGTAGAGGAGTTCCCCAATACCTTTCTCTTGAAAGCGCCCAATCTTTCACCTCCTTTAACCATTCGCCAAACCTTCCTTCTTTTAAATGGGCTGGAATCCAATTTACGTCTTGGTTGTTTTTAATCAACTTTTCCTTTATCGCTGTCATTTTTATGAACCAACTTTTTTTCGCATAATACAAAAGTGGACTTTTGCATCTCCAACAAAAAGGATAATCGTGTTCGTAAATTTCCTCTTTGAATAAAAATCCTCTTTCTTTCAAATCTTGAATTATCAAGGGATCAGCATCTTTAACAAAAAGCCCAGCAAATTTTTTAACCTCCAACTTGAATTTTCCTTCCTCATCAACATTCAAAATTATCGGAAACTTTTTCTGGTTTTGAGTTTTGAGTTTTGAGTTTTGAGTTTTTATTAATTCCATATCTTCTTCACCAAAAGCAGGTGCAATGTGAACCAAACCTGTTCCTTCTTCAAGCAAAACAAAGTTTGCCCCCAAAACTTCCCAAATTTTTTCTTTTTCAAAATCTGGCTGATAAAAATCGAAAACCGGTTGGTATCTCAAACCGATTAAATTTTTACCTTTTGTTTCTTTCAAAATTTTCCCTTCAATATTTAATGCCTTTGCCCTTTCTTTTGCCAAAATGAAAACCTCCCCTCCTTTTTCCAAAAATAAATAATCAAAATTTGGATTAACTGCTATTGCCACATTTCCTGGCAAAGTCCAGGGAGTTGTCGTCCAAACCAAAAGAAAGCAATTTTTATACTCTGAGTTTAAAACTTTAAATTTTACATAGATTGCAGGTTCTTTTATTTTTTTGTATCCCTGAGCAACCTCGTGAGAAGATAGAATTGTTTGGCACCTAGGGCAGTATGGAGAAACTTTGAAATCTTCGTAAAGCAAACCCTTTTCCCAAATTCTCTTTAGCAAAAACCAAACAGATTCTATGTATTCTGGCTCATAAGTAATGTAGGGATTTTTCAAATCCAACCAAAAGCCAATTCTTTCTGTCAATTTTTCCCAATCTTTTTTGTATTCCCAAACTGATTTTTTGCACAAAAAATTGAATTTCTCTATTCCAAAATTTTCAATGTCTTTTTTTGTCTTTGTTCCAATTTTCTTTTCTATTTCTAATTCAACAGGCAAACCATGAGTATCCCATCCTGCCTTTCTCAAAACCCTAAATCCTCTCATTGTTTTATATCGACAAATTATATCTTTGTAGACTCTAGACAAAACATGATGAAGTCCAGGTCTCGCATTTGCTGTTGGCGGTCCTTCATAAAAAATAAAATCTTTCTTTCTTTTTTCGATCGATTTCTCAAAAATCCTGTTTTTCTTCCAAAACCTCAAAATTTTTTCTTCCAATTTTGGAAAATTAATTTCCATTTTATTTTTCTTTACTTAATTTTATTACAAAATCTTTTAAAACAAAATAGAACTTTTTCAAATCTTCAATATCTATCCACTCTTTTTCAGAGTGTTGACCTCCGCCCCTGGGTCTTATCAAAATCACTGGAATTTTCTTTTCGAGAAAAAAACGAGCATCAGAAGAACCGTGAGATACAGAAAAAGCAGGCTCTATCTTAGCTTTTTCTGCTAAAATCTCAAGAAAAATTTTAATATATTTTTGTTTTAAATCAATTTGATAAGGTTTAGAATGTGCGATTTCTTTAATTTTTAAACCAAATTTCTTTTTTAATTTTTCTAAAATTGCTTTAATTTTCCTCCTTTCATTTTCTGCCAAATAGCGAATGTCTAAAAATGCTTGAGAAAAATCTGAAACTTGGTTTGTTGCCTTTCCTCCTTCAATTTTTCCGATTGTTAAAGTTCTATGCCAATGATTTTTTATTTTGCAAGGTTCTTTAGGGAAGAATTTTTTAAATTCTCTCAAAAATTCAATCAATTTTTCATTTGCCCCTTCTCCCTGCCATGGCCTTGAACCATGAGCAGATTTTCCAAAAAATTCTAATTTTAAATGCCAAGCTCCCTTTGCTTTTTCCTCAATTTTCCAATTTGAGCCCCCATCTGGCAAAAACACAACTTTGCTTTTAAATCCTTTTTCTATCAACTTTTTGGTCCCAAAAAATCCTCCTATTTCTTCATCAGAAGTTATCATTATTCCAAAATTCATTTTCTTTAAATCATTTTTTAATTCTTCAATTAATTTCAAATAGCAAGCTATTGCAAATTTCATATCGTAAACTCCCCTTCCAAATGCTTTTTTTCTTTTTATTTTCAAATTAAAGAGTTTTGGCGATGCAGGAACAACATCAAAATGAGCTGCCAAAAAAATTTTTGGATTTTTATTTTTAGTTAAGGCAATCAAAGATGGATGACCTGAAAATTCAAAGTATTTTATTTTCAAGGGAAATTTTTTCAAAAAATTTAAAATCCAAAAAATTCCTTTCTTTTTCTCTTTAAAATTCTGAGGTGTGCTTTCAAAAGAGATGAGTTTTTCAAGAATTTTCTCCATTTCCAAATTTTAACATTTTTAAAATTAAAAGTGGCCCCCAGAGGGGGCCAAAGATTGATCTAAGGTGCTAGATTGAAATCGGTATCCACATGGCATCGTCGCTCCCTGAAATCTTGAGAGCTCGGCGACAGTTTAGGAACCCTCCGGCCGAGTCCCACTTTGCGGCCTTATACATAAAGAAGAGTCTAAACACCCCAAAGTATGGTTCCCCGGAATTCACCCATACTCGGATTGGCCATATGAATCTCTGGAGGAGAAGTTCTTTCCCCCAGTGATTCCTTATTTCATGGAGCAGTTTTCCTAATGAGTCCAGACAACTAACCCCTAACTGCGAAGGCTCATAGGATGACCCTAGAAACTCTCTGGCCTCTTGGAGCGCCTCCTCAAAGACCAATATTCTGACACGACGCCCCCTACTTCCAGAGAGTCCTTTAAAAACGACTCCGGGCCACCCTTTCTCTTTCGCCTCCTCCACTTTTTTCTCCACCTCGTCCAGTCGAACTTTCTCTGCTAATCCCATCTCCCTGAGATATCGCTTAGACTCCCGATGAATTACCGGCCATATACACCATTCCGTGGCCTCTTGAGGCAACTTCACCCTCGGTGCCAATACACCACTTGTTGGCACCTCCAACCTCACATCTTTAACTTGGACGTCGACAGTTGTGGTCCACCATTCGTCATCAGTACTATCACCAGCGCTTCTTATAACCACAATTCTTCCGGAGGGCACTAACTCCTCTTTCCATTCCTCAATCTTCCGGCGAAACCCCCTTATCAGTTCACACGCTAACCCTAGGCCACTCGGACTATCCTCAACCTCAAACACCTCCAACCCCATCCACTCATTCATAGTGAAATCCACCCGCGTTAAAAGAGAAGGCACCCCGTGCTTCCAGGCTAATGTCCTCTCCCTGAATTGGTGAGGGAATGCTTCCCCCCACCTGTTTAATACCTTTTTACACTGCTCCACCGCTGTTTCAAGAAGCTCGTAATTCCTGTCACTCAAACTAAAATCGTGATCCGCCAACCACCTCACCACCCACGTTCTTCCCGTGGCGGATACGATAAAACGATATTCCTTCAACGTCCCATTCACCTTCAGCACCATTTCCACTCACCTCCTCAACTTAATAAATTTTAATGAGCTCCTATATTTGATTTTATCAATCAAAGAAAATTTGTCAAACCTACATTTTTTCTGGAACTTCAATTCCCAAAAGCGAAAGGGAATTTTTGATAATTTGAGAAACTGCTTTTGTTAAGGAAATTCTAAAATTTCTTATTTTTTCATCATTTTCTTTTAAAATTGGGTGCAAATCGTAAAAAAGATTGTATTTTTTTGCCAAATCGAAAATGAAATTGCAAATTAAATTTGGAGAAAATTTTTCTGCTGATTCTTGAATTATTTCAGGAAATTTATAAATTTCTCTCAAAATATCGATTTCTTCTTTTTTCAATTTTTCAATTTTCAATTTGAAATTTGCAATTTGCAATTTTTTAGCCTTTTTCAAAACACTTTGGCATCTCACAAAAGTATATTGCAAATAAGGGGCAGAATTCCCTTTTAAATTTAAAACTTTCTCCCAGTCAAAAATTATGTCCTTTGAAGGATGTTGAGATAAATCATTGTATTTTATCGCCCCAATTCCAACGATTTTTGAGATTTTTTCTTTCTCTTTTTCCGTCAGTCCTCTCGATGTTTCAGATTTTTCAATAATTTCTTTTGCTCTTTCTATTGCCTCTTTTAAAACATCTTCTAAATGAACAGTTTCTCCTCTTCTCGTTGAAAACTTTCCAGTTTTTGTTCTGTATAAACCATGGGCAACATGAACGAATTTTGTTTTTTTTGCCCATCCCAAAATTTCTACAGTTTTGAAAAGTTGCTGAAAGTGCAATTTTTGGTCTGCTCCAACTTCATAAATTATTAAATCTGGTTTCCACCTCTTTAATCTATACTTTATCGTTGCCAAATCTCTTGTAAAATATGTTGTCGTTCCATCAGATTTTTGAACTATTACGGGTGGAAATTCATTTTTTGGAAATTCTACGATTAAAGCTCCTTGGCTCTCTTTTACAATCTTTTTTTCTTTTAATTCTTCAATTACTTCTTTTGTCATTGATTCATAAAAACTTTCTCCTAAAGCAAAATCAAATTTTACGCCCAAAATTTTGTAAATTCTTTCAAACTCTTTCAAAGAAATTTTCACTAAAGTTTTCCAAATTTTCCTTGCTTTGCTATCTCCTTCTTCAAGTTTTTTAAACCATTTTCTTCCCTCTTCTTCCAACAGAGGATTTTTCTCTGCCTCTTTATGAAACTTAACATAAAGCTCTTCTAATTCCTCAATCGAGTAATCATCAATTTTCTTTTTTCCCCAATTCTTTATTGCGAAAATCAATTTTCCAAATTGAGTTCCCCAATCTCCCAAATGGTTGTCGCCAATAACTTTGTAACCCAAAAATTTGTAAATGTTGTAAAGAGCGTGCCCGATGATTGTCGATCTCAAATGCCCAATTCCAAAGGGCTTTGCAATGTTTGGTGAGGAATAATCTACAATTACATTTTTCCCTTTCCCGATTTTACTTTTCCCGTAATTTTCCTTTTCTTTTAAAATTTTTTTCAGTTCTTTAACAAAAAAATCAAAAGAAAGAAAAAAATTTACAAACCCTGGCTCTTTAACTTCAACTTTTTCAAAAATTTTTTCTTTGCTAAAAAAATTTGAAATTTCTTTTGCAATTTCTATTGGTTTTTTACCCACATCTTTAGCAATCAAAAAAGCCAAATTTATGGAATAATCTCCAAATTCTTTTCTTTCTGGATGCTCAATTTTAAAATCTGGAATTTTAATGCCTGAAAAAAGATTCTTTATTTTTCTTTTAATTTTTTCTTTCACCATTAATTCAATTTTAGTAAATTTTTGCTAAAATTGAAAAATGAAAATTTTGGCAGAGAACAAAAGCGCTTTTTTTAACTTTGAAATTTTGGAAAAATTTGAAGCGGGAATTTCTCTTTTGGGACAAGAAGTAAAATCTTTGAAAACAAACAGGATAGATTTGTCAAAAAGTGCAATTGTTTTCAAAATGGGAAAAAAGAAAAATCCTGAGGCTTTTTGGGTAGGAGCAAGAATCCCCCCTTATCAGCCAAGAAATCCTCCTTATTTCAAAGAAGATAGAGACAGAAAAATTTTGCTCAAAAAATCTGAAATCAAGTACTTGTTGGGGAAAACAAAACAAAAAGGATTTTTTCTGATTCCTTTGAAACTCTACACAAAAAGAGGTTGGATAAAAATGGAAATTGGACTAGGAAAAAGAAAGAAAAAGGCCCAAAAAAAAGCAAAACTAAAAGAGAAAGATTTGAAAAGACAGCTAGAAAGAGAAATTAAAGAGTATTTTAGATAGATTGCATAAACTCGAATACATATTGAAAACTTTAAATTTTCCACGATATTATTAACCTCTACAACTATTGACAAACTTATAATAATTTTCTATAATCTAAGTAATAGCTCATTCGAAGGAACGGGGGTTGATTAGGAGGTGTTCACGATGCAAGAGGCGAAAGAAAGACATTCTCATGGAGACGGCAGTCGTTAATTGGTCAGAAGAAGAACGGCGCACCATTTACATTACAATTTAGGCTTATTCAAGCCATTTTTTTATTTTCAAAATTTCAAAAATTTGCTGATTTTAATTATCATGGTTGGAAGGTAAGCACAAAAAGCAGATGTTATGGATTTATGCAATAATTTGACTTTTTTAAATTTTTTGATACTATTGAGGTTGAGGGGGTGCAAAAGTGTCGACGGAAAATCGAAGGAAAAAAGCTGCAGGCCGAGTTGGGGATCTCGAAAAAACCCCAAAAAAAATCCTGCCAACAGAACCTTACAAACTCAACCGGCTCTTGTTTAAAGAGCCAACTCAAGATCTGATGCTTGATAGGATCTTGAGAAATAACCAATCAAGCTATGGACCTTCTTTTTGGGAAGGGAAGGTCTGAAAATCATTCCCTATGATGGAAGGTTTTTTGATCAGTTTTTTACTTCCATCTGAAATTAAACTGATCTAAGCCTGCTAAACCTTTTTTCCGAGATTTTCCGGACGAGGGGGCAGATCCCTCCACCTCCACAAAAATTTGGAGAAAAAATTTAAAATAAACGAACAAATAAAAGCAGAAAAAGTTAGGTTGTTAGATGAGGAAAATAAAAACCTCGGAATTTTTAGTTTAGAAGAAGCTTTAAAAATTTGCAGAGAAAGGGGATTAGATTTAATTTTGATTACTGAAAAAGGAGATTTTCCAGTTTGCAAAATTGGAGATTTTGGAAAATTTATTTATCAATTGAGAAAAAAAGAAAAGGAAAAAAAGAAAACCACAAAAGGGAGTATAATGAAAACAATAAGGTTGTCTTTTAACATCGCCCCCCACGATATTCAAATCAAAGCCAACCAAGCTGAAAAATTTTTAGAAGAAGGATTTAGGGTGAGAGTGGAAATGAGGTTAAAGGGAAGGGAAAAAAATTTTAGCGAGATTGCCAAAGAGAAATTGACAAACTTTCTCAAAATTTTAGAAAATTCTAAAAATGTAAAAAGAATTCAGGATATCAAAAAAGAATCTTTTGGTTTTTCAGCAGAATTGAAAAAACAATGAAACCAAAAATAAGACAATCTATAATAAAAAGATTCAAAATTACAAAAACAGGAAAAATTTTAAGAAGGGTTACTGGTCAAGATCATTATCGGGCTAAAAAATCTGGTAAGGAAATCAGAAAGAGAAGAAAATTGGTTCCCCTTTCAAAATCAGAAGCCAAAATAATAAAAAGGTTTTTGTACTACACCCAAAAAAGAAAATAATTTTATGGTAAGAGTTAAAAGAGGAAAAGTTGCTCACAAAAGAAGAAAAAGATTGTTAAAATTGGTCAAAGGGTACAAATGGGGAAGAAAAAAAAGATACAGATTAGCAAAGCAGGCGTTGATTAAAGCCCTAACTTATGCTTACGCCCACAGAAAAAGAAAAAAGAGAGAAATGAGAAGGTTGTGGCAGTTGCAGTTGAATGCAGCATTGAGAGAAAAAAATTTAAAATATAGCCAATTCATAAATCTTTTGAAAAAAAAGAATATAATTTTGGACAGAAAAATTTTAGCAACTTTAGCAAAAGAACATCCAGAAATTTTTGATAAACTCGTAGAAATTATTACTCAATGATTTTTTTCAAAAAATCGTTTGCTTTTTTCAAAACTTCTTTTGAATTTTTAAAACTCAATTTTTTTATTGCCTTTTCATAAGGTAACCATTGATAGCCTATGTGCTCAAAAGAAATTTTAACATTTTTTTCTTTGGTTTCTGCTAAAAAGAGAGTAACAAATTTTAAAATTTTTTTCCCTTGAAATTTAAAAAAATATTTAATCGTTTGTTTAAAACCTGGTAAAATTTTTATATCTTTCAATCCTGTTTCCTCAAAAACTTCTCTTTTTACTGTATCTTCGATTTTC
>Ga0080004_1118062_pt1 | contig 13092 bp, 11 predicted proteins | sample WasSprMetagenome_FD_69207 | JGI IMG/M metagenome (GOLD analysis project Ga0080004, IMG submission 69207) | Sulfidic aquatic microbial communities from Washburn Spring, Yellowstone National Park, USA - WS (SPADES assembly) (version 2) | ecosystem: Environmental > Aquatic > Thermal springs > Hot... | reverse complement strand
GACCAGCCTTACCACAGCCTAGCCCCTTGGCTTTTCGAAACGGCTTTCTTCAGCGCTGCGCACATAAGGTTCTTCCACGATTTCCACCAGATCGTCTTGGCGGACGTGGTGGGGCTTTAGAAATGGCGGCTTACCCATTCTAGGCAGTTTCACCATTAGGCTTTTCACCTCCTTCAAGCTTATTTTTGCCACGTGCACGTGACCGTGAAGGGCGTAAATCAGGCTTAAGACGGAAAGGCTTAACATCGCGCAAAAGCTGTTCTTGAATTTTCGCTATTTCTCGTGCAATCTGTTCTCGTCTGGCTGCAATTTTGCGGAAAACCCGCTCCTCACGAGGATTTAGGGCCTTCAACGGACGCTGTGGGTCTGGCAAGTGCGAAAGAGTGCGGCCAGGCTCCCGCAAAACACGCCTCACATAACCAGGTAAGTAAGAGCCGCTGCGCAACATGCAAACGGAAACTCGCCGTAATTCAGATTCTTCCTTCAACAGCATGGCAAGCCTTGCCTTAAGCCTCAACTCCTCGACATCACAAGCACCCAAAAAGGTTGAAACAGCACGATTGACAACTTCGTTAAAATTAACATTACGCTCTCTGCAAAAACGCAAAATCAACGGAGACAAATCCCGCCAAACATAAACACTTCTACGCATAAGGTTCAACTCCCACGGCTTCTGTGACAGGATGTAACACGTTTGAAAATGCTTGAACGGGGCTTTTTTCACGGCGTTTTCGACATAGGCGCCTTGAAAATTGCTTGCGTGTAAACGTGTGATATTTTGTCATAGTTGCGGAAGCTGTAGTCTTGTATGGGCATGGGTTTTGGCATAGGCCTATGTGGCTGTCGCCTTTTGTGCAGTTTATGAGGCCTTTGTTGTCTGTTTTTTGGTGTGGGCAGTTTTTCATGTTTTCCGCCTTTACCATACTTGGTGTTGGGTGCGTTGTTGGAATAGTTGTCTTGTGCGTGTTAGTTCATCTGCGATTAGTGTGAGGATACAGTTTTGGAAGCGTGCTTCTGTTGGATTGCATTGCAGATTGCAGTGTCGGCAGAATACATGTTGATACAGCTTTACAGGAGGGAGCGGGTGATTCTTTGTTTGAATTTTCGCATCCTTTTTCTGTTCGCTCATTGTTTCAGGCCTCCGCTGACTGTCCGAGTAATGCGTCGATTAACGCTGCCTTTTCATGCAGAAGTTTTTCCATGTTTTTGGGGACTATTAGCAGGAATGAGTCGTAAAGCACGGTTACTTCGCTGCCGCAAGCGAGGTTGTGGTAGTCGCGGTAGGCTTTTGGGATTGCAACTACGCCGCTTGTTCCATGTTTCATTATTTTGCGCTTTTCCTTCGCGGGCAATTTTATTCCTCTTTTAGGTCTTATCGCAATTCTTATAGGATGCAAAATTATTCCAAGGTTTGGTGCCAAATTTTGGAATTGCATATTGGGGTGTATCTCAAAGTTGGGAAAGCCTGGTAGAAAACGGATAGGATATCCAGCCTTTGGTAAGGGAAGGCTTAGCTCTGATGCCAGAATTATTGTTGCCTTGTTAAAGAAACAGCCTCAGAGTAGAGATGAACTCTGCAAGGCTGCTGCGGTTTCTAAATCTGCGTTTTATCGTGTTCGTCGATTGCTGGCGGATTCTGGGGTCATAAAGGAAGTTGAAGGTGGATATGCCTTGTGGACGTTTAGCGAATTAGAGAAAAGCGTGGAGGATGCTTTGTTTCGGTTGATACGGAAAGGTTACTTAATAACTTTGGAAGACTTAATTAATGAGGTGGGAAAGCCTTGGTCAGAAATCGAAACTGTGACTTATTCTATTTTGAAGAAATACAAGCTGCATATAAGAACCGTGAACAGAACCAAATTCATCGATGGATGGTTTGGAAGAAAAGACCTCCAGCATTAAAAGCTATCCTATTGAAGAAAAATGTAGCAGGTCTAAAGGCATGCCTATTGGCCTTTTTTTGTTGTTGTGCGCAGAAAACAGCCACAACAACATTTAAGCTAAAAGGCTTGAATGAACGGCGGGCTATTTTTAAGTTTTGCGTAATATATGACCTATACCTACCCTCTATCGTTTTCGCCTAATCCCTCTCTAATTCTGTGTTGTTGTTCAAAGGAAAATTGCTAACAACAACATTTGAGTTAAAAATTACAAATTTCTCAAAGGATTTGCAAAATTTGGGGTTTCCAAATGTCGTCGTCTCTTGAAATTTTGCGCCGACGACATTTAAGCCGAAAGGTTTGTGTTGGCGTGTAAACTGTCTGTCTCAATTAACACAAAAAACAGACGATTGGGAAGACTTATTCTTTTTCAAAATCAAGAATGCAACTTTATTTACTCTCCTTTAAGCGTCCCTAAAAGACAGTTTAGCTCTTAGTGAAATGTTTAATCAAGTTGCACTGTCACTTATTGTTTCTTTACGGCTGTTTCATTTTTGATAAGATTTAAAGCTGAATTACATATTATTGTTGTTTGGTGGGCTTTAGTTGGTCAATTATTGGCTTTGCGTGACTAACGAGGACAATTGGAAGGTTATTAAGACACGAAGAATTTGGGGTGTTCCCGAGAAGCGGGGTAAACGCCAAATTGAAGGTGTAAGACCTGGTGATCTTCTTGTTGTTTATATAATCCCAAAAAGGGTTGGTGGAATTTTTATGGCTGTTTCTGAACCTTTTGAGAGTAGGGAGAAAGTTTTTAATTGGGCTGATTTTGGGAGGGAAGAGCTTTTTCCATTTCGTGTGAAGCTGGAGCCTGTTATGGTTCCGGATGAGCCTTTACCTTTCGAAAACCTTGTGGGAAAATTGAGTTTCACCAAAGGGCTTAAGCGTTGGAGTGTTAGGCTGCGTAGGGCTATGTTTAGGATACATGCTAATGATTTTAATGTTATTAGGGATTTTGTTGGCGGCTGAGTTGTATGATAGCAAGTGTTGATGTGGATAAGGTGCTTACAGAGTTAAAGAGAGTTGCTGCTAAGGCTGCTAATGAAGAGGAGTTTAAGATTAATGCTGAAAGGATTCTCTACAATGAAGTTCTCGAGAAGTTTGGTCTTCAGCCAGGTAGGTATGAATATACTTTTGTGTCTGGCGGAAGGGCAGACGCTCTTTATGGTCATTTGATCATTGAGTATGAGTCCCCTGGAAATCTTTCTACTAAGGCAGGCACAGCGAGGGCCAAGGAACAGACTATAAACTACATAAAAAAGGAGGCTGAAGTTGAGGAGAGGTATGCTTCGTTTCTTGGAGTGATATTATGTGACAAAATAGCCTTTATTCGGTATGATGTGAAAAACAAGAATTGGGTCTTGAGAGGACCTTACGATCTGAACAGGGAGACTGTTCTTAGGCTTATTGAGGCGATAAGAGGGCTTAGACGCAAGAAGCTAGCCGTAGATGAGTTGCTGAGAGATTTTGGTCCTGCAAGCGATTTGACTAAGAAAGCTGTGAAGATGTTATATAGCAAACTTTTAGGTTCAAAGAAGCCTAAGACAGAGGCTCTTTTTAATGATTGGAGGCGATTGTTCTCGCAAGTGTGCGCCTATAGTCCCGAGAAACTTAAGGGTCTTGAAGGCGAATATGGGTTGAAGGGCGATGTAGATTATGAGGCTCTTCTATTTTCCATACATACATATTATGCCTTCCTCATGAAATTGCTTGGGGCTGAAATCGCTTATCTTTACGGAGCAGGCAAGTTTCTCAAGTCCTATGTGACGGAGCTTGAAGATGCGCATATGCGAGGGTTAGATTCTCTTAAGAGGGCTTTTGAAGAGGTTGAAAGTGGTGGAGTGTTCAAGAAACTTTTGAATATAACAAACTTTGTTGAAGGCGATTACTTTTCGTGGTATCTGGAGGAACTTGATTTAGATGCTGCTGATGCCTTGTGCGATGTTGCTAAGAAGCTTGCAGATTACGAGCCTGCCACCCCTGTCTTGGAGCCTGAATATGCAAGGGACATGTTGAAGAGGCTTTATCAGAATCTTGTGCCTAAGAAAATTAGACATGATTTGGGCGAATATTATACGCCGGATTGGCTTGCTGAACTAGTTTTAAATGAGGTTGATTTGACTGTTGAGAGATTTGAGGGAATAGCCAAACAAAAAGATGATACGCTTGCTCCGCTTAGTTTAAGGGTTCTTGACCCTGCATGTGGTTCAGGCACTTTCCTCATCCTTACAATAAATAGGTTTAAGGAATATGCGGAAGAGCATTACTTGAAAGATGTTTTAGCAGATTATTTGTTGAAAAACGTTGTGGGTTTTGACTTGAACCCATTGGCTGCATTAACTGCTAGGACAAATTACCTTTTGGCTATAGCTGATCTTTTAAGTTATGTTAAAGGTCCGATAGAGATTCCCGTATATCTTGCTGACTCTCTGCTCATCGAGACGAAACAGACGTTAACCGAAATCTCTTACGTGACTACTTATACGATTACGCATTATGTAGGCGAGTTTGAACTGCCTAAATCTATTGTCGATAAAGGATTGTTGAATAGGTCACTTGACGCCATAGATAGATATGTGAGGCTCAAGTATAGACCCGAAGATTTTAAGCAGGTCGTGTTAAAGGATTTCAACTTAGATAAGGATGAGTTAAAACTTTTGGGAGATCTCTATGCCAAGTTTCTTGAGCTTGAAGAAAAGGGGAAGAACCATGTCTGGACATCTATAATTAGGAACGCCTTTGCGCCGTTAACCGTTGTGAGCTCTTACGGCAGGTTTGATTATGTAATTGGTAACCCACCGTGGATAAACTGGGAAAGTTTACCCGAAGATTACCGAGAAAAGACTAAAAATGTTTGGAACTGGTATGGCCTACTTGAAAAGACTAAAGGCATGGGGCTAGGCAAGGTTAAGCGTGACATGGCTATGCTATTTCTTGCAAGGTGTTTGGATAGATACGCAAAGAATCAAGGGAAGTTGGCATTTTTAATCCCATTTACCGTTTATAAAACGCAGGCTGGTGCTGGATTTAGGAAGTTCTTGGCTAGAGGTTATTGGAAGAGTGATGAAGATAACGCTCCATGCAAAGTCTTAAAAGTCCACGACTTAGTCACTCTTTTCCCTTTCGAAGGAGCTATTAATCGAACATCCCTTGTGGTGATTGAGAGGTCTGCACAAACAGACTTTCCAGTTCCTTGCATTGTATGGCATAAACCCATATCTGGGGGAATAGATCAAGATGTAGAATTTGAAGAAATAAAAAACATAACAAAACAGTTCAACCTAGTTTTCATACCTATTGACAAAAATAAACCAGAAAGTCCTTGGATGCAGATAAGCGAGAAGGCATATGAAGGAGTGAAGAAAGTCTTCGGGAATAGTCCGTGGTATAAATCCCACGCGGGAGTTTATACGGGATTGAATCAAGTTTATTGGATCAAAGTAATTTCAGAAACTCCTGACGGTTTATTAATAACAAACCCGCCATTACCTGGACAAAAGAAAGAAGTTAAACAGGTTGAACAAGTAGTTGAAAAAGAATTGGTCTATCCTCTGATTAGGGGCAGAGACGTAAGGAAGTGGTATTGTAGTGGTGAATTAGGGCATATTCTGCTTCCTATAAATGATAATGGAAACATACTGTCGCACTCTGACATGAGGATCAAGTTCCCTAAAACTTGGGAATATTTTAACAATTTTATTGAAGATTTAGTGAATAGAGGCGGGGAGCCATACAAAACAAAATTGGAGCCATATAAAAGAAAGAGATTTAGAATTGCTGAAAAGACAGCACCTCCATTCTATTGGTTATTTAATGTTAAACCAGCATTAGCACCAAATAAGGTAGTCTGGAAGTATGTTTCTGGGAAAATTTCAGGGAAAGCGGAGTTCTCAACAGCCGTTATAGGGGATTTAATACCGAACGAAAAATTGATGCTTATTCCCCTTTCGAGCGAAGATGAGGCACATTATGTTTCCGGCGTTCTTAATTCCTCAATTGTGCAACTTTTCGTGGCTTCATATGTAATAGAAACAGCTATCTCCACTCACATCACCGAAAGGATAAGAATACCAAAATTTGACCCCAATGACCCAGAACATCTAAAACTTTCAACCCTATCCAAAAAAGCACATGAAGTAGCCAGAGAAATTTATGAGAACAAAAGAGAAGATTTAAAGGAATCTCTGCAACAAATCGAAGAGGAAATCGATGAAACGGTTTCTAAATTATATGGTATTACTGAGGAAGAATTGGAAGAAGTTAAAAAATGCTTGAAAATTTTGAGAGAAGGCGAAATTGAAGAGGAGGAAACAGCAGAAGCGGAAGAGACTCTTAACCTAGAACCAAATATACTTTTAATGACTCCAGTAGTGCAAGAGGAAACTCCTTTCAAAATTGATATTGTAGTTACAAATCCCTTAGTAGCGCCGATAAATAACGTTAGGCTGAAAATGCAATTTCCAGATAGAAAATATGAGTTCTTGTTCGATAAAATCGAAAAGGAGAAAGAGCTGAAACTGCAATCGTCAGGGCTCAAAAAAGGAAAATATGAAATTAAAGTAATAATGGACTATGTCGTTAACGGAACGAGTAAAAAGGTTGAAAAGACACTAACATTATTTGTTAAGGGCTTGGAAGAAAAGAAAACTGTTGAAAGAGGAACTTTAGATGAGCTTTTCGGTGGTTAAAAATGAGCAGCATGGATAATGTTAGCGCCAAACTCAAATATGTTTACGACCAAGCCGTGGTCAGGAAAGACCTAATCCTTCACGGCCATATCGGAAGACTCCCAAGATTCATAGCCGAATACCTAATTGCAAAAGCATGCGGAGACCACGTTACTCCAGAATGCCTCAAAAAAGTATCCGAACTCGTAGAAAAATATTACAGAGAGCCCCAAGAAAAAGATAAGGTGAAATTCGACCTTGTGAAAAACGGCAAAGTTGAGTTAATAGCCGAAATAAAGGTTGAAAAAGATGTTGACAGCGGACTAAACTTTGCAAATCTCCTAAATATACCAATCGAAGACCCAATAACAATTCCAGACGATATTGTGGAGCAAAATCCAAGGCTTTTGGAAATGGGGCTGTGGGGCAAGGTAGCCATAGAATATGATCCAAGCCGCTCAATAAAAATGACCGTGACAGACTTCAAACCCTTCCAAATAGCAAACGTAGACCTCAACGAATACACAAAAAGAAGAAAAGAATTCACAACGCAGGAATGGATAGACATACTAATAAGCACAATAGGCTATAATCCAACACTTTTACCCCAAAGGAAAAAACTCATAATCCTCACAAGACTGCTCCCACTCGTTGAGGAAAACCTAAACCTCATGGAGCTAGGCCCAAGAAACACGGGAAAAACCTACGTTTTCAGCAACTCATCCTTCTACGCAAGAATATTTTCAGGCGGAAAAGTAAGCCCAGCCGTCCTGATATGGAACCTCCAAAGAGATTCACCAGGCGAAATACCCACAAGAGACTGCGTAGTTTTCGACGAAATAGGAAAAATAGAATTCATGAACGCCGCTGAAATGATGGGAAAACTCAAACACTTCATGGCATTAGGCGAATATGAAAGGGGCAAAAGAAAAGGAAGTAGCGGTTGCAGCCTAACTTTCCTCGGAAACGTAGACGTAAGCGGTGAAAGACCAATAGAAGAATTCACCTACGTGCTGCCAGAAGACATGAGAGAAACAGCCTTCATAGACAGAATCCACGGCTTCATCCCAGGATGGGAAATCCCGAAAGTCGGAAAAGCAGAAGTATACCTATCCAGATACTACGGCTTCGCAACAGACTACTTCTCAGAAATAATGCACCAAATGCGAAGAAAACACGAATTCATAACCCAAATAAGCAACCAAATAGAACTCCAAAACATAGACCGAAGAGACCAAATAGCAATAGAACGCGTAACAAGCGGAATCCTCAAACTAGTAACCCCACACGGCGAAGTAACAGACGAAGATCTAAAAATCGCCCTAGAAACATCCATAGAATACCGCCAACGCATAGCCGAATGGCTCCACTACATGGCCCCAGGAGAATACCCAATGAAAAAAATCGGCTACAAGGTAAGAGGATGAGACTAAAAATATACACTAACATAATCCCAGAAACATCAATAACCGACCCAGCAGAACTCGCAGAAAAAATATACAACTATTTAGGACCCGCAGTAATAGATTTCACAGGCTGGGGACTACTAAGACCCGGGCTTCTAACCAAACGCCTAATAATCGACGTATGCAACGTATGGAAAGCAGAAAAACGAAAAGACCTAGCCATATACGATAGACCCCAAATACGCGGAGAGTGGCTATTCTTTGACTACCTATTCTCAAAAACAACCTCCACAAACCCCATAATAAAATGTCTAACAACAGTAGGACTGGCAAAATACGGCGAAACAAAACTAACCAACACTTACCTAATAACCGTTGGACTAAACTACAAACAAGGAACACTACTACTATTATACAACGGCAAAAAAATTGAAGCCCAACTAGACGACTTAGCATACGTATTATCTCACACCCTGAAAGCCTCCAAACCAAAAACCGCAGAAATCAACACAAATCTGCTAACAAAATTCGCAACATACCTCGAAGAATCACCAAGATGGCAGCTTAAAGGCTGGGTTTCCAAAGAAGGAAGAACCATAGAACTTGACTTAGTGCAACAAAACAAACAAGAATATTTGAACAAACTGAAGAGAGGGGAATGGCAATCCCTACTATTCCAAGACAGATACTCAAAAATCAAATTGGCAATAGGACCGAGAACAAAAACCATCGACGTCTTCATAAAAAAGAAATTCTATAACCCTGGACCAAAAAGAGACCTAAGACCCGTCTTTGAAGAACTCTCCAAAGCAATAACACCAGATAAAGTTGCAGATATTATCCCTAGCGGCAACGATGAAGCAGGAATACTGAGGGCGTATACCGAAAGAAGAGGCATAATGGCAGTTCTAAAACTGGAAAAGGAGAAGCATCAAAGAGAAGCCCATGACCTATCCTACGAATTTCAAGGCTACGACATAAAATCAGAACCAATCCTAATAGAAGTTAAAGCCTTCAGAAACTCTTCATATAAGCCCATACAACTAACACAAAACGAATATCAAACCCTAAACAAAGAAGAAAACTATCATATTTACATAGTGGAAGAAGCATGGGACACCATACCAAAAATAAACATCATAAACGAGCCAAAGAAAATATTCTTCACAAAACAAAGCAAAGATATCATTGAAACAAAAATAGCATCAGAAGAATACTTCGAATGCGGAGAAGACAAATGGAGAAGTAAAGTCGCAAAAACAGATTATGTGGAACTATAACAGTCTTTTAAACACTTTCAGTCTCGACGGTTGAGTATTCTTCTTTTTTGATAACTTATATTCCTCAATGTATGCCAAGTATCGTGCAACCACATGGCTAACGCAATTTTAAAAGCTGGAAATCCCAAAAGACGCTATTACATCACACCGCGAAAGGATGTTCCGTTTGACGAAGCCTTCATTATTGCATTATTATTTTATAAGCGAGCTTTCCTTGACAGAAGACCAAAACTTTTCAGCGCTCTGAAATACGTATACAACCTCAAAGCCATTAGAACGAATTATTGGCTGTGGAAAGTGCCATAAGAGTGTCAGCTACCAAGTGACTAGAACTGTATTTGGAATTATTATTTCTTTTAAAGAACCAAGATTCATAATGGTTAATTCACATGCGAAAGCATAAGACACCTTACTAGCGAACGCCAAGTGGCAAAAATGCTCAATCTACTACTAATCACCTTAGCGCTTATCATTCTCGTTATCATACTGTTCCTAATATTGCGCTTTTCAAGGAAAGTCGAAAAGGTTTCCATAGACCAAGAGACGGTTAAGGGTGCACTTGCCACATGCTGGAAGGAAATAGGGCTAGACCAAGATATTGGCGCTATAAAACAAAGAGCAGATGACATACAAAAAGCCACACAAAACTTGGAAGACCTCTTTAAAGTAACGAGAGGGAGAGCTGCATACGGCGAATTTCAACTGGAACAAATTCTGAGGGATCTGCTACCACAAAAATACGTGCACATTAGAGAGAAACTTCCCAAAATCGGTAAAATACCAGACGCATACATAAAAACTCCCAAAGGAATAATATGCATTGACTCCAAATTCCCCCTCGACAACTACAGAAAAATGGTAGAAGCCAAAGATGAAGCGCAACGCGAAACCTTTGCCAGAAACTTCTGCAGCGACGTTAAGGGACATATAGAAAAAATCAAAACAGATTATGTGAAACCACAAGAGGGAACAACAAACTTCGCCTTTGCCTTCATCCCATCAGAGGCAGTATATCAATACCTAACAGAATGCGAAATGACATTAGTCACAAACGCAGCAAAAGAAGGCGTTCTACTCGTCTCGCCAGCCACGCTCGCCATAAACCTAAACCTCATCGCAGTAGGACTCCAAGCCATGGAAATATCCGAAAAAGCAGAAAAGATCCAGAAAAACCTAGGCAAGCTTTCCGCAGCACTCAGAGAAGTAGAAGACGCATGGAACACATTGTATATTCACATTAAAAACGCATACAACAAAGCTGGCGAAGTTAACGAGAAACACGACCGACTAAAACTAACTTTTGAACAGATAACGCAAATAGAAGAGACGAGTGAAAAATGACCAAGAAAGAAACAAAAAGAGAAGCATACCACTGCGAAATATGCGGTCGTGAAATAAGCAAAGAAGAATACGAAACGTATGATGGTATGTGCTGGGAATGCTGGGACGACCAGCTAACTGAAGAAGCTGAGGACATGTTTGGAGACGTAATGTAAAATAATTTTAACGTTTACAAATGCGAAGGAAATTACTCCTTATTTCTTAGTCAATCGCGGAGAAACCGCAACAAGGAAAAGCGCACTATAATTAACACAAAAAATGTTAACACCGTATATAAGCAACCACGCAACATGCTCAATTCTCCTTAAAAATGCTCAATAACATTGAGCAACTAAACAGGAAAGGAAAGATGCGAGGCCTGATCTTGTTCGCTTTTAGCGAATATTTATATATTACAGCGAACATCGTCTCAAAACATGAGACAAGTCTCGAACATTTTTGAAGTTAAAGCTACACGTATCCTTAGGGCATTATTAACAAACCCGGCAAAAGAATGGACCATTAGGGGCTTAGCATCGGAAGTGAAAATATCACCTGGCTATGCTCACGCCGTTATATTGACCTTAATTCAATATGGTTATGTTACGCGAACAGCAAACTACAAAATAAAAATTACAAATCCGACAACTTTGCTGCGACGATGGGCAGCATATCATCAATATGACAAAGTGAACAAGTTCCTTGAATACCACACCTTCGAAAGGGAAATAGACAAATTCCTAAAAGAACTCTCCAAACTTAAAAATCACTACGCATTAACAGCTCTGGTAGGAGCATACTTAATAGCCCCCCATGTTAGACCCGTCGACGTTCACATATATGTAAGCAATAAAAAAGACGCTGAAGCATTTGCCGAACAGTTAAACCTTCAACCAATACCCAGAGGAGGCAATGTAAAATTCGTCATACCTTACGATGAAGGGGTATTTTATGGACACCAAAAAGTCAGCCTCTCATCTGACGCTACCAATAAAGTAAATGTGGTTTCAGACATCCAACTCTACGTAGATCTATACAACTTCCCCCAAAGGGGACAAGAAGCAGCGGAACACCTATATCGACACATAATACAAAAATGGGGAAAAGAGCTGGTAGGCGAACAAATTGTATGACAGAAACCTAACAGAAGCATCTAAATCAGCCCTAGCAGAACTCTGCTCCGCCTTGTCAATATACAAAAACGACTTTGTCTTAGCTGGAGGCTGGGCACCATACTTCCTAACACGAAATTATTTCGACCACTGCAGCTCAAAAGACATAGACCTAGTTCTTAAGCCTACGATAATGACAAAATATGAAAGCATCAAACAAATAATAAAGGAACTCGGCTACAAAGAAACCATCAACCCTTTCCGATACGAGAAAAAGGTCATCTCACCATTAGATAAAAAAGAATACACAATAAACCTGGACTTCTTAACAGAGCCTAAAGCAGCAAAACAAATAATCCCATTCATAAAAGTGCAACAAGACCTCACGGCATGCCTCATCGAAGGCTCAAGCATAGTTTTCAAATTCAAATACGAAAACGAAATAGAAGCCACGCTTCCAAGCAACGGCAAAATCTCAGTTACGGTAAACACCGCAAACATTGTTGGAGCATTAACAATGAAAGGCCTCGCACTTCCACGCCTAAACGACAAAGACAGCTACGACATATACGCGCTAACTGGATATTACAAAGGAAATCCTGAAGAAGCCGCTAAAGAATACATAGACTACATCAGAAAAACAAAACTAACCAAAAAAGAAACAGCAACGATACGCCTTAGCTTAGACATGATCAGCAAAGCTTTCAAAACGATCGACTCCTACGGCGTATACTCCGTTTCCAGATTCACTGGCACAAACATAAACGCAGATGCTTACGCGAGAACAAACACATTCTTAAAACGCGTAACATCAACCTTAACACTATAGCCGTTCGCTAACATTGAACACTTATATACTCAAGCGAACAGCCAAAAGCTACGGCAATTACTTAAGACTTAACCAGTTCTGATTTATCGCCTTCATCTTTTAATGATTAAAGTCATTTTGCAAATAGAAAAAGAGGGAAATTGCGGGAGTTTTCGCCACGCCTTAGAAGCGTTCAAATCCCACCCCGCCCGCCATAAAATCTAAGTTTTGGGGTTCTGGCTGTCTTAGCGGTTAATTTAGTGTGAACCATTTTATTTATCCGATTTTCGGATTTTTTTTGAAGTTTTCAGCATTTTTTGTTCCGAAATAAATAAATACCTAGTGCAGTCACATATCGCCCTTAGAGAATTTGGAGGTGAATTTTGTATGAGTGGAGAAATTCGAGGAGAAGAGGCCGTGGGGCTTCCTGTTTTGGGGCAGAAGGCGCCAGATTTTGAAGCGTTAACAACCCATGGAACCTTGAGGCTTTCAGATTTCAAGGGAAGCTGGATTGTGCTGTTTTCCCATCCAGCCGACTTCACACCAGTATGTACAACAG
>Ga0080004_1127486_pt1 | contig 13106 bp, 9 predicted proteins | sample WasSprMetagenome_FD_69207 | JGI IMG/M metagenome (GOLD analysis project Ga0080004, IMG submission 69207) | Sulfidic aquatic microbial communities from Washburn Spring, Yellowstone National Park, USA - WS (SPADES assembly) (version 2) | ecosystem: Environmental > Aquatic > Thermal springs > Hot... | reverse complement strand
CCTCCCATCAGCAGCCTCTATTGGAATACTCTCCCCAAAAACTGTATGTATAAATTCCGATTGACATGGATATCCTATGGCAGTGTAAACCTCAATTTCTCCAGCATCAACCTTGAATATTTGTGATGAGAGGGTTGTGGAGGATAGTAGAGCTGTGAGTGGGCTACCCACTATTGGTGGGTGTCGGCATATGGAGTATGGGCTTGGACCATGGAAGTGATCTCTACTAAACCCCATAAGGGTTTCCACACTAAACTTTTCAACCCCCTTGAGAAGCATCCTTCCACGGGTATACCTCACAAGCGTCTGCTGCCTAACAAGCAACTCCAATTCATCATGAACATCAGGGTTAACGTGGAATAGGTAATGGTTCGATCTGCAATCAGGCTCTTTAACTTCCCAAATGTATGGTGTGAATCCAGCCTTCAATTCCACAATCACAATCCTCTCACGATCTGAGAGGAAGAGGTTTGAGAAAGCATTAAACTGGCTTCCAGATATAAACTTTAAAGCTTCATCCACGCTACTACACTCCTCAAGTATCCTCCTAATAATTACGGGTATACTCATCCCCTGAGCAGAGGTTGGATCTATAATTTGCTGTGGAGTTGCAGTGTTAAATGCCACTAAACCATGCTCATTAACCCCCTGATACCAGCAAACACTACCAGCAGTTACAACGCCAATAAATCTATTATAGCCATCCAGCTTAGAGTATGATAAGACTTGTGGATGAAGCCTCCTAAACCCTAAATCCCTATTCTTCATCAACATGACAGAGCCATCCAAGGTAAATCCACTGGGAATTGCGAACGCCGTACATCCATCCATGAAAAGTTTATCCACACTTAAACCGAAATCCAAAGCCAAAACCTCAGAGACACTTAAACCAGAACCCTTGGCAATCCCCTCAGCTTCCTCAAGGAATCTTTGTGGAACATACTTTAGCTTAGCATCATTAACCTTCAAGTAATCCTCAACCTTCAACTCCAAAATCTCCAAAAGATTTTTAACGAGATTCAACCTATACCTTAAAGCTTCAGCCTCCCTAACCCCTCTCTCAAAACCTTGATTGAAAGGTGAAGTCATAATTCAAATTATCCATAAAGAATTATTTAACATTTGCCAGCAAGGTTAACTTTAAATCTAATCCTAAAAATAAGTTTATACAAACCCCAGCTTATATGGAGTTGTGTAACCCAAATGAGTGAATGGCATGCTCTTGAGCTAAATGAAGTTTTAAGGAGACTTGAAACAAGCTTAAATGGTCTTTCACCACAAGAAGCCAGTAGAAGGCTGGAGAAGTATGGATACAATGAGATTAAGGAAGTTAAGAAGAGGACTGCACTACAAATGTTCCTAGATGAATTCAAAGATGTCTTCGTACTACTATTGATAGTAGCATCGATATTCTCAGCCATAATAGGATACTGGGAAATGCTACATGGAGGAGAATTCCTAGAAACCTTCGCAGATACAATAACCATACTGGCCATAGTATTCCTATGCGCATTAACTGGATTCATACAGGAGTATAGGGCTGAGAAGGCTTTAGAAGCATTAAAGAAGATGACTGCACCAAAAGCCAGAGTTTTACGTGGAGGGGTGGAAATGACGATACCAGCAAGGGAAATAGTTCCAGGGGACATAATAATCCTAGAAGAGGGGGATAGAGTACCGGCAGATGCAAGGATAATAGAGGCAATTGAACTTAGAACCAATGAAGCTATGCTCACAGGGGAATCAACACCAGTACATAAGGAACCCACAATACTCAAAGCAGAAACACCAGTATCAGATAGGAGGAACATGGTATACTCAGCCACACATGTAGTCCATGGAAGGGGGAAAGCCGTAGTGGTAGCCACGGGAATGAACACGGAATTTGGGAAGATAGCTGAAATGGTTCAAACCATGGAAGAAGAGAAAACACCACTACAAAGGAAACTAGACTCCTTCGCAGGGAAAATGGCTAAACTAGTGATAGGTGTATGCGCACTAATATTCCTAATAGAGGCTGTGGAAGTAGCTGTACAAATGAAGTTTGAAGTGGAAGGATTCATACAAGCCTTCATGTCCTCAATAGCCCTAGCCATATCAGCAGTGCCAGAAGGGTTACCAGCCATAGTAACCATAGCCCTAGCCCTAGGAGCTAGAGAACTAGCCAAGAGGAATGCCGTAATAAGGAAGTTATCTGCAGCGGAAAGCTTAGGCTCAGTAACAGTAATATGCTCAGACAAAACTGGAACCATAACCAAGGGGGAAATGACTGTTAGAAGGATATACGTGGATGGAGAATACATAGAGGTTACAGGAGTTGGATATGAACCTAAGGGGAGCTTTAAACGTGGAAACGAAACCATAAACCCAGAGGGGGACATAGAAATCCTATTGAGGATAGGAGCCCTATGCAACAATGCAAAGCTAGTCAAGAGTGAGGGGGGAAGCTCATGGAGTATAATGGGAAACCCAACCGAGGGGGCACTGATAGTTGCAGCGGAAAAGGCTGGTTTAAGTAAAGAGAAACTTGAAGCAGAATACCCAAGAATATGGGAAATACCATTCTCATCAGAAAGGAAGAGGATGACAACAATACATAAAACCCCATTTGGTGAAATTCACGCATACATGAAGGGGGCACCGGAAATAGTGTTAGAAAGATGCAATAGAATACTGGAAAATGGAAAGGTGAGGGAGATAACAGAAGAGGATAGGATGAGGATACTCAAGGTTAATGATGAGATGGCATCAAACGCCCTAAGAGTTTTAGCCATGGCCTACAAACCCCTCCCAAAGGAAATGACAACATATGATGAGGGGTTGGAGCAAGAAATGATATTCGTTGGATTGGAGGGGATGATAGATCCACCTAGGGAAGAAGCCATAGAAGCCAATAAACTATGCCAAAAAGCAGGGATAAAGACGATAATGATAACGGGAGACCACAAACTCACAGCCATAGCAGTAGCAAGGGAAGTGGGGATATACAGGGATGGAGACATGGTCCTAACTGGAAAGGAACTTGAAAAGATGAGCGATGAGGAATATGATAAGATTGTGGAGAAGGTGACTGTATATGCTAGAGTTTCACCAGCCCACAAACTCAGAATAGTTCAAGCATTGAAGAAGAAGGGGCATATAGTGGCAATGACTGGAGATGGCGTAAACGATGCACCAGCAATAAAAGCCGCAGACATTGGAATAGCCATGGGAATAACTGGAACAGACGTAACCAAAGAGGCTGCAGACATAATCCTCACAGACGACAACTTCGCAACAATAGTTAGAGCAGTGGAATATGGCAGAGTAATATATGACAACATCAGAAAGTATGCAAGATTCCTACTAGCATGCAACTTCGACGAACTACTCGTAGTGGGATCCTTCGCAATACTTGGAGGAATATTTGGAGCAGAACTATTCCCACTACCACTACTACCAGCCATGATACTATGGATAAACCTAGTAACAGATGGAGCGCCAGCAGTAGCCTTAGCCACAGATCCACCTGACGTAGACGTCATGGATAGACCCCCAAGGAAACCTGAGGAAGGGATACTGCATGGAATGCTAGCCTTCATAATAGCATCCTTCATACTACAAGCCACAGGAACAATACTCGTCTTCTCCCTAGAATACTACGTCTGGCCTTCACATCCATGGAACTTCCCATGGGGGATAGATGAAGAAGCAAGACTCCTAACCTACAGGGAAGCAACCACAGCAGCATTCATACAAGCAGCACTATTTGAACTATTTGTGGTATGGAACTGTAGATCCGAGAAACATAGCGTATGGAGAATGGGGAGAAGGGCATTACAAAACAAATTCTTCGTAATTGCAGACATAGCCTCAACAATAATTACACTGGCAATATCATACATACCAATAACGCAACAACTATTCCACCTAACAGCAATGAACATCAGGGACCTAGCATACATATTTGGAGTGGCAAGCTGGGGCCTAATAGTACTACCAGAAGTATTCATGGGTAGAAAGATACTGAAATGGCGTTAGAAGAGTAAAGCCTCACAACTCCCTCAAAACCATCCTACATTTATCACTCCCCATTGCTATGCATTCTTCTTCTTTGCATTCCACTTCTCTCCCCAATAATTTGCTGTAGTATCCTTCAAGTATTCCTCTTATTAGTGATGATTTAACCCTCCTACCAGCCTCCAAATTAATCCCACACTCCAAACAATCATAAACTATATATTCAACTTTCAAGGGGTTTAAGCATCTCTTTACGGGTTTAAGGATACCGTAACCTGTAGCCGTGAAGAGTTTTTCAGCAATCTTCAACATGTCTTCAGAGCTTAACTTCATACTCTTCTTGTGAGCTTCATAATAGCTTTCACCAATCTCCCTACCAATAATGTACAGCATCATTTGTGGCGCAACTTTAAGATTCCCCCAAACAGCATTTATAAGGGATTTAAAAGCTGATTCCCTAAGAATTACAGCTCTCTCACCGGAAATCTTTGGGATGGCGTTTGAGCATACTTCCACAACCCCCACGTCGGAAGGGTGAACTTCAACATTCTTCACATACCTAACTCTCCTAATGGCATCTTCAATCCTCGCCAAGTCCCTTATACCACTGGAATCTATGAATATTACCATACTTGTATTGCTATTGAAAACCTTTATTATTGGTATATTCCATTCAGCCATTATCTCAGCAATATCCCTCAAAACGCCTATAGCATATTTCGCTTCAAAACTGAATTCAATGATTATTGTGGCTATCCTCCCCTCTTCACAGGTAGCAATGGGTATAGGTTCAAAACTCAACTTCACAATGCAAATTATTGGAATTCAAATATATAACCCTTACCATTTTTTTGCAGAATGAAAAGCTTTGGAAAACGATTTAAACAGAATGGAGTATATGATGTGCAGTGAGGTGAAGTGTTTTGGATGTGTATGAAGCTATAGTTAAGAGGAGGAGTATTAGAAGGTTTAAGCCAGACCCAATATCAAATGAGGCTTTAATGAAGATTCTTGAGGCAGGTAGACTTGCACCATCAGCTGGAAACCGTCAACCATGGCACTTTATAGTGGTTAGGGATAAGGGGGTTAAGGAAGCTTTAATGAAAGCTGCCAGAAACCAGAAGTTCATAGCTGAAGCAGACACGGTCATAGTGATCCTTGGAAACCCTGAAGAATCCCCAAGATGGTATATGCAAGACCCAATGATAGCAGCTCAAAACATGGTTCTACAAGCCACAGAACTTGGGTTGGGAACATGCTACATTGGAGCATTCGATGAGGGGGAAGTTAAAAGGATACTATCAATACCGGAAAACCTTAAAGTTATATGCCTACTCCCCATGGGATTCCCAGATGAATCTCCACCACCAAAACCTAGGAAGCCACTATCACAAATAACATCAATGGATAAATATGGGAATCCACTGAAACTTTAATTTAGGGTAAGCGATAAGCTATGGTGGACATTAAAGAAATAGCCAAAGAGAACCAGAAGACCATTAAATTATACTTGGAAGACCCATACATAAGGGAATTGGAATGTGAATTAACCAACATATATTGGGAGAAGGGTGGAAAAGCATACTTAACCCTAAACAAAACCATATTCCACCCACGTAGTGGAGGACAAGACTACGATTTAGGGTGGATACAAAACCCCGAATACAAATTCCAAATACTAAAAGTCTTTGATGTGGAGGATGTGGTGATACATTACTGCAAACTCCAATCTGGAGATCCTAGTAGAATCAAAGCCAAATCAAATGTGAAATGCATACTGGACTGGGAGAGGAGGTATAAGAATATGAAACTCCACACAGCAGGACACATACTCGACTACGCTGTAGCAAAAGCATATGGCATGCTCGTGGAAACATTAAATGCAAATCACAGCCCCCCAGATGCATACCTAGAATACAAAGCCAACCCACCAACCAATGAAAAACTCAAAACAATAATTGAAGAAGCCAACAAGATAGTTAAAGAGAATAGGAGTGTGAAATGGATTTGGGTTGAAGCTGAAAAGCTAAATGAAGTAGCCTTCAACGCACCAAACCTAGCTAGACTTCCAAAATCAGAGAAGTATAGGGTTATCATAATTGATGGAGTCAACGGAATACCATGCACAGGAACCCACACCTCCAAAACTGGAGAAATAGGGGAGATAAAGATTATTAGAATAGAGCCAACAACCATGGGATTCAAACTACACTACGACACAAACTAACACACAAAATTTAAATTACAAGTAACTAGACATATATAAACCATGCAGAAAATCATCCTAATACCAAAACCTCTCGGGAAAATTGAAGAACAATACGATGTAATAATAATAGGTGCAGGGATAGCTGGCTGCACAGCCGCAATATACACCACAAGACAAGCACTAAAAACACTATTAATGGATAAGGTGGGGATTGGAGGAAACCTACTAATAACACATATCATAGAAAACTACCCAGGATACCCATCCATAAGCGGAGTGGAACTAGCAGAAAAACTAAAAACACAATTGGAGAAGCTAAATGTCCCAATAGTATTCGAAGAAGTTAGAGATGTAAACCTAACAGAGGACGGCTCATTCCAAGTTAAAACCACACTTGAAAAGACATATAAGGCTAAGGCAATAATAGTGGCCACAGGAGCCGAACACGCAAAACTAGGAATACCAGGAGAAAGGGAATTCCTTGGTAGGGGGGTAAGCTACTGCGCCACATGCGACGGCCCACTATTCAAAGGGAAAGATGTAGCAGTAATAGGTGGAGGAAATACAGCTGCAACATATGTTGAATACCTATCAAACATATGCAGAAAAGTATACTGGATACATAGGAGAAGAGAATTCAGAGCAGAACCACACCTACAAAAAATAGCCCTATCAAAAGAAAACGTGGAGAAAATAACACCATACAAACCAATAAAATTCGAGGGAACGGAAAAACTGGAAAAGATAATCCTAGAAAGCATGGAAGATGGGAAGCAAATGACATTAAACGTTAATGGAGTATTCATAGCAGTAGGACAAAAACCAAACACAGAATTCCTAAAAAACCTACCAATAAAACTCAAAGAAAATGGATACATAGAAGTGGATGAGAGAATGAGAACAAACATCAAAGGGATATGTGCAGCTGGAGACGTAAATGGAATAGAAAACCAATACATCATAGCCGCCGGACAGGGGGCAACAGCAGCCCTAACAATAGCAAAATACCTAAAGACTGGGGAATGGCGGTAAAAGTGAATGTTACCTCTAGGATTTCACTTCTTCTTAAAGTAGTCCATTAATGTTTTTGTTGTCTTTTGACTTAGAATTCTCTCCACGTCCACCCCTAAAGCTTCAAGTATCCTCGAAGTTGCGGGTATAACTTGGTTTGAAATGTAGTATTCAACGTCGAGTTCGTTTTTCGATGTCAGTTGGTATGGTTTTGCCTTCTCATATAGTTTCCCAGTGCCAAGGGTTATTACGTATCCCACTTTGTCTCCTAGGGTTAATGTGTACCCCTTCTCCATTAGCATTTTTGCTGCTTGTACGTGTGGAGCTTTAACTTCATATTCCTCCAAGCTTTTCGTTAGTGTTTTCCATATTATGTACTCCTTTAGTGGCTTCTCCCCCCTCCTCATTGCATTAATGTATTCCCTTATGTATTCTATGGCTTTCCCAGTTCCTCCTCCACGCATTATTATTTCTAGGACTCCTTCTTGAGCTTTTTTGGCGACTTCAGCCCAATCCCCCCTAACAACTTCTAATCCAACGAAGTCTAGCTTACCATTCTCTAATAATCCGCAGTATCTCTTCTTGGCTTCTGTGAATAGTACTCTCACATATACCTTGTCTATTCTCGCTTCGAATCCAAGTTCCCCCTCCACCCTCTTTACGAGCTTCTCCACCTTTTCAGGTTCATGTTTCACGAATATGCTGTCTGTGTCTCCATAGATCACCTTCAAGTTCAATTCCTCAGCCATTTTTAATGCGCTGGATATTAGGTTTCTACCCCAAGCTGTTACTGCTTCCGCCACTTGTTTAATGTACCATCTAGCTCCAGTCCACCCAGCATATCCATACATGGCGTTGGATATCACTTTTATGGCTTTCTGTCTTGCATCCAACACTTTGTATAGCGGGTTTTCCGGCGTAATCTTCTTCAACTTCTCCCTGATATTGTTTCTGGCTTCCATTAGTGATTTGAGTACGTCTCTATAGAAGCCTGGTGGCTCCCTCCTAAATCTATGTCCAACTTCAGGTGCAATGTATACTCCACATTCAGGTTCCGGTTCTTCTGGTGGTATGTATGTGTCTGGGGATACATTGTATTTCAGCATTATGCTTGGATACATGCTTCTAAAATCTATTACGGCTACGTTTTCATGCAAGCCTGGTTTTGGCTGTAGGACTATGGCTCCAGCATATGGTTGGTATGGTATCTCCCTCCTCTTTGGAACAAGCTCCCCAATTTCATGTGCCTTCCTTATGAGGAACCATTCCACCCTAAATCCCACAGCTGCTGTTCCAACGAAGTCCAGTGGCAATCCAACCAGTTGGGATAGTTGTATTGCGAAGTCTGATATGGCTTTATAAATTCCCATAACTCTCCTAGCATTATTCATGGAATACTCCAACAGCTTCCCCCTCCTCGATGCATCTTTCCAGTAATCTTGAACTTCATATTCCTCTATGATTTCAGAGGCATCCATAACCCCAAGGTATTCAGCTATATTTTCTAGGCTTTTCACCTTCACTTCTTGGAATTCTTCTGCATAATCGAATAGGTCTAAGTTTATTCTCCCAGTTATGGATATGTGGCCGTATAGGCTTGTATGGGGCTCCCCCCTCTGCCTATCTATGGATAACTTCACCCTATTCCTCTTTGCCCTCTCAGTTAGGTATGGTATTATCTTGGCATTGGAGCCATAGCTGACTATTATGTCTGGGTCGTATTCATCTACATACCTTATGAAATCCATTATGATTTCAGCGTCTGAAGGTTTTTCATCCCCCCTTGCTATGAAGTTCTTCTCAACCCCCTCACCATTTACCGTTGAGATTATGATTATTGGGTCTCTCTCAGGTTTGGGTGAGCCTGCTTCCCCCATACATGTAATCCATAATGCAAGTACTTTGAGGTTTGGTGTTGACTCTTCCTCCACAGGTTTTGGGGGTGCTGTGGCTATGTATACTTCATCCACCTTCACCCCACTATATCCTTCAGCCTTCTCACAATCCACTTCAATCCAGCTGCATGGCTTAATCCCCATATCTATTAGGTATCTGAGTGTGAATCTAATGTCATCCCCATAAACCTCTGTTACTCCACGTATCTTCTTCACTTCTCTCGCTACTCCCTCCACTTCATCTGGGTCTTGACATATGATCTTTAAAGCTTTAACTGGTTTCCCAAATATCTTCATGTTTTGTGGAATGCAATTCAATACCCCCTTAACCTTCAATTTCAAAATTTCCCTTGAAGTCTCCGCTATGGATTCCTCCACTACTGTTGCGTGGAAGTATGGTTTAAAGTTTCTATCTATCACCAGAATCCTCTTGCCGTCTTCCCTTATCCCCCACATCCATATTTCTGGGGTTTCAGCTTCCTCATAATTCAAGTCTAGTAGCCAAAACTTTACTTTCAATTTGCATCAAATAAGATTTTAACTCCCCTTCCCTAAAATCTTTCTATTCACGTAATCTTGGTATGCGCCAACCTTCAATAGGTATTTACCGTAGTTTGCTAGTTTCATCATTACATTTGCAGCTCTCTCAGGGGATGGGTATGCTGGAACTCCATACTTATCGAATTTCATTCTCACCAGTTTTGCCATTTCAGCTTCCCCAACATCGCATACCACCACAGGCTTCCTCAACCCCCTTATAACTTCCATCATCTTATCTTCATATCCAGCTTCCAATGTGGGTATGTGGTGTAATGGGAATATTACTATCCCATCAAATTCATCAGCTTGCCCCACTATCTCCAAAGTTTTAATGAACATTTCCGTTGTAGCTACACCTGTTAAGTCTATTGGGTTTTCTATGGCTGCAAATTCCGGTATAACTTTATCCTCCTTCAACTTCCTCAGCTTCCTTAATGTTTCCTCCCTCGGCTTCTCCACCTTCCCACCTAAACTTTCTATGGTGTCTGAGGCTATAACCCCCATTCCACCTCCATCGGTCACTATGGCTATCCTCTCCCCCCTTGCTGGTATTTGATGTACAAATGCTTTAGCTAGATCCATCAATTCCTCCATGGTTTCAGCCATTATGATTCCAGATTGTTTTAAAGCTGCAGTGAATACTTGATGTGAACCGGCTAAGGCACCTGTATGTGAAGCTGCAGCTCTAGCTCCAGCCGTCGTCCTCCCAACCTTCAATGCTATTATTGGTTTAATTTTAGTGGTTTCCTTGGCCACTTCATAGAATTCCCTCCCCCTCTTTATGCTTTCAAGGTATAATAGTATTACATCAGTCTTATCATCCTTAGCCAAATACTTTATTAAGTCAACTTCATCCACATCACACCTATTACCGTGACTTATGAATTTACTTATTCCAAGCCCGCTTCCAGCCATGTAATCCAGTATTGCAGCTCCAAAAGCTCCACTTTGAGTTATGAATGCTATCCTCCCAGGTTTAGGTCTGGGTGTGGCAAGTATTGGTGCCCCCTCAAGGATCTTTGATACTTCGAGGAAGATTGTGTCCACACCACTATATGCATCGTAAACTCCAACACAGTTAGGCCCTATAACCCTAATATTGTTTTTTCGAGCTATCTCCACAACTTCCTCTTCCAACTTCGTATTCCCAACCTCGCTGAATCCACTACTTATTATTATTGCACCCTTAACCTTCGCTTCACCACACTCCTCCAAAACCTTTGGAACTATTGCTGCTGGAACTGAGATTACAGCTAAATCCACAAGCCCCTCCAATTCCAATACACTCTTATAACATTGAACTCCAAGTATTCTCTTGGCATTTGGATTTACTGGGTACACCTCCCCCTTAAAGCTCCCTGAAATCATGTTTTCCAAGAAGTTTCTAAGTATTACATGTCCAGGTCTCCCACTCTCCCTAGATGCTCCTATTATTGCAACCCCCTTCGGATTGAAGAAGAAGTCCAGCATTGAATCCCCCATTAAATCTAGTTACCTCAAATTTAAGTTTTACCCTATCAATATGGGTTCCATAATGATAAAGGAATGGTAAAGGTTTTATATTCGTTTAATCTACATATTCTTAAGCATCAACCATAATGCAGTGGTATTGGAGGTGAGTAAATCATGTCTAAGGCTAAGAAGGCGGAGAAAGAGGCTGAGGCGGCTGGGGAGCCGGCTAAGAAGGAGGAGGCTGCTGCAAAGGAGGCTCAGAAGAAGCCTGCAAAGCCTATACAGGGCAACGTTATACTAGTGGGGAAGAAGCCAATAATGAACTATGTACTGGCATGCATAACCCAACTCAGTGGTGCAGGCAAAGAGGTTGAATTGAAGGCTAGGGGTAGAGCCATAAGTAGAGCTGTGGATGTAGTGGAAATATTGAGGAACAGATTCATAACAGACTTGAAGGTTAAGAACATTGAGATTGGCACTGAAACCGTGACAGCCCAAGACGGCTCCCAAGTCAATGTGAGCGCCATATCAATAAAGATTTCCAGGTAAACCCAGCACGCCAAGGCAAACAACCCCACACATTTCTTTATACAAAAAGTTTTTCTATTACCACTACGCTACATTATTGTCTGTAGGCTGTTATCAATGAGTGTAGATTTAGGAAGCTATTTAAGCATGGTTGAGGGATTCCTATCCTACCTAGAAGACTTAGCTAAGGGATTACCTGAAGAGGATAGAAAGTGGATTGAAGATTACCATTCCAAGCTTTCAAAACTCTATGAAGAAGCTAAGGAAACTGGAGATCCAAGAGTTATCGGCGAATGCCTATCCATAATCAGGGAGATTGTGGATAAACTTGTTTATGGAAGTTTAGATTCCGAAGCTCCACCACTAGATCTAGCTTCAAAGATCCTTGGAAACTTAGGGTACAATGTTAGATGGGTTAACAGTTCAGGGTTAAACCTACCATTCGATCTACTGGCAGTTAGAGGTGGTGGAGTATACTTGGTGAAAGTCCTATTCTCTGAAAGTGGAGATTCAAGTGGATTCCAGAATACGTGGCCCAGCGACATTAGATTCTTCTGCGATAGACTTGGAGCCGAGCCCCTCGTCATGCTCCTATGTAGAGGAGGCGGGGGATTCGACGCCCTCTTCATGGCTCCACTAATAAATGATGTAACATTCCATGAGGGTAGAACCGTGGATATTGCTATATTAGAAGATAAATTTAATGCTTTCCTAAAATCCCTAGAAGCTGGAAGCATGGTTAAGCCTCAACAATAAACAATCACTAATTTTTTAAATTTAGACGCTATAATCATTTTTCTAGATTATTTATGAGTAGTGATGAGGAGATTTCCGCCCTATATCAAGTTTTAGGCAACCCAGTTAGGAGGAAGATCATTGAAATTTTAGGCTCTCGGGGAGGTGCAAGTTTAAGAGAACTTATGGAATCACTCAATGCAAGTTCCGGGAGCGTTTACTATAACATTGAACTCTTGGGAGACCTCGTAAAGAGGGATGTGGGCGGAAAATTCACTTTAACTGATAGGGGGTGGATGGCTTATAGGCTTCTCATGGATGGTAAGGAGAGGATTTCAGAATTAAAATACTATTCTAGAATCCCCATCCCCCTCAAAGTTAGATCCAAACTTTCCACAATCCTATTTCCAAGATGGCTCCTCCTCTCACTCTACGAGGGGAAAATCTTAAGATTCATAATCCCCATAATAGTTTTGGCCTTCGGCTTCTTCACATGCTACTGGACTAATATTGAATTATGCCTATTCTCAGCTTCATACAAGCCTCTACAATGGTCCATATATACTGGTTTAAAATTCCTAGCCTCATGGCTTATAGTTTACTTTGCCTTCGACATCCTCCCACTCCTAATTCATGGTAGGGTTGGCGGTAGAGGTATACTATTCTTCGGTTTATCCATAGCCACAATCCCACTAACCATAATACCATACATAATGATCTCCAATTTAAACTTCACA
>Ga0080004_1140802_pt1 | contig 13111 bp, 22 predicted proteins | sample WasSprMetagenome_FD_69207 | JGI IMG/M metagenome (GOLD analysis project Ga0080004, IMG submission 69207) | Sulfidic aquatic microbial communities from Washburn Spring, Yellowstone National Park, USA - WS (SPADES assembly) (version 2) | ecosystem: Environmental > Aquatic > Thermal springs > Hot... | reverse complement strand
CTCTCTCTTCCACTTATCAAGGTACTTCCTATACCCCGCTTTAACAGGGTCTAATGCACCAGTCTTGAACTTGGCTATTAGATCAGCCAGACTACTAGCGAGTACATATGCACTATAACGCTCAACTGGAAAACCAGTATTGGGATCAACCGCTAAGGGAGTGTCCTCCTCTAATATTATTGCTAGATCATAGTCATTAGGTTTATTAGGGTTAATCCCGTAAATCAAAGCCTTGTACTTGTCAAGGGGTTTAATGGGATCGGGTAGAGGTAGATCAGTCTTTAGCTTGAACGGCATAACAGGGTCGTTTACCCTAGCTGGACTCCACAAAGGCTTAGACAACTTGAACCCTGAATAACCATAATATGCATATATGTTGGCAATGTTAACACTCTGATAAAATCCTATTCTCCCATATAGTGTATTTGTCAATATCCGTGCCACAAAGAGACCAGAATTATTAGAAGAAGGAGCCAGCACATCACCATGAATCCTTCCAACTGTACCATCAAAGTCATAGTAGAAGGTTCGCACATTACCTGCATATCCTTGTATATTATCAGACCAGCCAGTATATATGAAAATCCACCATGTTTCCCCGCTGGGAGGCTGTATATCTACTGTAGTTAATGTACTGGAGGGGGGACTAACCGAACCCTGGGTTTGTGCTATAATTTCACTCCAAAACGGAAACTTAGACTGCGTCAAAGTCCTAGTCGGATAATTCCATATATCACTAGCTGTTAAACCAGTTGGTAGTGGTAGTTTAATGCTCATGGTTTATCACCCTTTGAGTACGAGTATCTTGACATATAACCCGCTCTGAGCTGTGTTAGTAATGTAGAGATTAGCCCTATTAAGCTTTTCAACGCAGAACCCCTTACTAGCTATGCTTTGATCAATAGCTGGTTTACTGGTGTCAAATAGCTTAATACTGTATGTAGCACCACTACTAGCGTCCACAATGCAGAAGCTGATAACGTCTTGAGCTATAAGTGTATCCGTTCTAGCAGTAGATAAGTCAATAGTCAATAAGTCGTAATCACTAGCAAATATCTTACTGTATGATTGTAGTGTTGGTTCTTTAGCTAAATTAGCATATTCAGCTACTATTACTACGCCAGTAGGTGGAGTGATCTGTAAACTAGCCTCACGTCCCACGATCAAGTAGAGTGTTTTACCGTCGTTTACGCTACTCCACTCGACCTTGATCTTCCTAAAGAAGTGTGGTCTAATGTCTAATCTGGTGGTTAGGTTACATGGTATTAGATCTTTGTCATCTACTCCAACATAGACGTGGTTTAAGTCCGCTGTTGTTCTAGCCGTGTCAATAAATATTACATCACCAGTTACATCAACCGCTTTACGTCTATTACCAAGTATATCTGGTGTGAGGTAGAATATCACTGTTAAGTACTCGGTTCTAGTCTTATACGCTTCCATGTACTTCACCTTATAGCCTTTATGATCTCAATTATCAACAATATAATGAAAATTATCGGTAGATAGTTCAACAACTGAATAATGAACTGGAATATATCCGTAGTTGGAGTAGGTGTAGGTGTTGGAGTAGGGGTTACAGATACAAGCCTCTGATTAGCGTCTTTTAACTCGTTATCCAGCTGGTTTAAATCCACATTGCTAGGTATATCAGCTACCACCACGAGTGTTGGATTAATAACCGCAAAAGTCATAGAAGCCCCTACAATACCCAGCGGTACACCACCAAAGAATCCACCAACTCCAACATTGAACTCTATCCTACCTTGGTTTAAACCACCCGTAACTGGTACATCAACTTCCACGTGTTCACGTCTATTGGTTGTAGATGGCTTTTCATAGACTGTGTTATTGTTGAATATCACCTTATAACCATACTCAGTAATAAGCGTTGTCTGAGATGGTATTTCAATGTCAAATACTAATTTACACCCTACTATTCTACCACCCTTATTAGTGATTGGTGTAGTGTCCCATTTCAGCTCTGCCTCAACAATAGCCTTCCACATTGTGAAAACAGAGGCTACTACTTCAATACGCTTGTTCACAACCAGTTGATATGTTACTCTATTATATGTTACAGTAGGTGTGGTTTGTTGTTGCTGTTGCTGTTGTTGCTGTAGATACTGATAATATTGCTGATAGTACTGTTGGAGATATTGCTGATATGTCTCGGGACTATAATATTGTTGTTGCTGTTGTTGATAGTATTGCTGGTATTGTTGTTGAACCAGTTGATCGTAGCGGTTCTTGTACCTTACTAGTAGTTCATTATAGTACTGTAGTAGATTATAGAGGTTTTGCTTGACCAGCGGATCTGATTCAGCCGAATACCTCACCTGTAAGTCATTGATAATTGAGTAGATTTGATTCATGTAGTACTGTAGCTGTGTTATATCAGTTATTGACTCGGGTACTGGTATTTGCTCATACTCATATATAGGTACTGGTTGAGGTTGAGGCTGTATGTAGCCTCCACCACCATTAATAAGTGCTAGATTAAATTTAAGGCTCAACTACACCACCCATGAGGATGGGTAAAAAATAAAAAAAGGAATATTATGGTTATATACCTTTTTCAGCTATTAGAGTAAAGCTTACTGATACGTCGCTTGTACCTACAGCGTCTTGGTTTATCACGACAACTCTTAGCTTCTCCATTGGATTCACTAGTACTATTGCTGGTAATCCCGCTCTACTAAACGCATATGGTAATTGACCGCTCACAGATACAAGCTTAGTTAGTAGAGATGCTGGTAGAGACTCTACGAGAGGTCTAATTATACCACTAGCGTCTTCCTTGTATAGCTTAACGGTTACATCAGGTGTTGGTGCACTTGGGAATAGCACTGTTATTATCTTTATTGGGTAAATCCTCTGAATAGTGGTCTCCGCTCCACGTGATGGATCCTCGGTACAAGACGCTACGAATTCCGTAAATGCACCAGAACCTGCCTTCATTGTAGCCGTGCACTTTATCATGTATTGTATTGGCATTAGGCGATCACCTGTATCTGTGGTTGTGGTTGAGTGCTTGGAGTTGTTGGTGTTGGTTGTGTTGTAATTGTTCTACCACCACCAAAGATCCCCAAGATACTGAGACCCGTTGTAGATCCTAGACTTGACACACTAGCTAATAGTAGTGCTTCGCCCTCTTCTTTATAGTGTGTCTTCTCCATGATAACGTAGCCGATAATAGCCATGATCATATCGTCTGGTACTGTAGCCAATGTACCTATAAATCCACCGACCAACTGCTTAACGATCGATTTAATAGTATTGTAGAAATATGCTATTGCTACCTTTTTCCACGAGATAGGCATAGCTACTTATCACCTAGCCAGCTATTTGTGCTAGTCTCTGCTCTTTAATTGCTTTAGCCTTCTCTCTCACACAGTTCAATAGTGCATTTCTATCTACTCTAGCACCCTTTTTACCGAGCTTTCTAGCCCTTAGTAATTCCTGCCTACACTCCTTCACTATGTTGGGTAGTATTTGTTTTCTCCACTCATCTAGTGTGAATAGACCTTTATATTTACCCATTTTATCCCACCCCTTCAACTACATAATCTATATAGATATGCTTAAATACTATATAGACGTGGAGTCTCGTTATAAAGATCATTATAAAGAATAATATAATTAGTAATAACCACAGTATAAAAAGGGTATATAGTCTATATAGATAATGGATAGGGGTGATATATTGAAAATACCGAAATTGAGTCTAAAGAAGACGTATAAGTTAATAGCTAAAAGCCGTAGTGGTGAAAACGTAGAGATAGAGTTAGACCATAGACCTGCGGGTGCTATTGAAATAAGAGATCTATTAGGTACTGAAAATATTTGTGAGGAATACGAGAGCGTTAGGGTATACGAGAATAAGAAATTAATATATGTCTATCCATGTACAAAGAGGCGTAAAGAGAGTGATGTTGATCAAACATTTGAAGAGCTAAAAAAAGAACTAATTAAAGAAGTTGTTGAGCAATTAAGACAAGCACGGAGTATATCACCAAAAGACATAATAGCACAGTACTTAGCTGAATTTCAGATCTCAAAAGACCTGTACAAAGCGTTAAAAGAAATCTATGAGGAAAAAGAGAAAACAAGTAGCTCTAGTTTGCTAAAAGACATACTTGAAGCTCTAAGCATACTTAGACAACTATCACCCCAACAACCACAAGTAGCTACTCCACAAGTAACAAAAGAACAAGTAGTATCAGAGACAAAGACAACACTAGCAAATACAGCCAATGCAGTAATTGAAGCGATCAAAATACTGCAGAGCATGAACCCAGAAGAACGAGAAAAACTAGTTAAAGAAGCAATACAATATATAAACAATTTTCGTAACCAAGCCGAACAAGGAATTAATAAGTGAAGGATATAACTATATATACCTTGAAAAAGGTGAGAAAATACCCTGTGAGAGGATCTTTGGTGAGAAATGTGTTGAATTTGAGAAATAATTTATCAATATTAGATATACTGCAATTGGTTGTAACATTGCAGGGAATATGTGCTAGTACAAAAGTATCAGCAATAGATTCAAGTAGCTACTATATTGAGTGCTATGATTTAGCTGGAAATGAATCAATGGAGATCTCCATAACTGTGTACAATCCCGCTCTAAAGGGGTTTCTAATTAGACTAATTGGTGCAATTCAAAGCTACCAGAAAGAGAGAGAAAAAGGGAACCAACAAGCTTGATCCCGATTAATCAAATCATTTTTTTTATCTTTTCCCATCTATTCATGATTAGGGATCCTCTTATAAATCTAATAACAATTGAACAATGTAATTTCTCATGTAACACTTGTAGATAAGCATTATCAAGTGTACAAAAGAACAACAAGATAAGATCCTTTTTGTATAATTAGAACACGTGTTCTTAGCACTTTTACATCAAGATTTTTGTATAATATGAACTTCAATTAGAGACACCTGTGGAAAATTTTACGGGTGCAAGTTTTGTTTGTATAAAAAGCAGTTAGAAACCCCTATGGTAGATTTTTCCAAGTGCATTTTTTGTTTGTATAAAGAAGGGTATTACATCATAGGAGCCTTGATGTAGCTAAATAAAAAGTTCATGGTATACCATGATCACTATGTGATGGTATACCATGATCACACATTGCGGGATACCATCAGGGATACCATGATCTTTCCATAGGGGAGGGGGGTTCAATTACCCCCCCACCATAAAACCCTCATGATCTACACGGGGCTCTTTTAATCTAGATTACGGGTTTTTATGGTGGGGTAGGGGTTGTGAATTTTTGTTGTGCTTGAAGGGGTTTTTATTGGTTGAAGAGGGGTTCAATTAGATCAATGTAATTGGAAATAAAAAAGTTATATGGTATAAGGGGTCTATTGTTCTTTTTGTTCTTTTAGCTTCTTTATTTCATCTAGTACATGTATTGTTAGACCTGTGTCTATTAGTGCTTTTATGTAGTTTTCCGCTGTTGGATATAGTATTTGTTCTAGTTTTTCACATAGGTAGTCTGGTAGATCAGTTATTTTACAGAGTAGTTTTACAACGTCTTCATTGATTTGGAGACAGATCATTTTAGTCTTGTTTTCTCCATTTGTAACATCAACCGTTTTCTTCATTAACAATCGCCTTCTTTAACATATATATATACGAGCAAAAGGCTTAAATAAAAAACGACCAATAGTAGTACATAGAACTCAATTGAGTAAAAAGAAAACACTACTTTACACCTAGTTGTTCAAGACAATACAGTTCTAGTAGTTCTAATTCTGGTACTTTGTCTAGGTATTCTGGTTCTAGTGGATAAGTGAAAATCCTCAAATAATATACTGGTGGTTTACCCTTCTTTTGCTTTACGTATTTAACCATAAAGACTTTTTCAGCTTTATCGTAAAGCCTATCACCCTTATACCTCTCCTTGTACTCAACTGTAACGTCTCTACACCAATGAATCTCGATCATTACTTGTTCCCTGTAGAATAGCCTACTTAATGCTCTAACTTCATGAATAAACCTCTCAAGTAGTGTTCTCTCACACATGTTTTACACGCTCAACACAGTATTTTTGTAGTGCTCTGATCTCGGGGTCTTTGGAGTACTCTCCGCTGAATGATATGTCACGCCCATTGATTTTCCCCTTCTTGTAGTATTTAACATGGTATATCCTCTCGTTTTCCCTGTGAAAAGAGTACTCGGTTATATCTATACAGTTCAATATCATGAATTTTACTTTAAATAGCTTTGCTACAAGTGTCTTAATACATATAGATACTGCCTCACACATACTTCTTAACCACCACTACATTGTTTTTAGCAATATATATTATTGACTCCTTGTTTTCAGGTGCTGTAACTACCACACTATCTTTTACCACAGCACTTTTCAAAATAAACCAGTTATCATTTTCACCCTCATAGACTCCACGAATGCAATAGAGACTGCAATAACCCGTATAGACTCCATATAAATTGTATAGTCCACAGTAACCTATAACGTTTATGCATATCTCTACGTTATCTCCTTTATTTAATTCCAAGACCCACCACCATAAAATACATACGTAGAGATGGGGTTAAAAAAAGTCAGTGCTTGAGCTCTTCATCATCTTCCACAGAAGAGCTCTCAGTACAATGCCCATACATCACTAAATAAGGGATATATAAAAAAGGGTTTAAAAAGTTGTCTCTAGTTCACGTTTACGCATATTGATTGACTCAATTATCTTTGACTTAGCGTATTTACTGAATCTAAGGTAGAATTGTAGAGCTGTATCCAAGTTCTCCCAACCAACACCTAGATCCATTAGACCCGAGACTGCGATCTCCATTGGTACACCCAACTCTGCTAAAATGCTAATGTGTGAGCGTCTAAGATCGTGTGGTACTAGCTCAAATGGTAGTTCAAGCTTCTTACTAATCTCTCTCACTAGCTTAGTATAGTACTCCTTGAATTCCCTCACGGTTAATCTATCCCTACCTAGCAGGGTCTTGATTATTGAGCCTTGTTTACGATAATACTTCTTAATGAAGTATTCAGCTACCTCGGGGTCAAGCCATGTTAGATCACATCTCCACCACGTCCTAGTCTTGTTCTCGTATATCTTCAAGACTGGTGTGCCACCCGTGAACTCAATGTTTTCCCACTTCAATCCGATCAATGAAGTCTTGACGTTGTCAAGGTCTAGGTTCTCGCTCTTAGCTTCCTCACTACCCCAACCTTCACGTGAACCAGTAGTTATGTGTAGCCATACAAGTAGAAATTCATGATCCTCTAGCTCTTTATTCTTCCACAGCTTCTTTAACTTTAAGTAATCACTATAGAATAGAGCGGTTGTTTTCTCTCTACCTTTCACAACACGTTTATATGCACCCTGTAACCCCTTCAATATAGCTCTGAACTCTGGTATTCTGCGTAGTAGTTTTAGCTTGTTATAACGTGTGTATGGATCTGAATACATCTCTTGTATTATTGGTACAAGTATATCCCTACTCCAAAAATCGGGATTACTTGGTACATTGGATTTATTGTTGAGTATATACTCCATGATCTCCTTTACCACTGCAATAGCTTGTTTTTTCTCAAATTCATTGTAACACAGTCTCTCATTTAATCGTGATTGTCTCTCAACACATTGAGAATCCCAGAACTTCTTAATTATTGAAGACATGAATGGATCCGCTACTCTCTGCTTAGCTGTAACATGCAGTACTTCGCTCTCAACTATGTTGATTAGCTGATCTGGTGTAACCTCTACAACTTCAACCTTCTTAGTTTGTGGATTGGTAATAGCTACCCTGTGCTCTTCCTCAATCTTCTTTACAAGCTTGTAGAGGCTTGTCTTATCCACTCCAATCATATCAGCTAGTTGATTCAACCCTACTCCTAGCTTGTTGTTCAAGTAGTATATCACAGCTACCTCTTTTACGTCTTCAATATATGGTCTCCCGTAATTAGCTAAAGACTTGTACTGTTTAATTAACGTAGATACACGAGACCTTATTTCCCCAATTGTTTTTTCAAGCTGTATCGGTATTTGGATTTGACTTAGACCCATAGACCTACCCCCACCATAAAATAATGTTGACAGGGGTTAATAAACTTTATCTCTGGAAAAAACCAATTGAGAGGAGTTTATGGTGGTTTTCTCACTATTGTCTTCTTAACCTCTAATTTTTGAGTCTCTACTGGTGTAACACGTGTTTTAGCCTCTAATTCCTCAATCCTCAACAGCAATTCCTCAATTTTACTCATTGCTTTGTTGTAGTCTTCACGTGTTATGAATTGCATTGACAACAAGAAGTCTAATTCCTCTCTTATTTTAGCTAGTGATTGTCTAACATCAAGCTGTATCTTAAGATCATCAAGCTGTTTTTCAAGTAGTTGTATTTCCTCTACTAGCTTATCAGCTTCCTTCTTAAGACCACGTATAGTAGCCTCTAGCTTTTTCTTAGTTAAGTATTGTTTAGCTAGAGCACTACTTGAATACCAGCAATCAAGACAGTAAATAGCGTAGCTAGAAGATCCGTCTTCGTATTCATATCTAATATAGTGTGCTTGTTCACCAGCTGGTATTTCCCTACCACATTTTCTACATTTAGCAGTATAAATTAACTCTATGTCTTTATCATATATTTTCTTTATTGCTCTATCGCGTGGAGAACCAAGATATATGTTTAAGAGTTCTTCAATAACATTGTTGATTGCTACTCCACCCTTTTTATCTGCTAATTCCTTGAGCTTATCATATAATTGATCACTTATTTTAACTACCTTCAAAGGTGTTCACCACAAACTACAAAGTGTTCACAACACTATACTTGTTTACTAGTTTACGTTTTGCTTTAGCATAGATAGATTTAATGCATAGAGAACAATACGTTAAGACAAATTCTTTTGAACCATATTTTTCTTTTTCCTCTTTATTGAGGTTATCATATACTACACAGTATTGTCTCAACTTAATTATACATTGTTTATTTCTAGCCATAGACTTCAACACCACTCTCCAAGTCGTATAGTTCATTTAACCTCTTATAGATAAAATTTAACCTAGATAGAGCTGGTTCTTTAACACCATAGAATTCAGGATCGTCAATTGTCTCCTTTAACATCTTTATTAAGGTAATGAGGATTCTCAACTTTTGTATATTTCCTTTTGTCAATTACACCACCATGAAAATATGTAATGAGCTAGGTTAAAAAACCCTTCTACCAAGTATTTCCTCTAACAATTCTGGTCTTTTCAAGACTTCTATTAATATTCTTCTTATCAAGCTTGTTCTTGTTACATCTACACCCTTCAAGTTGAGCTTTGCCACCAACTTATCGTATTGATCAACTATATCACTATCAAGCCGTATAGAGACTGTTTTTGAATGATGGAGTAGGATATAGTATGTTGTGTCATTTAGCTTTATAATGCTCGTGGTTGTCATGGGTATTACCCTTGTTCAAGTATAGAAGAGGGGTTTAAAAACGTGTCTTTTTGCATTACTAGAACAATCTAGTGGAGATCATGGAAAGCTATAGATCAGGGGTTTTGCATAATGAGAAAAGACCCCACGACTAAACCAACCGCATACTCCACTAAATCACCAAGCAATGATCTAATGTCTCTGTCACCAATGTACTCAGTATACTGATAAGCAATATATATTATAAAGAGGAATATTGAGATGGTTGGGTTGAAAAAAGATATTATAGATGTGGTTACTCCATAGAAAAAGTGTATAACATCACTTACTAGCTCTCTTACTTCCACGCTTGTAACCCATTATATATGTTACAATACCAGTTATTGAACTCACAATAGCACTAGCTAGTACACTATCAAGCTTCAATGTTAGACAATTCACAGTCCACACTGTTACCAGTCCCGCAATAGCTACTATCCCTATGAGAGTGAGATCCTCCATTCAATCACCTTTTCCTCTTAGTAAGCTCATATATCAAGTATCCAAGTAAACCGAGCTTCACGAGATCAGGTTGAACCCGTGTAGGTGTTGGAGTAGGTGCTGGTGCAGGGGTTACTTCTGGTGGTGCTGGTACTGGTTGAGGTTGAGGTATTGGAGTAGGGGTTACAGTTGGAGTAGGTGGTGTTATAGTTGGAGTGGGTGCTGGCGTAGGGGTTATAGTAGGTTTAGGTGCTAGAGTAAAGAATACTCCAACAACCGTGTCTTTATCAAGCGTTATTGTTATTGGGTTCTCGGTTCTACGCTCTCCATTAACTAGGAAATGATCGAACACCCAGTTTTCATATGGAATAGCCTTTATCGTCACAGTAGTACCCCTATCATAGTAGTATAGACCTGCAGGTGGCTCACTAGTACCATAACCAGATACAAGTATTGACAACATAACCACTGCTGGAGGTGCTGGCGTAGGTGGTGCTGGTGGAGTAGGTGCTGTCACAGTTACTTGTGTAGTAGTGGATAGTGGTATTGGTGGAGACGTCTCAGCTTCTTCCTCTACTGTTACGTATTTATACACAGTAGCTTTATCTGGTATATCAACCGCTACGTACTGTACACCAGCTTGATCAAAGCATATCCTGTAAGATGCCTCACCATTCTCATTAGCTGTAACAGAGTAAGCTGTAAAATTACCCTTCCAAAACCTTATTATTACATATGAGTATGGTAGCCATTGACCTTGACTATAGTACTCTGCCTTAGCAGTTATCACTACACAGTCCCCCAGCTTCACAGTATCTGGTATATTAGCCGTGATCCTAACAGTACGTGGAATATAATTAACAGTTATGAGCCTCTCCCAATCTACTTGACCAGTCTCAAGGTTCAAGTAGCTTAGGTAAAACGTCTCATATGAAGACGTGAGCACCGCAGGTGCCACCCTCACGAATACAACACGAGCACTACCACCCGCTGGTATAAAGAGAACCCTTGAGTCAAGTATATTCCTCTTAAACCCGTCCAATAGCCTAACCTCCACGCTACCATCACGATCACCAATATTTTCAACAACAGCATATATAGTGTATTGCTCTCCAAGACCCGCGACAACAACAGGTGAAAGCGTAGCCCACGTCTCAAGCGTTCTAAACTTCGAAGCCATACACACCACCCACTACACTACCTTTTTAAGCTTTGCTTGAACCTTGACCACTTGACCCGTCGGCAGAGTAAAGGTGAACTCCAAGTAATACTTATCAGCCAACTCCTCAAGCACCTTATCCTTCAAGTCCTCAAGCGTGGCGTCCCGCTCCTCAACAAGATCACCCTGAGAACCATACACCCTCACACGGTTCTTGTCAATCTTCAAGCTCATACACTAACCACCTCTAGCAATTGATAATACCCATTATAGACAAAAACCCATACCCTACCAGAATACGCTAGATCTCTACTATACGGTAGTGGGTTGTCAGGGTAGAATTCAATAGTATACCAGTAACCCTTAAACGTTAATGTCTCAGGATTCTGAATGCTGAACTTTAGATAGCGGTACCCATCGATGTATATAAAGTACTCGACGGGATTATTAGTACCCGGTGCTTGACTGAACACATTTGTCCAAGTAGTTTTATCATTGGACACATACACTTTACAGGTCAAACCAGTTAAGATAATAATCCTGAGAATACCCGTCATTGAAGACCCGAGATCAACCATTAATAAGTCGCTCTCAGTAGCCGCTGGAATATCCCAGCAACATCTTGTTGAATCATTATGATCGGTCACGCACTCGGGGGCAGTCCCACTAGTAGGTGTGGTTATAACCGTCCACGCCTTAGAAGGTGCAATATCGTCGTCTGGGTATCTTATAATAGCTCCTCTACCACTACCGAGTATCGCCAACTTAGTGAAATACCTCGTTTCATCAAGAACCTTTGATAAACCACTACTGTAACCCCTAGCCCTCTCAATAATCGTGAATCTCTCAGTCAAAGTCCTAGTTGGGTAGTTCCATATATCACTAGGTGCAACAGTATATGGATACACGTTCCTACTACTCAACTCACACCACCCCCACCACTATCTAAAGCCAAAAAAGCTAATAAACACCCACACACAACCACAAGCGTGATGCTCAAATCGTGCCAAAGCCAGATCGGTGCATAGAAAACATAAAACGGGCTTGGAAAACCCCTATCCCACGAAGCTGGATTCATGTCTTTAAGAGGCTTAACAACAGCCTCCCACATAACCCACTCCCCCAACAATATAAGCGTTAAACAAGCAACAACAAGAGCTTTTCTTAATCTCCCACTCATTGAATCACCTAGCCGCAGGCAATACCCTTGCAGGGGTCAATATCCTAGCAGGGGTCTTAACGAGCTGCACTAGCTGAGCACCATAGATTTTACCGTGGTTGCCATAACCACTAAGATCAACCCACTCCAAGACACCATCACCATCAATGTCCTTGACGTAGTCTGGATGGGCTTGGAGCCAGAGAACCAAGCCGTTCCTCACAGGGTTATCAGGGTTCCTGAAGTTCCACTGAATCTCAGAGCCTGAGAGAGCACGAGAATAGATGAGGACTTGAGCCAACATTATAGTATCAGTATAAACTTTGTCGTATGAATTATAGCCTATGAAAACTCTTGGATTGCCCACCGCTCTAGTACCCGTTCTATTAGGAAGAGAAATAGTATAGAGACCGCCGTTCAGAATATAATAGTCGTTCGAGCCGTTCCAAGCCTGACCAAGCTGATACCATTGTGAAGATGAAAACATATAAGACACATCTACATACCATAGATATGTACCATCGTCTCTATGAACTCTAAAACCACTATTACCAGGATTAATACTAATATTATACGCCCAACCCTCATGATGATATCCAAACTTCCAACGATTCACGCCTATTGGCATTATAAGTTGAATAACTGAAAAAACTTGATTATTAGACGGAATAGAAGGTGAATATGGAATAACTATATAGTCATCTACCCCGTCGAAGTACATCGCATATCTGAATTGTCTCAACACTCTCCTAGGCGGTAGAGGCATCTACAACACCAGCATCTGGGCATAAACCCCGAAAGTGAAGCTAGGCGAAGTCCCAGACACCGTCCACCTGACACGAATAATCCTAAACGCCAGCTTCGTAATCGTGAAGAACCACACGCCAGTTCCAGTAATACC
>Ga0080004_1129868_pt1 | contig 13111 bp, 12 predicted proteins | sample WasSprMetagenome_FD_69207 | JGI IMG/M metagenome (GOLD analysis project Ga0080004, IMG submission 69207) | Sulfidic aquatic microbial communities from Washburn Spring, Yellowstone National Park, USA - WS (SPADES assembly) (version 2) | ecosystem: Environmental > Aquatic > Thermal springs > Hot... | reverse complement strand
CTATTCATAATCTTAGACTCAGGCATAAAACATAGCACAGCCGAAATACATCCAAAAAGGCAGGAGGAAATAAACTTGGGACTAAAGATACTACTAGACGCTCCCGAAATACCCCATAATCTTCGAGCAAAACTTGGAAAAACCTACTATGAAACCCTATGGGATGAGATAAGTGAAGAGGAAATCAAACCTTATATCAAAAAAATTCCAGAGGAGTCAAAAAAGAGGATAGAATTTACAATAAAAGAGCAAAAGTCCACAACTCTAGCCCTCAAAATAATCAAAGAACTTCCAGACAAGGAAACAATAATCAACACACTTGGAAACAAATGGAAAAAACGTGTAGAAGAAGCCTTCTCAAGCGAAAACGTTAAACTTAAACTGGTTGGAATAATAATGGACCAACAGCACCAACTACTAAGAGACCTCTACGACCTAAGTCTTCCAGAAATAGAAAACATAAGAAATTCAGCAATCAAGGCAGGAGCAATAGGCGCAAAAATCTCTGGAGCAGGACTAGGCGGATCAATAGTAGCACTATCAGACAACATTAAGGCAGCCGAAAGAATATTGGCAGAAGGAATAAGAAGCGGAGCAAAAAGAGGATGGATAGCAAAAGTTGACACAGGCATCAGAAAAGAGCAAACTTAGCTCTCTATGTTCAAAAATTCAGTTCTAACGTCAGCTCTTTCCACAACAAGCGAAACACCTTCAACACCATCAGGTCTAAATGCATTATGCCATTCTTCAACAACATAAACCATACCCTTCTCCATGAGAACTTCGATAACATTCTTACCGTCACTACTAAGAACTAAAACAATCCTACCTTTAACTAGATAAAAAAGTTCAGGGCCCTCATGTCTCTCTAAACGCTTAACCTGCTCTCTTGAAGTATGTTCTGGAACGTACAGCCCACACAGCCACCTTCCTTCATCCTTAAATATTATATCCCATCTCTTTCTACTTTCTAAAGAAACCTTTATGACCATGATATCACATCCAATTTTTTCGTTCACTTTTATTTAAAATTTTAGAAAACTAACAATATTAGAACATTTACCAAAATTGCAAATAACAGTCTATAAATACTTTGTAAAAAGTTTTGTGTCTATGTTTTTGCTGGAACTTGCATGGCCTTGGATCTAGTAGCGATCCAATGACTGCAGTCACAATCTCTGGCTAGGTTGTGTTTGATTTTATCGGGTACCTTCCATATTCTTTGACTGTCTTGTACATTGCTAAAACGTTTTCAATTGGGACCTTTGGAAGTACGTTGTGAATTGTGTTGAAGACAAACCCTCCTTTGGGTGCAAAAATTCTAATTCTTTCTCTTACTTCTTCTTCCACCTGTTCTGGTGTTCCAAAGGGTAGGGTTCTTTGTGTTTCTACGCCTCCACCCCAGAAGGTTATCCTGTCACCGTACTTTTCTTTCAGGCGCTTGGGATCCATGTTTGCAGCTGAAGTCTGCACAGGGTTCAGTATGTCGAAGCCCGCTTCAATAAAGTCTTCTATAAAAGCTTCAACTGAACCGCATGAATGTATAAAGGTTTTCCATTCCGTATGCTCATGTATCCAGCTGTTAACCTTCTTATGATATGGTTTGAAAAGTTTCCGGTAGGTTTGCAGGGACATTATCGGGCCCCTCTGCGTTCCAAAGTCTGTTCCCGAAACAAAGACAACCTGCACACGGTTTTTAACAACCCTATAAATTTTTTCAAGGTTTTCTAAGGCAGTCTCGCATTGTATTTCAAAGACCTTGCTCACATAGTCAGGTCTTAAGGTTAGACACATATACCATTCTTTCACACCTCTAACTCCCTTCGGATGCTTCAGGTTCAATCCTGGGACAAGTGCTATGTCACCGAAGCCTGTTCCTCCGAAGTTCGCGAAAACAGCATATTCGCTCTGATAAAGTTCTTCAGCCATTCTCCTAAAATATTCGAGTTCCTCACCTGAAATAGGCTGGAACTCTTCAACATTGTCTTCAACCCTAAGATTTTTCCAATCTATAGGCTTCTGCCTATCTATAGCGTCAAAAAAGTATCCATCCTTAGGCATCTTTGCGCAAGGTGGAACACTTCTGTCACCCTGAGGATACATAAATATTTCACCAGACTCTGAAGGTTCAGTGTTAAATGCTTCTGGGACAAGGACGGGTGTCCCATCAAATGGAAGTACCCATGGCTTCCAACCCTCCTTCTTAAACCCGAACATAGTGTAGCATCCGCTCAACTCTACAACATCAACCCCTAAAACCCTCCTTAAATCCTCACCAATTTCACCAAGCATCTGATAAGGTTCAACAACCTTTACAGGTGTCCCGGGAGGGTCAAGCCTTAAAGCCTGCCTAAGAGCGTAAACAGTGCTAACATGCATTCCAGTAACAGCACTACCACCTAAGTCTAAGGGAACACGGTCAGGCTCCTCATGATCCAACGTTACCAAAACGCGCTCTCTTGGTAGCATTTTATCTCATTCTAAAAAGAAGATTACTTATTAATATATTTTGTGATAATGGGATATCGTCCAAATGCTTTCGCTGCTTCAATCATTGCTTTGAAGTTCTCGACTTTTACAGCATCATGTATTGAATTGCTTGAGGTCAAGATATATCCTCCACCGTATGCTGCTTCATCAATGCATCTTTTAACTTCCATTATGGTCTCCTCTACTGTACCAAATGGCAGTATATAGGTTACGTCAACATTGCCCATGACACATAAGCGTTCACCATATTTTTCCTTGACCTCTTTTAGGCTCATATTCGCTTTTGGTTCAATTGGGTGAAGTGCATCGATTCCAGTTTTTACAATCTCATCTAATATTGGCCAAATGTATCCGTCGGTATGCTTTATGAATGGAACACCTCTTTTATGTACCACATCAACAATTTTCTTCAAGTATGGTGCTATGAATTCTCTAAAATGCTTAGGTGACATAAAGGGGCCACTTTTATAAGCATAATCGTCTCCTGATATAATAATGTCTACGCCTAGATCTATCATTGCCTTTGCAAGTTCGATGTTATAATTTACTGAAATCTCTATGAGTCTTTTTGCAAAGTTTGGGTTTAAATGTAAATCCGAAAGAAAATTACTTACACCCCTCATTTGCGAGGGAATTTCGTAGGCGTCGTGTATTCCACCAACCACTGCAAGCTCCTTTCTATTATTTTTTATAACCTTTCTAAGCCTTTCGAGCCTATTGTAGTCGAATGGGTTTGGTGGAATAAAATCTTGTAGGTCTTCATACGTGTTTACTGTACCTCTAACATAGTAGGTTATTCCGTCTTTTTGTGTTGTCCAGACCCGACCCCACTCGTCGACGAAGCTTTTTTGATCAAGATATTTTACCGGAATTTTATTGTCCCAAAAGTTTATTCCATCTAAGCCTAAGCTTGAATAGACTTCGTAGAAGTCTAGAGCATCTTTGGGGTTTCTACCAAGAATTTTTCTAGCGATAGGTTCATTTATTTCTATTTCAAAAACTGGAACAACGTCTGGTTCATTAAGATGAATTGCAGTCAGCATCCTTTCTTTGGGACTCATTTAACTTCACCTAATATATTTTATTTTAAGATAATTCTTATATAAAATTTATATGACATAAATCAGAGATGATACCAAGTATGTATTAACTTTATTTGGACAACCTGAATATGTGACAAGTGTATTGTCCTCATATGAACTTATAGATAAATGCATTAGAATACAACGAAAAAAGTTTATAAGTATATTCTTCGTAGCTCAAATCTTGAAGGGATATGTCTGAACCTAAAAAGGTTGGTAGAAGAACTTTTCTCAACTATGCGACTGCAGTTGTGGCGACAGGAGTTATAGTTGGTGCAGCAACATACCTTGCAACACCAAAGGGTGTTGAAACCGTAACAGCACCCGGTGCAACGACAACAGTTACAGTTCCTGGTGTTGCCACAACTGTTACAGCGCCCTCGCCTACACCAACCGGCACATATGCTGCTGTCTCACTATCGAAAGTCACAGCTTACCAAGTATTCATGAGTTATCATTCTCAAGATGACTGGTGGAATAATGCCCCTAATGTGGCTCAATACAAGAAGAGCCCCCCTTACAAAATTGGATTTATTACAAGCTGGAGAGGTGAAGTTTGGCAGGAAACCGCTATAGCTGAATTCAGAAGAGAAGCAACAAGATGGAAGAATGCCGGGTTGCTGAAAGACTATGTCTATATGGATAGCGCTGGCTCAATAAACGTGGAACTTTCAAATTTAGAAAGCATGTTTACTATGTGGAAGGCGGGGCAACTTGATGGTATTTTAGTTGATCCACTCGATCCAAAAGCCCTTAACAGTACCATAGAGAAAATTTATGATGCTGGGTGTCCGATTATTCTTTGGAATGATCCCGCTGATACGGTAAAATATACGAGCTGCGTGATGAACGACGACTGGGCATACGGCATAAAAGGCGCAGAGTGGTTAGCCAAAAAGTTGAACTATAGGGGCGACATATTTTTCTTTAGAGGCTTAAAAGGTTATCCAATCGACTATGCAAGAAGTGAGAGTGCGTTATCGGTGTTCAAAAAATATCCTGACATTCATGTCGTTGCTATAGATTATGGCGAGTGGTCATACGATAAGGCAAAGGAACTATTTCTAGAATTTGTTTCAGCGCACCCGAAATTTGATGGAATATACTCTGTTGGAGGGCAAATGTCAAATGCTATAATAGATGCAATGATCGACCAGCATATAGATCCGAGAGTACCCCATGCATCAGAAGATAATAATGGGTTCATGCAAAAATGCATAAAATACGGTATACCTGCATGTGCCTCTGCTCATCCATCCATCCCATCTGCAATTTCCCTCGATTTAATGATAATGCTTTTGCAGGGTTATCCTGTACTTAGAATGTACTTTTCCCCGCAACCATTTTATGTTTCAGAGGATTTCCCGAAGTACGTTAGACCAAATGTGCCAGAGGGTGTTTTTGTATCCACACCATTGCCGGATGATATATTAAATAAGGTGCTCTCGGGCGAGTGGAAAGATGTAAAATGGATACCTGAGACTGTGTAGCGCACGGAAAATGAACTGAACTGTACTAAGCGAGCTAGGGATGCACTGATGTTATCATTAGTTTCTATATCTAAGTATTTTCCTGGCATTAAGGCTCTGTCAAATGTATCCCTCCAACTGGAACCTGGAAAGATCTATGGATTGGTAGGAGAGAACGGTGCTGGTAAATCGACTTTGCTTAAGATTTTAATGGGTGTATACAAACCCGATGAAGGATATATCATTGTTCGAGGTAAAAAGTTTAGATACATTGACAATCCTTATTTTGCAAGAAAACAACTAAAGATTGATGCGGTGTTCCAAGAGCCTTGTCTCGTTGACAACCTATCCGTAGCTGAAAACCTTTACATTGATAGGCTTGAAGAATTTGGTAAAGGTCTTCTGTTAAACAAGCGTCTTATAGAAAAAGAGAGTGAAAAAGTGCTGAAGAACATTGGAGAAGCCATAAATGTCAACCAGCCAGCTGGGTCCTTAAGAATAGATGTTAAAAAAATCGTAGAATTTTCAAGACTTTTTATAACAAATCCTGATATAATCTTATTGGATGAGATCACTGCACCATTGGATATGACCAAAGTAAAAAGGCTGTTCACTCTAATACGCAATTTTAAGGAGTCGGGAAAGACCGTTGTATTTGTTTCGCATAGATTAGGAGAGGTCTTCGAGATATCTGATGAAATAATTGTTTTAAGGGATGGGAAGGTGGCTGGGACGGTCTCAAACGAAGGGGCTATCCAAGGATCTAATATGAGAGAAAAAGTCATTAAAATGATGAGTGGTGTTGAAATAGGTCTAGTGTTTCCTGAGAAAAAGAAAATAGAGAAGCCGCAAAAGCTGATTCTGAGAGTAAAAGGCTTAAGTAATGAGTATTTAAAAGGTGTTGATCTAGATCTTCATGAAGGAGAAATTGTTGCACTGGCAGGTTTAAGCGGGCATGGTCAGAGTATGCTGATTAGAACTTTGGCAGGATTGGTTCCCAAAAGAAAAGGAGAAGTGTACATTGAAGGAAACTTAGTTGATATAAGAAGCCCTAAAGACGCGGTAAAAAATGGTCTGCTTTATCTTTCCGACAAAAAAGAAGAAGAAGAACTTTGGTTGCATCATAACCTCATCTTTAACATTTGCTACCCAAGCGTGAAGGAACGATCTACTCTATCTTTTGTGAAGACATCCGTTGAAAGACGGCTAAGCAAGGAAATCACGTTGAAACTTAGGATTCAAACGCCATCCCTGGCTCAACCCTTAATGAATCTTAGCGGAGGAAACAGGCAGAAGGTGGTTTTAGGTAGAAAACTGTTGTGTAGACCCAAAATTCTCCTTTTAGACCAACCCACGATGGGTATTGACTTATCCACAAAAAAGGAAGTATACTTTCTAATACGGAGATTGGCTTCGGAAGAAAGGATATCGATTCTGACAGTCCTTAGCGACCTACCTGAGATCATAAACATCCCTGATAGAATACTTGTAATGAGGGGAGGTGTCATCGTTAAACAATTTCCCGCAGGTGTAGATGAAGATGTGTTACTGGATTCATATTTTGGATAGAAACATTACAGAAGATGATCATTTATGAAAGCGAGGGCTTTGAGATTACTTAGTAACTGGTTTTTATGGATATTTCTGCTTATATTTTGGGCTATCTGCTCGATATTGTCTCCCTTTTTCAGGACTCTATCTAATTTTTCTGCCATTTTCTTATCGGCCACGCCGATAGCGCTGGTGGCGCTTGGACAAACCTATGTTGTCTTAACCGGCGAATTTGACTTATCAGTTGGTGCAATAGCAAGTCTGGCAACGGCAGTAGCTTCTGTGACAATGGAATTTAATTTAGTTTTGGCAATTGTGACTGTACTCGTCGCCGCAATGGCAATCGGTCTTGTAAACGGTTTTTCTGTCACTAAGTTTAGGTTGCCATCGTTCATAGCAACTTTAGCGATGATGTTCGTTATTACAGGAATCGCTTTAGTAATTCGTCCTTCCCCTGGGGGCTACATTTCGGAAGCGTTCCAAAAAATTATGTTGCTCGATCTTCAGGGTTTTCCAATCACAGCATTTCTTATTCTCGTGTTCTTGGGCGTCTTTGGAGAACTTTTACTGCAAGGCACTAGTTTCGGAAGGCACATATATGCTACAGGAGGAAAAACTCAGGCAGCAAATTTGATGGGCATCAACACTGATAGGATTAAGACCATAGTTTTTATGATTTCAGCCGTTTCAGCAGCTGTTGGTGGTCTGTTTGTGGCCGCAAGGTATGGTAGTGGAAATGCTGTCGCTGGAGCACCTTATTTGTTTGATTCATTCACAGCAGTGTTTATGGGTGGTACTCTTGTTACTGGCGGGATAGGAAATTATAAGAATACTTTGGCAGCGGCATTAGTGATATCTTCGTTAACCACGATCCTCCAGTTCATGCAAGTGAACATTTGGTATCAATATGTTATAAAAGGTTTGTTGCTATTGAGTGTTGCGGGAAATCAATTGCTGATTGCTAGAAGGGGGGGATATCGATTTGAAAGAGGCTAAAAAATCACCAGCATCCATTAAACAAATTCCATTCAAGGATTTGATAGCGTTAGTGACATCACTGGTTGTGGTGATGATTTTGGCTGAAATTTTTATCCCAGGTTTTATTGCGCCCAATCATTTATTGCTTGTGCTTTACATTAATTTTCCCTTGAGTATGTTGGCGATTGCTGAAACTATTGTTGTTCTTTCAGGGGAGATAGATTTTTCCGTTGGAGCCATATTCTGGAACGTCATTGTCATTGGTGCGTGGCTGATGAGGGGTGAGCACCTACTATTACCTATACTGATTTGTCTCTTGATGGGGATAGTCGTAGGGCTAATAAACGGCATTTTTACTTCAATTTTAAGGATTCCATCATTCATAACTACATTGGGTATGATGATCATTTTAACTGGAATCATGTATATTGTTGGTGTGAGCTCCGCGGTTGGAAGGGCATCTCTAATGCTTAGTAGCTTTGCTGTAGGAAGAACGTTTAGTGTGCCGAACCTAATTTGGGTACTAACGATTTTTTTGATCGTTACATTCATTATTCTAGAGTTTACAACATTCGGTTGGACAGTTAGAGCGCTAGGTAGTAATGCTCGCGCAGTTTATTGTTCAGGTGTGAATCCTGTTACAACAAAAATGCTAGTTTTTATAATTAGTGGCTTGATCTCTGCTGTAACCGGATTACTGTGGTTGGGCTACCAGGCAATACCTTATCCAAAATTTGAAGGCGGAGTCGGAGTTGGAGCAAGTTTGAGCTTAGAGGCGCTTGCTGCTGTGGTGATAGGTGGTACACAATTTATTGGCGGAAAGGGTGGAATTCATAGGACGTTTACTGGTGTTCTAATTATATCAGTCCTGAGTAGTATGATGGTATCATTTGGTTTAGGGTATGAATGGCAGCAAATACTATATGGTCTCATCATCTTTCTAGTGATGGTGGCCTACATGAGAGCCCGCGTCAGTTAGTAAAAGTTATATACGAAAGTCTATGTAGCATCATCTTATGTTAAAGGAATTAGCTGAACTTTTTAATATTAAAAACAATATCGCAGTGGTTACAGGTGCGGCTTCCGGAATAGGACAGAGTATAGCATATGTCTTTGCAGCATTGGGGGGAAGAGTAGTCGCTGCTGACATAAATGAGGATGGGCTTAAAGTCACTGTAAATGAAATATGCCGGGAAGGAGGAACTGCCGAGTCTTTTGTTTCTAACATAACAAACGTTGAGGATGTAAGAAAGTTAAGAGATTATACCCTAGAAAAATTTGGCAGAATAGACGCGCTTTATATTGTTCCAGGTACAAGTGTTAGAAAATCGATAGAAAATTACTTGTACGAGGACTTTGACAAAGTCGTTAACTTGAATTTAAAAGGGACATTTATTGTTTTAAAGGAATTCATACCAGCATTAAAAAGGAATACTGATGGAGGAAGCATTGTCCTCATATCATCGATAAGGCATCTTGTTGTGGAACCTGGGCATTCCGTCTATGCGGCGACCAAAGCAGGAGTAGTACAATTAGCCAAGACAGCTGCAGCTGAGCTAGGCAAATATAATATAAGGGTAAATGCAATTGCACCAGGCATAGTTGATACCCAAATGTCAAAACATATAAAGGAAAATAAAGAGTGGTATGAAGCCTACTTAAATAAGACGGCATTAAAGCGATGGGCCTCCCCTACTGATATAGCAACAGTAGCAGTGTTTTTAGGAAGTAAGGCTGCATCATATATTACTGGTACGGTAATATACGTTGATGGAGGGTGGACTGCCATAGATGGGAGGTTCGAGCCTAAAGTTTTATAGGCACCATGTTATGGGCACCATGTTATGAAATGATTTGCGCACTGGGAGAAGGCTGCTTATAATTTTACTCCTCCTGATGAATATACATTCGCGTGCGTGCGGTTGAGGCGCTTACTTCTAGAGGTAAGGTCGCGCACATGTATCTGCTTAATGATAGCTTCTTTGTACTTTTCTCCAATAGCTAAGTTATAGTTCTATGCTTATTTCTGGTAAAGAGAATACCATCTTAGACCTATCTGTAGGCCTTTAAAGTCCACACGCAATTATTAAAACTCTTTAGTTGCCACGTCCCTATGCATCAATGAAAAACGTATAGCATAATTATTTATAATACAGTAAAAATAAAGCTAGAAGAGGAAGCGGTTGTATTCCTCTAGATCTAATTCTGCGACTTTCTTATTGGTTGGTATTCCCTTTTCTAAGTCCCAGCCTCTTTCGTCGTAGTAATCGTCAAGAATTTTTTCAATATCAATTTTAGTCAAAAATTTATTTCCATAATAATCCGTCAATGTTATATCCCCTTCCGGTGTTTTCATGGGTCTTAACCAGGTTTCTGGAATCTTATCCTCATTTCGCGTGAAGCCCTCTTTAACATTAATGAGCTTTACTAAGTTGTGAATTCTTTCCCCGGCCTTCATTAATTCTCCCGCTGAAAGGTCGCTGCCAGTTTTTGCAGAGTATAGTTTGGCCATATCCTCCATAGAAATCAATGCTTGGTAGGTGTATATGCTACAAACGCCTAAAGCATTGTTAACTCTCATCATGTCTTCCATGTATTTTGTATACCTCCCTACGTTAAACTTGCCACTATAATCGGTTTGTGTAAAAATTCTTTCAATAGCGTCTGCTGGTATTCCCCATCCTTCTACCTGCTGCTTAATTTCATCTAACGGTCTGTTGGGACTATTAGTACGCGTATGAGAACCGCCATGATGTGGTCTTGGTCTAGTGAAGAAGGTCATCATCAGCGGATGAAATCTCGACGGGCGAGCATCATAAATAAAGTCCACACCCTTGCATATCCCACCATACCAATAGTCTTGTGGATCTACCCCCAACTCCCTTTTTAACCTGATCCATCCATCAGCAAGAATATCTCCAAACCCCTCTCTTTCAACGGTCATATTGAATAGTTTTAGATAAGTTTCCCAGCTACGTTTCAATTCAAAGCCACCTGTTTGTTTTTTTGTGATAATTCCTTGCTCATAGAGAGTCGTCACGAAGTCTATCAATCTAGTTGTCGTATAGAAATCTATTCCTGCTTCGTTATTTCCTAATTTAACTAGATGAATCATTTTTCTATGATCTTCAACATCTAACAGCATTCCAGACGTTGCACTTTTGCTGAATGGAGAGCCGAATCCTATCTCGCCGTCAAATTCGCCGCCCTTTATTTTCCACATCAACCTACAACTTAGCATGCATGATATGCAGGGTATCACCTTTTCAAGGGTTTCAAGGCGCGTTTTCTCTCCATAAAGTTCTTCCCACTTCTCTTTCGTCCATTTGCCTGGATATTGTGTGTGCTTAAAGTCGCTCCAGCCAGCTGCTAATCCCAATTTTATCCAATGTTCCCTTCTAGGCCAACTTCTAATACGGTTCCGCAATTCCCGAGAAACAGCCATAAATTCATCCGGTTTAGCGACTCTTATATCGCCGGTTCCTTTCGTTACGATAGCCTTAATTTTTTTAGAACCCATAACAGCGCCTAATCCACCTCTCCCACACGAATCAGTTTTGTCAACTATTGCTAAAGCTAAACGTACCATATTTTCTCCAGCTTTACCAATAGCCATAACTCCTGTCCTTTCCCCTTCCCTTTTCACTAACTCATTTGTCACCTCTTGAATGCCGCGTCCCCAAAGGTCATTGGCATCAACAATTTCCACTTTCCCATCAGTCACCCTAAGGTATACAGGGGTTTCGGCTTTTCCTGTAATTACAAGATGATCACAACCAGCCATTTTAAGCCCTAATCCAAAATATCTGCCCCCTGCAACAGCTTCTTCAATAAAGTGCTTGCCGTCTTCTGAGGTGATAACCGGAAATTTCGTTATAACTGTGGTCTTAGGTGTGCCAAAAGTAAGTGTGCCAACCAAAATGCCAGGATTAATAACTATAACGTTTTTAGGCGATAAAGGGTCTATGGCCGGTTCAATTAAATCGGCGACAATCTTCCAGCCTATCCCAGATCCGCCTAAAAACTTTCTGCATACCTCGGGCTTAATTGTTTCTCTTCTAAACTCCTTTGTTGTCAAATCGACATAAAAAACTGATTCGGTATAATCATTCATAAGAAGGACCTACCTCCTCAAACATGATTGCATTATATGGGCATGCTTCCACGCATGCTGGGTAGCCACCACATAGGTCACAACACCCATCGATAACTACTGGTTTTGTGCTCTCATTTTCAACATTTCTTTTTATGACAATGCAAGATTTTGTTGGGTTGAATTTTTTATGCTTGGCGAACGAGCATGCAAGCTGGCAGCTGAGGCAGCCGCGACAGTTTAACTCATTTATGACCAATCGTCCTCGAATTTTGTTCATTTTATTTCCTCTGCACAATTTCAAGAATATTTCCTTCCGGGTCTTCAAAGTAGCCTATTTTCCAGCCTGCGCTTGTGTACCGAACGCCATGCAGGGAAATTCCTTTTGATTCCAGTTGAGAAGCTACGGCGTCGAAATCTTCTACCACTATTCCTATGTGGCTGAGGCCTTTGTCTTCCAAATCCCTAGGTTTCCCTTCTTTAGTTGTGGGTAGAATCTCTATTTCTAGGCCCTCATCGGACTTTAGGAAGTATATGGGTGGGCGGCCGGATTTCTCCAGTTTCCTAGTCACTTTTAGATTTAAAATGTTGATATACCAATTAGCGAGAGTTTCAACATCTTTCGCGTATATGCCAACATGTTCCAGTTTCATTCTTCAACCTCCGCGAAGGCTCTCACGGACATTGCTTCTGCATCCTTAAATCGTAAGGGGATAATATAAACTCGAATTATTTTCTTCCCTAATAGTGGAGCTAAATTAGCATCTTCCATTATTAGAAATCTTCTGCCGCTCTTTAAAAGAGCTTTGTGCGCTGGAAAATTCGGTTTAGCTTCACCTATATTTTCGATGCCTAAAAGGTCTACTCCAACAGCTCTTAAATGGAAATTCCCTGCTAAATATTTAGCTGCATCTTCAGAAAGCCCAGGCTGTTTTTCTATGTATCTTTTCGGATCGTTTTTGCGGTGTACCGAAAACCTTGTGTAAATTAATAGGAGGTCGCTTCGCTTCAGCTTGTCTTCATATAATGCCAAATCATCTTTCGTTATTTTTTCCATGTCACTTTTTGGAATATTTACAAATAATGGATTTTCAAAAATTAATTCTTCAATTTCAAAGGCGTCAACAGTTAACCCTTTTGGATCTATGTGAAAGGGGGCATCTATGTGAGTTCCTGAATGTGTACACATCTCAATGATGCTTGTGTTGTTGTAGGATGCCCACCTTGTCTCGGTTTCACCAACTCCGTCGGGACATTGGACCATTCGTGATCGGGCCCTGAGAACAGGCGGAGGTATGTTTGAAGGCATCACGGTTTCTGTCTTCCCAATCAGATATGATATCTCTACAAACTTTCTAACCATTTTAATCCCCAGTTAAAGTATTTTTGAGGCTGTATAAAAATTTTTCTGGTGATCTTGTCATTTCCAACAACAATCCCGTCAACTT
>Ga0080004_1129864_pt1 | contig 13114 bp, 13 predicted proteins | sample WasSprMetagenome_FD_69207 | JGI IMG/M metagenome (GOLD analysis project Ga0080004, IMG submission 69207) | Sulfidic aquatic microbial communities from Washburn Spring, Yellowstone National Park, USA - WS (SPADES assembly) (version 2) | ecosystem: Environmental > Aquatic > Thermal springs > Hot... | reverse complement strand
CAGGGGCCCCTGCTGCCGAATGGGGGGGGATAGGGACAAAGCGGCAACGTTCTGGCTTGCGAAAAGGTTCCTGGACGAGCACTTCAAGGAGGAAAGCAGCGACGAAACGTTCATTAATGTCACCGGCTGGCTGAGAAGGCACCCACGGGGGCTGCTCTAACCGCTAGCGGCGAGAGACCGCTCCGAAGGCAGGAGCACGCAGCAACCCGTTCCCCGGGGGAGGCACCCTCCGCGAGGAGGAAACCTCTCCCGTGGGCACCAGCGCGCGGGGCTGAAGAGGCGGTGAAGCGCCGCAAGGCGCAAAGCCCATGAGTACCCCTATAGGGGGCGCTCGGACACTAGGATGAAAAGCGAGATGTGGGTGCGCGCGCAGGTTGCTGGCCCCTTGCTGCCCGGTTACGGGTTGCTGGCCCCTTGCTGCCCGGTTGCGGGGCGCTCAAACAGCGTGGTCACTAGATTCACGCGCGACACCTCGCTCACGTAGCGCTCGATGTCCCTGGCGAACGCTTCGAGCGCTGCCAGGTTTTCGCTGGAATAGAGAAGCTGGAAGGGTGCTCTCAGCGTAACGGTATCGCCTTCGACTGTAACCTCGATATCCCTGAGGCTCGCCCACCTCTCCAGAAACTCCTTCACTTTTTCAGGTACATCTCTAACCACTTTAACCACTTTGGCTTTGTACACCACTTCCCGCCCGGCCAGCGGATGGTTAAAGTCCACAATCACTCTACCGCTACCCACGCTCACCACCACGCCCCGTTCACCCTTAACCTCGACCTCTAAGCCTACCCGGGGTACTACACCCCGTGAAGACAGCTCTCTAGCCGGAAGCACGCGCACCTTGCTCGGGTCCCTCTTGCCGAAGGCCTTTTCCGGCGGGAGAACGACCTCGATCTCCTCGCCTTCGCGCGCGCTAGATAACGCTTCCTCTAACCCCGGCGGCAGATCCCCTGAGCCTATCACCGCTAACCTGGGACCGTACCTAACCTCTTCGCTGTAGATACCGGATTCTTTCGCTACAGCCTCGGACGTTGTCTCAACGACTTTGCCGCTCTCCTTATCTATCAAAGTGTAGTCTACCAGCACGACATCGCCCTGTTTCAATGCGTTAGTTCCTTCAGTCATCAACGCGAGCTTCATTGGCGCTCCTTTTAAGCTTGGCGTGCGCGCCACGTCTTTTTCCCGCCCTTGGCTCAGTGCTAGTATGTTTTCCGCTTCTTTCCGCGCTCGACGACACCGCCGGGCGTCGGCGTAAAGCTTAACACTTAACCTGTTCCTGTACCTTCCCGCCAGCCCTCTTTAAGAGCGTGCGGAGCTGTTACGCGGAGCTCGAAGCCGATCGCGCCCTTTCACGGCTTCGGGCGCTTCCTCGCGGATGGGGCTTTCCGCTCGGAGGGCTCCTGGGCTCCACCCTGGCAGCGCCCCACGCGCAACAACTTTATTTTCGGCCCTGTGGGGGCGAGGTGTGAGCGAGCGCTATGACGTCGTAGTAGTTGGGGGTGGCGTTGCCGGTCTCTTCGCTGCCCACCTTGTCTCCAAAGCCGGCTTTTCCGTGGCGTTGGTAGAGGTGAAGGCCGAGGAAGACATTGGCGAGAAAGTCTGCGGGGATGCTATCGGTGAGCATCACTTCAAGGAGGTCGGTCTCGAGCCGCCGCGCATCGGGGTGGATGCGACCGGCATTATCGATGGTGTGCGCGTTTTCTCACCCAGCAAGAAGCACTATGTCACAGCCTGGGGGAAGGGCTACGCGCTCGATAGAAAGGCTTTCGGTAGACGCTTACTGAAGATGGCGCTGGACTCAGGGGCCACGCTTTTCGCTAGGCATGCCGCGCTAAAGCCCGTAGTCGAGGGTGGGTGGGTTAAGGGCATCGTGGCTTCAACGCCTAACGGCTCGAGAGAATTTAAGGCGGCTCTGGTCGTAGACGCCACGGGCGCTGCGGCGGCCGTTCGGACGAAGCTGCCACCCGAGTGGTGGGTGTCGTACAAAGCTCCGCCAGAAGACTTTAACGCGGCGTATAGGGTTATAGCGGTGACTGAAGAGGAGCAGGATCCGCGGTTCGCCGATATTTTCTTGGACGTTAACGTGGCGCCAGGCGGTTACTGGTGGTGGTTCCCCAAGGGGAAGAACGCTGTCAACGTCGGGTTGGGCGTCAAAGCGGGTCCAGGCGCCCCCAACCCGAAAGCGATGTTCGAGAAGTTCATTATGCCGAGACTCGCGGAGGCGGGGGCGAAGATCGTGCACGCTGGGGGCGGGCTCGTGCCTACACGCCGCCCAGCGCCCTGCGCGGCTTGGAACGGTTTTGTGGCGGTGGGGGATGCCGCGTACACAGCGAATCCTCTTCACGGCGGCGGTATCGGACCTGCACTCGTCAGCAGCTACCACGCTTCCAGCCAGATAACTGCCGCGCTCCAAGAGGGGGAGCCCACGCTTGAGAGGCTGTGGCCCTACCACAAAGCCTACATAAACGCCTACGGTGCGAAGCAAGCGGCTTTAGACGTCGCGCGAATCTACCTTCAAGGGCTTTCAAACGACGACATCGAGCTGATAATAGAGAGCCGCATAGTCGCAGACGAGGAGCTTTCGGCCATAGGCTACAGGGGCATACTCCTTTCCAGCATACTGGCGAAAGCGGCGGCGGTCGTGAAAATGCTGAAGAGACCCAGCCTGATAGCTGAGCTTTCCCGCTTGAAGGGCTACATGGATACGGCCGCCAGCTACTACGCGTCCTTCCCAAGCGCTCCGCAAGGTTTCGAGCAATGGTTGAAAGATGTAGAAAGCTTCTACGCTAAAATTAAAAACGCTTTTTGGAGACAAAAGTAAATGCCGGGTGCTATAGACGATGCTTATACTAGAAATGTTGCAAGAATACTGCGGAGCTTGAGTCAGGTGCACAGAATAAAAATACTCTCTTTTCTTTCGGAAAAGGGTTTAGCTACGTTTTCAGAAATAATGAATGAATTAAATCTCAGTAGCGGAAAACTGAACTTCCACTTGAAAAAGCTGAGAGACGCTGGCTTGGTCACCGTAGGCGAGGGAGGGGCATACGAGCTAACAGAGCTGGGCAAGTGGGTGCTCGCTAGGTTGCGTGAACTGGAAAGGTTAGATGAAGAGCGCCGCCCCCTCGTTGACTTCAGAGGCTTACCTCAGAACGTGGCTCTCAGCGAGCTTGCGAAGGAGCTCGCATGCTCGTCGAGCGTGCACGATGCCGAGATGCTGATTGGCGAGCTGTACCGAAAGCTCTCGAGAATCGCGCCTTTCGTGAGCAAAGAGTGCTTGTTGCTGATAGCCCAGATCGAGCTTTGCGATAGAGAGCCCAATTTCGTTTGCTTACCAGCCGATAAGGCGTCCATTGTTTTCAAATCCTTTACTAGCGATCTATACGCTGGCGAGCGCGACCAGCTGTGCCGGGATCTGGCCAACCTTCACGCGGCGAAAATCCTGTCGCCGCTTTTTCAGGAGCTCCAGCTGAAGGGACTTGTCTACCTCAAAGACCCCGTTTATTCACTATCGAAAGCCCAGGTTATCGCTATAGGTGTGCCGAAGGGAGTGCGTTTAACTGAGGTCGTTGGGCGCCTGACCGCCGCGGCTCTGGAGCTTGTGGTGGTGCCGGAGGAGGGCGCGCAACTGGAGGATCTCGAGCTTCTCGATAGGCTGGTGGAACCGGGCAGGGTTACTGTGGTGCTTGAATCGGAGGGTGCGAACCATCTCCGCCTTCGCAGAATCGGTATCGTAGCGCACGGGGAGAAAGCGTGGCGCGATGGCGGTGCCTTGCTTGAAACAGTGAATTCGCCAACAGCCGTCTTGTTCAGCAGGGGCTCTAGGGTGCCGAGCCTGTCCCTAGCTGAAGTTCCTGTGCCGGAGCCCGGCGAAGCGTTCATCGTGACGTTGCGCCTAGCATCCCCGCTGCCCGTCCTCTACGCGGAGATGAGGCGGGGCAAGGTTGATGTTTACCATTTCCTAGATCAGATCGCGCGAGAAGCGGAGAGTGTGGGGGAGAAGTTAACTGCGCCTCAAGCCCGTAGAGCGTTGAAGGGATACGCCAGCTCCGTGGAACTCCTCAAACCTCAGCTAGCGATCGCGGGTTTCGAAGCCGCGCTGAGGCTCCACCATCCCGCCCTGGAAGCTCCTCGCGCGGCGGAGTTATCGAAGAGGTTTTGGAGCACGTTGATCGGAGAATTTGATGGCGTCGATGTGACAGCCGCGATGGCGGACGAGCGACTCTACGCTTTTTCGAGATTCAAGCTCTTCAATCCGTTGGGCTCGTACGCGCTTTCCATCGCAAGGCCGCTCGAAGAGCTCGCTATGCTGGAGGGTACCGTCCAAGGTCTGCTTGAAGGTGGCTCGTGTCTTGCTCTGAAGGTAAAAGGGTACCTTTCCTCAGAGCAAATGGTTGAGACCCTCAAAGTGGCCGAGCTCAGCGGAGTGAAGCGAGTCAGCTTTCACCTGGAGTTCACCAGCTGCGAATCGTGCCTTTCCACGAGCGTAGGTTGGAAAGGGGTTTGCGACCTGTGCCTTTCAGGCAACGTTGTTCAACTGGCGAGACCTCTCGACGTGTATAAACCGGTCGACGCAATACCCCCGGAAGTCTTGGAGGAGTACAGCCGGCGGGTTGCGACAGTGGCTGGCGTGCAAGCACACTAAGTGCGCGCGCCCGCGCGGGTAACCCGCGCTTTCTGCCCCCTCTGGCCCGCCTGTCACTGCTCCAGCGGACCCACGGGGGCGTTAAATTCTTCACCGCCCGTTATCAGGCTCCGTCCCCGAGCTTCATCTTTAATCCGCTAGGGGCGCCCGGCGCGCGCACGGGTAGCGGGGCAGCGCGTTAAGCGCGACCCCGCCAACTCGCAGCCCGACCCTCATCCAGGGCTTCCGGGTCGTTCTTAGAGTTCAGCTGCTAGTTAACGGCTTCAGCTCTTCCGGCAGCTCAATCCTCTGCAGAGGCCTCTTCGGCATCAGCAAGCCCAGCTTCTTGACCCAGTGGTAGAAGGGCACGAAATCCCGGTCGTCGTAGAATCCGCAGTTTCGGCAGTAGGCGACCCTTGTCCGCCTCGTGTGCACGATCTCCAGCTCCGAGCCGCAGTAGGGGCACTTCGTCGAAGGGTAACACTGGAAGGTAGCGTAAACGTCGAACCAGTTTACTAGATTTTTAGTAACATTCCTTAAAGAAAGCAATGTTTTCTGTAAGTAAGATCCTTTAATTGATTCAGGATCAGGTATGTCGAAGTTCATTATCACGCTCCTTCCGTTCGCTCTCTGGAACGCTTTCTTGAAAATCTGCGCGGCAGCAGCCTTCACCCAACCTTTCGCTCTGAACCGCGTCGAGAGCCGCGCTAGCGCAAGGTTCACGCCCCTCTTGTGGCCGTAAGCCGCTGCAGCTTGCCTCTTCGCCGCAGCCCTCAGCCGCCTGCCCCTGTTCGGAGGCCGTAACTTGGGAGTCTCCAAAACCTTCGTCTCACTCCCATCGGAAAGCACGAGCACGCACGCGATCCCGTAATCCGAGTTCGCGTCCGCGTACACTAAGAGCGCGCCCTTGGGATCCGGCATCACCGGCTTCTGCCGCTCCACGCGGAGGACGATCTGCACCTTGAGGTGCTCCGGCTTATCCTCGCGCCACTGGATTCTCACGATCTTCGTGACCTTCAGTGGTGCAACCTCCTTTTCCTTTTCTTGAAGCCACTTCAGGGCTCTTTCTGGAAGAGGTAGTTCCAACCGCTCTCCGTTGCCCAGCCTCACGACCAGCTTGCCGCCTTCGATGTAGGCACCGCAGTTCGGGTGCAGAGCATCGACGAGAGGCAGCTGCAGCACCACCTTCCTCGGCCTCTTCATCTTTTCAACCTCGCCGAACTGGTAAACCCGCGATTCCTCATCAAACGCGTGCCGGTAGTAGCTCGGCAGCAGCTTCGCGCGCTCCAGAGCCAGCTCAACGCCCTCCTCAAGGTTCAAACGCTTCGACCAGAAGTACAGCGCGCCTACAGCTCTGTACATCCTGAACAGCTCTTTAAGCCGCTGGAAAGCGCCGGGCGGAAGCTCGCTAACGCAGTACCACAAGGTCAAGACCCGGAAGCCCTCAACAACCCCCTTCTTCCTCTTCCTGCCTCCCATAGCCCGCCCCTCGCGCGCGGGGCGGGGGGTCTCCAGCTCGGGGGCCCGGGGCGCAGGCCCCTTGACGGCGTGCGCTCTTACCGCGTTCTCCTCGCGGCTCACGGCTTGAAAATGAAGGCGGAGGTTAAAAAGCTTCCCCATAGTAGACTGAAGGTAAAAATTTTTAACCTGAAAGTTAAAGAAAAGAATAGAGAATATGCAATCACACTATAGAGAATATGCCGGAGGAGTCGGGCAGGCAGAAGGCTTCAGCAGCGCGCAACCGCCGCGCGCAGACAAAACGGTTTTGTCCCCGAGCCAGCAAAAAATTACTATTAATTAAGGAAATATCGGGTTTAAGGGTTCTTAGCGCGCGCTACACTAAGTGCTTAGGGCCCGAGAACAGCCTGAATCCGCATGAGTTCCACGCCTGTGGTTTCGAACCCTGCGAGTGCACCTTTACTGTTCGCCACTAGCCCGCTTCTAACGAAAATGTTTCCTTTATTCACGGTCCCTATCCCGCCTTTACGCGTTTTTAGCACGCTGACAACGAAGTCCACCTCCTCGTCGGCGACTATGGGGCTGAGAAGAACACCTCTGTTTGTCGCCACCCCTAAGGCACCTACGAGGTTTGAACCGCCCAGCTTCGACTGAACAACCTCTACGTCAAGCGTATCGGATACCGCTTGCACGGCTTCTTTTGGCAACAAAGGGCTGATCAGAGCCCCTTTATCGTTTGCGAGTATCAAGTTGCCCAGGGCGTTCTCCTTAACCTCCTCCAGAACCCTTACGACAACCTTATCTCCCAACGCCTCTCTTAAACGGGCAACCTCCTCTTCCTTCACCGCGTTGCCCACAAGTATCCCCCTGCTGTTCATCACGCAGAAGACGCCCAGCAGCGAACTCGACCCGATGGAAGCTCGAAAAACTTCCACGCCGAGGTTGCGCTTTAGCGCTTGCTCGAGCTTCTCCGGTGCATCCACGGGTACGAGAGCGAAGTCCTCGCTAGCAGCTACGTAGACGCCTAGGTTCGGGTTTCCGAAAGCGTAAACGACCTCTACGCTCAACCCTCCCCCTTCACCTCCTCTCTCTCAACAGCTGGTTCGACTTGAGCCACCTTCATTTCTTCTTCCTCGGATACGTTAACCTTCACTTTCACTCTACGCGGCGGTTTGCCGATGCCCCTAGCCCAAAGCACTTCGTTAAGCACTGGGGAAATTTTCACGACGTCCGCTTTCACGTGCCTCAATACGAATTCCTTCACTAGCCTCACGGCAACCTTTGCCCGCTTCGTTGCAGGTGCCCTATACGCGTCCCTCAAGGATATTGTGTAAACCCGCTCATTCCCGCTCACGAGGATCACCTCACAGCTGCATCCTGCTCCTACGCCAGTTTCTCCTGATCTTCCTGGCGACCCGCCTCCTAGTCTTCACTATAACCCAAAGAGGTACTTGGAAGTTCGATTTAAGAGCGCTAGCCAACCTAAGCTTTTTAGCGAGTGGTTTATTGCGCGCCATCAGCCATCGCCCCTAGCGCGCTCGCGCACTTCTCCGTTTATAAGCCTTATGCGCCGAAGCGCGCGGAGGAGGGTGCGCACCACCCCCCTTGTGCAAGGCGTTTTAACGGCATTCTGAGCTAGCTTCAGCGCACTTTCGTGAAGCGGAGCTTTATCTCCCTCTGCCGGTCTAGCAGCTGCATCAGTATCTCTTTAAGAACTTCATCCGTTATCGGCGCCTGGAGCCTGCCAGAGTACACGAGCTGAATAAGCTGGTTCTCCAAGTACTCCACGAGCTCAGGTCTAACCATCCTGAGGTTCGCGAGGCGGGCTCTAGCTTCGGGTGTCAAGATTTTTCTGAGAATTTCCTGCTTCTGCCTTCTGATCTCTTCAAGCTTCTCCTCCTCCGCTTGCGCGGCCTCCAATTGACGCTGGTACTCTAACAGTTTCCTCCTCTTTATCTCCTCCACCTCCTCATCGTCGTAGTATTCGGCCATACTAAGCTCCGCGGTGTAGGGTTTAAACGTCGGCATAAGTACTTTGCGCAAGCTTTCAGCGCGCGAAGCGCGCCCCCATCCTGCTACGCCAGAGGGCGCGTTTTGAAAGGTTTCAGACCCGCTAAAGGTACTTAGCCAGCTCCGGGCGTTCGGCCGCCATCTGCTTTAGTATATTTGTAGCCAGCTTTTCTAGCAGCGCCCGACCTTTAGGCGTCAATACCCTGCCCCTTCTCTCGACCTTGGTCACGAGACCAGCCGCCTCCAATTGCTGCAACGCTTTCCTTATAGCGGACGCGCCGGCTTTCCTAAAATGCTCTCTGCGATGGCCCAGGTCCTTGCGCCCTCCGTAAGCGGTTCTCAAGCGCTCCACGCCGACAGGACCGTGTATGTAGAGCTTCCTAAGGAGCGAAGCGCAACGCTTGTACCACCAATCCGGGTCGTCTGGAACCCTTTCTTTGTGGCTTCCGGTCTTCGAGTAGAGGGCCCATTCCGGCGGTTTAACTTCACTGACGTTGTCCTTCAGGTACCGGGCTAGCTCCTCTATGAAGACACGCTGAGGCACGTACCTCACATCCACCATACAGCGCGCCCCTAGCGAGCAGCTTAAAAACCTTAGCGCGCGTAGCGAAGGCAGATAGATTTTGCGGGTGGTTCGATGTACGAGAACCTCGTAGATGCCTTGCGCCGTGGGCTCGGCTGGCTGCTGGAGGGCAGTTTCTCGGCTCTGGGGGCTACGCTGCTCGTATACGCGCTCTTCGCTGCTTTAAGGGGGGTAGGGTATCTGGCTACGAACAGGACTAAAGTGCGGAAGGCCGAAGCTGAGATCCGGAGCTGGGATGAGCGAAGGCGTAAGGCCGTAGAAGCGCGCGATACGAAGCTCTACGAAAGGGTCCTTAGAGAGAAGAGCAGAGTGGACAGGCTGAAGAGAGATCTTGAAGCGGAGCGGTTAAAGGCTTCTATCGCCACCTTCGCGGCTTGGCTAGTATGCTTCAAAGTGCTGTGGGATGCTGTTGGGAGCTTACCGGTAATCGAGGTTCCACTACCGTGGGGTTACGCGAAGATGCCTTTCGCGGCCTGGTTCCTGATTAACAGCTTCTGGGCGGGAGCGCTGCTGGACAGAGCAGCATCAGCTGCAAAGCATCTCCTAAAAAGCCGCAAGCTATAGCTAGCAGCGCCGCGCAGCTGGTTCGGAGCAATCCTAGAGCTGGACAGCAACGTTTCGGTTTCCGACACCGACAGGAGACACCTGCCACTCTATGGGGATGTTGGTTAAAGCTTCGTGGACGCGTTGCCTTCGAAGAGCTTGACGCTAACCCGGCTGCGCAAGTTTTATAAACGGTTGTGGAGGGCTTTCCACGCGCAGGTGAGATCATGAGCTCAGCTAGTGCTAGGAAGCCGCACCTTAACCTGGTGGTGATAGGGCACATCGACCACGGTAAATCGACCACATTGGGACGTTTCCTCTACGATATCAGGGCTATAGACGAGCGCATAATCAAAGAATACGAGGAGGAAGCCAAGAAGATAGGTAAAGAAAGCTTCAAGTACGCGTGGGTGCTCGACCGCTTGAAGGAGGAGCGTGAAAGGGGTATCACAATCGACCTCGGCTTCTACAAGTTCGAGACGCAGAAGTACTTCTTCACGCTGATCGACGCGCCCGGCCACAGGGATTTCGTTAAGAACATGGTGACCGGCGCCAGCCAGGCCGACTGCGCTCTGCTGGTCGTGAGCGCGAAAGAGGGCGAGTACGAGGCGGGGATGAGCCCCGGCGGCCAGACGAGGGAGCACGCCTTCCTCGCGAAGACGATGGGTGTAGACCAGATAATGGTCGCGATCAACAAGATGGACACCGTGAACTACAGCCAGCAGAGGTACGAGGAGGTGAAGAACGGTGTCGCCAGGCTGCTCAGGATGGTCGGCTACAACATTAACAAGGTCCAGTTCATCCCCATCTCCGCGTGGGAGGGTGTGAACATCACTAAGGTGGACAAGGACAAGACGCCCTGGTACAATGGACCGAGCCTCCTAGAGGCTTTCGACATGTTCGAAGAGCCGCCGAGGCCCATCGACAAGCCGCTCAGGATACCCATACAGGACGTCTACTCGATCAAGGGTGTAGGCACGGTCCCTGTAGGCAGAGTGGAGACGGGCGTCCTGAAGGTCAACGACGTAGTCGTGTTCATGCCGCCCAACGTGAAAGGCGAGGTCAAGTCCATAGAAACCCACCACACTAGGATCGACCAGGCGATACCTGGCGACAACATCGGCTTCAACGTTAAGGGCGTTGAGAGAACGCAGATCAGGCGCGGCGACGTGGCCGGCCACCCGACCAACCCGCCCACTGTGGCTGAGGAGTTCGTGGGGAGGATCTTCGTGCTCTTCCACCCGACCGCAATAGCGGTCGGCTATACACCAGTGCTCCACGTACACACCGCAACGGTTCCCGTAAGGTTCGCCGCCATTGAAAAGAAGATAGACCCGAGGACCGGCGCTGCAGTCGAAGAGAACCCACCATTCATAAAGCAGGGAGACGCCGCCATCGTTAGGCTGAAACCCTTAAAGCCTGTTGTCGTGGAGAAGTACGCGGAGCTCCCGCAGCTCGGTCGATTCGCCGTCAGGGACTCCGGTAGAACTATCGCCGCTGGTGTAGTGGTGGACGTAGTTCCGGCCAAAGCTTAACGCGGAGGTTAGATGAAAAATGCCGCGCATAGTACGCATAAAACTTTCTGGAACTTCCGTCGAAGATCTGAACACGGTATGCGAGGAGATAAAGTCGATAGCTAAGCGCACCGGAGTGAAGATGCGCGGACCCATTCCGCTACCCACTCAAAGAATGGCGGTAACCGTTCGCAAAGCCCCCAGCGGACAAGGCTACCATACGTTCGACCACTGGGAAATGCGCGTTCACAAGCGCATCGTGGATATGGAAGCCGACGAGCGAGCGATGCGCCAGCTGATGCGCATACGGGTTCCAAAAAGCGTTAGGGTAGAAATAGAAATTAAATAAATCTTTTATTTAATTCAATGTTTTTATCCTAGTTATGTTATTTTTAGTTAAGTAAACATAGGCGAAACACGTAACTGGTTGTTGCCAGGTCAACGCGCGCGTGGGAGCCGAAAGCGTTTTAGCGTAGAGTGCAACATGCCCGTTGAGCTGGGCCGGGGTGGCCGAGCGGACTAAGGCGGCGGACACCTGCAAAGCCGCATTTGAGATCCGCTGCCCCTTTGAGGGCGCCCGGGTTCGAATCCCGGCCCCGGCGCCATTATGCGCGCGCACCCACATCTCGCCTCTCCCGCGTTGACTAGGGAGAGACCCCTCCTTCATTGCCGCCGCTGTGTCGCCGACCGCGGCGCTCCAGAGCGTCATGGGGTCGTCCACCGCCCCCGCGGGGAGACCCGAGAGGGCGGCTTCACTTTCACTGCCTCTTCGGTCCCGCGCGCTGGTTCCACCCCTTTGAGGGGGTCCCCCTTTGAGGAGGCCTGGAGTACTCGCCGCTCGAGGCGGCTTTCCCCCAGGGGAGCGGGTTTTGGAGGCGTAGCGCTAGTACGCTAGGGTGTGCGAGTGCTCCTCCAGCCACTCCCTCAGTAAGCTTAGCACTCTTACCGCTAGCACGCTGTCGTCGTCGCACTCCTCCTTCACCATCCGCGCGAAGTAGTTGTAAAGCATGTTGTAGTGAACTCCCTTATCCCTGTCCCAGCGTAAGTGGCACTTCGGGCACTTGTAGATTCTGCTACGCTTCGTGTGCACGACCTCAGTGCCTTTAGTGCTGCAGCGTGGGCAGACCTTCCCGCTAGCGCTAACCTTCCCCATCTTCGCCCCCTCGTACACCGCTAGGTTCTTCAGTCGCTTCCTACCCCGCAGCAGCGTTCCTTGGAGCTCCGTCCCCCTCAAGGAATTACTGTCAATCGGCTCTACGAGTATCAGCGCGCCCATCCCTCTCCTCACAGCCTCCCTGACCAGTTTTCGCACCTTCGCCACCAGCTCGCAGACGAAATCGCTGTTCAACCGCTTCTCCCTCTCCCTCGTCTTCTCGGCGAGCCTCCTCGCTCTCTCCGTCGTTAGCGTCTTCAGCACCTCCGGCGGGAGGAATTTCGCCAGCCGTCTTTTCGTCTCCTCGCTCGGCTTGTCAGCGTAGCTCTGCAGCAAGGCGGCGACCTCCCGCCGGAAACCGTGGTTTACTGGTCGCATCTTCTCGAAGTGTGTCATTGCCACCTTTGTTTCATTGATGTACCAATAGGCGAGCGAGTGCCCGTGCCTAGAGTTCTCGTCGATAGTCGCAACCTTGAGCGGGAGCTCCAGTCTAGCGCGCAGCGCGCGGTGAGCTGCGATGCGCAGGAAGCCTCTGCGCGTCACCTGCAGCGTGAACTCCGGTCTCGGCTCCAGCAGGTTCTCCTCGACCAGCGCTCTCACGAGGTTCCTCCGCAGCGGCACTCTCACGCCGTAGCTCGCTATTCTCAATTCTCCCTTCCGCAAATCGATTACGCACGGCGCGTTCTTGTTTCCCCGTACAGAGCCGTCCGGCATTACAAATCTCATGAGCAGGAGTAGCGGAGGTGTTTTCGGCGGATTTCTTTTCCCAGCTTCCTTCCGCATCCTCTTTGTATTCTCATACATTTCAGCCCATTCTTCAGCGTAGTAGAACAAGCCCTTCGGCAAGTTTCCATTTCCTTTATTAATAAGTTAACTCTATTCACTCTAATCTTCCAGACTCGCCAACCCGGCCCTGGGGTGGTCCCGTTTGCTTTCCCATCCCCTCCCACGGTCCCACTCCTCGTGAGGGGTGGCCGCCCTGTTGGGGCGGGATATGGGAGGGGTTGGAGCCGCTTTCGAGCCGCCCTCAGCTCAACGCTTCCCTTCATTCCCACCCCCAGCACCACTTGGGGGGATTTCCAGCTCAGGGATCCGAGGCTCCGACCCTTTCACAGCGTCCACCCTTACCGCGTTCTCCATGCGGCTCACTGGTTGAAAAATCAAGGTAGGGGTTTTAAAGCTTACCCATAGTAGACTGAAATTAAATTTTTCTAACAAAAAAGTTAAAGAAAAAG
>Ga0080004_1129850_pt1 | contig 13116 bp, 9 predicted proteins | sample WasSprMetagenome_FD_69207 | JGI IMG/M metagenome (GOLD analysis project Ga0080004, IMG submission 69207) | Sulfidic aquatic microbial communities from Washburn Spring, Yellowstone National Park, USA - WS (SPADES assembly) (version 2) | ecosystem: Environmental > Aquatic > Thermal springs > Hot... | reverse complement strand
TTCGATGCAACTCAGAAAGAATTGAAAGAGGGAGCCCCTGCTCGAGCGGACGGAGAACTGGAGGAGCTAGATGCAACTCAGAAAGAATTGAAAGGCGCGAGCGCGACCGCGCCCTCCAGCGCCGCCGCCAGCAGCGATGCAACTCAGAAAGAATTGAAAGAAAGGTTTCTCCCTGAACTCGGCGAACGTCGCCTTCACCAAGGATGCAACTCAGAAAGAATTGAAAGCTCCAGCACGCCGGATGTGCAACCCATCCTCGCGCGGGCCCGGATGCAACTCAGAAAGAATTGAAAGATATTCGCGGTTTTAATGTAGCCAGCCTGTATCTTGTTGAAGATGCAACTCAGAAAGAATTGAAAGATGAGGGTGGTAGCGCGTGCCTAAGGTTTTACCGCTGGACAAGGATGCAACTCAGAAAGAATTGAAAGAGGGGCCCGCGTTCGCGAGCGCCGTGATACCCTTGGTCGTGATGCAACTCAGAAAGAATTGAAAGGGACAGGCTTCACGATCTTGATCGCGGTCGCCGTCATCGGATGCAACTCAGAAAGAATTGAAAGTACTCTAACCTTACATCACAAAATGTTAGATTTAACCCTTGGATGCAACTCAGAAAGAATTGAAAGTCCTCTTATGCGCTCCGCCGCCTCGGGGCAGGTTCAGCGCCCGGATGCAACTCAGAAAGAATTGAAAGAGGAACCCCCCGCCCTTCTCCACCTGCTGCTTCCACTCTGAGGATGCAACTCAGAAAGAATTGAAAGAGCGGTCCTCCGACCTCCGCCGGCGCCGCCCCGGCGGCGATGCAACTCAGAAAGAATTGAAAGTTTGTAAAATTGCTCGCGCGCCTCAGCCACCGTTCACCAGATGCAACTCAGAAAGAATTGAAAGTCAACGGTGTGCCGTTGGTAAAAACTGTGTATGGAGAGGTTCGATGCAACTCAGAAAGAATTGAAAGCATGGTGCCGTCCAGCGTGGAGCTGCGGATCGACGGCCTGGATGCAACTCAGAAAGAATTGAAAGGCGCCGTCCACTCGCTGGACGTGAGGAAGGTGGAGGGGGGATGCAACTCAGAAAGAATTGAAAGTAGCGGCTTTCACCAAGTAGTCTAACGTGTAGGTGCTGGAAGCGGATGCAACTCAGAAAGAATTGAAAGTATGCGGCTGCCATCATTGAACCGCTCCGCCTCCTCGAGCTGATGCAACTCAGAAAGAATTGAAAGAGCGAAGTGGATAAGGCTGCTTGGTACTCCACGAAAATCGATGCAACTCAGAAAGAATTGAAAGGACGAGCATATGGCTGGCGCATAAGTGTCTCCAAGTCTCCTTCAGGATGCAACTCAGAAAGAATTGAAAGGCACGAAGGGTGCAGATATTCGAGAACCCCGAAGTCGAACGGATGCAACTCAGAAAGAATTGAAAGTCAGGGGTGGGAAAGCATGAGCGAAAGGGAGAGGGAAGCGAGATGCAACTCAGAAAGAATTGAAAGTTTTCGCAGCCTACACGCGTGAGCGAGCAGACCAAGCGATGCAACTCAGAAAGAATTGAAAGCAGGATCGAAAACCTACGGCTGGTGGACGACAGCGGGGCGACCGGATCAACTTTCAGATGCAACTCAGAAAGAATTGAAAGTCAACCTCACACTGATATATCTCGAAAAGCTGCTCAGCGATGCAACTCAGAAAGAATTGAAAGGCGTTGCTCCTACCATCTCCCACGTCTCCAGCGGTATCGAGATGCAACTCAGAAAGAATTGAAAGCTTCAAAACCGTCTTCACACTGCTCTTGAACCCCTCGCGGATGCAACTCAGAAAGAATTGAAAGCCTCCATGTTGTCGCTCACTTGCTCTCACCCCTCTCGGAGATGCAACTCAGAAAGAATTGAAAGGTGGATATACTACGACTCCGCGAGCGCGACCTACGTTCTGATGCAACTCAGAAAGAATTGAAAGTTTCCTCAATACCAGTCTTCCCGAATTGTGCGCTAGGATGCAACTCAGAAAGAATTGAAAGTTCACCTCTACCACCATTGCCAGAATACGGCTACCGTAGATGCAACTCAGAAAGAATTGAAAGTCTCCGCAGACCCAGCCGGCACCGCCCAGAAGGTTCTCGCAGGATGCAACTCAGAAAGAATTGAAAGAGCGCGTTCCAGAGAAACACGAGCGTTGCAACCTCCTCGTCTGTGATGCAACTCAGAAAGAATTGAAAGGAAGAGCGCGAGGAGGGGTTTTGCGTTTTTGTATGTTTTTTGGATGCAACTCAGAAAGAATTGAAAGGTCATCGCTAGGATTGGCGTCGAGCTCTTCTGGGCGCTGCTGATGCAACTCAGAAAGAATTGAAAGGACGTTCTCAAGTCCGCCGACGTTAGTATCACGTCCTGATGCAACTCAGAAAGAATTGAAAGCCGCTTCACTAATTTCGTCGAATTTCACGCCCATTTCTATGCTGATGCAACTCAGAAAGAATTGAAAGTAGGCGCGGTAGTATCTGGAAGCTTTGCCCACCCGCTTGGAGATGCAACTCAGAAAGAATTGAAAGTGTACATCTCAGCCACACTCAAGCTGGCAAGCCAGTCGTACGTCCATTTATCGTGATGCAACTCAGAAAGAATTGAAAGGTAGAAGACCTGGAACACGCCGCTGTCCACGATCGCGGAGATGCAACTCAGAAAGAATTGAAAGTGTTCCCAACCATCTTCTTGGCGGTCATCCCTCTCGGCGATGCAACTCAGAAAGAATTGAAAGCTGTCCGCTCGGCTCCACCTCCAGCTCGACGTACTTCCCCCAGGATGCAACTCAGAAAGAATTGAAAGGCACCCTCAAGAAATCGAGAGCCTCGTTCACGCGCTTCGCGATGCAACTCAGAAAGAATTGAAAGACAGTATTTCAATTCTTTCTGTTTCAATCCAGAATCTCAGCTCAGGATGCAACTCAGAAAGAATTGAAAGTCTGCGCGTGGAGCGTGTACGGCTGCAGCATGTTCTGATGCAACTCAGAAAGAATTGAAAGACATTTTCTACGTTCCGATGCCGCACGGAACTTACGTCCTGATGCAACTCAGAAAGAATTGAAAGCCGCCATGGCCGCTCGGCTACCCTAGGAAGCGGGGGTAGATGCAACTCAGAAAGAATTGAAAGACCTCGCTGCGTAGACGCGTAAGAATGCGAGCGTCTCGTTCACGATGCAACTCAGAAAGAATTGAAAGCTCCATCCCCGCCCCCAGCCCCCTCTCCATCGCCCTGCCGAGATGCAACTCAGAAAGAATTGAAAGAGCGAGCGGCAGGAGCGAGCCCGTCGGCGGCCCCTACTACACTGGATGCAACTCAGAAAGAATTGAAAGGCGCCACGGTATCGCTTTCCATTTCTTCAACCACACAGATGCAACTCAGAAAGAATTGAAAGTCTTTATCCCGTGCGCCTGCAGCGCCTGCAGTACCAAAAGGATGCAACTCAGAAAGAATTGAAAGCGGGTATGTGCGTGAAGAGGGCGCTCTTCACCGCCTTCAAGATGCAACTCAGAAAGAATTGAAAGTACCGCGTCGGCCTTCACCACTTTCGCGTCAATTAACGCGATGCAACTCAGAAAGAATTGAAAGATGTCTTTGCCGCGCGAGAAGTCGGTAGTCGAGACCCTCGGATGCAACTCAGAAAGAATTGAAAGTTCGTCTTCGACTCGTAGACATCAATGCTGGCTTGCTGCGATGCAACTCAGAAAGAATTGAAAGTATAGACTCGAAGAGGGCACGTATCTCTGAAAGAGTGGTCTCCTCGATGCAACTCAGAAAGAATTGAAAGTACAGCGTCGTCTTTTCCCCTTTGATCTCCGGAGCCACCATGGATGCAACTCAGAAAGAATTGAAAGGTCGAAACGTATTTCGTCGCCTCGCTCGATGGTGTACAGATAGGATGCAACTCAGAAAGAATTGAAAGTTCCGCTTCAGCGAATTCGCGCGCGAGATAGAGACTAGATTCGGATGCAACTCAGAAAGAATTGAAAGTTTTAAGCCCGCCGCAGCAGGTTCGCCCGTGAAGCTCCGCCGATGCAACTCAGAAAGAATTGAAAGCCTCCGGCTGCCGGCGCCGCAGCAGGCCCTATACCTAGGATGCAACTCAGAAAGAATTGAAAGAAGTGTCCCTTGTCGGGTGGTATATGAAGTATCGACTCACGATGCAACTCAGAAAGAATTGAAAGCTTAACGCTTGTCTCGTGGTGGTCTATGAATACGAGATGCAACTCAGAAAGAATTGAAAGGGCCTCATCACAGCGCGCGCGCAGGGCTACTACTACCCCACGCTGCCGATGCAACTCAGAAAGAATTGAAAAGAGAACTTCCTTATCCACCCTAGGAGGCTGAGGTTGTCCTTGATGCAACTCAGAAAGAATTGAAAGACACCGTAAAACCACACACAACCCACACAGGATTCCTATATGGATGCAACTCAGAAAGAATTGAAAGCTACGCTTAACAGCTCGCTGCAAGGGGCTACCATATTTAAGATGCAACTCAGAAAGAATTGAAAGGCTTACGCAGCAGGAAACGGTAAAGGTAGTTGAGGCGGACCAGGATGCAACTCAGAAAGAATTGAAAGGCTAAATTAACGGCAGCTTTGCAAAAATGCGGATTGTGGAGATGCAACTTTATTGAAGGTTGTGTTTCATAAAATATTTTTCTTTAATCTTGTTAAAACTTTATTAGTTGAGGGGTATGCACGGTGCGTGCCTGTTTACGCCGCTGTAAGGTTAGGCTGCGATTTTTCAGAGTGCGAACCGCTCTGCGAGCCGGTCGACGGGTGGGTTTGGGTACGCTGTTCAGATCTAGGCGCGCTGCTGAGGGAAGTCGCGCGCTCCCTCCTCTCCGGCTTCGAGCCGCTGGTCGCCACGCCGCGCGGCCTCCTGGACCCGCTGGAGGCTGAGGCGCGCTTGAGCGAGCTTGAAGACCCTGTGCTCGACGGCGAGTTCCTAGTGCTCGCGAGGGGCAACCCGCTGGAGCTCCTGGGGCTCGGCGCCTCCGCCGTCGAGTGGAAGCCGGGCAACCCCACGGCCAGAGCCCGCTTCCGCGGCGCCCGCGCCGCTCGCCTGCTCGAGCGCGGCTTCATCCCAATCGTATGGGTTGGCAAGGAATTTGGTAGCTGCTAGCAGCTATCAGCGACTACACGCTTTTGGAATAAGGCAGCGTACTCATGCATCGTGAAAAGGTGCAAGGCGGTTTTGCAAGCTTCTGGCGAGAAGAAAAATTAATTATAAAACTTCTGAAACAAATCCCTTGACAGTAATTGAGAAAAATTCGGATGTAAAGCAGGTCTATGATTTCGCATCTAAACCTCTCAAGCTTCTCCATTACGAGGAAGCAGAAAGCGCAGGAGGTCATGGCCGTGATTTTCCTGATGTGCTCCAGAGTGGGCGCGTCCTAGCTGCTCCCACAGCCCCTTTTCCCGTTAGCATCTACTCTGGCTTGTTGATCCAGAGCGTTGGGCACGCGGAGTACGGCAGCTCCTTGAGCGCGCTGCTAGGGTGAAGTTATTACTCCCACCTAGCGCGCTCGATCGGAGCTTCCCGAGGTGCGCTATTCACGGGCAGCACCTGGCTCCCGACGAAAGGAGTTTACGGAGTTTGCTGTCAAGCTCCTCAAAGGCTGTAAAGGACACCTGACTGCGCCTGGTTTGGAGCAGCTTTTCCGCTACCTTCTGCGCTTCTCTGGTACAGATAACCAGTGCTCTGCTGACTCCGAGCTCTCCTATAAGCTGCTCCAGCTTTTCCATATTCTCCCTTAGCTTGTCCTCTCCCGTGGATCTTGTCACCTCTATTAACCAGAGCTCTTCTCTCGGTGCCGCGACGATGTCCAAGTCGGTTATCTCTCTTTTGGCTCTTGCCCCGCGCTCATCCCCGGGTACGGGGAGGTAGGTTAGCTGCACCCGAGGTATCGCGGGTACGCAGCGCTCCAGTAGAGCTGCGTAGACCTCGTACTCCAGGAAGCAGCAGTCCTTGAAAACCACGTTCAGATAGTACTCTAGGTCATAGTTTTGCAGGTCCTCACCGAATTTGCGCATGACGCTGTGCAAGGCTAGGAGGTGGTCAGCTATGTAGTTAGCGAGCATGTACTTGAGACGTCCTTTCAAATTTTCCCCCAACTTCTTCGAGATGGTCTCGACGAGTGCCTTCCTCTTCCCCTTCCTCTCGGCTTCAGCTACGAGATCACGGAGGTCTTTGACTTCATCCTTTAGGGATTCGCCGGCGCTGCTCAACGCGTCTATAACTGTGCTCACCTCGTAGTTTAAACTTCGAAGTTCTACGATTAATCTACGTCCCTTATCCGCGAGAAAACTCCACACGCGGTGGATGCACCTTCTGTCCCTATCGTGAAGCTTCAGATCCCCAGGAGTGATCACTGAGTTTTGAAGGTTCCTCTCAAGGGCTTCAGCGGTCAGCCACGCTGCCTCGAAGCTTCTCCTGGAGAAGATCGACGCGGCCTTGATGAGCGCCTCCAACAATGCGCCTGAGGCGTCTGCAAGAGGTAGCGATAGATTGCACCTTACCGTCTTCTCGAGAGCTTTCTCAACCTCCGAGGACTGCGGCATGCCCCTGCGGGTATGCTTCAGGACTTTCTTGAGACATGCTTTGTAGCTGTCCTTCAAAGTCTCGGATCCTCCTTTCACCTTGCTGCAGGCCCTCTCTAGCTCCTCTCTCAGTTTCCTGGTCTCTTCTGGGAAGATACCCCCTACTATGCTCGGCAGCGGGATATCGACCTCTAGGCGGTAATTGGGGTCATCGAGTTTCTCGACGCACATTTCCAGGTATTGCAGTATCCTATCGAGAGTCCTACCATGCATCTGCAGCTGCATGCCTCTGCTTCGAGGCTGCATGAGCTCTGAGAACCAGCTGGTAAAGCATATTAATGTGTTTTTATTGATACTATGGTATGGGTACCAGTACCTCCTCGGAAAAGGGTGCTGGCTCCCTCGAGAAGCTGATTCTCGATTGGGGCGCTAGGATTGGGGTCTCCGCGCTCAATGAGAACGTTAAGTCATCTCAGCTTGAGAACCTCATCGTTTCGCTGGAGAACTTCAAGGAGAGGGAGGCTCTGCTGGCAGCCGCGGCTTTCGCCCAGAGACAAGCGCAAAGGCTCGGTGTAGGCCGGGCTACGGCCAGGCTTATTAGCCAAGCGTTGCTCGATCTTTACGAGAAAGGTGCTGGGAAGGAGGAGGCTCGGAAGATGCTGGGCTTCGCTAAGTGGGTTTTCGAAGCGCGCATACTCCCACCCAGGGGGGTCAGACCGGAGCAGCTGACGCTGGAGAGCTTGCTGAGGCAGCCTGCCGGAGGAGGCAGGTGAGCGAGCTTGCAGAGCTTCGCCGACTTCGACAGGCTGGAGGTTTTGACGCGCGTTACCGGCAGCTTGGTGAACCTGACGCCGCTGCGCGTGGGGGTTGGCAGGGAACCGCCGCTCGGCTCGGCGGTGGACATCGCGCCGCTGCGGGTTCGCTTCGCCGACGGCGGCGAGAAGCCCTACATCCCCGGCAGCAGCTTGAAGGGCGTGCTGCGCAGCCTCGCCGAGGCGATTCTGAGGGCCCAAGATAGAAGCGTACACGACCCGTGGGACTTCGAGGCCCTGGATGAGGAGGCGGAGAGCGGGAGCTTTTGTCTCATCTGCGGGATCTTCGGCAGCACGAAGCTGGCCAGCCACGTGCGCGTTTACGACGCCTACCCGGACGGCGAAGCGCCCACGTTCGTGAAGACGGGAGTCGGCATCAACAGGGACTTCAGGGGGGTGCAGCCCGGCATCCTGTACACGGAGGAGCAGGTGGCGCCTCTCATCAGGTGGAAGTTCATGATGGACATCGTAAACATCCGCGTCTTCCCCGAGCCGGGCGACGAGCGCGGCAGGCTGCTGAGGCAGCTGCTCCAGATGCTCGCGAGCGGCATGGTGCAGGTGGGCGCTAGGAGGACGGTGGGCTACGGGCTCGTCAAGCTCGAGCAGGGCAGGTACGAGGTCTACGAGGTTAGGGACGGGCTCCTCGCGAAGGTAAGCGAGGGTGGTGTAGCGTGAGCCAGGTCCCTTGGAGCTCGCACGGGGTGCTGCTGAGGGAGGCCCTGCTCGAAGGTTACCTGGTGAACAGGGGCCCGCTGCGCGTCGGCACGGGCAAGGAGCCGCCGCTCGGCTCAGCAGTGGACCTGGCCGTGATCAGGGTTAGGCTCGGAGGCAAGCTTGTACCCTACATACCGGGCAGCAGCCTGAAGGGGGTCTTCAGGAGCGCGGCCGTGCAGCTCGCTAGGCTGAGGGGGTTGAGCGTGTGCAGCGGGCTGAGCGGGGAGACGTGCATGGACTGGGAGTACACGGAGCTCGGCGGGGTCACGCTGCTGAGCAAGATCCAGGAGATGCTGAGGGAGGGGGAGAGCGCGGAGGCGATCAAGCTGTTCCACGAGAAGGCATGCCTGCTCTGCAAGGTGTTCGGCAGCCTATCGTTCACGGGCCACGTGGAGTTCAGCGACGCGTACCCGATCGGCGAGGACGGGAGCGTGCTCGACGTGCCGGTGGGCGTGAGGACAGGCGTAGCCATCAACAGGAGGACGGGCGCCGCATACCCCCGTGCACTCTACCAGGTCGAGTACGTGGAGCCGGGAGCCCGCTTCAGGTTCTCCATTAGGGCTACGAACCTGCCGAACTACGCGCTCGGCCTCCTCGCGAGGATCCTGAGGATGCTGAACGACGGCTGGGTGAGGGTGGGCGGGTTCAAGACGAGGGGGTTCGGCGAGGTCGCTGTGGAGGGCCTGCGCTTCAAGGCGCGCGGTCCCACCGTGCAGGGCACGAGGATGCTGGCGGTCGACGAGCACGACCTGGAGGTGGACCTCGCCGACGCGGCGAGCGTGGTGCAGGGCTGGCTCTCGGCCTCGGGCGACGGCGCTTGGAAGGCCCTAGCGAAGCTGGAGGGGGTGTGGGAGGGTGCAAAGCTTGGTTAGGGTCGCTAGGCGGGAGCCGAGGCCCCGCAACGAGCTCAAGGGGCTGGCTGGGCGCTTAGAGGTGAGGCTGCGGGCCTGCTCCACCACCTTGGGCGACCCGGTGGACAGCTACCTCCATGTGGGCACCGGCGCTCTCAGGCTTGTGCTCGACGAGGCGTGGCTGCGGCAGCAGGCTGCAGCCGCCAGGACGAGGCAGCAGCTTGAGAGCTTGATCCGCAAGCTGGGCGAGAGTATTCAGCTGGACTTCGCGCAGTTCTCCTCGCTCGCCGGGAGGCCTGCGGTGCCGGGGAGCAGCGTGAAGGGCAACGTGAGGTCGAGGCTGGAGCTGAGCTTCGCCCCGAAGGGTGGGGTCGTCAGGTGCTGCCTCATCAGGGCGACGGAGGAGCCGCTGGGGCCCCCGGAGCCCGGCGAGCACGGCTGGAGGCACTTCAGGATCTGGAGGCAGGCTCTCGAGTTCGAGCGGGAGCCCGCCTGCGACTACTCGGAGGGGGAGGGGCAGGTGTGCCTCTGCTGCGACCTCTTCGGCACGGCAGGCCTCCAGGGCCTCGTGGAGTTCAGCGACTTCCCCGCCGAGCACGCTGCGATCGAGCGCGTCAGCCTGCCCACGGGCGAGAAGCTGGAGGCCGCGAAGCCCGGCTCCACCTTCGCGGGGAAGGTCGCGTTCAGGAACCTGGAGGCGTGGGAGCTCGGCCTCCTCCTCTACGGGATGGGGCTGAGGGAGTCGAGGCTGGGGAGGCCGGTCCTCCTCGGCAAGGTGAAGTACAGGAGGTACCCCAACCTGGTCTTCGGCGTGGTCAGGTACGAGGTGGTGGCGCTGGAGCTCGCGCCCTTCAGCCAGCCGCTGGACGCCGGCGGCGCGCGCGTGGAGCCCGGCGCGAGGGTCGAGGGCGAGCCCCTGGACGGGCTGGTGCGGGCGCTCGTGGGGGTTGCCCGCGCTCAGCTCGATGGGGAGCTCCTGGACGTGGACGAGGTGGGGGAGCTTGAGCGGGTTTCCGCTAAAGTTTGAGGAGCCGTACCCGGTCTACAGGGGGCTCGGGGTGCCGGTGTGGGAGGGCGGCAAGCCCGTCAGCGTGAGGAGGGTCACCGGCGAGGACAGGAGGGCGTTCGCCGACGCGATGGTCAGGTTGAGGGGGCTGCTCGAGAGGGTCACGAGGGCGGCGTCCGAGCTTGGGGTGAGCGAGGGCGAGAAGCTCCAGCTCCTCGCCGACGCGATCGTCGCGTTCCTGAGGGCCCCGCTGATCCAGGAGGTCTCGCCGGTGGCGCCGACGCCGCTCAAGGCCTACGCCCTGATGCTGGTCGCGCCCAAGCTGAAGAGGAAGCTCTGGTCCCAGGACCTCTACGAGTTCGCGAGGAACCTGGCGGACCTCGAGGCGGGGGAGCTGAAGGTCGCCGAAGCGCTGTTCGACCCCGAAACCGCGGAGCTCGTGTACAGGCTGTGGGTCGCGTTCCCCGCCGACACGAGACCCGGCTACAACACGTCGAGCCTCCTCGCGCACGCGCTGATGACGTCGGCGATCGCGTGGGCGCTCGCATACGGCGAGAGGCCGAGGGACGCGGGGGAGGAGGCGATGATCCGTCTGTCCGCGCTGCTGCACGACCTCGGCAAAGCCGTGAACCCCAGGGAGCACGTCGAAGCTTCGGAGGAGCTAGCGCGCTGGCTCCTGCAAGGGTTCGTCAGCAGCGCCGCTCTCGAGGGGCTCGCGAGCGCCATCAGGGAGCACCACCAGCGCGTGCCATACCTCAGCGAGGCCGACCAGTTGGCCTCTTCCGCCGACAGGCTCGAGAGGCTCGTCGAGGAGGTGCTCGGGAGGAAGATCGGGAGGATGGAGCAGCTCCTCGGCGGCAGGAAGGACGAGTGGAGCTTCTGGCGGAAAGTCCACGAGAGGCGGGAGGAGCTCGCGAAAGAGGAGTTGGCGAGGGAGGACCCGCTGAGGGAGCTTACCGAGGAGTTCCTCAGGGGCGCCCCCGCGGTCGCTAGGAGGCTCGAGGCGGCGGGCGAGGCGAAGCGCGAGGATAGGCTCTCGCTCGTGCTGATCGACGTAGCGTCCATCCAGAGCTTCGTGGGTAGGAGCCAGGAGGTCAGGGTCGTCGCAGCCGCCAGCCACTTGATCGAGCTGGCCGTCCACGCGCACTTCCTCGAGTTCCTCAGGAGCAGGGGGCTGCGCGTGCCCCCGGAGGCGGTGGTCTACGCGGGCGGGGGGAACGTGCTGATGTTGCTGCCGAGCGCTGCAGCCGACGAGGTCAAGCGGCTGGCCAGCGAGTACGGGCAGCTCACGGGCTTGACGCTCGCGGTGGCGGCGGTGCCGTTCGCCGACTACTACCCCTGCGCTTCTGCCCTGCTGTTCAGGGGGGTTTACCGCGAGAAGCACAGGGTTGAGCTCTCCGATCAGCTGAGGCTGCGCGAGCCCAGCCGGCTGGGTCTCTGCAGGATGTGCTACAGCGACTGGGCGACGACCGTGCTGAAGACCCCGGAGGGAGAGGTCAGCGTGTGCGAGACGTGCAGGAAGCTGTACGAGGTCGGCAGCGAGTTCCACTTCAGGCCGAAGTGGGGGTCGCGCGTGAGGGTGGGCGGCGCCGAGTTCTCGCCCGCGGAGGCTTTCGAGGCAGCGTGGAGCGACGTCTCCGCGTCGGTGATGGAGGTCGTAGCCGGACACGATCCCGGGGAGCTCCGGGGGCCTGAGCGGATCAGGGACTACGCCGTGGTGAAGTTCGACGGCAACGCGATGACCTCCTTCATGCTCGAAGCTATCTCGTTCACGGACGCGATCGAGAGGAGCTTCCGCATCGACATAGCGCTGAAGAGGGCCTACTTCAGGGCGCTGGAGGCACTCTACGAGGGCGTGAAGAGGGCGGCCGGCGCGGACGCCGCGGAGAGGGAGGTCGCGCGCGTTTACCTGGGCACGATCTACATGGGCGGGGACGACGGCTTCCTCCTCGCCCCCTCGTGGGCCGCGGTCCCGCTGGCGCACTTCATCGCCGAGGAGTTCTCGAGGCAGCTGGGCCTCGAGCGCGGCCTCCGGGTGGCGGTGGCTGCCGGATCCGCGAGGATGAGCCTCTGGGCGCTGCTGGACTGCGCTAGCAGCATCATGGGGAAGGCCGGCGACGTGCTCAGGAGGCAGGATCCCACGGCTAGGGAGTCCGTGCTGGGGGCCATCGCCTTCGACCTCTTCGAGGCAGGCTCGCCCTCGGGGGCCAGCGCTGTGGAGCGCATGGAGCGCCTGTCGTGGAGGGCCCGTGACAAGCCCAGGCAGCGGGATAAGGGGATCGACGGGCTGCAGCCCTACCTGATACGCAGGCAGGACCTTGAGGGCAAAAGCATCCCCGAGTTCTGGCGCGTGCTCGCCCCTCTCGTGGTAAAGGTAAATGTGCAGAGATGGGGTGAAGCCGAGTCCTTCGACATGCACGCTGAGCTGTTCAGGAAGGCTTACGAGGCCTCGAGGGAGCAGGAGACGGGAGCTGAGGAGCTCGAGGATCTGCGCAACGCGATACTGCGCTCGTGGAGCGCGGTCTCGGGCTCTGAGTATTGGAGGGAGCTGTTCCTAATCTACCTGCGCAGGGAGGTTATCTGGAGGCAAAGCAAGAAGGAAAGGGGGATTCTCGAGGAGCGTGAGAAGAGGCGTCTGGAGGCGTACCGGAGGCTTGAGCGCATGGCGTCCCTGTCCCTTGGGGACCAGGGTATGGGCCCCGTCCCGCTGGCCGATGCCTTGACTCTGGTAAAGCTCTTGAGGGGTGGTGCAGGGTGATACGGTTCAAGCTGAGGTTGAGGGCGGTGACGCTCCTCACAGTGGGCTGGGGCATACCTGACGTGCTCGGCGCCGACGTGGTCCACGCTAGGAAGCTCAGGGTTGAGGGCGGGAAAAGGGCTGAGGTGCTCTACATACCTGGGAGCAGCGTGAAGGGTGCTCTGCGCACGGCCGCGAGCAGGGTCGCTGCCGCTTACGACTTCACGAGCTGCGGTCACGTGAAGCCCGAGCTCATTGCGGAGGCGCACGCGAGCGGTCCTTGCCATGTCTGCAGGCTCTTCGGCTACCCTGGCGACGACCCCTCAGCGGTGTCGCGCGTGTGGGTCAGCGACTTCAACCCGGTCGGCGAGCCGCGCACCGTGACCGTGGTCAGGGTCGGGCTGGACGACAGGACGCTGACGGCGAGGGAGGGCGGCCTCTACAGC
>Ga0080004_1226047_pt1 | contig 13121 bp, 15 predicted proteins | sample WasSprMetagenome_FD_69207 | JGI IMG/M metagenome (GOLD analysis project Ga0080004, IMG submission 69207) | Sulfidic aquatic microbial communities from Washburn Spring, Yellowstone National Park, USA - WS (SPADES assembly) (version 2) | ecosystem: Environmental > Aquatic > Thermal springs > Hot... | reverse complement strand
CACTTCGCCTTCGAGCTCGGCGACGAGGAGAGGAAGAGGCTGATGGACGCCGTCCTCGACTTCTACAAGAGGCACCTCGGCCTGACCGAGGGTGAGGAGCCCGCCCGGCAGGCTCGGCGCGAGAGGAGGGGGGTGCCCGAGGCGTGAGCTACGAGTGCGCGGTCTGCGGGTACAGGTCGGGGGTCAGGCAGGAGTTCGTCGAGTTCAACGACCCGGTCAAGCTCCCCAAGGCGGCGGAGAGGGCGAAGAGCAAGGGGAGGGTCGTCAGGCCGGAGGACGCGAAGTACCTCTGCCTGAAGTGCTCGCAGGAGCTGTACCAGGAGGAGACCAGGGGGCCTAGGCTCGTCAGGGTCGCCTGCCCCAGCTGCGGGGCGGTGGTGGAGGTATGGCTCTGAGGCCGTTCATCGACGTGCCGGTCGTCCAGTGGATGGAGCCCACGCCGGACAGCCAGTACCACGGCACCGCGGTCGCCTGGGACGGGGGCAGGTACATCTACTGGCTCCGCGGCTACGGCACGAACTGGTTCCGGAGGTACGACGTCTACGGGGACACCCACCAGTACCTGCCACCGGCGCCCTGGGGCGCGTTCCAGGGGGCGATGCTGGCGCCCGACCCCTCGAGGGGCAGGCTGTGGGCGATACAGGGGAACGGCGGCACCGGCTTCGCCTACTACGACCTCTCTTCGTTCGCCTGGGCTTCGGTCGCCTCGCTGCCGGCCGCGTCGAGCTGGGGCTCGTGGATCGTGCACACGTGCAGCTCCCTGCACAGCGGCGCGGACGACGATCACATCTACTACGCGCCCGCGAACGGCTCGGCGGCCCTCTACCGCTACAGCGTCTCCGGCAACTCGTTCACCGCGCTCGCCTCCGCGCCCGCCGCGCTAGGCGCCGGCAGCGTCGGGGTCTGGGTCTACAACTACGACCCGGACAAGATCCTCGTGATCAGGGGCGGCGTCAGCAGGGACATCTACCTGTACAGCGTCTCCGGCAACTCGTGGAGCACATACAGCTACAAGCCCGCCGTGTTCGACTTCTACACGGGGACGCACGCGGTCTACGACCCCGACGCCAACCACGTCTACATCTGCCTCAACGAGGGCTACAGGTACATCTACAGGCTGGACCTGGCGGCGGGCGAGATGGAGCCCTTCTGCCGCCTCCCCCTCCCCTACTACAGGGAGGCTAGGAGGCTCGCCCTCGTGAAGGTAGGGGGCTGCAAGTTCCTCTACGTGTTCAGGGGCTACGAGTACGCGCCCCTCGCGGTCTGGAGGATCCCCGTGTACTTCTAGGGCGGGAGCATGATCGAGATCCTGGACCCCCAGTACGCGCGGACGGCCCTGGAGGCGCTCCGCCTCCTGACCAGCGCGGCGGCGAGCCTCGCCTCCAGGGTCGGCTTCGACGACTCGAGCAGGCTGAGGGTGAGGGCCGAGTACCTGGACGACGGGTACGTGAGGGTCAGGGACGCGAGCGGCAGCATCGACATCCTCGAGATCCTCAGGGAGATGTCGTGGACGTTCTACAACCTGTCGCAGCAGAGGAGGCTGCTCGAGAACCTCGACGTGGCTTTGTCCACGAGGGCCTCCGAGTCCACCCTGTCCGCGATCGCGGGCGCCCTCGCCTCGAGGGCGACCGACAAGCTGCGCGTGAGCGTGGTGGACGCGCTGCCCCTCTCGCCGGCGAACCTGACCCAGGTCTCCGGCACCGCCCTGACGGGGAGGGACTGGTCTTCCGACTTCGCGAAGCTCCAGAACCTGGACGTGGCGCTCTCCACGAGGGCGAGCGAGAGCACCCTAAGCGCCCTCAGCGGGAAGTTCCCATCCGCCGCGGCTTTGGCGGACAACCTATCGAACCCCACCACCACGGTAATCGGCTCAGCCCTCCTCGCTTGGGACGGGACGTACTGGCGCAGGGTCGCCGCCGACGCCTCGAGCCGGCTCAGGGTAGTCGCCGAGAGCGTGGCGAACCCGAGCAACCTAGACGTCGCCCTGAGCACTAGGGCCTCCGAATCGACCCTATCCGCGATAGCTGGGGCGCTGGCGTCCAAGGCTACTGATAAGCTCCGCGTCTCCGTCGTGGACGCGCTGCCCCTCTCCCCCATCAACCTCACCCAGGTCTCTGGGACGAGCCTAACGGGCAGGGACTGGTCTTCCGACTTCGCGAAGCTCCAGAACCTGGACGTGGCGCTCTCCACGAGGGCGAGCGAATCGACCCTCTCCTCCCTCTCCGGCAAGTTCCCATCCGCCGCGGCGCTGGCGGACAACCTATCGAACCCCACGACGACCATCGTGGGAAGCGCGCTCCTAGGCTGGGACGGCACGTACTGGAGGAGGGTCGCCGTTGACGCGTCCTCGCGGCTCAGGGTGGTAGCGGAGTCGGTCGCCAACCCTCCGAACCTAGATAGGAGCCTGTCGAAGGCGGCGCAGAACATCATCGGGGTGGAGGTGGGTCTGTCTGGGTACGACGCGGTGTACCCGTCCTTCGACGACACCCAGTGGAGCGACACCACGACGCGCACCGTCACGGAGACGTCGTGGACGGGGAAAACGAGGTTCAGGCTCAGGATGCGCTCGCTGCCCCACGCGGGCTACTACCTGCACGTGGTGGTTAGGGGCTACGTGGCGGCGAGCGGCCAGACGATGTACGTCAGGGTGCGCGGGTGGCAGCACGGGACGCTCGCCACCTTCACGTTCACCGAGACCGCAGCGACCTTGAAGGAGGCTAGGGCGTACTTTGACAAAGTCGCGTGGTGGGAGGACGTCATCGCCATCGAGGCGTACGTGGCGGCGAGCGGCCAGACCGGCTACATCACAGCGGTTGTGGTCAACCTGGTTCCGGCCCTCGGCCTAGCGTACGGGCACGACGCCGTCTCGGTTAGACCGACCGCCATCGCGGCCGACGCGACCGCGCGGGCCCTGAGGGTCTCCGACTACTACGTGTACAACCCAGGGGGCGCGGAGACGTTCACCACCACCCCCCTCGGCGCCGGCGCGGCCTACTACGGGCCCACCAGGGACTTCCTCTACAGCAGGCTCACCACCTTCGGCGTCATGGGCTACGCCAACCAGCCCAGCGCGACGGACGGCGTCTACGTGCAGCTGAGCCTGGACGGGAGCAACTGGGACTACCGAGGCGCGACCACCACGCTCACCGCAGCCGGCGCCGTCTCGCTCGCGCAGGTGGTGACGGCGAGGTACGCGAGGGCCGTCTGGGTGAACGGCGGCACGGCGCAGACCGCCTTCCGCCTCGGCGGCAGGTACATGATCAGCGGATCGGAGAACCCGCCCCTCTCCCTAGCTCCGCCCGCGCACATCGAGGCGGTCTGCAGCGCGTGCGGCAGGGATATGAGCGAGACCGGAGACTTCTTCGTCGAGGACAACAAGGTCCACTGCCCCAAGTGCTACGCGAACAAGCGCTGGAAAGAGGTGCGCGACAGAGCAGAGTGGGTCAGGAGCCTGAAAGCCTGGATGAAGACAGCGAGGGAGGGGGAGTCCGCTAGGGTTAAAGACCACGCTCCAGACGGGTTCCTAGAGGTGGTCGGCTGATGCCGACGAGAAGCGACCCCTACACGGTGAGGGATCCCCCGACCGTCGAGTGGCACAGATCCCAGACCCCCATAGACCACCCAGACGGCAGCGTCACGATGGCGAAGCTGGCGCGACCCTTACTGCCCTACGGGTACACGCTGGCGTTCCTAGCGGCCTCCGGGTACGTGGACGGCTTCTATAGGGCCACGAGCGGCTACGTGCTGACGAACTACACCCAGTTCAACGACGGCTCCTGCTTCGCGTACGTCCAAGTGAACGCATACGCGAATGTGATGGGCAGGGTGCAGACTAGCACATATATGTACTACTCGGAAACCAACCCAGGGGCCACCGCAGCCGACCACAAGCTCTGCAAGATAGTGGGCGGCGCCTACACCAACATAGCCACGGAGAGCATCGACCTGTCGAACATCGGCATCGGTCTCCGCATCAGCTGCTCCGGCTCGACGATAAAGAGTATGAGGTACGATCTGCTGAACGGCATACCGATCCTCTACGTGGATCAGTTCACGCCGGTGGCTACGATCAGCGCGACCGACACCTCGATATCGGGCGGTCAGTACGGGGTCAGGTTCCTCCCCGCCGACACGAGCCAGCAGGGCGGGTGCGACGGCACCTCCGCCATCATCCTCGCAGCCGCCTCGCCGGGTCCCAGCGCCCTCGCCATCCTCGAAGCCGAGGTGACCGGCTCCGGCGGCGAGGACGACCCGTACTCTCCTCTCCTCTCGAAGAACCTCGTCGAGACCGATAGGATCGACGCGCCCCTCTTCCTCAAGCGGGAGAGGAGGAGGTGGGAGATACTCAGGTCGAAGGGCTTCACGGACGAGGAGATGCGCGTTGTCTTCGGCTACGTGCCCCAGCACCAGGTCGATCTCGACGCGGCGACGTGGGGCGCCTTCGAGATCTCCGAGAAGCACCCGACCGCCGTGCTGGCGGTCTACGGCGACAACCCATACAAAGCCGGCGCGATCCGGAGACAGGCGGAGCACGCGCGGAGGAAGGGTCTCAGGGTCTTCGACCCGCCCAAGGATTACGGCGAGGCGGTCGCCCTCTATAGGGAGCTGGCGGGCGACTACCCGCACTGGATCGCCGGAGTCCACAACTGGTGCTACCAGGTGTTCGGTCACGAGCTCTACGACTGGCTCCAGAACGTGGACTTCTACTACGGCGAGCTGCTGGAGCACAAGACGCACTACGACCAAATGAAGAGGGTGCCGGACTGGATAATCTGGGATAGGCTCCTCGAGCTGAAAGCGAAGCTGGAGCAGGCGAGCGCGCTGCGCGAGGAGAGGGACAAGCACCTTAGGAAGGTGGAGGAGCTGCTGAAGAAGGGGTGGTAGCTGCCGGCGGCGCGCAGCCCGTGTCTCCGACCGGCGCCGCCCCAATCGCAAGCTTTTTAAAGCTCCTCCCGCCCATCGACCGGAGAGGGTGCATGCCTGAGGTCAGGTTCGCGAGGGAAGGGGACTACCTCACCATATACATACCCCCGACCAACTCGGCGCTCGTCTTCTGGGTCAAGAGCGTCGCGAACAGGGGCTACCAAGCCATCGACTACGGGCCCCTCCCCATCTCCTCCGGCTCCACGCTCCCCACCCTGGACGGGGGGAGCGCGACCGTGCCGGAGGACGGAGTCCTCCCAGCCAGGGCGTACACCGCGACGGGGATCCAGTTCCCCTCCCCCGTCCCCAACGTCCACGCGTCGTCGGACATGTGGTACCTCCAGGAGGACGCGAGGGACAGGCTCTTCCACGTCTTCCAGCGCGTCACCCCAGCCTGGCTGAGGGTGGACGTCCAGGTGCCCACCGGCGTCACCCAGGCGAGGTTCCAGGCGAACAGGGCGACGCTCGGGGTGGACAGGGCGTTCGGCTTCTCCAGAGGCTGCGCCGAGGTGGCGCACATCCCGAAGCTCTCCTACGGGTACAGGTACGCGAACGAGGCGAACCTCGACGTGAGGACCTTCGTGCGCTTCGAGTACGCGGAGTACGTGGTCGAGGTCCCGAGGAACCCGAGGCTCATCTTCGACATCCTCGCGAGGAGGGTGCCGTCGCTGTGGGTCTCGCTGCCCGCCAGCACGATGGACCCCGCCATCGAGAGGGCCCTCGACGACGTGTACGGGTTCAGGGGCTTCAAGGTGTATAGGGAGGACGAGGCGCAGAAGGCCGTTAAGGAGTACGAGGAGGCGCTGAAGAGGGCGAAGCTCGGGGGTGGTGGCTGATGGCTAGGGAGCTCTTCACGGTCTACGGGACGGCGAGCCCCACCGCCTCGGGCCAGTCCGGAGACTTCACCCTGACCAGCCCCCTGGCGAGGGGCAGCTTCTCGCACATCAGGGTCCCGAAGGGGATGAGGCTGAAGGTGTGGGCGAAGAGGCTCAGCGGGACGGCGGGTTTCACCCTCCTCGTCCAGTACACGCCGGACGTCACCGCCGCCTCGCCCACGTGGACCATCCTGGACGCGGAGCACCTCGCCTCAGCCGGGAGCCTGGAGCTGGAGAAGAGGAGGCCCGCCGCCGTCCTCGGCCTCACGGGGAACGAGGCGGTGAAGCTCTCCTACGCGGACACGACCGGCGCCGGAACCATATACGCGGCGGCGGAGGTCGAGGTGACCGACGAGGAGTGAGACCATGGAGCGCCCGAGGGAGCCCGCTAGGTGGGCGTCCCCCCTCGACGCCCTCCCGCCGGAGGAGAGGGGGAAGGTCCTGGAGGCACTGAAGCAGGGGAAGCTCGTCGTCATAGCGGGGAGGGGGGAGGTCAGGTTCAGGATCTCGCCGGAGGACAGGGTGCTCGTGATCCTGAGGGACTGACATGAGCTACGCGGCGCAGGCCGGCAGCGCGGGGCCCGTCGAGGCGCCCTTCTTCAACCTCGTCTGCTGGTACCTGGGCAAGTGCCAATTCTATCACATAACCGCATATTATCTAATCCCTCCGTTTTTCGACCTAACCCTCTACTGGACGCCCGAGGAGGAGGACAAGGTCCAGCTGATCTTCGCCCTCACGTTCGGGCCCCCGAGGGACCTCAACACGGGGGAGGTCGTGTTCACCGACGAGGTCGGCTTCTGGCACAGGGGGAGGGGGATGAAGCTCCACTGGGACCCGCTCGTCCCCTCCATCGTCAACACCGTCTACCCCCACGTGACCCCCGCCACGAAGGAGGACCCCTTCGTGATAAGGTTCGTCAACAGGACGGCTAGGACGATCATCATGGACGTGTCGGTCTGGGTCTTCGAGTACCACAGGAGGGACTTCGAGGACTTCCTCGAGATGGTGAGGGGCTTCGCCAACCTCTTCAGGCTCCTCGGCAAAGCGGGGAGCCCGGAGGAGCTCGCAGGCGCCATCAGGAGCCTCCTGGCCCGCTGAAGCCGATTTCTTTTTTCTCTCCGCCCCAAGCGACACCTTTAAAAGAGACCGTAGGCTTGTGGCGGCGGTGAGGGCATGAACTGGGTGGATATAGGATTGGCGGTCGGGTTCCTAGCGTCGGTCGTCTTCATCGCCTACATGTGGCTGAAGAACAGGGAGATGGCGAAGACGATCATGGAGGAGAAGAACGAGGTGCTGGAGAGGGTCATACCCGTCGTCGAGGCGGTCATCCCTATGCTCCCTCCCGACAAGCAGCCAGCCGCCCAGGAGGCGGTCGAGGCGCTGAAGGCGATAGTGGAGATCGACAAGGCCCTCCTCCAGGCGCCCCTGTCCAGGCTCTACAGGACGTGGAGGAAGCTGAAGTTCGAGAGGCTGTAGCTGGGCGGTCGCCATGGCGGTCACCTTCGAGCAGCTCCAGGAGGCGGCGAGGAAGCTCGCGGAGAGCGCCCAGGCGAGGGCGCTGGCGGAGGACGCCGTCGAGGCGTTCATCAGGATGGTGGAGGAGTGGGTGGGCGGCCAGCCCGACTGGCTCAAGAACAGCTACATCGGCTACTTCGCGCCCGGAGGCGGGAAGATGGTGAAGCGCATCGAGCTGCCCCAGGCTCTCAGGAGCGACCCCGACTTCCTGTCTAGGTTCATCAGGTTCCTCGCTGGGAGGTGAGGGCGGTGGCGGTCAAGCTCGTAATCGTCGCCCCCTACTACGAGCAGGCGACCTTCATCTGGAGCCCCTACCTGAAGGGCTGGGTCGCGGACAGCCTGAAAGCCAGGTGCGTCGAGCCGGTCGTCCTCTGGGGCAACGACGCCGTCCCCGACAAGTTCGCCCAGGCGCTGAAGGATCCCGACGTGAAGGGAGTCCTCGGCGTCGGCCACGGGAGCGAGACCGAGTTCACGGGACAGGGCTACTCAGTCCTCGTCAAGGTCGGGATGCTGGTGCCGCAGGAGTGGAAGGACGACGTGTTCGCCCCCGTCAGCTGCCTCGTCGGCCAGCGGCTGGTGCCCTACCTAGTGCAGCAGGGCGTGCCCGTCGGCATAGGGGAGGTGACGGAGTACTGGTTCACCGCGGTGGGCACCGGCGACGGCAGCGACCCGGAGCAGGATCCGCTGCTGAAGTTCTTCCTCCACGCGGAGTACACGTTCTGGTTCAAGCTCGCGGAGGGCGCGACCGCCGGCGAGGCGTACGACGCGATGATCGCCGAGTACAAGAGGCAGGCGGATCAGGCGAAGCGGGTCGATCCGACCACGTGGTGGTGCCTCCAGACCGACTGGCAGAACCGGAAGTTCTTCGGCGACAGGAGCTACAGGCTACCGGCGCCGGGGGGCAGGGTCTCGACCAGCGTGCAGGTCTCGGTCTCCGGCGAGAGGAAGCCCCTCGAGAAGGAGGACGAGGTCGCCGTCTCCGGAACCGTGGTCGCCGAGGACGGAACAGCGCCCCGAGGCTCCGTGAAGGTGAAGGCGGTCAGGGAGGACGGGGTCGAGCGGGAGGAGACCGCCGGGCTGGACGGAAAGGGCTCCTTCACCGCCTCCTTCACGTTCCCCTGGGACATCAACATCGACCTCAAGTACACGGTCACGGTCACCTACCTCGGCTGGAGGACCGAGGCGAAGTGCTACCTCCCCTCCGCCGCGACCGCGACCCTCACCGTGAAGGGGACCAAGACCCCGACGGTCACGAAGATCGCGAGGCTCGAAGCCAAGCGCGAGGGCGACATTGTTCGCCTGCTCGTGGAGGGGGTCGTGACGACCTCGGACGGCGAGCCGGTTCCCGGCGGCGTGGTCGAGGTCGTCGCCACCGACACGTACCCGTTCAAAGGCTACGCGAGAACGGATCAGGAGGGCAAGTTCGCCCTGAAGGCCGACGTGCCGGTCGGCTGGTTCGACACCACCCTCTCGGTGACCGCCTGCTACAAGGGGGACGACCTGAGGATGCCGAGCTGCGACGAGAAGCTCGCCAAGTACCCGCCCAACTGGAAGATCGTAGCCGAGATAGCGGGAGCAGCGGCGGCAGCGATCCTCCTCCTCATAGCGGCGGTCATAGCCGGCGCCTAGCCGGAAACCCTACCCCTTTTTCTCCCGCGCAAGCTTTTTAGGCGGGCAGCCGCCTCCAGCCCGTGGCAGAGTCGAGGAAGAGGAAGTCGGTGGTGCTGGCGCCGGTCGGCGACTGGTGGTACGTGAAGCCCGGCGCCTCCAGCACGGACGTCTGCCCCTTGGAGGGCCACTGGCCGGACTGCATCTACTTCTGCGGCACCTGGCAGTACTCCGGCGAGGGCGAGTGGAGACTGAAGAACCCCATCGACGCCTCGAAGATCGGGCAGGACGTGGTGCTCGAGGAGGTGTACGTGGACGCGCTCGCCACCTACGACTGGGGCTGCCGCGTCTGGTGGGACAACAGGGAGCTCGCCGTCTACGCGGGCGGAACCTGCGTCTGGAAGGTGGAGGGCGAGAGGATAACCCACGGCGACCGCCAGTGGGTCACCAACAAGTACGTGGTGGGGAAGCCGGTCTCCGGTCTCATCGACGTGAAGCTCTGGAACAGCATCAGGGCCTGGGTCGCCGCGTTCTGCCACCACTACAGGAACATCACCCTCGTCTTCTCCTACACCCCATCCACGCCGCCCCAGCCCGCCACCCTCGCCGTGAGGGTGGAGGACGCGAGAACCGGCAGCCCCCTAGCGGGGGCGCGCGCGGCGCTTCTCTCCGGCGCGACCGTGGTCGCCGAAGGGTTCACCGGCTCGGACGGTCTCGCCGCCCTCAAGCTCGACGTCGATCCGGAGGGCGAGCGGTTCACCCTCGACGTCTCCAAGCCCGGCTACAAGCGCGCCTCCACTCCGGTCGTCGTCAAGCCCGGCACCAGCCAGATCCTCGTCCGCCTCGAGCCTGTCCCCCTCTTGGAGCAGGCGGAGCCGTACCTCCCCTACGTCGCCGCCGGTCTCGGCGCAGCCGTCGCCGGCTACGCAGCCTACACGCTCGCTAGGAGGAGGAGGAGGGAGTAGCGGTCAAAACGCTGGGCGCTCGGATCGTCCAGCGCTCCGAACGCCGGAGCATCCAGCGTTCGAAACGTCCGACGCTCGAAACGTCCGACGCTTCGAACGTTCAAGCGTCCGGCGCTCCAAGCGTCGAGCGCTCCAATGCTCGAAACGTCGGGCGTTTCGAGCATCCTCCGGAAGCGGCATCAGGTTTTTCAACCCGCCCGCGCCAGACTCAGCGATGGAGGAGGTGCTCGAGCAGGCGAAGCGGGAGCTGCTCCCCATACCGGGGGTGGTCGGCGTCTCGGCTAGGGGCTACGCCATAATCGTCTACGTGGAGACCCAAGAGGACGCCGCCAAGGTGCCGAAGACGTTCAGGGGCTACCCGGTCAGGGTCGAGGTCGTCGGGAGGGCGAGGCTACTATGAACCCGCTGGAGGCGGTCTACGTCCTCTCGCAGAAGTTCCTGATGCAGGAGGGCATCGCGGGCGTCAGCTTCAGGGCGGCCAGCAGGCCGGTCGTGAGGGTCTACGCGGAGGACTGGGAGACGGCCTCCAGGGTGCCCAGCGTCCTGATGGACAGCCCAGTCGAGGTCGTGGTCACCGGCAGGTTCCGGCTGCTCTCCTCGAGGACCGCTAGGCTGAGACCCGTCCCCGGCGGCGTCTCCATCGGCTCCGTCGAGATCACCGCCGGCACCCTCACCGGCAGGGTCTACGACGCGGCGACGGGGAGGAAGATGTTCCTCTCCTGCCGGCACGTCTTCTGGGGCGGCGTGGGCGCCAGAGTCCTCCAGCCGGGGCGCGCGGACGGGGGCAGGGATCCCGACGACGCGGTCGCCAGGATCGCCAGGTACGCGGACATACGCCCTCCGCCCGCCGTCAACCCAGTGGACGCGGCGCTGGCGGAGCCCCTCTCCGAGGATCTCGCCTCCGACGAGATACTGGAGATCGGCCCCGTGCCGAAGGAGTGGGTCGAGCCGGAGGAGGGGATGCGCGTCGTCAAGTCCGGCCGCACCACCGGCGTCACCAAGGCCGCCGTCCTCGACGTCAACGCCGCCGTCAAGGTCCACGGGGTGCCGGGGATGGACTACGCCCTCTTCGGGCCGGTCGCCCTCACCGAGGCGCTCCTCCAGCCGGGCGACAGCGGCAGCCCAGTCCTCGACGAGGCGACGGGCGCTCTGACCGGCATCGGGTTCGCCGGCTCCGACACCCACTCCCTCTTCTGCCGCATCAGCCTAGCCCTCTCCGCCCTCAACGCCGCCCTAGCTCCGGGAGCCAAGCCCCCAGCCCCCCAGGCGCCGGCGGAGCGCCCAACCCCCCTCCCCCTCCTCCCCCTCGCCGCCGGCTCCCTGATGCTCGCGCTCGCCGCAACGCTAAAATAGGAGGAGAGCGGGAAAGGGCTCGTGGGATACCCGTACCCAGGAGCGGGCAGGGTGCTCGTCAAGGGGGCGGAGCACCCGACCAGCGCCCAAATGAACGCCGAGACCCCCTGGAGGCTCGTCGGCACGGTGACCGGCAGCCCCGTCGAGAACCCGGCCGTCGCCTACAGGTACCTGGACGGCCCCTCCCCCTACGTGCTGGTCCTCCTAGCGACGAAGAGCGCCCTCGTCTGGAAGGGGGGCGCGTGGGTCGGCTACCTGCCCGGCACCTGCCAGCCGGGAACCGACGTCAGCTCCGACGACGTGGAGGAGAAGTGCCAGAAGAAGGTCGTCTTCCCCTACCCGGGAACCCACATCATCAAGCTCTCCACGGGCAGGTACGACGCGGCGAAGAGCTCGTTCGAGGAGCACGACGCGAGGAGCTTCCAGGTGAGCGTCAGCGGCGCAGCGCCCCCGCCCCCGCCCCAGCCCGGCTACACCGTCTTGACCTCCTGGAGCCACCCGACCAGCGCCGCCGCCGGCGAGCAGGTCTCCTGGCACGCGGTCGGGCACGTGGAGGCGGGATCGGTGACCAACCCGTTCGCCGGCTACTGGTACATCGACGGCCCCGCGGACTCGGTGGTCCTCGTCAAGGCGGACGGCACCTCCCTCCAGCTCGGGAAGGGGCAGGTCGCCGGTCACGCCCTCCAGGGGGAGAAGCCGGTCTGCACCACCGTCGGCACCCCCGGCGTCTTCGCCGGCGTCGTCTTCCCCAAGGAGGGCGCGTACATAGTGGCCCCCTGCGCCGGCAGCTACGACCCGGCGAAGGGCTTCGCCGTCCACAGCCTAGCGCGCGTCAACGTCGCCGTCTCGCCGGCGCCGAGCCCCCCGCCCACCCAGCCTCCGCCGACACAGCCACCGACCCAACCGCCAACCCAACCGCCCACGCAGCCTCCGCCCACCCAGCCTCCGACCCAGCAGCCGAGCTGGTGGCCCCTGACGCGGGAGCAGACGCTCCTCCTGACCGCGGGGCTCGGAGGGCTTATATTCGGGATCCTGCTGGCTAGGAGGTGAGAGCATGTCCTGGCTGGGAGTCCGCCCGATCCAGACGTTCCCGAGCACGGGCAAGTACTGCGAGACGTACCAGGTGACGCTGGGGGTCGAGGTCGCCGGCACCACGTCCGCGTCGGTCAACGACCCAGAGGTCCGCGTCAAGTACACCGGCGGACCGACCGACACGCTCGTCCTCAACGTCGAGGGGGTCGGGCAGGTCGCGATCCCGAAGGGGGAGACTAGGACGGTCAAGGCGTGGAAGGGCTCGTACCCGCTCGGCACCAAGCTCACCGTCAACGCGACCGTCCACTTCCCCCAGCCCAGCGACCCCTCCGACACCGTGAAGCACTACGCGGGGGAGGTCTGGGCCGTCGCCACGTACAGGGATCCGGCCGGGGTCGAGAGCGAGCTCCGCGACTTCGTCCTCTTCGACGTGGCGGTCTCCCCTCCGCCGCCCGGCAGGGTCGCGCTCGCGGACGCGAGCCACCCGACCAGCGCCGTCGCCGGCAAAGAGGTTCCCTGGTACGCGGTGGGGGAGGTGAGGGAGAGGAAGGCGAACAACCCGGCGGTCTTCTACATCTACGTGGACGGTCCCAGCGACAAGGTCGTCGTCAGGGACAACGACGGCGCCCCCGTCAACGTCCCCAAGTGGACGGGCGCGTGCGGGTGGGGCGCCTTCAACTACCTCCCAGGCTGGCAGGATCCCGGCGCGAGGATCGACTCCCGCCAGAGGACGCCCCAGCTCGCCGGCTTCAGGGGCGCCGAGTTCCCCCAGCCCGGCACCTACAAGGTGAGGCTCTGCTCCGGTCACGTCGAGGACAGGTGGCCCGACTTCTACCTCTACCAGGCGGG
>Ga0080004_1161460_pt1 | contig 13127 bp, 9 predicted proteins | sample WasSprMetagenome_FD_69207 | JGI IMG/M metagenome (GOLD analysis project Ga0080004, IMG submission 69207) | Sulfidic aquatic microbial communities from Washburn Spring, Yellowstone National Park, USA - WS (SPADES assembly) (version 2) | ecosystem: Environmental > Aquatic > Thermal springs > Hot... | reverse complement strand
TTATATACTAGCTAGGTTTCTTGAAATAAGAAATCTTGAGGATATATACTTCATATTAAGAGGTATAAAAAAAGTCCTAGGGCATATAAAAGATTTCTCCCTTGGTAAATTATAGTTTAATATAATTTTTATGAGAAAAAATTTAGATGGGCATTTATCGGCTAGGGAAATACCTTCTATAAGTATAATCATTCCAACTTATAACTCGGAGAAGTATTTACCATTTTGCTTACAATCAATTAAAGTTCAAAATTATCCTAAAGATAAATTAGAGATAATAATTGTTGATGGGGGATCAACTGATAGAACCATTGAAATAGCCAAAAAATTTAAAGTTACAAAGATTCTGCACAATCCCTTAAGGACGGGAGAAGCTGGTAAAGCTTTAGGCATAAAAGAAGCAAAAAATGATATTGTAGCTTTCATAGATTCTGACAATATTCTGGATGGAAATGATTGGCTCAAGCGTATGGTCGAACCTTTCAAAGATAAAGAAATAGTTGGTGCCGAACCTCTTTATTACACTTACAGGGGTAAGGACGGGTACATCACAAGGTATTGTGCTTTAATAGGGATGAATGATCCTCTTTGTCTCTTTCTAGGAAACTATGACAGGTACAACACACTTACTGGGAAATGGACTGAGCTAAATGTGACACATGAGGATAAAGGAAACTACTTTAAAATTAAACTTGATAAAGATACTATTCCAACATTAGGTGCAAATGGTTTCTTAATAAGAAGGGATATCTTAAATAAATGTTCAGTTGGAGACTACCTTTTCGACATAGACGTTATATACGAACTTGTAAATCAGGGTTATAATAAATTCGCAAAAGTAAAAATTGGAATAATTCATATTTTTTCTGATAATGTTTGCATGTTCATTAGAAAGCAAAGGAGAAGGATTAAAGATTACGTGACCTATAAAAGACTTAAGTTAAGAAAGTACCCTTGGGATTCCTTTAATAAATTTAGAATTTTTAAATTTATCATTTACACTCTATTTGTAATTCCTTTATTGGCACAAGCAACAGAAGGCTTTATAAAAAAGCGAGATAAAGCATGGTTCTTCCACATTCCAGCCTCGTGGATAACATTGATAGTTTATGCAACTGAATTATTATTTAATGAATTTAGAAATATATGCACACTATATTCACATAAGCTTTCTATAACAACATAACTTATGCTTATACAATTATGGTAGCACATAAACCAGGAATTTTAATATTAACACCGGTTTTCGCTCCAAATATTGGTGGTGTAGAAACACATCTTTCCGATTTATGTCGGGTTCTTTCAAATAAATTCCATGTCTTAGTGCTAACTTATCAACCTATAACTACTAAAGCTAAAGCACCGAGATATGAGATAAAAAATAATATAGAGATATTTAGATTTCCATGGTTTGGAAAAGGACTCTTGCATATCATTGAGAGATCGCCATTATTTGAATTCATATATTTATCGTTTGGCCTGCTTATTTATTCTACATTCTTTATGATTTTTTCTGCATCACGTAGAAAGTATGTAAACATTATTCATGCACATGGCTTAGCGGCAGCTTTTGTTGCGTATTTTCTCTCATTTTTTCTGAAGAAAGATTATGTAGTAAGTATTCATTGGATTATTGGTTTGAAAAATAAACCTTTTATTGCAAAGGGTGTCAATATAATTTTACGATCTGCAAAAGCTATACTAACATTATCTAATGCTTCTAAAGAAGAACTAATTTCAGCTGGGCTTCCATCGCATAAAGTTAAAGTTTTTAGATATTGGGTAGACTTAATTAGATTCAAACCATTTGACAAATTAATATGTAAGAAATATACATTTCTTTATAACAAATTTGTTGTTTTATTTGTAGGTCGGCTAATTGAAGTAAAAGGTATTAAGTTAATAATTGAAGCTGCTAAAAGGCTCTCCCATATGGCCGATATAGTTTTTGTAATAATAGGTGAAGGACCATTACAAGATTATGTAGCATATGAGTCATTAAAATGGACGAATATAAAATATTTAGGTAGCATCAGTAATGAACGATTGCCACTTTACTATAGCGCGGCAGACGTAGTAATAGTTCCTTCGATATATGAAGAAGGATACGGAAGAGTTATCCTAGAAGCTTTAGCTTGTGGGACTCCTGTAATAGCATCTAGGAAAGGCGGCATACCTGAGGCGCTACACTTTTCAGTTGGAGTTTTGATCGAACCTAAAGTTGATGATATTGTTAAAGCTGTAAAGGAATTATACGAAGACAACATCAAATATAGTTCGCTAAGAAATGAATGTAGACTTTATGCTGAAAGGATGTTTAGTGAAAAAAATGCCGATACAATTATTAAAGAATACGAAAATATTATAAAAAATGTCAGAAAGAAAAAATATAAACATTCATATAATAGCAAACGCAACTTTAGGTAAATCTCTTAGCGGTGGAGATAGGATATTTATCGAATGTGCTAGAAGATGGTCAAAGATGGGATATAGGGTATTTGTTTACGTATGGGAAGAAGGATATGAGCTATGTAAGCGAAATAAACTAGATGGAGTAAATTATATTATATGGCCTGTAAGAAAATATAAGAAATACGGTTTTATTGTACTATATTTCATAAGAATCCTGAAAGGAATTGTTGAAGCTATAAGACTTAGTGTTCTATTTCCTGAAAGAACAGTAATATATTCATCTTCTGATTTTTGGATGGATTCCTTACCAGCTTGGATTCTAAAGATGAAATATAAGAATGTAAAATGGATTGCAGGTTTCTACTTATTCGCACCTAATCCCTTCACCAGGGAATCCCCCTATAAAGGAAAACGTTTTATTAAAGGTCTTATTTATTATTTTTCTCAAGTCCCCATTTATAGTTTAATAAAAAAATTCGCTGATATGGTTTGGGTAACAAATGAGGTAGATAGATGGAGGTTTATAGATAATAAAAGACTTACACCCGATAATGTTATTGCGGTTTACGGTGGTGTAGATATTGAAACAGTTATGTTAGTTCCCGAACCTGAAAAAAAGGAATTTGATGCAGTTTTTATTGGGCGTTTTCATCCAGCAAAAGGAGTTTTAGAGTTGATAGACATTTGGAAATATGTTTGTGAAAGAAAGAACGACGCTAAATTGGCTATGATTGGCGTAGGCGAGCTTGAAAAGGAAGTTAAAGCTAAAATAGTGAAGTACGGGTTAGGGAATAATATTGTGCTTTTCGGCTTTAAAGATGGTGTTGAAAAATTACAAATATTTAAAAATAGCAAAATAGTCGTACATCCAGCTATATACGACAGTGGTGGAATGGCTGCTTGCGAGGCCATGGCTTGCGGATTACCTGGTGTGAGCTTTGATCTGCCTTCATTGAAAACTTACTATCCAAAAGGAATGCTTAAAGCGCCATGCTATGATTTAAAAGCATTTGCTGAAAATATTCTAAAACTTCTTAATGATGTAGAAATGTATAAAAGACTTAAAAAAGAGGCATTGGAATTTGCTAAGGAATGGGACTGGGACAGGAGAGCTAAAGAATTATTAAAGTCGATTCAGAAGCTAATAAACTTGTAAATGCAGCTATTACAAAGAAGAAAAAGCGCAAATAAATGATAAGGAAGTGAATCGGATTGAAAATTTTGATCATTATAAACGGTTGGATAACTAAGATTGGTGGTGCGGAAAAGCATATATTTGAAGTTACTCAATATTGGAAGAATAATCATGAAATTTATATTCTACTACCTAAGCTTGCATATATTTACTCGGAAAAATTGAAATATTCACATAAAACTTTAATTGGGAAGTATTATATTTACTCAACGATTCTTGAAAGAGATTTGGAAAATCCCTTAACGTTTATAATATTATGGTTATTAAGAACTTTAAAAAGTATGTTTTTCTCTCCAAGAGATCGATTTGATATTATCGTCGCGTCTAGTCATCTTACTTGCAATATTGTACCAGCTGTTTTTCTTAAGAGAAAAACTGGGGCGAAATTGGTTGTCTATATTTATCATTTGGTTTCTTCTAGGAATGAGCTAAACTCATTAGCTGATGTAATTTCCTTTCTTCGTGAACAATTCGATTTATGGCTTATAAAAAGAAATGCGGATGTAATATTTGTTGAGAACACACTTGTGAAAAATGAGCTTGTCAAATTTGGTTTTGATAAAGATAAAATTTTTATTACAAGTGATGGTGTGGATCTAGAATTTATACTTAATGTAACTACCTGCAACAAGAAAAAAGTGTATGATGCATGTTTTGTAGGAAGATTAGTTCGCTCTAAAGGTGTCTATGATTTGATCCAAATTTGGAAGTTGGTTTGTCAGAAAAAAACTAATGCTTTGTTAGCTATAATTGGTGATGGTCCTGAATTTCAGTATTTAAAAAAAGTAATAAAGAATCAGTATCTTGAACGAAACATAATATTGCTGGGATTCGTATCTGAAGAAGAGAAATTTAAGGTTATAAAAGAATCTAGGTTGTTTATATTTCCTAGTTATAAAGAAGGGTGGCCTTTAGCCATTTGTGAGGCTATGGCATGCGGTGTTCCTGTTGTGGCATATGACTTGCCTGTTTACAGGGAAGTACTAAATGATGCTATTCAAACCGTTCCCTATCGAGATATTTTCGGTTTTTCTAAATCGATCCTAGAGATTCTAAATAATGATAAACTTCAGAAGAAGATGATCTTAAAAGGATATGAAATATGTAAGAAATATGCTTGGAAGAAAGTTGCTAACTATGAAATTAATACAATTGTATCGCATTTAAAATTATATAAATAGCGAGTCGCATTTGAAAATTTAAATTGTTTAAGAATATGTTCAGAATATTTAAATCGGAAATATCACTTTCTTTAATATCATGCATTTTATTTTTTGTTTTAGCTATCTGTACATCTTTTAAGCTGCTATTAGCCGAAGGTACAATAATTCATCATGATTGGTCTATACCTCCATACAGAGAGCAAATATCGATCTGGGTTTCCGAAGCAATATACGCTTGGAAGAATTTTTCATGCGGTATGGCTTCTTTTGATTTTTCTCCGTTAGGGACAATAGGATTAATAATTGGCATTTTCTCTCATATTTTGGGTATAGACGGTTCCATAATAACTAAAGGAATCATAATTACATCTCTTTGGTTTAGCGGTCTATTAACATACTATCTATGTAGGTTTTTTAAAAAATCTTTTTCAACATCTTTTATTGTTGGGATTTTTTATATGTTCACACCTTGGTTCTTCGATAGAATAGTTGCAGGAGATCTTAATGGTATTATTAGCTATGTTTTACTTCCTTTAATTGTTCTCTTTTTTGCTAAAATAACTTATACGAGGCGTATTTTAGCAAAAATCATTTATACTATTTTAATCAGTTTATTAACTTATTTAGTGAATCTAGTCGCCTTTACTCTTCTTTTTGTCCCTCTTATATTGTATTCGGTTGTTAACATAGTTTATTCTGATGACCCTAAAAAAAGGCTAAGTTCCAATGTTAAAACTTTAGCCATGATATTTGCTATTAGAGGGTATTGGATTATATTTCCATTTATCCAAGTAGGTTTTGGCTCAACAGGTATACTATTTAATCTAGAAGATCTTATTTGGCGATCTCAGAATGCACAGATTATAAACGTCATAAGACTATTAGGATTTGTTATGAGCTGGTTTTCACCTGCAATTGAAAAATCTTCATACTATTTTGTGTGGATTTTCGCCAGCTTTTTCGTTCCTATCATTGTTTTTACTGGCATAATTACAAGTTCTAAAGATGAATATGTTGTTTTTGCCATGCTTTTGGCTATTGTTTCAATTTTTCTAGGTAAAGGTATCAATCCACCAGCAGGACAAATTTATCTATGGGCTTATAAAAATGTTCCCTATTTCCAAATGTATCGAGATCCAAACAAATGGGTTATGTTGTTATGTCTTTCATATGCGCTTTTATTTAGTATAACTGTAGATTTAATAGTTAAGTTTATCTTATACGTAAGACCAACTTTAAGGATAAAATTATCTAAGACATATCTCCTTCGGTCACTATTTTCTATTCTTTTAATTTTAATTATTTTTGCAGATTTCATTTTTTCGTTGCCATTCTTCACGGGCGATTTTGGTGGGAATTTGAAGGCCGTTAACTTTCCCAATGATTACTATTTGGTTATTAAATGGCTCTTAAATCAGAGTGAGGACTTTAGGGTCTTATGGTTACCTCCGGATCCGTATACACAATATGATTGGTTTGACCGCTCTTATCAACAAGGTGATTTGATCGCGCGTTTTTCAACGAAGCCCAATTTCTTAAGTCTTGGCAATGATGAGGCCGGACGCTTCAGCTATTTTGTGATCTCGGTTCTCCATCATAATTTAACTAAATATATCGGTAAGTTATTAGCAATCGCAGGTGTGAAATACATTATTATGCGAAACGACGCAGAAGGTTGGTGGTGGAGCCATCTTCCAGAACCTTACACACGAGATAAGCTAAAAAGAGTATTGGAACAACAGCAAGGTATAAAGTTAATTAAAAAGTTTGGTACATTGGATATTTACCAAAACGATTTTTACATACCAAATAAGATAGTTGCTACAAATACAAATATATTAATCGCAGGAGGTTTAACATCACTTATCTCTCTAAGTTATCTAGAAAATTTTAATTTTACTAATATGTCTGTTCTCTTCGCCGATCAACTTTCACAGAAAGATTTGCGAAGAACATTGAATTATATAACTGATATAATTATAATAAACAATAATATTGAAGATATAATTTTTTCATTTGTTCCCGATTGTTTTAAGTTTAATTGTGCACAGTATGCTACTGAAGGTAACATGCAGTTAGGTTGGAGTAGTTTATCTTTATATTGGTGGTATTATTGGTTTTATTTAGATTCGGTTATTGAACCAGCTATAACTTGTGCTAATGCAACGCTAAGCATTCCATTTTATATACAAGAAGAGGGTGAATATGAGGTCTGGATAAAGACATTCATAGGTACCAAGGGATCTCATCTTGATATATTAATTGATAAAATTGAAATAGGAAATGTATATACGAAAGCTTTAAATAATATAGGTTACTTTTGGATTAGATTAAATTCAACATTCTTAAATCGTGGGGCACATATAATACACATAAACAGTGATGGTAGAGGAATAAACATTATAACGAAAATAGCTATTATTCCGTCGAATAAATTAAAAGAAGCAATTAACTATACCATTGACATGCTACGTAGTAAAAATGTATGGTTCCTATTCGAAGCCGAGAGAATTCCTATAAATAGCGAATATGATGTAGGAAATTCATTTGTATGGCATTTTACTAATGCAACTAATTGGGCTTTTGGCGCGCATGAGTGTAATTATACCATTGAGTTCAGTTCTGATGGTATGAAGATTATATCATTTTTTAACGGATCTGCAGACGAAGATGAATATGTAGCTATAGCGAGAGAAATTGGTCCAATAGACTTGAAAAAATATTCTTACATTGAATTAATTTATTCCGTTGAGGATCCACGCGTGCAAGTAATTCAGGTAGCATTTACTTTAGATTTTGATGGAGATGGCTTGGCTGATGCCTATTGTCCAGGAACTTTTGATTTTCCAGCATCGACGGAATTAAAAACATTTACTTTTAATGCTTATGAATTAGCCAGACAGTTCTTTCCAAATAGAAAATACTATAATTTAATAGAATTGAAAATATTACCCCATAAACTATGGGGTGTTGATTGTAGCAAAGAACCACAAAAATATTTTTATTTAGTTAACAATATTCGTATATTTGGTTTTAATTTTAATATTATTGAAGATTTTCCAGAAGCGAGTTGTGGGCTTGCAATGGAATCTAATTTATTCAGTAAATTTCTTTTCAATGTTAATTTAAGTTTTATTAGAATGAAAGATGTTGATATTTATTTGCGTGTGAATAGTTATGATTCACAAAATTTGCTAATAAAAATTGATGAACAATTATTTGATATTAAGCTTATTCCATTAAATGGCTACAGATGGTATAATGTAAAAGTTAACTCACCATTTAGTCAATCTAGGATATTATTGACAACCGACTCCCATGTTTCAATCGACATAATTCTTTTGAAATTAAATGCGCAACAAAATTCTTTTCTTGGAAATATCGATTTAGTATACAAAAAAGTGAGTCCAACTAAATATATAATTCTCATTAATAAATCGGAGTCAGCCTTTTTGGTTTTTGCCGACTCTTTCAACTATGGTTGGAAAGTTGTTGTTGATGGAAGAATAATAGACCCTCTTCCTGACTTTTTATTTCTTAATGGTTTTGTTTTAGATAATATTGATAGCCCAATAGTGATTCTGGAGTTTAAATATCAGAACTTTTATGAAATTGGTCTAATCATATTTTTTGTTATAATTCTAATTCAAGTTGGAATATGTGTATATTATTTTCGAAGAAATAGTGTAAAACTACGTCTAAATTTCGGGTGACTGTTTAAAAATGAATATATGTTCTGTCATATACGCTGGGCGTCCAGATAAGGTACGTTCAGGTACTGGAATCACATTATGGAAGCAATCGAGAGAGCTTGTTAAACTAGGTTGCAACGTATACATTGTATATGATAGAAGATTTAGCCCCGACTTGCCTTCAGAAACAATTATAGACGGGATATACATGCGTGGGGTAAATGCACGTTTTAATCTTCCATTTATAGGTCCATTGACCTTTGCAATACAAGCTGTTAAGGTTCTTAGGGAAATGGAACAAAGATTTAGCATAGATATTTATGCATTTTATGGTCCAGGATCTACATTAGTTATACCATTGTTTAGAAAGTATACAAATAAACCCTTTGTTTACCATACTTATGCCGCTCTAGCATTTGAAGCAAAAACATATTTGCTAGATATCATAAACAAATCATTTTCAACATTTCTAAGGAATTCGCTAATGTATGCTTTCTATATCCTTTGGGAATATAATGCATTGAAATATATAAATAGATTAATTGTTCCTACTTCTAAGACGGTAGAAGAATTTGAAAAATATTATCATTATTCTTCTAGTCTCGTAAGTATTGTGCCATTAGGGCAGGATCTTTTTGATCGATATGGACTTAATATTGAAAATAAAAAGATTAACAAATTTAAAGGGAAAAAGGTTTTGCTATTTGTTGGAACTAGCGGTTGGTATCGTAAGGGAGCATGGTATCTTCTATTAGCTTTCAGGATAGTACATTCGCGAATACCTAATACAATATTGGTATTAACAGGACCACCAGTCAAACCCCTAACGATTTTAGCAAGGAAACTTAAGCTTACAAACTCAATAATTTTTACCGGAGAAATTGACGAAAAAACATTAGCTGAGCTTTATGCCGTTAGCGATATTTTTCTACTTCCTTCCTTTCATGAAGGCTTTTCTCAAACTGTAGTGGAAGCTATGGCTTTTGGAAATCCTGTTGTCACTACACCTATAGCTGGTTATCCCACAGTAACAGAAGGTATAGAAGGATTTATAGTTAAACCAAATGATTATAAATCAATAGCAATTTCGATAATTAGACTTTTGGAAAATAAAGAATTATATGATAAAATGAGTAACAATGCTATGGAAAAGGCTAAAAAATATACTTGGAGAGCAAGCGCAGAAAAGCTACTAGCTATTTATGAAGCCGTTCTAAAATCCCATAATGCTAGTATCAATATCACGAATAATAGGTAAACCCTTGGTATTATAATCTGAAAATGCGCAATACCCGTTAGTAGTAGCGTGCTAAAGTCTAGCATGTGCTGAGCTTGTATGGGTTTCCCCCGTGACACAAAGTTTAAATCGGAATACCTAATCATTAGAGTACCAAAAATTTCCGATATTGTAAAACTTATAAATTGTTATCATTATCTTTCAGAAAGAACTAAACGGTTTTTTCATCCTTTCCCAGAAAATAGATTTAATTTTACTTGGATAATATTATCTCTTTCTTGTTTAAAAACCATTAGAAGGTTGCTATTAAAAATTGTACCACGTTTTGTTTATTTATCCTTGTGTTCAATATATATGAATGAACTTGTTGGGTTCGCATTTATTAAACTCGCAAATCGTTTTTATGGTGAACTAGGAATATTTGTTAGAGATGATTGCCAAGGAATGGGAATAGGTACAAAGTTAATGGATAGATTAATTAAGATGGCCAAGAAGGAAGGTATTAAAAAAGTTCGTTTAACAGTACTAGCTGACAACTATAGAGCTATAAGATTATATGAGAAATTTGGATTTAAAAAAATTAAGATAATTAGAGGCGGTGATGTTTACCGTGGTGAGAAGCATGATTGTATAGAGATGTGGTTAAATCTGTAATAGTTTTCTCATTTGCGCGCGCCAACTGATAAAATTTTTAAATTTCATAGGTTTCAACCTTTGGTGAAAGCATTATGAGTAAAAGGGCCTTGGTCACTGGGATTACAGGGCAAGATGGCGCCTATCTTGCAACGTTTCTTTTGAACAAAGGATATGAAGTATTCGGTACTTACCGTAGACTTAGTTCTCCTAATTTTTGGCGTTTAGAGTATCTTGGAATATTCGAGAAAGTGAACCTCGTGCCTGCTGAGCTGAGTGATGCAGGGTCTATTGTTGAAGCGTTAAAAATTTCCGAACCTGATGAAATTTATCATCTTGCCGCACAAAGTTTTGTTGAAGCTAGTTTCGAGGCACCCATAGCTACAGGCGACATTACCGGTTTGGGCACGACGAGGATTCTTGAGGCGATTCACCAGGTTTGTCCGGATGTTAAGTTTTATAATGCTGCAACAAGCGAAATGTTCGGTAAGACTGGACTGCTTAATGGCGGAAGACCTCTTAACGAGAACGATGTTTTTAGGCCTATGAGCCCTTACGCGGCGGCTAAGCTTTACGGTTACTGGATTACGAGGATCTACCGGGAAGGTTATAAAATATTCGCTGTGAACGGGATTCTCTTCAACCATGAGTCTCCGCTGCGTGGTTTGGAGTTTGTTACGCGTAAGATCGCGAATGAGGTCGCTAAAATTAAGCTGGGTTTGAGCGATGAGCTCAGGCTCGGCAACTTGGATGCTAAGCGCGATTGGGGTTACGCGCCCGAGTATGTTGAAAGTATGTGGCTTATGCTTCAGCAGGATGAACCGGACGATTACGTGGTCGCTACGGGCGAGGCTCATAGTGTGAGGGAGTTTGTCGAGAAGGCGTTTGATGTTGTTGGATTGAATTGGGAGGATTACGTCAAGGTTGATAAGAGGTTTATGCGGCCTTTAGATGTGCCGTGCTTGGTTGGTGACTACTCGAAGGCTAGGGAGAAGCTTGGTTGGGAGCCTAGGACGAGGTTTAATCAGCTTGTGGAGATTATGGTTAGGGAGGAGGTTAACCGTTGGTCTCGCTGGTTGAGGGGGGAGAGGTTCCCGTGGGATGCGCCGAACTACCCGAGCGAGAACAGGATTTTAACTAGGGCTTTGAGGATGTGATGGGTATGCTCAGGTACTCGGTGGCGGAGCCCGAGATCGGCGAGGAGGAGTTGAGGAACGTTATCGAGGCTGTTAGGAGCGGGTGGATTAGCAGTAAGGGGAGGTTTATCGAGGAGTTTGAGAAATCCTTCGCTAGATACATCGGCGTGAAATATGGTGTAGCTACGTCGAACGGCACAACGGCTCTTCACCTCGCATTGGTTGCTCTGGGTATCGGTTCAGGAGTTGAGGTTATAGTTCCGGATTTGACGTTCGCGGCAACGATAAACGCGGTGATTTACACGGGAGCTAAACCGGTTATAGTAGATATAAATCCGGAGTACTGGGGTATCGATCCAGAAAAGTTGGAGAAGGCAGTTACTCCGAGGACGAAGGCGGTGATACCTGTGCACTTGTACGGTCACCCTTGCGATATGGATGCTATAATGGAGATCGCATCGGAGCATAACCTTTACGTTATCGAGGATGCCGCGGAGGCTCACGGTGCGGAGTACAAGGGTAGAAAAGTCGGCTCTTTCGGCCACGTATCCTGTTTCAGTTTTTACGGTAACAAGATAATAACTACGGGGGAGGGTGGTATGTGTTTGACGAATGATGAGGAGCTGGCTGAGAGGATGAGGGTTTTGAGGGATCATGGTATGAACCCGGAAAAGAGGTATTGGCACGATGTTGTAGGTTTTAATTACCGGATGACGAACCTTCAGGCGGCTATCGGCGTAGCTCAGCTAAATAAAATAGAGAGGTTTATCGAAAGGAAGAGGGAGATCGCTAGGATTTACGCGGAGGAGCTGTCTTCGGTTGAAGGCATTACGTTGCACCCGGAAATGCCGTGGGCGAAGTGCGTTTACTGGCTTTACTCTATCCTGGTGGATGAGGAGAAAACCAGGGTTGCGAGGGATGTGCTGGTGGAGAAGCTTGAAGGTTACGGTATTGAGACGAGGAAGTTCTTTTATCCGCTCCACGAGATGCCAATTTATAGGAGATACGCGACTAACACGTGTTCTGTATCTTCGAAGATTTCTAGGCAGGGGCTGAACCTTCCATCCAGTGTGAAACTTTCTAACGATGATATAAGATATATCGCACAAAAGATTAAAGAAAGTATCAGTTAATACCATAATACCTTTATAGGAATTAATAAATGACAAGCTTTTGTATTAGAGGTTTATTGGAATAATCTCTATAGAGATATTTATTGTTTAGCTACAAAGAACATATACTTCGTACATATAACTGAAGTTTATGTTCTTTGTAGCTATAGTTAAATTTAGGAAGTTTCTATTAACTTTGGCGGCAGTCTTCGATTTACTAGTCGGAATTTTCGTATGTTACGTGGGTGCGGAACCCCTGATTCCGTTTCTCGCCTACGCATTGGGAGTGGTCTCCCTTTATACAGAGAGGTTATGGGTGCCAGTCACGTTCCTCTCGTTCGGGTTATCTATGTACGGTGCTATGGTGTTGAAGGGCGAGCCTGTTGCCCTTTTTATTGTTGCAGCCTCTCTTAAATGTATATCACCTATCTTTAGGGGTTGGTTAGTTTTAAAGAGTGACATACACGAGTTAATTGCAGTTGCGAATTATTTGAGGAAGAATTTACAAGCCCTTTTTATTCTTCCCTTTATGCTGCTGCTTATACTC
>Ga0080004_1116985_pt1 | contig 13130 bp, 12 predicted proteins | sample WasSprMetagenome_FD_69207 | JGI IMG/M metagenome (GOLD analysis project Ga0080004, IMG submission 69207) | Sulfidic aquatic microbial communities from Washburn Spring, Yellowstone National Park, USA - WS (SPADES assembly) (version 2) | ecosystem: Environmental > Aquatic > Thermal springs > Hot... | reverse complement strand
GCTCTGCGAAGCCAAGTTCGTGAACCCCGCACGCCTAGAAATAGTCGGGCTAAACTGGACACCCACGAGGGTCGTGCTTGACAAGATATACGACATAAACGTTTCCTTCACAGCTAGGGACGACAAGACACCAATAATGTACGCGGAGCTCCGATTCATACCTGTGGAGTACTACTACATGATTGAAAAGTACGGGATGAGGCCAGAAGACTACCCGAAAGTCTTCCCACCAGACAAGGAAAGAATATACACCCTAACACCCATAGACGGGAAATTCGACAGCCTAGAAGAGAACTTCTCAGTACAAATAAAAGACATAGTCGGCGGGAGGGAATACAGGATAGTTATTCTAGTTAAGGATTCAGCTGGAAATGAGAGAACTGCTGAAGTTAAGATTCCCTACATAAGACAGTTTGAAAACATAGCTAAGACGGATGATATTACTGTTGCTGCTTGGTACTATAACTGGTATGCTCCTGGATATGATATACCCAAGGATTTGCCGGACAAACCGCTACTGGGTTTATATTATTCGGATGACAACGTGGTTTTTAACAAGCATGTGGACTGGGCAACCGGCCATGGAATAGATGTTTTTGTATTCCCATATCCCTATCATAATCCAAGAATAGCATTTACATGGCTAGAGAAAACATTCAGGAAAAATATGGAGGCTGAATTATTTAATCAAATAAAATTTACTTTTGGAAGCACGTTTGTCGATGAGACTGGTATACCTCCCGGAGTACCTTGGGATTTCGATAACCAAACTGTGAGAAGGGAGTTTGTCAAGGCTATCAAGGATTTAATTTCTAACTATGCATCTTTGCCAAATTACTGGAAAGTTGACGGAAAACCTGTAATAGTTCTCTGGGCGGCGGGTGCGTTTGAATCCACTCAAGGAAATATAGAAAATGCAATCAGAGAACTGCGGGAATTCTCGCGAAGTAAATTGGGGGCAGATCTCTACATAATAAGCGATGACATCAATATTTTCCATAGAATGGAAGCATTTGATTCTAGCGACGCGATATATCACTATAGTCCCTTCTTTAATGATAGAACAACGAGAAGCATGAGCATTGAAGAAGATGTTCCTTATATAATCATTGGATCAAGAATCTTGAGAAATTATGCCGAGAACATGGAAAACCATTTATTCCTACTGTTGCCCCTGGATTTAACGATACCTATAACTACACAGTTGAGCGAAAATCGTCCATCGCCATCCACAGGCTTCCTGAAGGATTCAGATTATATTTAAAAGAAGTCAAAAAGACTTTTAATCCAAAAGTACTATTTCTCACTTCGTTCAACGAATGGTTTGAAGATACGAAAATAGAACATGCACAGAGCTATGGCTTTACCTATTTGGAAATTCTAAAGGATGTGTTGAGAGGTGGGTAGCTTGAGGGCTCTCGTTTTCATCGCTTTAATTCTTGCCTTGATTCTCATTTCATCATTAGTTGTTTATTACATGAACAGGGATTCGGATGGAGATGGAATTCCGGATATTAAGGAGAGGGAATACGGAACGGATCCCAATAAGCACAACTACCTCCTCGCTTATGCATTGAAGAAGCTACCTGAGAACGAGGCTTTGAAATTTAAGAATATCGAGAACTTCAATGAGAGCTCAAGAGGGTTGGTAGATTTATATGCAAACTTATCTCAGGATAAGAGAAGCTCAAAAGAGATAAGCGAGTTGCTAAATCGGATTCTCTCTGATGATAGAATCGATGAGGTTGAAAGGAACTTGTTCGATGATAAGTTCGTAAATCCAACTTTGCCCTCAATAGATAATTTGAGCTGGGTTCCTGTAAGGGAAAATTTGGATAAAATTTACGATATTAATGTGACATTTGTTGCTAGGGATGATAAGACATCGATAGCTTATGCTGAGCTCCGAATCATTCCAGTTGAATATACATATATTATTGAAAAGTATGGAATGAGGCCAGAGGATTACCCGAAGGTCTTTCCTCCGGATAAGGAGAGAGATTTTATCTTAACACCAGTTGACGGGAAGTTTGACAGCTTGGAGGAGAAGTTTTTAGTCTCTATAAAGGATATTGTCGGTGGAAGAGAATACAAAATAGTCGCTTTGGTAAGAGACCTCGCCGGGAACGAGCACAGAGCAGAGCTAGATTTACCTTATATTAGGCAGTATGAGAATTTTGGAAAACAGCTGTACAATAAAGGCATAATCGTGGGCGCATCCTATTACCTGTGGTGGGGGCCGGAGTATTGGAGCCATAATTCACCGCTTGTATTGCAACCACTATTGGGGTGGTATGACTCAACGGATCCGATTGTAATAAGCAAACAGATTGACATATTCACAGGCTATGGTGTTAATGTTCTATTTATATCATGGAGTGGAAGGGAATATGAAAACACTTATTACAACGACAGAAGGCTGAAGTATATATTTCTTAAAAATCCATTGATTACAAATGTTAAATTTGCTATACTATATGAGACGCATGGAAGATTAACAAAAGATAAAGATGGACTAATAGATCTGAATAATGATACAAATAAAAGAATCTTTATGGAAGATTTTATTTATCTAGCTCAAAACTACTTCTCTCACCCCTCTTACCTAAGAGGAGGGGAAAACCTGCTATCTACATATATGATACACTAGTTTTTACGCTGAAGACCAAAAATATTGAGATGCTTCTGAGAGATATGAGGAATAATGTTAAAAATGTCTCAGGAGAGGATATCTACCTTATAAGCTCCGAAGTAAGTAAATGGTTTAATCCTAGTGATTTAATTACTCAGACGAGATTGAAATTATTCGATTGTGATTCTGATTGGGCTGCCCAGTACGGCGGTAGTCCTAAAAGTGATAATTGGTTTATGGGCAACTATGATGAGAACATTTTGACAGTTTACAAGAATTATAGTTATGTTTTGGGGAAATTGGGAAGAGACTTCATGCCTTCTGTGATTCCCGGATTTATGGATGTCAGAAAAGAAGGCTATAAAAATGAGCACATTATAGTGGAAAGAAATGTTGAAAGATTTGCTAAAAGGCTAAAGGAGGCTTTATCAACTACCAGCGGTGACCTACTATTAATAAGAATTGATACAGCTAATGACCATCACGAAAACACTCAGATCGAGCCAACAGTCAGTGAAGGCTATAGATTCCTCCAAGTAATATATAATACATTAGAGAGAGTATCTTAATACAAAAAACTAAGTTTTATATGCCCTAAAGTGTGCATTAATAATTCCTAGTACACCTTTTTTCTATCCTTTGGGGCTCCATTCTCCAATTATTTGTCCTCTTTTATGCTTCTTTCCACTTCTAGTGGCTACACGATAGTATTTTTTAGTTTTTGGGTTGTGTATACGTTTGCGTTTTTTAGTAGCCATGCTTATATTGTTAAAAATAGTTCTATAAATAATTTATTTCGAAAAATGATGAACTCTTTAGGAAATTTTTACTTTAACTCTTTTTGTCTCACTTGGATAGGCTGTGTTCCATAAAAACCAGGGGATGTCTTCTCTAATTTCTCTAAAGTCTTTGAAGAGAAATGGAAAGACAACTAGTATCGTGGCCGAAAGCGAAAACAGTAGGAATGGTAAAGGATTCATCAGAATGCTTAGTGAAAGTGCTGGAATCAGGAAACTAAATGTTTCCATAATGTCCGTTGCCTCGAATAGGCCATTTAGAAAAGTCTGCATGTTCTTGGATAGGGCTTTGAATGCAAAAAGTGCAGGTTTTAGGGAAACAGCTGATAAAGCCGCTATAAATAGGTAGTAAATATTTGTTTTCCACACTTCATAGAGCACTAAAGCGAAACTAATGAGGGCCAATAATGCCAGGCCGATATAAACTTGAAGGACTCTTCCTGAAAATTTTCCCTTTAGGCTAACTGCCTTCTCGAGGTGACTCGCAGGGGCTTCTAGAGCATTTCCTAACACTGCAAACAAAACTGCAAAAGTGTATTTTGTTGCATAAATTACTGCTTCTCGAGGTGTCCGTGCAACTGGCTGCCTATCAAGCATTTTTCTTAATTCTTTTCGACCGATAGGCTTTGCATCGAAAATAGTAGGGTCATCTAGTAACTCATGGTATTTTCTAGCTTTCTTCTCTATGTCGTCGTGAAGCTGTTTATCATAAGTTGGGGAGGGAACGCATCTGTCTTGAACATAGTGCAGGACTTTTCCTAGCTCAGCTATTCCCGCTTCAGAAACAGTTCTATACTTTAATATTTCCCTGCGTACCTTATCTAGTCTGCTCAAGACATCTCTCTTTTTGCTGTATAATGCAAAGAATAACTGTACATCAGACGGCAGTTGCTGGGAAGCAACTTCAATATTGTCTGAGTGATGAGCTATCCTTCTTCTATAAACCCGAGTACCACCAGTTTCGAAGTCATAATATTTTATTTCAGCATATTCGGCTTCCTCATCCAGCTTTACGTTTTCTCTAACCAGCTTTCTATCGAAAGTTCTTGGTAGCACTACTGGCAACTCCATTGATCTAAGATAAGAAAGGGCCTTCTGAGTTACTACTTTGTGTGTTTCCCCATGCATTAAGACCAAATATAACTGATCATAGACAGCTAATAAAAGGTTTTAGACGCCAATATCTTTCATCAAAAATCATATAACAAAAACTAGAGTAGAAACAGAACTTACAGTACAGGTAACCTAATACACAGTTTGCTAGGCACAAATAATCCGCCCCAAAAAATTTAAACCCCAGAAGGTAAATTGTGTTTTGATAGGGCCGGTAGCTCAGCAAGGTAGAGCGGCGGTCTCTTAGAGAGGTCGAGGCTCCAGACCCGAAGGTCGGGGGTTCAAGTCCCTCCCGGCCCACCAGTTTTCGCTTATTTGTTGGATGCGTCTGGGTTTTAGAATCCCCTTGGAGTGTTTTGGCTGGTGTGCCGGGCGTGGGTTGCCGCTTTTCATTGCATGCTCTATGCGTCTCGAGCGGCGACCTTTTGGGCGCCCGGCATGTATTTATTTTGGTTTGGGTTTATGTTTTTGGTGGTTGCTGTGGAGAGGGATATTGAGCTGATTAAGCGTAGGATGTTGCTTGAGATGCAGAGGAAGATGCTTGCCAGGGAGGCTAAGAAGACTCCCGAGACTGTGGACTACTACTCGGTCTTCTTGGAGCACCTGACCGAGGATGGGCGCGAGATGTTTAACCGCGCCCTTGAGCAGTACGGGGAGGTCGCCAGGAAGGTTGCTGTGAAGATTGGACAGCTCTATCATCTTGGGCGCCTCAACGGGACCCTTGACGCTGGCGCTGTCTACTGGGTTTTCCAGGAGATAGGCCTGCCCATCAGGATAGAGACCAGGATTGTCTACAAGAAGGGGGGCGAGGTAAAGTCTATAAGTGACCTGTTGAAGGAGGAGGAAGAGGAGTAAGCCTCGGAGGGCATCTTTATATACTTGTTGACTGGTTTTCTGTTGCATTGGGTGCATGTATATGGGTAAAGCCGTGAAGCTGATATTCGTCGGGGCGCCCTGGGCTCCCTTTAACGATAAGCTGAAGCGCATATGCCAGGAGGTTGCTTCCGCGAGGAACGTGGGCTTTGAGGAGAGGAGCGAGGACTACGTTTTCTTGGCCAAGTATGGGGAGAAGGACGAGCTGGGCGGCGCGGACGTTCCGCAGGTGTTCGTCGAACTGGATGATGGCACCATAAGGCACGTGTTGACGAAGGTCCCCATTGTAGGCACGAGCCCAGACTTCGAGTTGGCGAGGAGGAGGCTTGAGGAAAGTTTAAGCTAGAAAAGCGTCTTGTTTCTTCCCCCGAGGAGGTCTTCAAAGTCGATTTCTAGGGCGTCGAGTATCTGCTGTAGTGTTGTCTTCATGATTTCGATGTACTTGTCTGGGTCTATCTCGTCCAGCCTTGCCACTTGGACTGCTTTTACACCCTCCTTGCCCTTTGTCTTGACGTAAGCGATTATTTCTCCGACCTCTATGCCCGCCCTTCCCCCGGAGCTCGCCGAGGCGAGACCCAGCTTCCTCCTGTACTCCAGTAGCTGTCTGGCTGCCTTGACGTGCTGTGGAGTGGTCTTTGTGTAGGCGTCTAGGGGCTTGGTCAGCGCCACTTTGAAGGCGAGCTGGTCTAGCGGCACCTCGTGCCTTCTCAGGAGTTGAAGTGCTAGGCGCACTTTATCCTCGATTTCCGAGACGCTCTTCTCGAAGGCGCTTATGTTGCCCGCCTTTGAGAGCTCAGTGATGATGTCGTTGAAGAGGGTCTTTACGTAGTCGGGGGTGTTTCTCTTCTTCCCGGTTAGCCCTTTAATGTCTATCTTGCCCTCCCTTAGAAGGCCGAGATAATTCTTCTTCCGCTTGCTGAAGACCACCCACGAGTACTCCTTATCTACGCTTAGGTCGATCTGCAGCTCGCTTAGGATTCCTTGAAGGAGGTTTTCAAGCCTCTCCGGGGAGGGGTTCCACAAGAACAGGCTGTCCGTGTCCCCGTAGAGGACGGGTATCCCCATCTCGACGGCTCTCTCCATGGTTTTCAGGATCGAGTACCTCCCGAGGGCTGTGGTGCTCTCAGCGACTGGCGGGCAGTAAAGGGAAAACGCGTCTGAGCCGAAGACCCCGTAGCTGGCGTTGAGGAAAACCTTAAGAGCAGACTGTATGACCTCGTACCGCGTTTTCTCCTCCTCGCTTTTACTCGTCTTGGCACCCTTCTTGTACACGTATACTCTTAGGTCCCTGAGGATGCCTATGATCTCCGCCATCAAGCCTCTCCTCTTTCTACATACCCAGTGGGGGGTTCCGGGGATCTTGTTGTCCCTGCATTCCTCGTGTGGGCACCGGACAGTCTCGTAGCTCAGGTTCCACTTCTTTATTAAGCTCGGGTACAGCGATGCAAAGTCCACCACTACTACATCGAAGTATACGCCTGGGAGGGGGTCTATGACTACGGCGCCCATGTACTTCTTCCCCTTGATTATCGCCCTCGTTGATGTTTGTCCCTTAACTCGTAGAATATCCTCAGAGTTGGGTATGAGCCAGCCCCTCTGCCTGTGCTCGTAGTACAGCATGTTCCTGATCCACGCGGAGATGTTGTGCCGCGTCAGGTCCTCTATCGGCAATTTTGAGATCCTCATCATCAGGATGATCAGCTTAATCACGAGGTCGTCGTTGAACGCTGTAAGCTTGTACGTGAGCTCGGCGTCGCGCATGCTGTACTCCGCAAGCTTTTCCGGGGGCATCTCACTTATTGCCTCCTCGTGCCTAACTTTACCTATCCCGAGTAGCGCCACGGAAACTTCGTCGAGGGTTCTTCCTTCGCGGTACTTGTTCCCGAACGCGTAAACACGCATGGACTTGTTTGTAAAGAACTTGTACAAGTCTATGTGGACTGCGTTTTTTAGCTCAGCGTACTCGGATCTCGGGTTCCACTCTATGGGGATATCCTCCTCCCTAAATCCGAGTTTTAAAGCTCTGTTGCGAAGGTAGGGCAGGTCGAAGTTGTCTCCATTGAAGGTTAAGACAACGGGGTAACTGTTAATGAGGTTGAAAACTGCGCTGACCAAGCTTTTCTCGTCCTCAAAAACAACCACCTTCACGTCCTTGTCTCCTACCTCTAAAGTTCCTTGCCCCCGCTTCAGCAGAAACACTTCTTTTAGCCCGTCTGACGAGTAGCAGGAGACGGATATTATGGGTTTTTCGGCTTTCTCGGGGCTCGGGATTATCCCGGGAGGGGACTCCACCTCTATGTCTACTGCTATCCTCTTGAGCCTCGGGATAGGCGCGTTTAGGATCTGGGCCCACGAGAGGTATTCACTCAACTCCAGCCTGTCCCTTGCCACCTCCTTTATGAGCTCCTCGATGTGCCCCGGGATCTCTGGCAGGACAAGCTTTGGCGCACCATTATCCAGGGTGTAGGGCATTCCCGGAATGAGGCTATTATCGTAGATATAGCAATGGTGGTACTTTATCTTTGCCTCCCAGACATGCCCCTTTAAAATCTCTCTGATACTCTTTGGCGAGCCGCCGATAGACAAGGGGTCGAGGGCCTCCACCTTTGTCATCAAGAACCACCGGTCGCTTAACGCGTCGTATTTTTCCACTATGTCCACTCTGTTGAATCCCTTGTGGTTTAAAACCTCCGGGTACCTCTCGCATATCTCCTCCGGCTTCAGATCTGTGAGGAGGTATGGGTGATGGCTATTGTGGTCTGGGATCACTACCAGAGAATGCTTTTCGTCATCGTAGAAGTACATTTCTGCCCTGGCATTTTTCCCATTATACCTCACGGAGAGCAAGTATAGCATTCCGTCACCTGGCGAATCTCTCTAGGCTCCAAACATTTTTGCGGTAAAACTTCTTGTACACTCGGTAATGCCTTCTACACAGGTACACTCTTCCCCTAGACTCCTCCTTCAACTCCAAGCCAGACTTACTCCTGTCAAAGTTTTCGCGCAAAATAGATCTAACTGCGGTCTCGTTGCAGTCCTTGACGGAGCAGACTACCCCCTTAGAAACCCGACCCATTAACCCACCATGAGTATAAGTTTTTCACTAAGATATAACCCTAACCTGCTAAAAACACGGCACGAAGGTCTTTACTTCCTGTAGCGCTTCGGTCTCAGATCCCTGCTGTGGCACCGCCTACACCTCTCAGCGTTCCAGGGGTTTCGCGCATTACACCTCCTGCATATTTTAACCCTAAAGTGGTGGTTTAGGGCTAGCTGAAGTTTCTCGGGATCTCTTATGGGCACGATTACTTCACCTTTCCTCAGTAAGGCATGCTTTGCTTTTTAAGTTTATCGATGGATCCTGCGACAGATGGGGCTGAATGTCTATTTAAACCCAGGTGGAAAATTTTTTAAAATAAGGTTTTTTAAAAATAAATTTTGAAGTGTTTACAGCAAGAGGTTTAAATAAATAGATTGCAGAGCCTCGCCCCGATTAAAATGGGCAGCAAAAGTGTATCTGTGAAAGGCTCTGCATTGAGAGCACTAGCGTTTCTAGTCATAGGTCTACTCGTAGGAGCGGCAGTGAGCTATGAATACCTCAGCCTATATCGGCAAACTGCACCTACACCTGGGTCCCAGCAAACAATTACCGTGCCTATAGGTGCTTTGGTGGAGCTTACTGGAGATCTCTCGTCGTACGGTAAAAGAGATCAGCTAGCAATGCAACTAGCAGTAGAAGATGTCAATAGCTTTGCTGAGAAAATAGGGTCACCCTACCGGTTCACTCTTCTGCCCGAAGACTCCGGGACCTCGCCTGAACAGGCGCTTGCAAGGATAAAGACGCTCGCAGCACAGGGAGTGCAGGCAGTCATCGGTTTGGAGGCAAGCAGCGAAGTTTCAGCTGTAAAGCCCTTTGCTGACTCTAACCACGTGGTAGTGATAAGCGTGGGGTCTACGGCTATGTCGCTCGCCCTTCCAGGTGACTACGTACTGAGAGTTGTCCCACCAGATAGCTTCCAAAGCAGAGCACTTGCACGAATCATCTACTCGCTGGGCTACCGCAACGTGGCGGTAATCTACAGGAATGATGCTTGGGGGGTTGGCCTCTACGAGGCTTTCTCATCCAGGTTTAAAGAGCTTGGCGGAAGTGTCGCGGGAGTAGCCTACGACCCGTCAGCAAAGGACCTAAGCGCTGAAGTCAAGAGGCTGTCAGACATAGCCTCCGGGATGGGCAGCAATACGGCTGTACTCTCAATAACCTTTGAGGACGACGGGATAATGATATTTAGGCTGGCCGCAAGGGATCCTGTTCTCTCGAAACTAAAATGGTTCGGGACAGACGGGGTAGCACAGTCAAGCAAACTCACAGCGGAGGCTGGAGGAGAAATCCTAGCCCTTGGAGGGTTGCCGTGCACCATCTTCCAGCCATCTGAAACTCGGAGGTTAGCAAGCTTCGTCCAGCGTTTCAGGGAGAGGAGCGGCGGCGAGTACCCGCATGCATATGCCATGGCCTCGTACGACGCTGTGTGGCTCGTAGCAATCGCAGTACTACTAACCAACTCGTATGCTGGAGATAAGCTCGTCACGACTATCCCCCTTATAGCTCAGAACTTTAACGGCATAACGGGCCCGCTAGTCCTCGACACCAACGGTGACAGGGCTACAGGCGACTATGCAATATGGCAAGTCGTGAAGACAAGCTCGGGATACGACTGGGAATTAGCAGGATGGTACGACTCAGCAACAGACACAGCAAAATTCGGCGGGTAGCACAATTTTAATTCTTGAGTTTTTCGGCTGTTCTGTGATGCTTAGGCCGGCCTAGCCATTAGGTAGGCGTCCTCCCCGTCCAGGTAATAGCCGGGTAAAACCCTCACCACGTTAAATCCCAGCTTCTTGTAAAGTCTAATAGCAGGCTCATTGCTCACCCTAACTTCCAGGTAGTACTCCTCGGCACCATAGTACTTCCTCATAGCCTCCATCGCGTTTACCATCAAGCTGTATCCTATCCCTCTGCCCCTCCACCCCTCCAAGACGGCTATCGAAATTACGTGCCCCCTCCTGCCGACCTTATTAGCTGTGAAGAGGTTATCATACTCAACTCTACACATGACGTAACCAACGATCCTTTCCTGGACCTGTGCCACGAGGAAAGCCTTGCCAAAATTCTTGTAATGGAGCTCGAAGTAGAAAGATGGGTAGTTCTCGGGCAGGGTTTTACGGTTAATTTCCCTTACCGCCTCCAACTCCTCCCTACGGACTTCACGGATGATGAAGTCCTGAGATGTCAAGCTCACCACTCTTTCGGCTTTAAAGCCAATTTCTCTACACTAAGCTTCCTCGAGGAGTATTCCCTGCTCTCTTAGTGTCCGGTGAATGTTGTCTACCGCCCTCTTTACCTCCTCCTCCTTTTTGGCGCCAGTGCACACGACTTTACCGCTACTAAAAATTAACAGAACAACTTTTGGATCCTGCATCCTGTATATTAGACCTGGAAACTGCTCAGGTTCATACATTGAATTTTCAAGCAGGAAGGCTGCTCGCTCCAGGTCGACAGTTCCCCTCAGGTTTGCACTAGCAACTATATTCTGCACCTCGATCACCGGCTCATTTTTAATGTCTATTCCATGAGCTTTAAGCAGCTTGACTATGCTTTTAACGGCTTTCTGCACCTCTGCCTCTGACTTGGCACCAGTGCACACCATTTTGCCACTGCTGAATATCAGAGTCGCTGTTTTAGGACGGGGGAGCCTCAGGACGAGCCCGGGGAACTCTCGGCTCCCGGGTCCGGAGACCCGGGAAGTTCCGGGCTATACTCCGCGTGCGGGATTCTCTCAGCGATTTTCTCTAAATCTAACCTCTGATTCAGCGTGACGGACGCTACAACGTTTTGAATCTCATACGTGGGTTGCTTCGCTATCTCCACCACCCCTTCCGTTAAGAATTAACAACAAAAGGCATATATATACTTAAGCCTAAAAAATCGCCTCCCCAGGAAGGGGCTTCACCCCTCACTTACCTAAGCCGCCCGGTAGCTTTCACAGCGATGCAACTCGCTTGGCGCTCGGCGTGCTTGCAGTTCTCGGTGTCTTTCGATAATTGCTTTAGCTTTGGCGGATTCACGTTCCCCGAAGAGAGCCCTTTGTACCCTGAACCTGCCCACTAAAGGCGGGTTTGCCTTAGCTACGTCAGCCTTTCGAGAAGATTAACTTGATACCACCGAGATATGGTATCACTACTTGAACCTTGCCTAAAACCATTTTACCTGTAGGCTGAACGGAGTCGGGGGTAGGGTTAGCGTCCCCCTTGACCACGAATCTCTCATCTGCTTTGGCAACGACTCTGTGAACAATTATGCCACGCCCTGAATCATAGATAACAATGTCGCCCACAGAATAGTCACGTTGCCCAGAGACAACAACAATATCTCCCACGTGTAGGACTGGATCCATGGACCAGCTAGAAACTACAGCCAGGGGTACAGGGGTTGAGAGGATACTGCCAAGCGAAAACAGGAACACTATCAAGGCTATTGTCACAACGGCATAGCTCAATACTTCTTTTTTCGATCCCCCCACTTGGAGAATGAATGAATCAAGCTTTATATAGATTGTGCTCTGTGCGCATCAGAATATCTCTGGCCCTAAGCATCATACTCCACAGTAAAGTTTTTATAGAAGCGATAATTTAAGACAATGCTGGTGAAGAAGATATGTCTCAACCTGCCGGTCAAATTCCCGTGTTAATCCTTAAAGAGGGGACTCAGAGAGCAACCGGACGTGACGCTAGGAGGTCTAACATATATGCCGCCAAGGTGATTGCGGAGGCAATGGCCAGCTCGCTCGGTCCTCGAGGAATGGATAAGCTGCTCGTCGACTCCTTCGGCAACGCAACCATAACGGGGGATGGAGCCGCCATCCTGAAGGAGATGGAGGTGCAGCACCCTGCTGCGAAGATGATGGTAGAGATAGCGAAAGCCCAAGACGATGAGGTGGGTGATGGAACAACAAGCGTAGTCGTCCTAGCTGGTCAGCTTCTGACGAATGCTGAAGAACTCTTAGACCAGGAAATTCATCCAACAACGATTGTTGAAGGCTTCGAGAAAGCGCTAGTTGAGGGTACGAGAATAATCGACGAAATAGCAGTAAAAGTGGATCCTCTTGACAGAGCAGTGCTGGAAGATGTTGCTAAAACCGCGCTTTCAAGCAAGGTTGTTGCAGATTTTAGAGACTTTCTCGCGAAATTAGTTGTTGAAGCAGCTCTCAATGTCGTTGAGAAGAAGGATGGAAAGTACGAGCTAAGCCTAGACGACGTGAAAGTCGAGAAGAAGAGGGGCGAGAGCATCACGGAGACCATGCTTGTGAAGGGCATTGTCCTTGATAAGGAGGTAGTTCACCCAGCCATGCCTAAGAGAGTTACAAAGGCAAAAATCGCCCTCCTAGATGCGCCGCTGGAAATTGAGAAGCCTGAGTGGACCGCAAAGATAAACGTCACTAACCCTGAGCAACTTAAAATGTTCCTGGACCAGGAAGCCGAGATATTGAAGAAGAAAGTGGAGAAGATTAAGGAGAGTGGTGCTAATGTTGTTTTCTGCCAGAAGGGTATTGATGATGTTGCTCAGTACTACTTGGCTAAGGCTGGTATTCTTGCTGTTAGGCGTGTGAAGAAGAGTGACATGGAGAAGCTTGCCCGCGCAACCGGGGCGAAGATCCTCA
>Ga0080004_1129834_pt1 | contig 13134 bp, 16 predicted proteins | sample WasSprMetagenome_FD_69207 | JGI IMG/M metagenome (GOLD analysis project Ga0080004, IMG submission 69207) | Sulfidic aquatic microbial communities from Washburn Spring, Yellowstone National Park, USA - WS (SPADES assembly) (version 2) | ecosystem: Environmental > Aquatic > Thermal springs > Hot... | reverse complement strand
CCCCTCATCCAGGGTCGGTGGCTTTTCGGCGGGCCTAAGCGCGAGTTCTAGGCGTTCATTTATGTTTCTATCCATAACACGTTAAACGTCGAGACGCATGTTGAACTAGAGCCGGCGTTGCGCCTCTGCCGCCGGCGGTCATGTACCCCTCGGTATCTTGATGCTCCGCGGCGGCGGAAAAAAGGAAAGCCCCCGGAAGGCCGACGAAAGCGGCCTGCAGGTAAATCCTTGCAGGAATTTCCTCACAGGTATAATTATTCCTGTAAGGAAATTCCTGTAGGTAATGGTTCATTGTTTTTGTGGTAGGTGTAGACCTTCGCCAGAATCATCTTTCTGTGCCGTGGAGCTCTGTGAGCATTAAACCAGTTCAACAAAGCGGTATATGTCGCATGGTATATGGAGTTGAGAGTTGCGGTACGAGACGGGTTGTTGGACCTGGTGTCGCATCGTGTTATGAAAATGATAACAAGCTACATCTCGGCAACATATGACCTCAAGCCGGATGGGATGGATCTGGAAGGCGCGTTGTTTGAAAACATCGATAATGGTTTGTGCCGAAAAATCGTAGACGACATCAAGAGGCGGTTTAGGCGTCATCTCAAATACATCGAGGTGGAGTGCCTATAACCCCCCTCTTTTTCCTCTAATTGGTCTTCAACTACCTTCTGTCTGGCAGGGGCGATCTCCCGCAGTGCATCGAAAAAGTCTGCAGAGCCGACGCCTACAGGGATTTCCTTACAGGGATAGACTTACAGGGATAATTATCCCTGTAGGGAAATCCCTGTAAGGAAAAACCTGTAGGCCGCTTTCGCCGGCCTTCCGGGGCTTTCCTTTTTTCCGCCTCCGCGGAGCGTCGAGATACCGAGGGGTACATGACCGCCGGCGGCGGAGGCGCGACGCCGGCTCTAGTTCAACATGCGTCTCGACGTTTAACGCGTTATGGATAGAAACATAAATGAACGCCTAGAACTCGCGCTTAGGCCCGCCGAAAAGCCACCGACCCTGGAGGGGGTCTTGACTGTTGAAAAGGCGCTGAGGGCCACCGCATTCGCCGGGCTTTCCGCCGCGGCGCTTTATTCGGTGTACCACGGGCTGTATTCAGAGGCCGTGGCCTCGTCGGTGGCCTCCGCCGTGGCGCTTGTGGAGGTTGGGCAGTATAAGGAGGCGGTGCAGTATGTGCAGAGGGCGGCGAAGGCGCTTTACGAGGCGGCGAAGGAGGTGTTCGAACATGTCAAGATAACTGTCCAGCGTCTCGTGGAGCTATTTGTGGAGGCGGTGGCGCGTGTGTTGGCTTGGATCGACGAGCACAAGGCGTATCTCTTCTTGATGGCGGCTGTGGCGGCTGGGGTGGTTGCGCTGTCTGCCGCGTTGAACATGTGGGGTATGATTGAGCTGGAGAAGCTTGCGCATGCCGCCGTGGGCGCGCCGTTTGTGGCTGGGTTGGCGGATGTGGGCGAGAAGACGGCTGAGAGGTTTAAGACACTGGCCGAGAGGTGGAAGGTGGACGATAAAGAAGAGAAGAAGATAGAAAATATCATCAAGGAGATTATCAACGCCCCTCTGAGGGGCGAAACCTCTCAGAGTAGCAGGAGGCCGTATGGGGCGCTTCTGAAGCTGGCGGAGTCGGCGAATCTGCCCAAGCCTCTAGTGGAGTTGAGCGAGGCGCTGAAGGATGTCAAAGACGAGGTGGTGCAAGACGCCGCGGTGGTTGCGGTGCTTGTTTTGTATAAGACGCTTGTGAAAAACGCAGAGGCGTATAGGGAGTGGGCTGAGCTGTACCGCTGGGCGAGGAGTCTGGTCGAGAAACAAGAGTTCACTGTGACGACCAGCGATATCGAGAGACTCCGCGGGGCGCAGAAGAGGCTTGAGGAGGTGGCTGAGGGGGTGAGGAGGGAGCTGGACAGAGTGTTGGCGCTGTACGCATTGCACAGCCGCGACCTGTACGAAAAGCTCAAACCCCACCTGGAGGTGGACGTAAAGAGGGCTGAGGGGCTGGCTGAAGCTGGCCACAAGAGGTTTTCAGACTACTCCGACGCCAACATGGGGACTAAGGCCTACGCCGCTCTTCTCTCCGCGGCGAGAGGCGGGATATACGGACACGCGGCAATATTGCTGGCGGGGGAGGGTGCTCTGGCGGATATAGTGTTGTTGGTACCCGTGACAGCTTACAAGAAGGCCAGTAAGGTCGCTGGATGGCGCGGCGAGGCCGTCGACCCGTCCTACTCGCGTAGGGGGACGAAGGCCGGGAAGGTCGCCGGGGGGCTCGGTGGGGCGGTGGATCTGTTGCGTGTGGAGGAGGAATGGAAGGATAGAGCCGCTTCTGTGTTTCTGCAGTTTTTGATCGGATACAGCAAAATAGACCCGCAACTCTTGAGCGGAGCTGGCGAAGTGAATCTCAAGTTTAGACGCGTCGAGAAGGACGGCAAGAAGGACGACGAGAAGAAACGCGTCGAGAGGGGGTTCCAAGTGTTCAGTGTCTACGGCGGTGTCGAGACCTTCGTCGGTGAGCTGTGGATAGGGAAGACGGCTTACTTCAAGGTCAGCAGGAAAGAGCTGAGGCGCCTCGTGGAGGAGGCGAAAAGGCATGAGCCAGACCTCTCGGGGATTAAGAAGATATGGCATGCGCTACCGTGGTTTAACACAGACGCGTCGTTCGAAGAAGGGCAGATAGTGGCCGCCACCGCCCATCTTTGGCAATTGAGGTGGTACTTAGCACTCTTCGGCGGAGGGAAGGTGGTCGGAGGCATGGCCAGCGTCACTGAGGAGGACATCAAGCTCTACGTCCAAATGCGCTGGCGTAGGGAGGTCTTAGACAACATCATCGCCGAAGAGGGAGAAGAGCTCAAACCCCTCCTTGGCCGCGCCGTCAAGAGCTGGCGGGAGCTTATAGACGCAATAGACTGGAGTTGGGTCTTGAAAAAAGTCGAGGAGCTGGCCGACGAGTTGAAGCCTTGGATTGGTCGTGTGGATGCAAGCGATGCAGAGAGGGAGAGGCTTGTGAGGAGGATGCTGGGCGAGCTGGCGCTTTTCGTCCACTTCGCCGAGGCGAGGAGGGGCAAGGACGACGGCAGGTGGAGGGAGGAGAGAGCCAAGAGGCTGGCGAGGGCCGTGGAGGCGCTAAGCGGTGGGAAGATAGCCGGCGAGTACGCAGATAGGCTGGCTCAGGCGATTATCTACTACGCCGAGGGGTATAAGAAATATGCAGAGGGACGTATCAAAACCCTAGCTGAAGAGGTCGGCGTCTCTAAAGAGGAGGTGTGGGGCATCGTTGAGTTTGTCCTAAGCGATATGTACTGCCTCGTTAGGGATTGCGCTAGGGACGTGGTGTTGAGGAAGTTTGTGGAGCCAGCCCTTGAGCTGATAATGCTGGACAAAGCGCTGAACAAAGAGTTTGACAGGGAGAAGGCCCGGCACCTCATCGGCGAGATGTACGCTACGGCGGTTGCGGGAGACGGCTATGTGGAGTCGAAGAGAGTCGAGCTGGTCGTCGGCGGGGAGCTTGGCGGAGGGGCCGCGCTTCTTCGCCTCGCCACGTTGCATCTGCTCAACCAGCTCCTGCCCGACGAGCTGGAGTTTAACACGCAGATATACGTAGCGAGGGGCGTATACCACATAGCCGCCTACGGCGAAAATGCGGTGAGGTTTAAGCGCCTCCTCGCCGTCTCTGCGCCCTCCGCCGGCGGAGAATACTTAAGCCCTAAGTTCGATGAGTTCGTGGAGGCGGTCAAGGTGGAGGTGAGACCCGGTGGTGTAGAGCTGACTGACGAAGGCTATGTCGCCGCCGACTTGACCATATCAGAGGCCGGCATCACCGTCAAGTACAACGTATATCTGCGCGACAATGCAATCGTGCTTCAATTCGCCTCGACGGACCGGAGCCGCGTGGAGCTCGCGGCGATCTTGTTAAGGCATGCGGGCGTCAGCGCAGAAGTGAGGAAGGAGGGCGGTAGAGATGTTTGGTACGTCCACGCATCCACCGACATGCTTGCGGCCGGGCGCAAAGAGCTTAGAGATGCTCTCGCCAAGGTTGTCAAGGTAGCGCGCGGCAGCGGCTGGGTGGACGCCGATAAGGCGGAGCGGTGGCTGAAGAAGCTGGAGGAGGGCCTCACGCTGAGGGAGGGATGGCCGAAGTACGAAATGGGGCTGTCCGGCGGCGGCGCGCTGGTGGTTAGATTCAGCTCCACAAACCCCGACAACATAGAGCGGGAGGCACAACGGTTTAGGAAGATGGGGCTTGAGGAGGGCGTCCACTTCTCGGTGAAGATGCCGGAGGGCGGGAAGGCTGGGTACGTAAGAATCTTAAAAGAGGGCTTTGAGCACGCCGCGTGGCTCTCCGTATACGGCAAGGATAAACAGCAGAGGAGGTTGGCGGCGGCGTTCGTGGAGTACATACTCCAGAGGGCGGAGGAGGCTGGCGACGACGTCTCCGAAAAAGCCAAAAAGATCGTAGAGAAGGGCATGTCGAGGGGCTCTCTAACGCTGGAGGGCTTTGAGAAGGAGGTCGAGGTGAACGGCGTAAAATACAAGGTGAAGGTCATAGACGGAGAAGCCGTTGAGGAAGACAGAGGCGGCAGAAAGTTGCTAAGGATTAAGATAACAGCGGAGGTAGACGGCGTAAGGCGCGACTACACGATTACCTACGGCAAGTATGGGGAAGACAACGTTGCAATCGGCTTCGCCGTGGCGAGGGGCAACACGCCTAGGGACAGAGAGGCAGACGCCGAGAGATTCGCCGCCGTGATAAAGGCCCTCACGGGCGAGGAACCTAAGGTGTACCGCAGGAAGAACGGCCAGATAGTGATTGAGTGCGTCAGGGTGCACCTAGACGGCTTCGCCCGCTACGCCGAGCTCGCAGACACCATCGCGAGGTGGCTGGAGGAAACAAGCCGCTGATAACCCACCAGCGTGATGCAGATCGTTAGAACCCCCACTACGCCGACAAGAGGTCTTACGCGCCGCCTAGATACAAGACGCAACGGCCTCAGCGCAACTAGAACGCGCTCAGCCTCTAAGGCAAGTCAAGCTTGAGAGACGGGACGACGGGGACAATTGAGTTGTTGACAACGGCAGGAGGATGCCTAGAAGTCCTCGACTTTGAAGGTCGATTCCTCGACATCGACTACAACATCTATTTCTGACACGCATTGATTACGTCGTGTCCTTACCACAATTGTCACGACGTGGCCGCTCTTTGTCACAAGCGTCGTCCTCCCACGGCTGAACTCCAGCTTAGAGCCAAGGGCCTTTTAGTACCTGAGATGGACATCGTAGAACGCATCAGAGAGAAAGACCCTACCGCCACCGCTAAATCTCTAGTGGCGTCGATAAGGGAGCACGTGGCGGCGTTAAACGCCCAGAGACTTGTCATAGACCCCACTGCGCCTCTTGTCTCACTTAGAGACGTTCAGTTCCTCAGAGAGTATATCAGAGTTCTTGTTATGAGCATCAAACGTGAAATTGGCACCACCAACATCATCACCACAGAAATACCACCCGGCTCCGGCGCCACCAGCAGATATGGCGCAGAGGAGTTCTCAGCCACCGGCGTATATATCACGGGCATTGCAAAGGCCGCACAACGCGCCTATTATAATCACTGGAGAACAAGCAAAATCTATTATCCAGTTACGAGAAGCTTAACAGGAATCCCGTTTTTGTACTGAACCGTGATCCTCAGCGACTCAAGCCCACCTTCTCTGATCACAGACTGCGCAACCTCCCGCACCTTTTTCAAGACGCTGAGGAGATCCACCATGTGTCTGTAAGACTCCTCCAGAATCTCGTACCTAACCATGGGGTTGGGGTCCACGTAGAGCTGAAGACCTGTGATCTCCAGAGGCGCGCTTCTCTCGCCGCTCCCGCCGCTGAACCTCTTTAGAAGCTCCTGGAGTCTTCTGTACCGCTCAAGAGAGGGCTTGAGCCCCTCCAGCTCCGCCCCCACGGCCTTGACCAGGTCTTCCAGCTGTTTTATCTGTGCGTCGAGCTCCGAGAGAAACTGCCCAGCGTCGCTGAAAGTCTTTGCGGAGTATATGTCCATATACTTCGGTTCCCCTCTGTTTATAAGCACATCGCTTAAGTAATCCAGGGGTTTTTCCTCACTAAGTCGCCATCGTATGTATTGATACGTATTTCGTACCCACCTCTGCCCAGCCGTGCTCGTATGCAGTCAGATACGTCGGTGTAGCGCCGTCTTTTGATCACGTAGACCCTAGATCCCTGCACAAACGGCCCCACAACCTCTTCGTTCACGTATTTCTCCACAAAGGCATCAGCCGCGTCGTCGTAAACAGGTGGCCCCCTGTGTAACATATACGGCGCAAGCCCCACCTGCTCCAGGACGTATATAAGCGAGACGTAGGTTTTCTCGTCGCTCTCAGCACCCCACCGGAGTACCTTAAACCCGCACTCCCTAAGCCACTTATACAAGGCTCTCCCAGCCCTCTTAAACCTGCCCCACACCGTGTCAGGCGGCTCGTTGGGATAGGGAAACACAACCTCCACGGTGTTAAGCCTTAGAAAGGCGCCGGGTTGCGGCTGGAAGTAAGAGAGGGATGGTCTTTTCAGAAATCGCCTAGCCGCCAATATGAACGTAGACATGGAAGTCAACGAGACCGCTGCAGCCGCATTTCTGTTGGGATCCACCGGGTCCACCACAACCAGAGGAGCCTTAAACCTCGTCTTAACCTCCGAGAACGCTATGAAGGTCCTATAGGGCCTCCACCGAGCCGCCGCGTTTATCACGTTGAGAAACGAGCCGTGGTACGCCACCAACAACTCGGTCAAGTATCCAGAGAACCCCTCCATCTTAATCTCAGCGCCGTATACTCCTATCGTCTTGAGAAACAGCTTCAAGACCCTCACGTCGCGCCTCTGTTCTTCGTTTAGTCTCCCCACGAGGAACTTGTGGTGAAGAGGCGATCTGTCGGCGGCTGTGATGGGCCGCTCTCCAAACCCGATTTTATAACACGGAACCACATCTACCTCGTACCCCTCCAAGAAAAGGGTAAGATATGGATGCTGTGCATACCGCATAACCCATGAGACCCCCCTCTCAGTAAAGAAGCGCGTCAAAAAGCCCACCACGTCTTCGGGCTTTACGTCTCTGTTGTTAATAACGACGAAGACGTCAACATCGCGCTGGCCCGGCAACCAAGTGGAGCGCGCAGCGGAGCCGTATAGGTCCACCCCGGCGTCGACTCCGCTCATCCTGACGGCCTCGCCAACGAGGGTCTTAGCGCGATGCGCAACCTCCCTAACTTTCCGCTCCTCCTCTTCGCTTGGCGTCGCCAGCTTGTAGGCCTCTTTAAGTACCTCTATCACGTAAGAGGCTGTACAAAAAGGTCGCTATAAATAGGCCCCCTCGGCGTTAACACCGACTTCTTCAGCTTTATCGTATCCACAGCCACAACTCCGAACTCAACCCCTCTGTAACGCGTTACTAACTCCCGCAACTTCTCCACGTTGCGGCCGGACTTTATCCTACCTATGGTCAAATGCGGCGTGAACTCCCTGTCTTCCTCATGCTCGGCGAATTTATCCACGGCCTCCCTCACCACATACGCCAGCCTTACCAGCTGTTCTGCACCTTGAGAAACGCCGATCCACAACACCCGCGGTCTGGACATGTCTGGAAACACGCCGACGTCAGACAGCTTTATCTGAAACTTATTCATCTTGACGCCTGCAAGGGCCTTAACGACGTCGTTGATCCTGCTCTGTGGGATCTCCCCCAAAAACCGGAGAGTCAGATGTAGATTTTCCCTCTCCACGAGTTTTATGTCAAGCCCAAGCCGCGCAACCTCCCTCTGCACGTCCTCAATCCTCCTCGCCACGTCAGGATCGTCGATATCCACCGCGATGAAAGACCTGACGAGGCTCATATCCTAAGGCGGTACGCCCATTTGGCAAGCAGATCACAGTTATGAGGCGCTATGAAGCTGACCCCGCATCTATCCGAGTAAGGGCAGTAGGTACAGGGAATCGACAACAGAAGTCTCAGCTCCTCCGGAAGAGCCTCGAAATCCACTGCAAAGGTCTCCGCGGCTTCCTCCCGTATTTTACTTAACAACTTATACGCCTTCTCGGTTAGCCTAATCACGTACACGCCTCTTTTGTTGCCCCCCACCCTCTCACGGGCGATAAGCCCCCTCTTCTCAAGCCTAGCCAGAATCGGGAGCCCCGTCTTGCTGTCTATGCCTATGTACTTCCAGAGATTTCTCTGCTGATAGCTTCCGCCAAGTCTCTCTAATCCTTGTAGTATCTGGATCTCCACCTCGGTGAGCACCTCAGACTCTTCTGTAAATTCCTGGGTAGTCACAGGCAGAGACCGCACCCCTCTTTAAAAAGATTCTATATAGTCACCTCCACGTATAATACATCTGCCAGCTCCTTCAAAAGCTCCCTGACAGGCCCCTCGGTGGAGTCCGCGGCCTTCGCCAGCTCCTTCTGCGTTATCTCCACGCCGGCCATGTAGCAAGCGTAGAAGACCGCGGCCGCCGCAAGCACCTGCGGCTTCCTGCCGTTTCTAATACGCGGCGACGAGATTATGTAGCGCAGTATGTCCACAGCTATGCGTTGCACCTCAGCCGACTTCTCGTCTCCTATGCCCAGAGCTGACACTATCTTAGGTATGTAGATCCTTGGATCTACGCGCGGCGGCTTAATGCCTAGCTTGTTGGCAACGCTCATCAGCTCCATATATGCAGACACGAAGGTAGACCTATCCACCCCCAGGTTATCAACTAGACTTTTCAAAGTTATGGCGGCAACGCCGTGTTTCTTAAGCGTGAAATAGAGAGCCGCGGCGAAGCTCTCCAGCCTAGGCGCCCTATACCCCGCGTCATACAGCTTCTTATAAAGCACCACGGTCTCCTCAATGACGGCTTTAGGCAGGTTCAACTTCTGCCTAGCCGCGTCGAGGAACTCCCTGATGTCGGTTTCTACGCGTTCAAGAGGCGTCGACATAGGGCGCGCGAATTTCTTAAGGCTCAGCGCCTTGAGCTTATCCGTGATCTTCACATTGCCGTACTCAATATCTCCCAGCGAGGAGCCTATGGGGCCTGAATACGCCCTCGAGGATTCAGGCTTCCTCCACTCCGGCCCCAGATCTGCCACCCCCTCCTTTATAACAGCCCCGCAGTTTTTACATATCACCTGCCCCCGCTCGTAGTCCACAGCAACTTCGTTAACAGCGCCGCACACAGGGCATCTATACTCCTCTATCTCAAAAATCAGTCTCCTGGTCATTTCCTCCACCGCCTGTCTAAGTCATGCGGCTTCACGTACAGAGGTTGACCCACCACGGTTTCGTCACGCGTCAAGGGCTTCACTAGCCCGTATGGGTTTTTCACGTTTCCTATCACGTCGTATATCACGCCGACTTTTTTCATCGTGTATGTGTATACATTGACGTAGAGGGGGGGAACCTCGTTGAGCCTCACCACGAGGTTCCCGAGACGTGAGTAATGAAGAGCAAGACCAATACGCTTCATTAAAGCTACTGGAGGCCCAGCTTAATAATAGTTACCCCCTCCAATATCTGGGTAATACAACACAAAGAAGATGGGGTTGAGATTTCTGACCTCCTCCCCGCCCTAAAGGCGGAGGTTCCCCTCAAGGCGGCTCATTGGCGCCCTCGCCCGGCCTTCAACGGCCCCTCAGACCGGGGTCATGAAGCTACCCGGGCCAGCACCGCGGGTCATCCGCCCCCAGCAGGGGACCCAACCATAGAAACGCCCATCTTTAAAGCTCCCCCCCACCCCCGGCATGAAGGGCGAGGTTTTTGATTATTTTTATAAACCCCAGTATTATGGGAGGCCGTGAAGCTAGGCGCGTTCTACAAGGGAAGTGATTTAAAAAAGCCCACAGGCGGAAAGAAGAGGAGGGTCCGCAAGACGAAGAAAAAGGCCCTGGGCGGAGGGTCTCCGCAGATACCTAAGCTGGGCGAAAACGACGTAAGATATGTGGAGAGGGTCAGAGGGGGGAACATTAAGGTGAGGATAAGAGAGGTGAGATACGCCAACGTCTATGTGGCTAAAGAAAAGAAGCACGTTAAGGCCAAGATACTCTCCATAGTGTCCACCCCGGCAAACCCCGACTTCGCAAGACGTAACTTCATAGTTAAGGGGGCTGTGATACAGACAGAGGTCGGCAAGGCGGTCGTCACCTCTAGGCCTGGACAAGACGGAGTTGTAAACGCCGTACTCGTAGAATGAAAAAGAAGGGGGGCAGAATCCTCTGGCTTGTTTACCTAGACTCCTCCATCCCGCGTTCGAGGGGTAGAATACTCCCGCAGAGTCAGTCGGTGAACAGACCCACGCTCCAGGAGGTTGCCCAAGCCCTCGAGAGGCTGGGGTACAGATACCAAACGTTTCCAGACAAGAAATACCCGGCCCTCTGGTTTGAGGAGAAGCTACAGGGCTACGTGGTGGTTGAGACTGAGGAGGAGATAAGAGCCGTGGCCGCCAAGGTGGCTGAGGAAATCAAGAAACAGAGGAGGTAATGTACACGGTGTTTTTCATAGGCACGGCGGGCTCCGGCAAGTCCACCCTCGTGTCGGCTCTCTCAACCTGGATGGACGACCAAGGCTACGACGTCGGAGTGGTTAACTTGGACCCGGCGGCTGAGTACCTGCCCTATGTTCCAGACATAGACATCAGAGACAGGATAAGCGCCAGGAAGATAATGAAGCAGTACAAGCTCGGCCCAAATGCCTCAATAATCGCCGCGGTGGACATGGCCGTCACGGAGGCTGAGAGGATTAAAGAAGAGATGGAGGTGGTCGGCGCGCCTATTTACTTAATCGACACGCCGGGGCAAATGGAGCTGTTCGCCTTCAGACAAAGCGGCGCGTACCTCATCCAGAAGCTCTCAGACGTCCACTCCTTGGTGGTCTACGTGGCTGACGCTGTATATGTCCAGTCCATCGACGGCTTCACCACCACCATGCTCCTCGCGCTTTCAAGCAGAATAAGATTCAAGAAGCCGCAGATACTGGCGGTGAACAAGGCCGACCTACTCCCCGAGGAGGCCTTGACCAACATAATCAACTGGGCAGAGGACCCAGACACGTTGCTGGACTCCATAGACCTGCCCACGTACGACAAGGAGATTCTGCGCTCCATCGCAAACATGGGGGGCTTCGTGGAGCCGCTCTTCGTCTCCGCAAAGACGGGCGAGGGCCTAGACAAACTGTATTACCAGATCCAACTTCACTACACAGGTGGGGAAGACGCTCAGCTACCCCCTTGATAGGGTCTTAGGTGGTCGGCCGTGGTGATTATGATCTTCTTCTCGTCGCCCAGGTAGGTCTCCACGACATACGCCTTTCCTCTAACATCCACGACAACACCCACCTTGCCCTGGTAGCGCCGGTGGGGGGCGGTTGGTATGAACGCGGGGTCTATGTCGATCACCACCTTGTCGCCCGGCTTATACTCGTAGAGAAGCCGAGACAGCCCAGGCATCCCGCGTTCCCTCGGCTTTTTACTAAGCAACTTCCTCGACTTGTAACGGTACCCATGGGTCCTCTTAACCATGCGCCCTCAGAAGCATAAACTTATTAAAATTTTCGGCGGGGCAAGAGACGCATAAGTTAAAAACGTGGGATATACACAGATAAGTGAGCGTGAAGAAGATACGCAGATCAGAGGAGGTAACCAACGCGAGGGCTCTTGAGATACTCAGAGAGCTGGCAACATCCACGCAACTCTCCGAGGAGCAGAGGAAAACCCAGGACTACCTAGAGAAGGTTGTGAAAAGAGATGCTGCGGATGCCGAGGCGTTAGTGAGGCAGTTGATGGAGAAGTTCGGCTTCACCCGCGTCACGGCCATCCAGCTGGTGAACCTGTCGATAGAGAGCCTCGATGAGCTTAAGACCGTGCTCTCATACCTTGAGAGAAGAGAATACACAGACAACGAGCTAAGAGAAATCCTCAAGCTCCTCACAGGGCAATGAAAAGCAGAAAGGAGGAGTACGCATATGTAGTAGATGTACTGCCTCCAGAGGTTGCGCTGTATAGGCTCCCCCCAAAGATGCGGAGAGATTTCCCACACGACGTCTTGTATGCCCACCTAGTCGGCGAGGACCACTTTGCCCTCCTAGAGGTTACATTGAAGAAGGGCGCCTCGGTGGACATAGGCGAGAGGGTATACGTGGGGCCCGGCACAAGAGACAAGGTGGACAAAATAGTGAGAAGGATAAGATACGACGACCTCCAGCCGCAGGGCAGAGAAAACCTCCGCATAGTGGTGAGGAAGATCGTGGAGCAGAAACAAGAGTTCTTCATCAAGTGGATCAACACAGCCGGCCCCATCACGTTAAAACTACACAGCCTAGAGCTACTGCGGGGGATCGGCAAGAAGAAAGTCCAGGAGTTACTAGACGAGAGGAGGAAAAAGCCCTTCTCCTCGTACGAAGACGTGAAGCAGCGGACGGGGATAGACCTGGTAGATCTACTTACAGACAGAATACTGAAAGAAATAGCGGGAGAAGACCCCTACTACCTCTTTGCAACGCCCCCTCCGGCGCAGACTACTTAACCCTAATGATTTTATAGCGGTCAAGGATCTGCCACACCTCAACTTCGGCGCCCGGGGCAAGCCTGCCCTTTGCCTCGTCCTCCACGTACTTCATAGAGACCTCGACGGTCTTGTAGTCTCTCATGTCCATCAACTGGATGACGTCGCCGGAGATGGAGAGCACCTGAGCCGTGAACTTTTCGATTATGGGCACCTCGACTTGGGCGTCCACGGGGAGGCTTAGCGTCCGCTTAGAGCCGTCAAACACGCCGACAGCAACTATGCGGGCCTTCGCGCTGCCGTGTTTGCCCGTTTTCGACTTTTCAATTTCCACAACTCTACAGGGCTCGCCGTCGACAACCACGTAGGAGCCCTCCTTCAGCTCCCCCGCCTCCACGTACTTAGTCGACATGACCCCCTCAAGGCTCAGATATATAAATTTTAGACGCAGGCATGTCTCAACACCTCGCGGCACTTGGGGATGTCCGCCGGAATCTTGGGCACGGCTTCCGCGATCACCTTCTTTATTATGCCGATTTTTTCTATCATCATCTTCTCCACGGCCTCGGCAGTCACAGGCTGATGCGGCACCCAGACGTCGTAGTCAGTGACGAG
>Ga0080004_1107141_pt1 | contig 13134 bp, 9 predicted proteins | sample WasSprMetagenome_FD_69207 | JGI IMG/M metagenome (GOLD analysis project Ga0080004, IMG submission 69207) | Sulfidic aquatic microbial communities from Washburn Spring, Yellowstone National Park, USA - WS (SPADES assembly) (version 2) | ecosystem: Environmental > Aquatic > Thermal springs > Hot... | reverse complement strand
AAGCATGTTATGCCCAGGTGGAAAGATATTGTTGAGAAAGATGTAATACCACCTGAAATTGTTAGAGAAATGGCTAGACTAGGGCTCTTCGGAGTCTCCATACCAGATAAATACGGCGGACCAGGACTTGACCCAATTACAGTAGGACTAGTACTAGAAGAGCTGGCTTACCGTGACCCTACAGCTGCTATAACTCTGCTTTACATAATTCATGCAGAATGCACCGCTAAGGTTGCTAAGTATGGAAGTGAGGAGCTTAAGCAGGAACTACTTCCAAAGGCTGCACGTGGAGATGTGTGGTTTGGTTTAGGCATAACAGAACCTAGTGCTGGTTCAGATGTGATAGGGATTTCGTCCACAGCTAGGAAGATAGAAAATGAGTATGTTTTAAATGGTGAAAAGAGGTATGTTATTGGCGTTAGGGAAGGCAAGGAAAGGGGTGTCTGGTTTGCTGAAGGCAGTCGCCATCTTACTTTGACATATACCGATAAGAACAAAGGCCATAGAGGCATGACTCTCTTCGCCTTGCCCTTACCAGATCCCAGAATTCCCATAAGGCTTGAGAAGCCGCTCATGAGGGGCATATCATGGGGAGGCTTTACTATGAATAACATCACAATTCCAGAGCTATATAGGGTTGGTGCTGAAGGCCAGGGCTTTTTCATAGTTATGGAGACACTTGATTATGGTAGAGCCCTTATAGCAATTGCCCTTACGTCAGCCGCTAAGGGCGTCATTAAATACGCTATAGAGTACATGAAACAGAGAAAGGCATTCGGCAAACCTATAGTTACATTCCAAGGTGTTCAGTTTCAAATAGCAAACCACTGGGCTCGTCTTGAAGCTGCAGAAGCTCTAGCATACAAAGCGCTATGGGTTCATAAGCTAAGTTGGGAGGGTAAGAACGTTGACAGAGCTTTAATAACAAGACTATCTGCAGAAGCAAAATTAGAGGCTACGGAAGCAGCTCTTGCCGCTGCATACGATGCCATAAGGTGGATGGGTGCTTATGGATATACAATAGAGAACCCTGCCTCAATAATGTGGACTAATTATAAAGGCTATGATATTGCTGAAGGCACATCTGATATAATGAGACTCATCATATATAGAGAAGTCATAGGTAAAGAGTGGACCCAGCTTTAATTAGATTACACTGTGAAAACTCTAACCACTTACATCATTTCCTCAACTTTTTCCTTATCCCTTCAACATTCTGGTTGCTAAAAGCTCTAGAGAAGCCTTAAATAATCCTCACATCCTCATGTATGTTTCCCTTCTCTTTATTTACTGTGCTGATGTTACTTCACATTTGCATAGCCTTTACAAAATAATATTGCTCTTAGTACTACACTAGGTGTTCTTTTGTAGGATTTGTAGGTTAAGCAAATGCATCTGCTTGCAGCTGGTAAAGGTAAAAGTCGTATTGTGTTGCTTATGATGTTGGTATTAATACCTTTATAGGCTTACACTAATGCCGTATTACTGTCAAGTAGCTAAAGTCTTTATTGGGAGCGTGGTTCACAGTTAAGTTAGAATGATTAAGTAATAGAATAGAACTTCTTTACAGCAATGCTTCTGACGGCTATTTTCTATTGTTATACTGTATTGCAGCTCTTCTAACCTTTTTAAATAAATATAGTGTAGAGTGTATAAGTTATTTTAACCCCTTAAGAACTGAGTTTATAAGGTGAATATCTTTTGGAGAAATACCTTGTCTTATCCTTTAGCCCTCTTCCTGCAGAATTTATAAAAAGCCTCATAGCTCCTTACAAATCCATGCTCGATAGAGATGTTGAGGTTGTAGTATTTAGAGACGTTCATGATAAAGAGAAGTTGTTCTCATACCTAAAGGAGGCAGATGTAATTATAGGGGACTATACTATGCAAGTTCACATAACCAGGGAAATGTGTTATGCCATGCAGAAAGTTAGGCTCATAGCGCAGCCCAGCACAGGCTATGATCACATAGATGTTGATGCATGTGCTGAAAAGGGTATTCCTGTTGCTAATATTGGTGGAGCTAATGCAGTCAGCGTAGCTGAGTGGACCATAATGGTGGCTCTAGCCCTTTTGAGAAGGCTTGTTGAAGCTCACGAGAGGACAAGCCGGGGTGAGTGGCCTCAGTGGGAGTTTATGGAGAAAGGCACTTTTGAGCTCAATGGGAAGACGTGGGGTATTATAGGGTTTGGAAGAATTGGAAGGGAGGTTGCTAAGAGGGTTAGGGCCTTCAACATGAAGGTTCTATACTATGATAAGGTCCAGTATCCAAAAGAGGTTGAAGAGGAGTATGGTGTAGAGCATGCACCACTTCACAAGTTGCTAAGGGTAAGTGATGTTGTATCTATACATGTTCCACTAACTCCAGAAACTAGGCACATGATTGGTGAAAAAGAGCTTAGACTTATGAAACCATCAGCTATACTAATAAATCCCGCACGTGGGGAGGTTGTAGATGAAGAGGCTTTAGCAAGAGCTCTTAAAGAAGGCTGGATCTTTGGAGCAGCAGTAGATGTCTATAGTAGAGAGCCTCCAGGTCTCGATCACCCACTTCTTAAGCTAAAAGGAGTTAACTTAATATTAACGCCCCACATAGCCGGAGCTACAACAGAGTCTAGGGCTAGGATTATACAAGTCACTATAGAGAATGTTGTAAGAGTTCTCAGAGGAGAGAAGCCTATTAACGTAGTCAACATGCCTATTTAAAGGTGCCACTTTATTGACTAAATACACTGTAGCTTCATTTATAACAGAGGCACTTATAAATTTAGGCATTAAGAGAATTTACGGTCTTATAGGCACTAGCATTCTTGACTTCTTTGATACCCTATACGACTACAGGGATAGGATTAGGCTTATAACTGTTAGGCATGAGCAAGTAGCTGTAAGCGCTGCTGACGCAGAGTATAGGGTTTCTGGAAACCTAGGGGTTGCAGCTGTTCACACAGGGCCAGGATTCTTAAACACATTGATAAGCTTAGGCATAGCCTATAAAGATAGAGTACCACTACTACTAATCTCTGGTGGGATTAAGAGAAGGCTTAAGGGAACTGAAGCACTACATGAAGTAGACCAAGTGGCTATAGCAAGCCCTGTGACCAGGGGGGCTATACGCCTTAGTAGTGAAGAAGAGCTTTCTTCAACGCTAAGAGAGTTGCTTAGAAAAGCCTTTAGGAAACCTAGAGGCCCTGTTATGCTAGAGGTGCCGGAGGATTTGTGGTCTAAGTCTGTAAGTGCTAATCCGCAGGATATTAGGTTAAGTGATTTAGTGGAGCCACCTAAGCATCCTCGCAAAGAGGATGTGCTAAATGCTATGAAAATGCTTGTTAAAGCTGAAAAGCCTGCTATAATGGTGTGTGGCGAGGCTGCAGTTAGTGGAATAGAGAGTATTGTTGGGGAGATAGCTGAGAGAATTGGCGCATATATAGTGACTTCAGGAAATGCTAGAGGTTGCTGTAATGAATATGCTTCGAGGTGTCTTGGAAGAGTAGGCTTTGGAGGAGGATCTATACCGGCTGACAAGGTTTTAGAAGAAGCAGATGTTTTACTGGTATTAGGAGACGAACTCGACGACATTGCTACTTATAGCTATAGCATCATACCAAAAGGAGATGTCATAATTGTTTCAGAAAATCCCGTAGTTGAAAAGAGGCTACTCTACTACGCACTACGCGTTAATGCAGATCCCTATCTCTTTGCTACACAACTTCTTGAAGCCCTCAAGTCTGAGGGCATTAAGCTGGCTAAACCTTCTTGGGACAGCTTGGTGGCTAGTTATGTAAAGATGTGGAACTCCATGGTTGAAGAGGCTCTTTTGAGAAAGTACAGCAATTTTGTCAATCCCTCAAAATTCTTTAAGTTACTAAGTGAAAAGCTTCCTGAGAAAAGCGTGGTGGTAGCAGGGCAGGGTACACACATACTCTATACCTATGTATTCATGAAGTTCAGGAGCCCTAAGAAGTTCTTAGCAGCTACAAACCTAGGTGCAATGGGATACGCATTTCCAGCTGCTCTTGGCGCAAAGCTAGCGTTATCAGATCATGAGGTAATAGCGGTTGCAGGTGATGGAGAGTTCATGATGACAGCGCATGATCTTGAAACTGCTGTTAGAGAAAACATACCCGTTAAAGTTGTTATTGTAAATGACATGTCTTATAGAGTGCTACTTCTAAGGCAAAAAATGCAGAAAAGAGAAAGAATTATAGGAACCCTGCTAACAAACCCATCTTTTGAGGAGCTTGCCAAGGCGTTCAGAGCCGAAGGACTCACAGTAAAACGAGATGAAGACATAGAGTACGCTATCAGGACTATGCTAGAATCAAATAAACCATTTATAGTAGAACTTCAGGTAAGTCAAGAAGATGTGCCGCCACTCAATATAGAGCCATCTATAAGAATGGCTGGGTAATGAAAATGCTATTAACTCAACACTTTTTCTAGTGTTTAAAAGAGAGACAAAAAGATAAGTGATTCCTATTTAAAGTATTGTGCATGTCTTAAGTAAGTATGTTTAAAAAAGAATTGCATTGAGTTAAAATTATTACTAATGTTACTTTAACTCAGGTAACTTATTTTGAAGCCACTCTTTAATGAACTTTAAGTTTGGTATTGTCTTGGGAAGGAAGGCTGCATAAGCCTGTGCCTTCCTCTCCCATTCACCAATGTCTTTGAGCATTTGTTCAGCCTTCTGCTTAGTTAAGCTCTTTACCTCATCCTTCATCTTAGTTAAGTACTCTACAGCAGCTTTTGCATCAGGAGAGAATGCTGCAAATCGACCTAGCTCTTGAATACACTCATCAATCTTCTTTACTACTTCTTCAACTGACATAGGCAATTCACTACCATAAAACTAGCCTAAGGGGGGTTTATAAAGCTTGATGACAGAAATTAATACAAATATACCTAAAGCATTACGAAAAACTATGAGCATTGAATACATTTATTTCCTGTATTTTCAAAATACTTGTTTCATCAGCAAGATTTTTAAGTGTATAGTTAGGCCTCTTCTCATTTCCTCGCATCAGGAGTTAATATTATGAAGGTTAACGGTGCTTAACTTCACAGTCTTCTTGGTAAAGCTCTCACAGTTATGAGGTTTTAATTTCTTAGCTCTAGAAGTTGGGGGGTTTGCAAGAGCTTTTGAGGTTCAAAAGTATGTTTAGAGGTTCTATAACCATTCACACGAGGTGCACTTGGCTGTGTCAATGTCTTCGTATGGCAAAATGGCTCTTCTTATCAGGATCTGCTCCTTTAGGGTTTTTAGATACTCAAAGACTGTGTCCCTCATTTTTTCTGTTAATATATAAACAGGTATTGCTACTCCTAGTTGAATAAGTGCTTTGCCTGCTAATGCTTTTCTAAGCTCTGTGTTTGCACTTGTGCATACATAGTCTGCTTTCTCAATATGTTCAAAGCAGTCTCTCTTAGTTAAGGTGTTGCACGTGCAAAATACCGTTATATCTACATTACTTTTCTTTTCCAGCTTTCTGAGCTCAGGAATTTCCCAGCACCTTAAGCCAATGACAGATACTGCAATTCTTCTGCATCCAAGCTCTATAGCTTTTAAAGCCCCCGCTACTTGATCTATTGTTGCGTTTTCCTCATCTAGTACAACCCCTCCTCTCTTCCTAATGCCATCAGTAACCTCTGCAATTGGGTAAGTCTTAAGAAGCCCATTCATAATAGCCCCAATGCCGTGGACAAGAGCGGGGTTCCTTGTTATAACAGTTCCAGCACCTTCACAAACTACAACAGCGCAATCGAAAAACCCCTTCTCCATTGCCCACCAGATAATCTCAGAGGTGCCAAAGGATACCACGGGTTTCTCAAAATCAAGCCTTCTCTGAGGTGTAAAGAGGCCATAGAGATTCATCTTGAGCTTAAGCACATTCACAACTTCCTCTCGGCAGTTCCTTTCAACTCCGTAAACCTTACGCCTAAAGGGGCAGTGAAGTTCTTTTGGAGGCTCGAAAAGAAGCTCTATAGAACCATCTTCATAAATCCTTGCAACAGTACCCATAATTAAAGTTTCGTGAAATCTCTTACCTGATGCCACTCTAGCTAACCTCAAGAATATTCCATAGTCTAGAGCTTAAAACACTATCTACATCTATACTTTATCTGTAACTATAGCCTGTAGCACAGCTTAGAAAGACCTTAAGCAAGAAGGCGAAGGAGAGTAGAATTGGTAAAAAATATTGTGGTTTTAGCTGGGTTTTATGTAGTTCTCTTAAACTCGTATAATTTTAACTGGTAATGCGTGTACTGAGCAGGATAGGCAAGGGTCGAAGGATACTGCAATCTTTCTAGCCATGTCTACAACACCTGCATCAACTTTTTTACCGCGTAGAACTGTTGTTGCTATGTCGTCCATAGCTGCTACATTTTGTGTTGTTGGAGCTATTATGTCGCCCATCACCACCTTCCCGTCTCTGACTACATACTTATGATACAGTATTCCTCTGGGGGCTTCTACAGCATACTCACACGTAAATTCGCCTTTCTCAGGAATCGCTGTACTTGGTGCAGGCCTAGTTCTATAGGTGTCGAAGAACTTTTCAAGCATTAGTAGTGTTTCATAGGTTTCTGCAATGCGTGCAACAAAGCTTTGCAATACATTGCTTAGTGGTGCTTTCCATCCATATGTTTCTATAAAGTCTCTGACTTCTTTAGAAAGCCTGTTGTAGAACTGGTTGAACCTTGCAATAGGTCCTACAACATAGCTTTCAGTACCCTTAACTCTGCAGTGAATTGCTGTTGAATGTGGTACATGTAGGTACTTCACTATGTTTCCATAGAACTCTGAAAGGCTGTACACATTGCCATCCATACACACCTTATCGCTGTGGTGAGGATATTCTAGTGTTGATGGGTACAGAGCCACTAGATGAGGCTTCACGCTTGTTTTCTGCATGAATTCATCAGGAGCCTTAAGGCTTAGCACAAAACTTGCAAACTCTATGAACGACTTCATTACTGTGCCCAGATCTTTTGCAATCTTTTCAACCTCACTCTTCTCTGGCACTCTGTGAACTCCACCTATCTTTATATTGACAACATTGTGCATTCTACCTCCGAGAACCTCCATAGCCCTCCTAGACCACACTAAAACTTCTAAAGCTCTCTTTGAAAGCTGGGGGTTGCGTGGTATGAATTCTACAACAGACTTTGTGTTAACTAAGTCAGGTAGGTTTAAGTGAAACACATGCAGTATGTGGCTCTTCACCCTTTCTGCAAGGTGCAGCGCTTCTTTAACAGCCATTATTTCTGGATCTACATTTACACCAAAGCACCTCTCAAAAGCTATAGATGCAACAAAGTTGTATGAAGTTCCACATATACCACATATCCTGCTTACAATATCCACTACTTTATCAGGACTCTTACCCCTTACAAAGAACTCAAAGAACCTCGGAGCCTCAATGACTTCGTATTTTACGCTATCTACGTGACCCTCCTTCTCGTAAATTACTATGTTGCCCTCTCCCTCAACCCTAGTTAACACGGACTTCATATTCTCTATCACCTCTTCTCACCTTTCACAATTGTTGAATATGACTTAAAACCAAAGCCTTTAAGCAGAGCCACAGCGTCATCCCTGCCCATACCCAGCTCAATTAAGCGGTTAGTGAAAGTCTCAAGCTTCTCCTTGTTTAAGTCAAAGTACTTAAGCCCGTAGCATCCATAGCATCCTCTGCCAAAGGATGGGCAAAGAGCACCACAACCAGCGTTAGTCACTGGTCCTAGGCATGGAATTCCCTTTGAAACTACTACACATTCTAATCCTTTCCTCTTGCAAGCCGCGCATACAGATTCATAGAATGCTACTGGTAGCCCTCCTAAAGCATATTTCCTCAGGAACAGAGCCAGGGCGTCGCCGTTAATTGGACACCCCGGTAGGGCAAAGTCAACATTTATAACATCTGCAACTGGCTTTGGAACATCATAGACATCTATATACTCAGGGTTTGGATATACAGCCTTCTTAACAGTATTTATATCGCTACCCTCTCTCAAGCTCTGTATACCGCCTAGAACTGCACAAGTTCCTACAGCTACAACAAACTTTGCTTTTGCTCTTGCAGCCTTCACGAGCTCCTCATGATGTTTACTAGATACAGAGCCCTCAATTAGTGCCACATCTACATCTCCCATCTCCTCAACGTCAGCGAGTATTGTAGCATACGTAATATTATAATTGCTAAGGATGTCATCAAATGCAAATGCATAAGCAATTTCACATATGCATCCAGAGCATGAAGTTAATTTAACTACGCCTACCTTGTACATCTACATCCCCTCAATCAGGAAGTATTCTTCAATATCACTATACCTGAAAACAGGACCATCTTTACAAATGAAGTAGTGGCCAAATTGACATGTACCACAAACACCTATACCACACCTCATCCTCCTTTCTAGTGAGACGTATATGTCCTCTTTCCTAAACCCCTTGCCCAAGAGTTTCCTGCTGGCCACTCTATTCATGACCTCAGGACCGCATACAAAAGCTACGGCATTCTTTATGTCTACATCTAGCTTGTCTATGAGGTCTGTAACAAAGCCCACGTGGTGGGGCCAGCCTGGTGCAGGAGTATCAGAGGATAGCATTAGCTTTGTATTTGGAATTGCTCCATAGCTATCAAGCTCGTATTTGTAGAGCAAATCGTTTGGAGTTCTAGCGCCAAACAGTATGTTCACTCTTCCATATTTCTCACGGTTCTGCTCAATGTACTTAATTATAGGTCTTAGGGGCGCCATGCCGATACCGCCACCAACAATGACGATGTCCTTGCCCTCAACATCCTTTAGGGGCCACCCGTTTCCGTAAGGCCCTCTAATACCTATGAATGACCCTATGGTGAGTCCAGAGATTATAGCTCTTGTTACAGCCCCCATAACCCTAACAGTATGCTGAATTATTGTAAAGCCATTTCTAACCATAGGAATGTTGGATAGCGATATTGGTACCTCGCCAAGCCCATAAACATGAAGCATGTCAAACTGTCCTGGGAACGCCTTGAACTCTTCATTAAGCTTTATGGTATATGTGTAAACGCCTGGCGCTTCTTCAATTTTATTAGTAATAACAGCTTTTTTGAATTCAAATGAGGCTACCTTTTGCGCCTCCTTCATTGCACCTTCACCTCAGTTAAGCGATTTAGTGTTTCCTTTAAGTCTATTCCAAGTGGGCACCATACAGAGCACCTCCCACAACCAACACACCCAACATCACCGACTTGCATTGGGTAAAATGTGAACTTGTGGAGTACAAAATGTCTAAACCTTGTATAGAGATCTCGTCTGAAGTGAGCTCCTGCTACAAGTCCGTAGGTGTATGTGCGGCAGCCTGTCCACATGCCTACTCTCTTGCTATAGCCATCTTCAATGCGGTCCTCTATCTCTATGCAAAAGCATGTGGGGCACACATAGTTACAATTTCCGCATCCTACGCACTTTGATGAGACCTCTTCCCAGAACTTCTTATCGTTAACCCTTGCCTTAAGGTTGTCCTGCACATTCTTAGTGCTCGGAACCCTGGTATTCATGGTGGAGGCGGCTTTATTTACAAGCTCTAGGTACTCCTTAACATGGCTCTCCTCAGCCTTTTTAACACCTACTCTGCTCAGTATTTTTTCTCCAAGTGAACTGCCAAACTTAAATAGGTAGAGGTCTTCGTGAAGCCTTGCATAGGCAATGTCAAAGCCTGTTGATATTGTTGGGCCTGCATTTACAGCACTGCAAAAACATGTTTCTGCAGGCTCTAAGCACTCTTCAACAACAATTGCCTTTACAGCGTCTCTTCTCTTTGTATAAACAGGGTTCTTGCCATATATAATGCGGTCAAGAATTTCAATAGCTTTGCGGTCGCAAGGCTTTATGCCAAAGAGTATTGCACCCTCTTTCACACCGTTATAGAGTTCTGCAATGTCGTAGTTTTGGGAAACGACAATGAAGGCATGCTCAGGAGGTAAGAGGTATACTTTGGGAGAGCTAGATCCATGCCTAAACCTAATACCAGATACCAATCTGTAAGAGCCAGGCTTCTGAACATCTGCTACCTTAAGTGGAAGCTCACTAACACTACCCAACTCACCAAATACTGCTCTATCATTTTGAAGTTTATACCCATAAAGCTTTGCACCATCAAAACTCTTCTGAAGCAACCTAGCTATTGCCTCAAGATCCCTAAAGTTACCAACAAAAAGCTCGCTATTGCTAGCAACAACCTTTTCTACTCCCATATGCTCTAACCCACTACACTTTACTACAGTATAGTAATCCTTAATAAGCTTTGCATTTTTATAACGCCAGGCTCCTTACATAACTATGTATAAACTAGGTAAATAGTATTAGAACTACAATTTTGCAACCTAAAGAATACAAAGCTTGCCTTTATACACTACTCTACAACATCCTTATTATACAGTATGCTAGCCTTTAACCTCGCTAGAGGGCTCTTGATACAAGGATTTTCAAATGCAATGTAAATAAGCCTTGAGCGCCGTTTGTCCCTAGATGGTCATTCCCTTCATTTCAGGGTTTTTCAGGGTCTCATCTAGGGACTTCCACCTCGCCCACAGGAACTTGGGAATCCCTGTAGGGTCATGGGTGGCAGTTGAGCCCAACGGAATGGGGCTCCCATTTACTTTCAGCCCGCGTAGGCTTGGAGCTGTGCTCCCATTGCCTAGGCGGGCTTTGAGGAGTAGATTGTAGCATGCTACTACGTCTCTGTGCCAGAGCTCTCCGCCCTTAGAGCACTTGCCAACTCTGCTACCATTACTGTAGATTATCTTAGCGTTGTGTATTGGGCATATCTTGGAGGTGTTCCTCGGGTCTACATAGATTACTGGAACTCCATATTCTCTAGCCTTCTCCTCAATAGCTCTCTGAACTCCTTTGAATGATGCTTGATATATTCTATGCCTAAGCTAGTCATCCTTAACACGGCTAATCATTTCTTTAGCGGGGTTCATGCCAAGCTTCTCTAAGACAATAGCGTATTGCTTTTCTTTAGCAACTCTAACAATGATATTCGCCAACTTCCACCTCAAATCACTCTTTCTCTTCCTCTCCTTCAACTTTCTAAAGATTCTTCTCTTAACCCTACAGTTAACACCATAGAGTTTATCATACCTCTCCTGAACCCTCTTCCTACGGTAGTAGTAACCCAAGACCATGTCTCTAAAGCCTGTCTCAAAGAGGTATACTTTATCATCAACTAGTACAGCTACATGGTTCTCATTGACATCAACGCTAATAAAGCCCCTGGGTCTATATGCCTCAACAATCTTCTTGAAAACTAAGTAAACAATTAACCGCCTATTTCTCTTATCAAGCTTGACCTTGGCTTCAGAAGCAAGTCTCCAACCACTATTCACATACTTCCAGTACTGCTTGTGAGGCTCTAACTCAATAGTGACCCACCCTCTGTGAGTCGCTATCCCAATGTTTGTTAAGCTCCTTACTCTCCACAGGTGGTCGTCAAGCCATATGGAGACCCTATTAACCGCTGGGTAATCACTCTTTGCCAAGCCTCTCCTCTTCAACCTCAGAAAGCTCTTAACCCTCGTGGATGCATCTTGGCATGCGGTGTATGCGTAGTGTGATGGTAGCTGTGGGTATAGAGATCTGAGCTCCCTGTACTTCAATGCTTTAAGCCTTGTGAAACTGGTGATACCATTCCTCACAGCATATAGAGCTAGCTGCTCAACCATGTTTCTGTACATACCCTCAAGCTCGACAAAAACCCTGAAAACCTTTCTGGGTAGAGGAGTAGACTTAACAACAACTGTTCTAGTAACTTCACTCACACTTCTCAACCTCTTCTAACAACTTTTTGAATTCCTCAACAAGTCTCTTTCTCTTGTCGGGGTTGTGTGGATAGAGTTTTTCGGTGTATGATGAGATAACCCTTGTTAATTCCTCTATGAGTTCTTGGCGATATTTCGATCCGGTGTCCTTATCGACTCCCACCAATAATTTTTCACAACCTCGCTTTAGGGAACTATAATCCTACCTGTAGGTGTTCTAACAACTCTTATCCTACCCTCAGAAACCCGCCTCTTAAAAGTACGATAACTAATACCAACAATCCTGCAGAACTCACTAGGCTTCAACAACCTCTCAGGCTCACTACTCATATCTAGACCCTGACCAACAATAAACAACCCTAAAAAACCCTAATAAATTTTACTGCTCCATTCAAGATTTTATAGGGAGGTCTCTAACAAGTTTCCTAAGCTTCTTAGGAGCATCAACAAGAGTATGGCAAGTGCTTAAGGTGCTACCTAGAAAAGTGAAGACATGACTACAATAAATATACTAGGTGATGGTCAATCACACAATAATTGCTAGCAATGCTTTATCAATTCAATGTTTATTCATTTATCAACTCCTTCTTGATTGATGTATAGAGGGTTTTAGATTCAATTTGAAAGATTGAGTATGTGGCTTGAGGCTCAAGCTGATTATGCTTGTAGAAGTGTGTTAAGTGTTGTTGCTTGGGGGTGATGGTGAAAAAGATTTATACTCTTTTTATATTAACTATATTTGTGGTGTGAGTAGCTTGTCTTTGGCTGAGAAGCTTGTTGAGGAGCTTGAGGCTGATGAGAAGGTTAGGAAGAGGTTAGCTAAGCTTCTTTTACCCGAGGTTGTTTCAGAGCCTGATGCAAGGCTTGCAATCATAAATGCTGTTCTTAGGGATGTTGCAACAAAGGAAGATATTGCAAAGGTTATGGAGGAGATAGAGAAAGTTAAAACAGCAACAAAGGAGGATGTTGCTAGGGTTATGGAGGAGATAGAGAAGGTTAGGGTAGAGACTAGGGAAGAGATTGAGAAAGTTAGAGTAGCTACTAAAGAAGATATTGGTAGACTTGAGGAGAGGATTGAGATTCTCAGGAAGGAGATATATACGCAGATAACTGAGTTTAGGGAGAGGGTGTCTAAGCTTGAGGGGGCATTCACACAGCTAGTTGATAGAATTGGTGATTTGGATAAGAGGATAGATTCTTTAGACAAACGCATAGATTCTTTGGATAAGAGGATCGATGCACTGGATAGAAGGATTGATGCGTTGGATAAGCGTATAGATTCTTTGGATAAGAGGATTGACTATGTGCCGAAGGGTTCGTG
>Ga0080004_1081933_pt1 | contig 13139 bp, 12 predicted proteins | sample WasSprMetagenome_FD_69207 | JGI IMG/M metagenome (GOLD analysis project Ga0080004, IMG submission 69207) | Sulfidic aquatic microbial communities from Washburn Spring, Yellowstone National Park, USA - WS (SPADES assembly) (version 2) | ecosystem: Environmental > Aquatic > Thermal springs > Hot... | reverse complement strand
TTATTAGAAAGACACGCCATTTCGAATGAGGCAGCAAAATGGATGGCTGAGAGGTCAATAAAGATGCTGGGCGTAGACAACTCAGTACTACCCGAATCATTTGAAGCCATCAAAAACCCTAAAATCGAATCCTATGCTACCCACAACTACCTTCTTAAAAAGATATACTCTTAATCGAAGGCCTTTCCAACCTAGGAAGTTTGAGAAAGAAAAGATTCTTCTTTATAGGCTTTCCACCGAAAATAGCAAAGCTAGACGACTTTCCAATAAGAGCCGTCGCCATAGAAGAAATATAATCTACCCTTATCTCCTACAATACTAGTATTCCTTATGATGCTAAGAGCAAAGGTTTGGTCGTAACTTTTCTTCAACTAGTCTTGCATCTTATATTGTAGGCCTCTGGATTTATTATCCAATATGGCCTCTCGCCTTTCAAGTATCTTATCATGTTCTTCACAGCCTCTTTAAACGTTTCTTCTACAGCTTCGCTAGTAGATGATGCAATATGTGGCGTTAGTACTACATTTTCCATCTTTAATAGCGGGCTATCACCTTCTAGAGGTTCTGGCTCTGTCACATCTAGTCCTGCTCCTGCAATCCTTTTATTCTCTAACGCTTTTATTAGAGCATTTGTATCAACAATTCCTCCTCTACTAACATTTATGAATAATGCGGAACTTTTCATGATATTAAACTGTTTCTCTCCAATCAAATGGTAGGTTTCAGGTGTGAGAGGAGCGCAGACTACTATCACATCAGACTCCTTCAATAGGGCCTCTAAGGATACAAGTTCTGCGCCATAAAGTTGTGCTCTAGCAGGCAAAACATATGGATCATATGCTAAAATTTTCATGCCAAATGCGAGCCTGCCCTTTAGCGCCACCCTTCCACCAATCCCTCCTAAGCCAATAACACCTAATGTCTTTCCCCAAATCTGAACCCCCATCCAATTCTTCCTTTCCCAACTGCTATCCCTCATCGCCTTATCGGCTCGCGTGATATGCTTTGACAGATCAAGTATTAGACCCCAAGCATGTTGCGCAACAGGTTCAGAATATATTTCTGCAACATTGCATATGATGATGCCCTTCTTTGTGCATTCTTTTACGTCTATATGATCATATCCTATGCCAAAGCATTGAACCATTTCCAAGTTTCTTGCAGTCTCTAAAAGCTCTAGATCTACCTTGGGAGGACCACCTAAAATATTTGCCTCTGTAATCAAGGTATGCCATTCCTTAGAAGAGGGTAGTGCAAGCTTCACTTCAGCATACATTGCAAGTTCATCGACAAGAGTCTTTAAAAAAGATTGGCTTGGTTTTTCAGCCCAAACGTCAGTAGATGGTATAAGGGCAGGGGATAGAACAACCTTACTTTTTCTAGACAACCTGATCACCATCCACAGTCTTTATTTTCAAAGGCTGTTATAAATTTTTCATATTTGTTTAGGGATCAAAGTTGGTTATTATGGAAAATTTTGAATGCTGATTAATCCTGGGACAAGCATCTTTATTACTGTGATATCAATTTTGAGACGACAAATTTAACTTGACGACATCCTTAGGCTTGGCCGATAATCTTATATATCCAATTTGCGAACTAGAAAATGGTCATCCATGATGAGAAAAAATATGCTTAGGGAGTTATTAAGGAATGATAAACCAACGGTAGGGACTCATATTCATAGTATGTGGCCGGGCGTGGTAGAGCTTATTGGAAATGCTGGTGGTTTCGATTATGTTGAGTTTACAAGCGATTATGCTCCATACAATTTGTATGACCTTGAAAACTTTGCTAGGACAACAGAGCTTTACGGCCTCTCATCAATGATAAAGATAATGCCGGAACCTAGAACCTTCATGGCACAGAAGGCCGTATCATCAGGAATACAGTCTGTAATGTTTGCGGATATCATGTCTGTTGAAGATGCTGAGGAGTGTGTTAGAGCGATCAAGACAGAACCTAAGGGTGTTAATGGATTTGGAATGTGGAGAATAGTTGGATACATATCGCCAAGAGTTTCTCCAGAAGAACGCCTACGTTTTCTAAGAGAAGAATATGCTGAATACCTTAACGAGATCGTGATAGCAATACATATAGAGAGAAAGAGTGCTTTTGAGCATTTAGAGGAGATACTTTCGGTGGAAGGAATTGACATGGTCCAATTTGGACCATGCGACTTCACGCTCAGCACAGGATGGAGTAAAGAAAAAGTGTGGGAGGCAGAAGTAAAAACTATTAAGACAGCCTTAAGGCTGGGATTGCGGCCTAGAGCAGAATGTAGGGTGGAAGAGATGCAGAAGTATATCGACCTTGGTGTACGCGACTTCTGCATCGGCCAAGACGTAGACATTCTCTACGATTGGTGGAAGGAGAAGGGTATGGAAATCAGAAAGGTACTGGCAAAAATGTAGAAAGCGTGCCTTATTCCTTTAGCAATTCCGTATATCTATTATGACTGTACAATTTCACAAACTTCTCTTACACGTCAACTTATTCAAGCTAAATTCTTGGAATCGTCTTGGAATCTAAAACTATAAGAACTCTTAGGTCCATGACGTTTGTTCCTGTCGGTCCTGTATAGATTGCATCATTTAACCTTTTTAGGACGTATGAGGTATTGTGTTTTATTATATGCTCGCTGACGTCTATGCCTAATTCTTCAGCCCTTTTAAGGGTGTAGCCGTCAACTATGCCGCCAGCGATGTTCGTTGGTCCGTCCGTTCCATCTGTGGCCACTGATGCAAAAGCTATTCGCTCATTATCTTTAATCATCGTAGAAAATGAGAGGGCCAGCTCCTGATTTCGGCCGCCCTCGCCTGCCTCGCCAGTTATTGTCACCGTTGTCTCTCCGCCGGAGATCACGGCGCATGGGGGTGCTATTGGACGTCCGTTTTTAGCTATCTCTTTAGCGATGCCTGCCAGAACGATTCCCACGTCTTTACTTTCACCCTCGATCATGGTTGAGAGGATCATAGAGTTTAATCCGAGCTCCCTCGCCCTCTTATCAGCGGCTTCGCAGACCATTTCAGCGTTGCCAAGTATAAAATTGTGCACCTTTATTCCCTGGAAGTCGCTTGGCTTCGGCGTTTCTAAACTCTTGTCTCTTAAGCCTCTTTCAAGATGATTTTTTATTGAAGGAGGAACTTTGTCGTAGAGACCATATTTTTTTAAAACATACACGGCATCCTGGAACGTTGACTTGTCAGGCACTGTAGGCCCCCAAGGTAGGCCGGCAACTTCATCCACAACTATAAAATTTATTATTTCTGCTTGATGAATATATTGGGCTAAACGTCCTCCCTTTATTAACGAAATATGATTTCTGACAGCGTTTATCTCATCTATCCTCGCACCACATCTTAAAAGCATGTCTGTTAACATTATCTTGTCCTCTAAAGATATACCTTCTGCCGGTAGTGGTAATAGGGCTGACGCTCCACCAGTTATGCAGACAAAAACCAAATCTCCTTCCCCAACATCCTTAGCCAACTCCACTATCGACTGCGCTGCCTCATACCCGCTCTTGTCCGGTATGGGGTGGCCGGCCTCTAAGACTTTGATCCTCTTAAGCCTTTTACCCTGCCCTCTTTTTTCAACAACAATCCCATCCCTAATTCTATCATTCAAAACCTCTTCTAAGGCTTCAGCTATAAATACGGATCCCTTTCCAGCACCTAAAACATAAATGCCGTCAATTTTTGAAAGGGAATACTTGATGCCGCCAACTTCTAAGCTCTCACCATTTTCGACCTTCACAAGTCTTTTAACTTGCTTCCTTGGATCCATAGCCTCTAGAGCGTATTCGACTATGTCAACCAACAATCTCCTTCCGCTTACGTTGCCATGTGACAGTAGATCAGATTTATTTTTTACGACCTCCATGATCTGAAATTTAAGGTAAAATGAATATAAAATTTTTTACAAGTATCATACACTTTATATATGAAGAGGTTCATAATCTTTATAGAAGAGCTTTCCTTACCCACTTACTTGAGTGGGCGAAAATGGAGGCAAACTGGTTTAGAATTAAGTCTATTAGGGCAAGAGAGATCTTGGATTGCAGAGGAGATCCTACAATAGAAGTTGATGTGATTACTGAAGGTGGAACGTTAGGTCGTGCAGACGCTCCCGCCGGCCGCTCACGAGGGAAATATGAAGCCTTTGAAATGAGGGATGGTGGGGAAAGGTACGGAGGGCTGGGTGTTCAGAAGGCTGTTAAGACTGTTAACGAAATAATTGCACCCATGTTAAAGGGGATGGACGTCAGATGCCAAAGAGAAATCGACTATACAATGATAGCATACGATGGTACAGAAGATAAGTCAAAGCTTGGAGGGAACGCTATGGTTGCCGTCTCCTTAGCTGTCGCTAAAGCAGCCGCATCCTCCCTATCCTTACCACTGTACCGTTATATAGGCGGCTCAAACTCGCACATACTTCCAGTCCCAATGTTCCTCTACGTCTGTGGAGGAAAGCTTGCTGCAACAGACCTTGATTTCCAGGAATTTAATGTAATGCCTGTGGGAGCAAGAACCTTTGCTGAAGCAATGCGTATGGGCTCCGAAGTCTATCACACTCTAGGAAGAATTCTTGCTAAAAAATATGGGAAATACTCTTTGAATACCGGGGATGAAGGGTCCTTTTCACCACCTAATGTAAGCGACCCTAAAGAAATATTTGAAACAATATTGAAGGCTGTTGAAGAGGAAGGGTACAAAGACGACTTCATACTAGCAATGGACGCTGCAGCAACCCACATGTACAATGAGAAAACAGGAAAATACAGATATCAGGGGAAGGAAATTTCACGCGAACAGCTAATGGACATATACGAGGACCTTGTAAAAACATATCCGCTGAAATCGATAGAAGACCCACTACACGAAGACGACTTTGAAGGGCACGCGGAACTAACAAGAAGACTTAACATACAAATAGTTGGAGACGACCTATTCGTCTCAAACATTAAACGCTTAATGAAGGGTGTCAAATTACATGCCGCGAATACAGTCCTCTTAAAGGTTAACCAAATAGGAACCCTAACAGAGGCACTTGAAACAGCATCTTATGCCATCAGAAGCGGATACAGCATACTAGTTTCAGAAAGATCGGGGCAAACAGAAGACACGTGGCTCGCCGACCTGACAGTAGCATTAAACGCTGGACAGATAAAGAATGGGGCACCAACAAGAGGCGAGAGAACAGCACAATTCAACCAACTCTTGAGAATAGAAGAAGAACTAGGTAACACAGCAAAATACGCTGGAAGAAACTACAGAACACCATACTAAACACTCTAACATTATTTCTTTTATAAAAAATGTGGAAAAGACCAATAACTTTAAGTGGAAAAACTTATACAACCCTTTAGTGCAACCTTTAGCAGCTTGAGCTCAAGTCCACTATCCGGCTTCATGGAGGAGCTTGAAGTTCATACTATCCACCCTCCAAAATATTCTTTGAGAAGTGACCTGGGCCAGTTGGATGGGCTTATGGCATCTATAGAGGAGAAGGGTCTGCTTGAGCCTATAATCCTTATTTTTTTGAAGAGCCGACGCCGCCAGAAGATTTAGGTTCGCTGTTGAAAGTTTCTCGTTCTTTAAGAAATCCGATTGCAACTGGAGAAAGATTGTATAGCAAATGGGATTTCAAAAATGTGATTTACAAATATGTTGCGGACATAATACAACCTGACCTATATCATGCAGGAGGGATAACAGAAGTTAAGAAGATAGCGTCTCTTACAGAAGCATATAATGTAAAAGTTGCACCCCATAATCCTTTGGGTCCAGTGTCCACAGCTGCATGCATCCAATTGGATGCGGCTATACCGAATTTTTTAATTCAAGAAGTCCCCCAGTATGATAGGTGGGGGTGCATCATGGGTAAAATATTTTGTAAAACAACCCCTAGAAGTAGAGAACTCTTATATAAAATTGCCAACAAAACCAGGCTTAGGAGTTGAACTAAACGAAGATGTAATTAAACAGTATCCGTATAATGGTAAAGACTTGCCAAAAATATATAAAGAAGATGGCACACCAACTGCATGGTGAAGACTATATGAAATTAAAGTTTTCTAAAGAGTTTGTATTCGGCTTTTCTGAGGCAGGATTCCAGTTTGAGATGGGTTATCCTGGCTCTGAGGACGTTAATAGTGATTGGTGGGGTTGGGTTCATGATGAAGATAATATTGTCTCTGGCATTGTAAGTGGTGACCTTCCAGAACATGGTTCTGGATACTGGCATCTCTATAAGCAAGATCATGATCTTGCATGCTATTTGGGTATGAATGGGGCTAGGCTTGGAATAGAATGGAGTAGAATCTTCCCAAAACAGACATATGATGTGAAAGTTTCTATTGAAGAGGACGCTGATGGAAACATTTTAAGTATTGATGTTAGTGAAAGAGCTTTAGAGGAACTTGATAAGCTGGCTGACAAAGGTGCCCTTGATCACTACAGAAGAATTTTTGAAGACTGGAAGGGAAGGGGAAAATTTTTGATTATAAACCTCTACCATTGGCCATTGCCAATCTGGATTCATGACCCAATAGCTGTTAGAAAAAACGGCCCAGATAGGGCGCTATCGGGATGGTTGGATAAAAGGTCTGTAGTGGAGTTTACAAAGTTTTCTGCATATGTCGCATGGAAGTTTGGAGAGCTGCCTGACATGTGGAGTACTATGAACGAGCCAAATGTTGTATATGTAAATGGATACATAAATGTAAAGTCCGGTTTTCCACCAGCATATCCAGACTTTAACTCGGCACTAAAGGCTGCAAAACATTTGATTGAAGCACACGCTAGAGCATATGATGTTCTGAAAAGGTTGACAGGCAAGCCCACCGGAATCATATACGCTGTAAGAGCACTTGAAACCTTGGGAACAGACGAGTCGTCTCGAGATGCATTAGAAAGAGCTAGAAGATTTGAAACATATAATTTCATTGACGCAATAACGCTTGGAAAATCTCACTTCGTAGGAGAAAGGAAAGACCTTGCGGATCGCATGGATTGGTTAGGTGTAAACTATTATACAAGACGTGTAATAGAGCCGGCGAAAAATCTCCTAGGATATCGCTTTATGGAAGGCTACGGGCACCTATGCATTCCAAAGGGTGTTTCGAAGGATGGAAGACCATGTACCGATGCTGGATATGAGGTATATCCAGAAGGATTGTATAATGTTCTAGTGGAACTTTGGACAAGATATAAGAAAACCTTGATCATAACAGAAAATGGCTTAGCAGACTCAGAAGACAGGCTAAGGCCGACATATTTGGTATCACATCTATTGCAAGTAGAAAGGGCAATAGATGATGGCGTCAACATAAGAGGATACCTGCACTGGGCACTTGTTGACAACTATGAGTGGGCCTCAGGATACAAGATGAGATTCGGTCTAACTCAAACAGATTATAAAACAAAGAAGAGGTATCTAAGACCGAGTGCCCTTGTGTACAAGGGAATAGCCGAGCAGAAAGAATTACCTCTAGAGCTTATACAATAAACTTTTAAGTCGTTAATAGTATACTTTTTAGAAGATCAAAATATTTCACATATAATGCTCATTTACTTAAGATACTGTTATTCAGTATGAAACTAAACAACTTAATTTTAAAATATATAGACTTAGCTTAAATGCAAGGGAATATACCAGATTTTAGAACATGCCTATTCTGTGATTTAGTGTGGAGGATGGATTGGGCTTGAAAGTATCACAAGAATGCTAGAATGTTCATTAAATTCTATAAAATGAAGTACAGGTATGACGTGCTAGGCATTGAATGGATGTCAAATTATTTAGGTGCTCGATAGAGTGTTTTTGGATTCCGTAACCCAGGTTTGACTTCTACATTGCGTTATTTGCCTTACAATTTAGACGACATCAGATTATTTCAACTCTGGCAGATCTTTAAAGTGTTGGTTACCCGTGATTAGGTTAAGATTCCATGCGTAAGCCTGCTTGAAGTGTTTAGAGCTCTGAGGAAATGAAGTGAAATATGAAAGGAAAAATTTTTAACATGATTATGTTAAATTTTTTTAAGTCATCAGTAAAATTTATATTGTTTTGGTATGATGGATTTGGGTATGGTGAATATAAGGGATCAGTTTAGGATAGAAAAGGTGAACTTCCCAAAGCTTAGCGAAACATACATAATTTCTCTTGTGGCAGTCGGAGTCGCTCTTAACGTAGTACTGTCTGCGGTTAGGATAATGCTTCAACTTCCATTGTTCCTTGACCAGGGTGGGATGATGCTGGTTTCAATGCTTGCTGGGCCTTGGTGGGGTATTGTGACGGCCATTTTGAGCAACGTTGTTAGAGGTCTACTGATTAATCCCCAATCTCTTATCCCCGTAACCTGGTTAACGCCAATAACTACTGCGCTCGTCTGGGGTTTTGGAACAAAATATTCTATGACAAGGAGTTGGCCGAAGTACGCTATCCTCTTGGTCGTGTTAGCGTTCTGTCTTTCAGCAGTCACTTCAACCTGGGTTGTTTACCTTTTTGGAGGGGTGACTGGAGGTGGTGGAGCCGACTTGCTTTTTGCAATACTGTACAAGGCGTGGGGAGAAAGGCTCCCCGCCAGGTTCTGGGCGGAGTTCCCGACGTCGATAGTGGACAAGGTTATACTTTCCATAATCGTCCTCTCTATCGTAAGGGCAATACCTAACCCTGAAGTTCAAAAACTAACACCATGGTATAAGGGGAAAGTGGAGTCGAAGAAGGAGTAAGAAAACGGGTATGAAGGAGAAGGTTGACCTGATAGTAAAGGGCGGACTAATAGTAACGTTAGGTTCGGGAGGATGTTTTGAAGGTGGTGTAGCGGTTAGGGGTTCAAGAATAGTTGGCGTAGATAAGACACCTGCACTTGAGGACAAATATTATGCTGATGAGGTTATAGATGCACGCGGCCATATTGTGATGCCTGGACTGATTGACGTGCATGTCCACACGGCCCAACAGTTTCTAAGAGGAAAAATTTCTGAGCTAACGAAAAGGCCTGGTTTTAAGTTAAGGTATCCGATATGGAAAAACTACCTAATACCGTTCGAGTCGTGTCTTAGGGAGGAGGACGTGTACTTAAGCGGGCTAGCGACATACTGTAACATGATTAAGATGGGGACAACCTGCTTCGCTGAACACGGTGGCCCACATCCTGACGCAATGGGGAAGGCTGCTGCTGAAGTTGGAATACGGGGGACGATTGCAAGGTCTACTCTTGACATAAACCATGACGATCTGCCAAAAAATATGAGGGACACAACAAAGTCCGCGATAAGCGAAAGCGAGCGGCTTATAAGGAACTGGCACAATAGGGCTGAAGGAAGAATTCGCGTAAGCCTTTCACTCAGACAGATAATTGTCTGCTCACTAGAACTTTATAAGACATTCGCACAGCTCGCTGAAAAATATGATCTCATCATCCAAACACATATTGCGGAAGGCGCCTACGAAATATACTATTGTCTTCAAAACTTTGGGAAAAGAACTGCTGAAGTGTTGAATGAAATAGGTTTCCTTTCTAAAAGGGTTTTAGCAGCACATTCAGCCCAACTTTCAGAAAATGAGCTCAGAATATTCTCTGAAAAGAATGTGAAGGTAGCGCATTGTCCAAGCGGAAACTTCGCTTCATTTGGCGCTCCAAAAATTCCGCACATGATGAGGAACAATATTGTTGTAGGGTTGGGATCCGATGGAGGCGCGTGGAACAACCTTGACCTCTTTAGGGAGATGAAGATTTCGAAGACATGCCAGCTTTCACATTTTGGAGCACTCTACCTAGACAATGCTGTCGTAAGAGATGAAGACCTTGTGCGCATGGCGACGGTTGAAGGGGCGAAGGCGATGGGACTTGAAGGTGAAATTGGACGTTTAGAGGTTGGTATGAAGGCGGACATGATAATCGTTAAAGTTAACGAGCTCTGGAGCGCGCCATGCAACGACCCATACTTTAACCTTGTAAACTGTGTTTCAGGAAACGATGTACGGACTGTAATAATAGATGGGAAGGTTGTGATGAAGGACGGGAGGCTGAAGACAGTCGACGAGGAACACCTAATGGACGAGATTGGGAAGAGAGTGCCACAGATAATGGACAGGTTTGAAGGTTTAATCACCCAAAGGTGAATTGTAACGGAGGCTATAAGGATACAAGACTTGTGGTTCAAGTATAATCTTGGCAGAGAATATGCCCTTAAGGGGATAAACCTTTCGATAGAAGAGGGGGAAATGGTAGGCGTTATCGGGCCGAATGGTTCAGGTAAGACAACATTATGCCTAACGTTGAACGGGATAATACCTCATCTTCTGCCCGGAGAATTTAAGGGTCAAGTCGTCGTGTGCGGCATAAACACGTTAGAACATTCTGTGCCTGAGATCGCGCAGAACGTTGGAATTGTGTTCTCGGAGCCCGACTTCCAGATCAGCCAGCTGACTGTGGAGGAGGAGATAATGTTCGGCCCAGCAAATCTCGGTGTGCCAAGACATGAAATAGAATCTAGGATGAGGGATGTTATAGAGGTTCTAGGCCTCAAGGGGTTGGAGAAGAGGCCGCCCCACACGCTTTCCGGCGGCCAGAAGCAGCGTCTGGCCATAGCCTCAGTCTTGTCTATGAGGCCGAAGGTTCTAGTGTTGGATGAGCCCACAACCCAGCTTGACCCCGCTGGAACAGAAGAAGTTTTCCAGGCGATAAAAGCTCTTAAAGAAAGAGGTGTAACAATAGTTGTTGTGGAGCACAAGATCGATTTTCTTGCAGAGTACGCGGACAGGATAGTGCTACTCTACAAGGGGAGAGTCGTTTTAGATGGGAGGCCGAAGGAAGTGTTCAGTGACATCGACACCATAGTAGGCTGCAATATGGGGCTTCCGGAAGTGACGGAGATCTTTCATCTGCTCAAGAAGAAGGGCCTGTACGGGAAAAAAGAGCTTCCAGTCACACTAGAGGAGGCATACGATGAAATTTTAGATAGCTGGTGAAATGATGATCGAAGTCGAAAACCTTTACTTCACATATCCGGGGAACGTTCAGGCGCTTAAGGGGGTAAACCTTTCAATAGAAGAGGGAGAGTTTGTGGCCATAGTTGGACCAAACGGTTCAGGGAAGACGACTCTCGCACTACACTTTAACGGACTCCTTAAGCCGACAAGGGGATGCGTCTACGTAAAGGGGAAAGATACTCGTGAAACGTGTGTGGAGGAGCTTTCCACTGTAGTCGGGTACGTTTTCCAGAACCCGAACCATCAGCTGTTCAACCTTACAGTGAGGGATGAGATAGCGTTCGCGTTAAAGAGGCGTCTTACAAAGAGTGAGCTGGAGGAGAGAGTTGAAGATGCCTTAAGCCTTTTCGGGTTAAAGGCCTTTGAGGACTTGAACCCATTCACATTAAGCCTTCCTTTGAAAAAGTTGGTCGCTATGGCGACAGTTTACGCGATGAAGCCTGAAGTCTTCGTACTAGATGAGCCTACGACTGGCCAAGATTTCTTCGGAGCCAAACTTGTTGAAAACGCTGTACTGAAAGTGAGAGATACGGGGAAAACGATAATAGTTATAACACATGACATGAAGTTTGTGGCAAGGCATGTGAAACGTGTGATTGTGATGGTGGACGGTGAAATCGCATTCAACGGTGAACCTTGTGAGCTGTTTGACCAGTCGACGCAAGACGCTAGAAAAACGCTTGAGAGAGCGAAGATTAAGCCTCCAAAGACAGCTCTCCTCTCATACATGCTGATGCAAGATGGCGGTTTCAAAGACCTTCCAGCAAATCTTCTCACACCCGAAGAGTTCGTTGAAGCGTTAGCTAAATTGAGGAGTAAAAGTGTCGTAAAATGTCTTTAAAAGGATTTTATATCCAAAAGGATAGTTGGCTTCATAGGCTAGATCCTAGAACTAAGATGGCTTATCTAGTGGTTTCAGCGGCTGTTGTCTTCATTTTCTTTAATCCACTGGCAGTTTTAGCTGTCCTCTTCATCAACCTCACCCTCATATTTTTGGCAAAAACCTATGTGGTTTTAAAGGGCGCCTTAGCTAAGATACTATTGATCACTCTTGTTCTAAACATAGTGGTTCACGGTTTCGCAAGCCCCGCGGGGAAGACTCCAGTAAGCCTTTTCAACTACACGCTTTGGATACCCTTTTTTGAGTCGTTAAAGTGGGAAGGCATGTATGTTGGGTTGGTCTTCGGCTTAAGAATAGTGGCGTTAGGCTTAAGCCTACTATTTTTTGTGAGCACAACACATCCAACCGACTTCCTTAATTCGCTAAGGAGGCTTGGGCTTCCAGTAAAGTACACTCTAATGCTCAGCATAAGCCTGCAACTGATACCTGAAATGCTAGATGAATCTAGGATCATACTGAACGCCCAGAGGGCTAGGGGGGTGAGATTAAAGAATAGCGTAGACAAGCTTAAGGCGATAATTTCAACCTTCATACCTCTTACCATATCTTCACTTGAGAAGATGAACATTATATCCATGAGCATACTTGCAAGAGGATACGGTGCACCGGTGAAGCCTACAGAGATAAGGAGACTAGGATTAAAGCCTGTAGACATCATAGTAATCTTTTTAACATTCTCTATGCTGGCTCTAGCCCTTTACATTAGAATCTTTTACGGTGACCTAAGTCTCTTTTAAAAAAAGGCCTTCCATCAAGATAATGTTATATGATATTTTGAGCGGCCTAAAATAAAAAGAATTTTCATGATAATATTATTATTCATCCCTAAGGCCTTCTGTTGTCAGCCAAGGGTCAACACCGAACAGGCTCTTATCTGGCTTGAAGAGCTGCGCCATGAGCGCTTGATTTATTGCCTCTGAAATTTTTCTCCTCCCAAATTTTTTAATCAGATATTCATAGATCTCGTCTTTAAGCATGACTGTTGTTTTCACAGGCAATCCTCCCACCGTAGACGTATTACATTTACGCAGTACTTATGCTTTCTTTAAAATCTTCAGATCTTTATTTACATAAAATCGACAAGAAAGCCTACGGTTTTAACCGTGGGATGAATTGTTGATATGCTTAAATATAGCTTAGAGTAATTTCATGTCGAGCGAGTCGCTCGTGAAGGCTGAGAAAACCATTAAGGCTAAGATTCTTGAGCTTCGGAAGGGTAAGGAGGAACTTT
>Ga0080004_1123139_pt1 | contig 13161 bp, 14 predicted proteins | sample WasSprMetagenome_FD_69207 | JGI IMG/M metagenome (GOLD analysis project Ga0080004, IMG submission 69207) | Sulfidic aquatic microbial communities from Washburn Spring, Yellowstone National Park, USA - WS (SPADES assembly) (version 2) | ecosystem: Environmental > Aquatic > Thermal springs > Hot... | reverse complement strand
ATATTACAATTATCATGTTGTCGTTCTCGTTAGTTCTAGACTTGTCAAGAAGAAAAACTATTCAAAGTATTTGCTTGAAAACCTTGGGATTATAAAAACTATTCCTAAACCCTACTCGCAACTATAAAAACTATTCCACGCTACTCTAAGCTGGTAAAAATGATTAGCATTGATACCTTGATTCTTGGTTGCGGATGGGCAGGGATATCAGCAGCGTACCATCTATTGAGGAAGGGAGTAAAAGACGTTGTGTGCGTAGATGGTGATACTGCTCCTGGAGGTCTGATGAAAACAGTAGAATTAAACGGCTTCATATTCGATATTGGAAGTAGCCATATAATCTTCTCATCCAACGAATCAACATTGGAGGAAATACTATCATTTTTAGGTAGCAATGTCATTAAGCATTACAGAGAAACTTTCGTATACTTGCATAACATATTCGTACCTTACCCGCTTGAAAATTGCCTGTACGTATTACCCCCTTCATTACGTGCAGAGATCTTAACATCCTTTATAGAGTCCTTGTCGGAGCTTGCTAAAAGTCCTTCGCGGAAACCTAGAAATCTCGAAAAGAATTTTAGGTATTACTTTGGCAGGGGAGCTAACAGAGATTTACCTTAAGCCTTATAATGAAAAAATATGGAAGAGAAGTTTAAACGAGATAGATGTTGACTGGCTGTCTATACCTGGCAGGCTTCCTGTACCTAATTGGAAAGATGTTGTAAAAAGTGCTGTTGGCATACCCACCGTAGGGTATTAAGAGCAGGCAGTATTCTACTATCCTCTTAAAGGAGGTTACAAACATTATACAATAGTGTCTTAGATAAGGCTCTAGATTTGGGGCTTACGCTGATAACAGGAATTGAAGTAAGATCTATAAAGAGGGACACGTATGGGAAGTGGATAGTAAATGATAAGATCGAGGCTAAAAAGATTGTTTCAACAATTCCACTGAAAGAACTTGCACACATTATCAATATCTCCGTTATTTCTCATGAATTAACTCGATATAGCAAGTTTTTAGACTTCAATTCATTGATCGTTATAGGCATAGCATTGAGAAAGAAAGCACCTGATATGCACTGGATTTATCTACCGAATAAAAGCATAATCTTCCATAGATATGCATGGATTTCGAATTACAGTCCATATAATTCTCCAAATCAGAATGAGCTTTCATCGCTTGTAGTCGAAATAACGCTAAGACCAGAAGAGCTAAAGTCGATAAAGATGGAGAGGATCATAGATAAAGTTATTCAAGACCTTAAGAATCTAAACTTAGTTAGTAAAAGTGAACGTGAAATACTTTTCACAAAAGCGTGGGTGCATACTTACGGCTATCCAATACATACGCACCAATCCAATAATGCAAGAACTCGAATACTTAACTCCTTATCTAATATTGGTGTAGCATCTCTTGGCAGATGGGGTACTTGGAGATACCTAAATATGGACAAAATATTTGAGGAATCGAAATACCTTAACAATCTCTTGTCCTAGGTGGGGAATTCCACGAACGTTAGAGAGGCTTTGCTAAGCGTTAAAGAGGTCGTTGAGGGGTTTGGTGATTCAAAGGCTGTTCACAGCTATTACCTTGAGTTTGGTAGGAGGCTTGAGGTTCTGAAGCTTGTTGAGGAGCAGTGTAGGCAGGGCTCAACGGTTCTGGATTTAGGTGCACAGCCCTTTATAATCTCTTGTGCTCTCGTGAAGATGGGGTACAATGTTATTGCTTTTGATGTTGACCCAGAGCCCTATATGAGGATTGCAAAGGCTTGCAACGTCGATGTTGTTAAAGGTGACCTTGAGAGGGATGAGCTAGGTATTAACAACGCTGACTGCGCTGTTTTTACAGAGGTCTTGGAGCACTTACATTATTACTACGCGCCCCTAGTCCTAAACAAAATAAATAGGGCTTTGAAGCCTGGAGGAGTATTAATATTAACAACACCAAACATAGCTTCGCTATTCAGAAGGCTAAGGCTGTTGCTAGGCATTCAACCCATATACAAGTACCACGTGAGGGAGTACACGATGAAGGAAGTGGTATCACTGCTTAGTGAAGCAGGATTCGAGGTGATAAAGGCTTATTACTCTATAGTAGACGACTTAACATATATTGATGCTGATCCGGAGGAATACCTAAGGATCTCAAGCTTCAAAGACCTGGTGAGGATCGTTTTAAAGAAGCCTGCAAAACTAAACATCTTAAGGCTCTTAGCATACCCCATAGTAAAGCTAAGACCAAGTTCAAGACAACTAATAGTGGCATTTGCAACAAAGGCTCGAGAATCAATGGCGCAGGTATTGGAGAGATGGTGATGAAGGTTTCTATTGTTGTTCCAAACAATGAAATAAAAAAGTTATGGGCTATATAAATTGAGGTGAAGGGAAAGAATGCAAATTTCTTTAATAGTAATGTTAGTAGGTTTTAACATAGTTGCTTTGAGTAGTTTAATGTACTTGAAGTGGGGGTATGTAAAGAAAATAAGCCATAGTATAATTTTATCTGCAACACTTTCCTTCATCATATTAGGGTTAGCGATTACAATAATGGCTATTGACATTGTGATGAACTTAGTTCTATTCTCCGTTGTATTAGTTGCTTTTCTGCTTCTTCATCTAGATGATTATAGGGTGGTGCATTTAATAATATTATTATTAATGTTTCTTAGATTATTTCAAGTACTCGTAGCGCAAAGATTTGTAATCTTTGGTTATGATGAAGGCAGATTCTGGGGTTTTGCAATGCTTATTAATAAATATGGTTATTATGGCGAACCTTTTAACACTCTTGAAAATCCATACTATCAATTCTTCAATGTGATAGCATACCTAGATTTTCTATTACACTCATTATTGCATGTAAATATACATGCAGCAAATATTATAGCAATAATCGTATTGAATTTAGAACTATATTTGCTGTATGTGGCTCTTCTTAAAAGGCTTAATATAAATAACGAAGTAATAAAATTAACCATGTTCTTTATTGCTTTACAACAACTTACATTACCTATTGTGAACTTTATACCGCAGACCCTATCATACGCATTTCTACTTGTAACATTGTATCAAGCATTTTTATGGCTTAAATACGGCTCATACAATACACTTTTATCATTGACAGTAATATTAATCACCTCCACAATAATACATATTACAACCCCCTTAACCCTTATTCTGATGCTCCTAGGATTTGTTTTATTGTATATCGTTTTCTTTAAATCTAGGTATATCAATCTAGAGAATACCATCATGTCCAAAGCACTAAAGCTTGCGTTAATAACACTTCTAATATCATTAACTTACTGGATCTACTCAGCTGCATTAGTATCGTTAAAAGGAGGCTACATAAATGTTTATGTAGGTCTCGTTACATTCATTAAAAGCCTTATTGAAGAGGAAGAAAAGTTGTATGTTCAAAGAAATCCTATATGGTTAGGAAAAGCCTCTCCGTTTAATTTTTATGTCGAGAGCCTATTAATAGCCTCTGCGATTACATATGCATTACACTCATTAATTCAGATGGCATCTCAAGATAGGCTCGAATCTAATAAAAGTAATGAGAGATTTTTAATACAGCTTTTTGTTCTTGGTACAACAATAGTTTCACTATTTTACTTTGGTATAGTAGCGGCAACAGCTATGAGGAGATATTTCTATACTGCATTTGTGCTAAGTCCTTTATCCTTGGCCATGTTACTATCCTCAACACATTATGAAGGAAACAGAAAACATCTAATTATTGATATAGGGTCAATAGTTCTATTAATGATGTTATTAGCCTCTGTACTGCTTTCGTTTGAATATGTAGCAAATAAGTACATGCCTTTTCCTACAATCAACGAATGGATCCTTGCCCGGGAGCTGTATGCTTTAAATCATGAAGCTAACTTTATAATAGCTCCACTTGGCGTAAAAGCGGTATACACTGATATAAGAATAGCTGTGCCTTTAACATATTATCAGCTAAAAGATTGGGACAATGCAAACATGCCAAAAGCTATGCTCTTTGCACTAGCAAAAGATCCTTTTGGCAAGGAATTCGTTGAAAAATTTATATCATCTGTAATACAATCAAAAATCAATGCTGGAGAGTATAATCAAGTTTTCTCGGGCTCTGTATACTTCGTATATTTGTATACATAGAGACTTAAGGACCAGAAGAACGATACTTCTTCAGCACGTTGCAATATTATGTGACCCCCGCTAGTCGAGGAAAGTTCATGAACGTTAAAGCTATAAAGCTGAGGATCCTTGTGCTCACAAAGCTTTTCTGGCCTGAGGGTGGTGGTGCTGAGCTCGCCATTTACCTCATAGTCAAGGATATCCTATCGAAGCACTATGACGTGACAATAATCTCTGGTACTAGGAGCCCTGAGCCTGGTATCCTCAAGCATGCTAGGTACATTCACTGGGGTGCTCTAGAAGCTAGGTACAAACCTATTGAATGGATCAAGACCTTTGTGAACATTGGTTGGATTAGAAACCTTGTTGAGGAGGCAGACATTGTTTACATACCTTCGCACACCCTCATACCATTAGCAATAGCTGTGAAAACCATTAATCCAAGAGCAAAGGTTGTTCTTCATCTGCACAACTATCAGCTCCTAACATATACATCACTGGTTTTAGCTGATAGAGAGCCAGATATAGCAACAGATATCATTGTTGAGCTGGGAGAGCACAAGAGCTCGCTAAGAGCATTGTTAGCAGGTTTCGGGCACTACATAAACTATATCAATAGGTTTGCAGCGATGCTAGCAGATAAAATTATTTGTGTATCGCATAGACAATGCGAGATAATACTGAGGCGTATACCTGAGATTTGGAGCAAGGCTGAGGTTATATACAACCCACCTCCACCAATACCAACAATCAATAAAAGAGTTAACGATGAGCCTACATTGATATATGCTGGAGGAGCAAGCTACATAAAGGGGTTCCAGATACTTATCAAAACACTTACAAAGATCTTGAGGAAACACAAGGCTAGGGCCTACATTATACTCGGAAAAGCCTATCCAAAAGAGAAAGCGTTTGTAATGAAGTTAGCTAGAGAAGTGAATGGAAGGTTAATACCCTTAGACAGGCTTCCATACAATGAATATTTAAAGCTTCATGAGCATGCATGGGCCCTCCTCTTCCCATCAATATCAGAAGAGCCCTCACCTTATGCCATAGTAGAAGCGTTGCTCCTTGGAACAATACCGATAGCATCAAGAGTTGGTGGCATACCAGAGATTGCTAAAGGATCTTTGGTGGAAGAGTACCTATTCATGCCTGGAAATATCAACGAATTTTTAAATAAAATAGAAAGCCTATTATCAAAGACTAAAAACTACATCAGTGAAGCTGAAATAGAGTTGCAAGAACATGCACGCAAACTATTTGATAGAAGAAGTATTGAGAAGAGGATTCTAAACTTGTTTGAGTTCTTATTAATGAGTTGAGTCTCTGGTTGTAAAGAAGTTATTGAGTTGATTACCTGGTATAAGAGTCCTTTAGAGGTTCCAGTTATGCATAAAAGACCTATTGTAATAGTTTTCGTTGGTAATGTTGGCGCAGGAAAATCCACGCATATATCACTAGCTTTTACTAGACTTAGAGAAAAAGGATATGAGGTACACAAAGCATACATTAAGACAACGTTTATTATAACACCACTGCTAAGTAGGCTTCGCATTCTTCGAAAGGTTTCTTGGAGAATTGTCGTAGCTTTAGACTTATTACTTAATACCATTTACTTATCATCAATCATTTGGATCCGAACGATTCTAGTTCCTGTAATCAAAAGAAAGAATATTGTTCTAGTTGAGGAACACCTGATAGGATCACTTGTAGATTACTTTCATGTTGCAGTAATATTAAACCTAATACCTCTAGTCAAGCACATGATAAGATTTTTACTTAGAGCCTCGCAAAGGTATCTTTGGCACGCAGTTATTTATTTGAAGGTAGATAAAAATATTTTGAAGGATAGATGGATAAGAAAAGGTAGTCCAGACGAATCAAAATCTTATCTGCTTTCACAGGATCTCATATTCCAAATCGTAACAAAACACTATAGTGATGTGCTCTACGTTGATACCAGCAAAGATCTTGAAACTAATTCACTTTCTATTTGTAATTTCATACTAGAGGTAGTAAAGAAATATGAAACTTTTCATTATAGCACCGTTTGATTTGCAATTAAGGGATGGAACAAGCATACGTGTTACAAATTTAACCAAAGCCGCATTACATATCTGCAAAAATGTTTTTCTTGTCTCGCAAACTATAAACGAAGAACTTAGAATCAGTAATGTAATGCATATAAAGATAAAGCCTTTGCAAGCACGCTACCACCTCATGATAGCATTTACGGATGTTCTATCTCCACATCTTGCTCAGACTAATGCCGAGATGATATATGGAAAAGAGTTCCTCTCAATATTAAAACAGATTATGAACATCGTGGACGTTGTACATGTTCATTGGCTCATTTTTAAGTATATACCTAAAGTTGTTAAAGAAAAGCGAGAGCTCCATAAAAAACCTGTAATCATTGATCTCCACGGATTATACAGATTGCAACCACCACCAAGATACTCATCGAAGTTGTTACTAATGCACATGTTAGGTTTTATTCACGAATCAATAGCTATTAAAGATAAGGCTATAGATGCTTTCACAGTTCCCTCAGAAGATCTTAAGCATTATCTAACTAATGCTTTTGGAATTTCCCCAAACAGAGTATTTGTAGTTCCAGATGCTGTTGACGAAGAAATTATCGAATTTGCTAAAAGATGTGAAGAATTTGATGAAGATCTAAATAAACTCTATGCACTACCCTCAAATTTTAGCAATGTCATAGCGTATAGCGGTACAATCTCAGCTTTTCATGGTTTCCCAGACTTAGTAAAAGCTATTAGAATTATAGAAAAGATACATCATAAAGACGTTCAGCTCTTACTTATAGTCCCAGACAAGAAACAGATTTCAAAATTTAGGCAATTATTGCCTAGAAACACAATAGTCTTGGAGAATGTTCCTAGAAAGCTTGTTCCTTGTATCCTCAGAAAGGCATTAGTGCTAGTACTTCCACATAGAGCAGGCACGCAATTCGACTATATACCATCTAATAAAATTTATGATTATATGCTTGCAGGAAAACCGATAGTAGCATACAAGACTCCCGCAACAATAAAGACCCTTGAGAACTATTCTATGAAAATTCTTGTGGAATCAAATAATGTTAAAGCCCTGGCACAAGGAATTATCGACGCATTAGAATTTTTGGCAAAATCAGAGCCAAAACCACTATTAAATGTACCTGCATTAAAAGATGTAGAGAAAGCGCTCGAATTAGTATATAGATGGGTTTTAACATATGCAACCTAGGGTAAGCATTATTTGGCTTAATTATAATAGTGCAAAGTTTATGAGCCTTGCATTGCACTCTTTGAAGAGCTTATTTGATCTCGACTACGATACCTATGAGATCATTATTGTAGATAACGCTTCTACTGATGGGAGTTTCGAGGCTATTAAGGATTTTGCTGAACGTTTTAAGCCTAGCAATATTAGAGTTAAGGTTGTTAGGAGTGATAGGAATAGGGGTTATTCTGGAGGGATGAATTTGGGGTGGTTAGCTAGGGCTCCAGAGTCCAAGTATGTTGCATTCCTCAATAATGACTTTGTGGTTGAATCTTCTTCTCTTCGTGAAATTGTTGAGTGTATGAAGAGCGAGACTAATGTTGGTGCTGCAAGTGGCTTGATCCTTTATGGTGATGGAAGAACTATTTACTCTGCTGGAGGTGTTGTTACTGAGCTTTGGAGTGCTGGAGGTATTTGTTGGACTCTTTCTGAGCATGAGTGTTACGGTAAGGATAGACCTCACTATGTGACCTACGCTGATGGAGCCTATATGGTGCTGCGTACAGAGATTGTAAAGAGAGTTGGTGTTTATGGCAAGCCTTTCCTTAACAAAGCATTTCTATACTTTGACGATTATGTATTTGGATTGTTGCTGTGGAATAAAGGGTACAGAGTCAGGTATTACCCCATAAAGGCGGGTCTTCACTATGCACATAGAACGATAAAGCCCACGATCAACTACTTTGGTATTCGAGCACAAATAGCATTAATAAGTGTTATGAAGACAAGATTTAGACCCATAGCAAGTCTATATCTATTAAGAAGGTTAAGTATTCATAGTACATTATGTGTGAGAGGGGTTAAGAGGAGTTGTGAGATTGTAAGAGCTATTTATGACGGTCTCTCCTTAGGAAGCTACGCAAAGCGATGGCTAGGCACATTAACTATATATAAAGCGCCGTATCTTAGAGCAACAAATGAAGAACTTAAATGCTACATACTCGGATTATGTAAGGAGCATAAGGTCACGTTTAAAGATCTTTATATTTACAAAATTGATTAGATGCGGAAATGCGATGAATGGAAAGGTATTCTTAGTCCTTAGCGGTGCTGACGGCTCTGGCAAAACCACTACCACCAGATTCTTGGCGTCGCACTTTTCTAAATTTAACAATGTTTGTGTTCATTGGTTTAGGGGCTCTCATCTATTTGTCTCTGTTCTTGCTAGGTTTCTCCATAGATTCAGTTCTTTTCATGGTTCTTGTAATCCTTATTATAGGATTTGTGTTCCTAAGGGGTTGAGGAGGGTTTGGGTTTTTCTTGAGTTTGTCTCTGTTCTCCCTCATCTTTTTGCAAGGTTTTTGCTTGGGAGGGTTTGCATGATTGTTGTTTGTGATCGTGGTTTGCTTGATTTCCTTGTCTGGCTTGTTGTCACTCTTGATGCTCCTTGGATCCTCCGTTCAATGATTGGTAGGCTTCTTTTAGGCCTTGTTTCTAGAGAAAATACTGTCTATCTCTATGCTGATGTTGATACCCTTGCTGGGAGAGCTGATAATCCAAAGAGATTTATTGCTAGGGAGCTCGCTATATATGGTGTTCTCGCCAACTACTTTGCTAGGTGCTTTATTGATACTGGTAGGAACAAGCCTGTTAGGGTTGTGGCTGAGGTGATTAGATGTCTCGAGAAACGGACACAGTAAAGCTATTGAAGACCCTGCTCGGGTCGTACAGTCCTAGTAGTAAGGAGGTTGAGAGGCTTGCCGGAGTTGCTAAGTTGAACAAGCTCTATCTAGCTTACCTTAGGAGAGTTGGAGACGTTTTAAGGGATGAGCTTATCCACGAAGAGGCTAGATACAGGCGATTTATGAGGAACGCGGCTGAGGTTGTCAGGGCTTTGGAAAGTGTGGGAGCTATATATGCATTGTACAAGTTTAGGAGACCCTTCGAGCATGTCTCCGTAGACCTAGACATCCTTATTAAGGCTGAGAACGTTTCCAGAGCTGCTAAGGCTCTGGTCTCCAGAGGCTTCAGGGTCGCTGTCTGGGAGCCCTATACAGTTACCCTCATTAGGGGTGGATTTATCGTTGACCTCTACACCCATCCATCGTTCGCCTGGATTGTCTACATGGATGGTGGGAGGCTCTTGGATTGCTATGTTGAGGAGATTGATGTTGAAGGTTTAGGTGCGAAGGCTCTGAGCAGGGAGGCTGAGGTAGCTGTTGCCGCTGCGCACGCTGTGTATAAAGAGCACTTGGTTCTGCTAATGGATTGCCTAGTGGCGTGGAGTTGGCTTAATAAGAGAGCTTGGGATATAGTTGTTGAACACCGCGTTGAGGGGTCCTTGGAGGCGCTACTAGAGACATGTAGCCTCGTTGAAAACAGCCTTGTAGAAGCACCATGTAGGATTAAACCAAGTATATTGCTCAGAGCATACATGGATAAACTAGTAAACGACTCACTACTCCGGGGGACACTAGTAAACATAGCCAAGTACTTTACATCGAGGCGTGATATAGGGGAGAAAATAATATCAAGAATAACGAGGAAGAGCTACTAGTAGATAATCGAATACCATTATTCCCCTAAACGCATAAAGCATCACCGGTTCCCGACACTAAATACAACTCCCATCCTTCCCCCGCCGATATACACTCCGAGAGTAAGCTATCTAAATCAAGCATCGAAGCTGATGAGTGTACTCACCTTCCACCAGTACCCCCTTTTATACATTGCTTCTCAACTAGGAGGTTTACATGTACTTGTAGCATGATAAAATGAGGAAAAGGGGTTTATGGGTAGTTTGGTTGAGTCACACAGCTTGATAATGCATGCAACACCTCTAGAACTAACCCTTAACTCGATGGTATTTAAAGACCTGCTTCATGAACTGGGTATTCACAAACTTGGAGCTTGTTGAGGCGTCGTATAAGCTAGACCTATATGTATTGTTCAAAGCATATTCTTGCAAGGCTCTACACGAGCCGGTCTTCCACAGCACACTACCCGTCATACACAGGTATATGGCTAGGAGAGACCTGGCTTTAAGGACCTCGGCTATGTTAACCAAGAGGAGCTACAGGGAGAGCTACTGTAAGCACGGGCTTAAAGCTACGTAGCTGAGATGGTAGCACACTTAACCCCAGGTAGTGTAGTGTTGTTTGCAAAGCAAGAGTACTCTGACGGGGCATTATCTTGGGGCATTTTCCACTTGAACTTGGCGAGGCTACTAGACTAAAATGTGACCTTGGGAACAAATGCTACCTCAGCCGTGGATGACACCGTGCATGGGGTCTTTCACTCCACATCTACTACCATGATAAACCATAATGTTACCGCTAATTAAGGGGTACCACATATGGTAGTACGGGGTATTAGATGGTAGCGAACGGTATCAATAGGGGCGAACTGGTCTCCCTGGATAGAGAGTTCTTGAGTGGATTAAATAAAGAGGAGGTTAAGCGGCTCAGCCGCGGGGATTTCGCCAAGTCTACAGGCGTAGACCCTCTAAGCATACTTTCCGAGTATAAACAGAAGCTCGCAAGGATACTGCACAACGAGTTCAAGCTACCATACAAGAAGATTTGCGAGCTACTAGAGGTAAGCACTTAAGACGTGGCTAAAGCAGTTAAGGGGGAAGCTGTAACTGAGAAAGGCGTAGAAGAAACCAGGATGCTCAAGGTAGACGTCGAGCTTAAGGAAGCATTAAGAAGCGAGAAATCAAAGCTACTAGGTGAGATACTAAAGCTGCAAAACTCCATATATGAGGCTAGAAAACTCGTCGAGGAACTTAAATAGTTTAAAAAACTCAGCGTGGAGATAGCGAAACTACCGGAGTACCTTAAGTGCTTCCAGTAACTTAGAAGAGATTTTTGAAAAATTAAAGAAGAATTTCGAGAGTATCTCTAATAGAATAGCTCAGCTCTAAGATAAATACCGTAGGTTGGATGAAAGAATCGCGAATCTATAGAATTCATTGAACTCATTATAGCGAAATAGAAGACTCCTTGAAATGGGGAGCAGATTTGCCCTTAAAGAGTATAGGTGTGTGTACATGGATCACGAGGGATATTGTAGAGGGCTCGCTTATATTATACCTCTTGAGGGATTACCTCTTGAAAGCATCAAGGCTGCTACGTAAGAGGACAGAATCTGTTATGTCAGTATGAAGAGAAATAAGCTGACCTGTGCTGCATGCTCCTGCTACACTCAGGTTGCAATTCAATAAATCAAATACAGCACTAGAAGTTAAGTTTAAACTTCTTGTTGATAGGCTTTATGGCAAACAGAAGCCAGGCTTGTATAATGTATCACTACCACCGTGGTTAGTGAAAGATATGGAAAAATATGAATAAGCATTTATAGACGTAGATAGGGTGAAATCGAATCATTATATTATAAAGAGAAGGTACTCAGTGCATATGTAATTAAGGTAGAAGATTATTTAAACAGGTATTATTGGTATAACCTTATGAACGTTAATGCTAATCAAATTAAAAACCATGACGTAGCTGCAATAATTGTTACGTATAATCCTGAAATCGCAAGATTTAAAAATGTTCTTAGTTCGGTTGCTAATCAGGTTAAGCATGTTGTTATCGTAGACAACGGCTCCGTTAATAATCACCTCATTAAGAGTTTATGCGAAGAATTACATAACTGTATTTTTGTTGAAGTAAGATTTAATTCCGGCATTGCATACGCATTAAAGATAGGTGTTCAAATAGTATCCAAGTACAATCCAGGTGGATTTCACTTCTCGATTATGACACTACTCAACAAAACGTTTAATAAAGCTATAGATATTATTAACAACTTGCTTTTCCAAGTTATACAAAGAACTAGGGCAATATTATTAGGATCAAGCGGCTCCGCGTGTGAAGTTAAAGAACATAAATATGGAATGTTCTCTGGAGAAGCTTTTGCGGATACAGTCGCTCTTGGTGAGTATAGTTAAGGTTGTTGAGACAGTTATTCACATTCTTGATCATTAAAAGGCAAGATAAAGGTGAGGTACCAAATATAATGGTGAAAAACAGTTAGAAGAAATACTAAAACGTGGTATCTACGATTAGGGGTATTGAACAATGGGGTTGCAAGGCTTTAAAAGCAGCATTATAAAGGTTGTATTTAAAATTAGTTCCAGGACACTATTAAAATATATTACAAAGTATAAATTTTCGCGAGGACTGGAATCTTATGAATACTTATTGCTAAGAAACGGTTTCTTCGATTTTAGTCCAGGTGATGTTAAGCATACATTTGATTTAAATAGAGCTTGGCTTGAAGGAGGACCCTATAAGATTGATAGCATTCTATTTTTTGTACCACCATTTGGGAAGGAGCCGAGTGCAGGTCCTCGTAATGTTCTAGGCTTGGCCAAGTTGTTTCAGGATAAAGGTATTCAGCCATATTTTGCTGTTGTGGATATGAAAAGGTATAGTGCTGAAATGGTTGAGGAGGCTCTCAGGTATAACGATATTGATGCTAAGGTATTTCTTGTTTCTAGACCTCAAGATGTTGATTCCTTGCCTTTCACTACTATCGCCACAGCGACGTATTGGGTTACAGCATACCCGTTGCTCAGATTTCACAACACTAATGCGAAGGCTTATCTTATTCAGGATGAAGAAACAGCATTTTATCCAGCAGGGGTATTGCAGTATTTTGTGGAGTATACGTATCGCTTTGGCTTTATAGGGCTTACCAATGCACATGAGATTAAGGAGTGGTATGAGAGCACCTATGGCATGCCATGCTTTTACTTTCCACCATTCATAATTAGGGCGAGTAGGAGAAGGG
>Ga0080004_1129802_pt1 | contig 13163 bp, 15 predicted proteins | sample WasSprMetagenome_FD_69207 | JGI IMG/M metagenome (GOLD analysis project Ga0080004, IMG submission 69207) | Sulfidic aquatic microbial communities from Washburn Spring, Yellowstone National Park, USA - WS (SPADES assembly) (version 2) | ecosystem: Environmental > Aquatic > Thermal springs > Hot... | reverse complement strand
CCCCCTCTGACCCGGGACCTGCTCGGGCACCCGCTTGACCCCCGCAGCCGGGTCGAACGAGCAGATCCCCTCCTCCACCGCCCAGGAGAAGAACCGCCCGAGAGCCACCAGCGCCAGGTTCACAGTAGCAGGCTTGCAGCCCTTGGCCTGCATCCACCGGCGGTACTCGGCCACGTCAAGCTGGCTCACCGCGGCAGGGTCGAACGGCCCACAGGCTCCCTCGTACCACGCCGCAAACCGCCTGACCTGCCCGAGGTAGGAGGCCACGCTCTTCTCCGACAGGCCGCGGGAACGGAGGGCGGCCCCGAACGAGGCCAGCACGCCGGGCACCTCCCGCGCGAGCGCCACGGCCACGGAAATCACCTCCTCCCATCCGGCGCTCCGGAGCCCCGCTCCGCCGGGTACCCGCCGCGGCCCGCGGACCCTATTCTGCTGTCAAGGCACGGCGGCAGGAACGGCCCGGGGTACCGCCCAGCACTCCCGGAACCCAACCCGCTAGCGGGGCCCTGTCCCGCAAAAGGCGAAGTCCTTATGCGAACCGAAAAACGAGCCTTAGGGAGCCTTTCCGGCGGCCCTTAGACCCCTCGGCAGGTCCGTCCAGTTCGCATATGACGCACTGTGCGAACTAAAAAGCGAACAGCAGGGACCGAGCCACAGGACCTATGTACGGGCGGGAACCCCGCCCACATCAGGAATACCAGCCCCAGTACCGCGCGCCACACACCGGGCACACCAGCACACACCGGCGCCGCCCCTCCCGCCAGCTCAGGGGCTCGACCTCAAGCACAACAAGAGGCCTCCCGCAACACCGCCTCCGGCGCGCACGGGGAAGATCCCGGATGCGCTCCTCAAAGCCAGACAAACCTTCCACCAAAACCCCTCCCCGGGGGCGGGTTTACGCCCGCCCCCGAAGCGTTCACTCTCCATCCCCGGCCAGCTCGCGTTCGAGCTCCTCGTCCCTCGACCGGCGCCCGCGCGCCCGGGCGGCTTCCTTCCCGGCATCCCGCCGCACGGGGCCGTAGGCGGCAAGCTCCTCGGGGGAAAGGTAGTAGCAGCGAACCCACTTCCCGTCCCAGTCACTCTCCGCCTCCGCGGGACGGGTAGCGTAGCGCGCCAGCTCCTCCAGCGCACGCCGCACGGCATCCTCGGACACGCCCAGGCGCTCGCCCACCTCGCGGGGAGCAATCCCCGCCCGCGCGAGCCGCCACACCTTCAGAAGGACCAGACGCCGCACAGGAAGCCAGACCTCAGCAGGAACCTCACCATCAGCTATTCCCCACCACCCCCTTCACGCCGCCCGCGCCAGACCGGGCCAGGAGCGGCCAGCGCCGCCCTCCCCGGTACCTCAGCAACCCAACACAGACGAGAAGCCAGCCCACGCGCCACTCCTCCATCAGAGCGTCAGCGTAGCGCCCCCACCGCGGCAGCCACCAGACGGGAAGTCCGAAGGCGAACACCAGCGCCCACCTCCCCCAGACCAACGCAAAACCGTCAGACGACTTAAGGACACGCACCGCGATCACCCCTCCACCTTCTCGTCCTGCGCCCACACGACGTCGGTCGAACCACACGCAAGGCACTCACGCACTTCGGGGCGCCTGGAGTCCGCTATTCCACAGTCCTCCAGGACACGCCCCATGCCATCCGCAATCAAATCGTGCTGGCACCACTGGATGGCGCGGAAGCTGTCCCAACGCCCGCAGCGCCGACACACGTACACGAGCAACGCCCCCTCAGTCGCCCCGCACCACTTTCAGGCCGTCCCGCGGGGCCTGGAGGCCGCAGCCCGGGCAAATGTACTCGGACTTCGTGTCTTCCGTTATATCCCAGTCCTCGGTTTCAACGTGGCCCAGCTCAGCATCCACCCGCCGCGTAACGACGCAGTGGGTCAGGACCTCAAGGAAACCGCGATCCTGACCACACGCAGGACATGCATACCGCATCAACCCACCCTCCTTCCCGCCACACCGGACACCCGCACCGCAGGCATAAACCAGCCGGCCGCGGCCAGAGCGGAAGACGCCTCATCCACCGCGGCACGCAGCCACTCCTCAACCTTCCCCAGGCTCCGGAAGCGCAGGAACCGGCCGTCCAGCCACCGCGCCCAGAACACGACACCCGGGCAGGAACCCACGCCGCGGGGCCACCAGACCAGCATGACGCGCCCGCAGTCGTAACTCGCATCGGCCACAACTTCACACCGCGCATCGCCCGGCTCAACACCCGCGCCCTCCAGCACCACGCGGCCCAGGGCATACGCCAGGTTCCGCCAGGCCTCCACATCATCTTCGCCGAGGCCCAACCGGCAGGGCGTCACGCCCTTCACGAACAGCCGCCGCAGCGCACGGGCCGCCTCCATATCCAGTTCGCCGCCCCAGAGAGCGCCGACCAGCTCGCCAAGGCAGCGTCCCGCAACAGGAGCCACACGATCCACCACCAACCCCCCTTTTGCCAGGAGGAGACCGTCAGCAGGCCCCCTCCGCACTCCCAACCCCGCCATCCTTCCGGAACCGCCGGTGTGGAGGCAGGGGAGCACCGGCGAGCGTCGCCAGGCGGTGAACCCTGCCGCCGCAACCCGGGCACCGGTAAAAACCATTTCCACCCCACGACAGGGCATCGATCAACTTGACGTGACCACACTCGCACTGCACAAGGTAGTGCGCGCGACCCGAACCGCGACGGCGCGGGACTACCACCCTGCCCAGCACCCTCCCGCGACACCAGCCCCCTTCGTTCATCGCATCACGCCCCTCAACACCAGCAGGCACCTCCAGTCTCCCAACGACACCAACCAGCCCCTTCTTCCCCGGAGGGGGCCGTCAGGCCCCCTCCGCACGCTCCACCCTCAACACCGAAACGCACCAGTCCGACGGCCGGGAACACTCCTCCACCTTCTCCTTCCCGCGCGAGGCCCGCCCGGGAGGCGGCAGGGACGAGATCGCCTCCCCAACCGTCGGCTGCGGCCGGAAAGGCACGCACGGCACCTCCACGCCCGGAAGCTCCCGGCCCTCGCCGTCCCACAGCGGCCAGGACGGCAGCGGGGAAAGCCGGCCGAGAGCATCGGCACAGGCCCCCAGGACCAGCTGTGACAGGAAGTGCTCCCGCCACATGGCCCGGGCGCGGTCCTCCAGCACCAGCACCCTGCCGCCCTTCACGCCCGGCGGAAGCAACAAAAGCCCGGCAGGCCCCACCCGGGGCAGAAAGTCCGTACGCAGCCCCCGGACCCACGACTCCAGCTCCGACCACACCGGCCTGCCGCCCTCGTAAGCCGGCCTCCTGAGCTCGAAGTCCCGGAACACCAGGAACCCGAGCCGGGTCCTGGCGCCCGACATCCGGACCAGCTCCTCCGCCAGCCGCGACACGGCCTCCCGCCCGAAAAGCCAGGCGGCGCGGGACGCCAGCACCCGGTTCCAGGCCACGCAGTGCCTCAGGGCGCGCTCAACCGCCCGGCCCAGCACGGCGCCATCGAGGGCGGTGGACGTCCACACCGAGTACTCCATAACCATCTCCCCGCGCTCCAGGCAGACAGCCAGGAACAGGGAGCGGTCGTCCCAGTTCCGGGAAACCTCGACCCGTGCCCTGACCCCACCCGGACCGGAACGCGCCGAGCGGAACACGGCCCGGTACCCGCAGGGCTGCGCCTCCCAGTCCTCAAGGCCCGACGCCTCCGCAATGATGCGCTCGCCCTCTCGCCACCAGTCGCCGGAAGCGGACCCCGGCGGTTCCGGCTCCGGCTCCGAAGCGGGACGCGGAACCGCACCCGGCACGCCCAGGTCCAGGAGGCCAAGGTCGAAGAACGAAAGCTGCCCTTCAGCAACAGCACGACGCGGCAACTACGCCACCCCCTCGGCCCCGGCCGCCGTGTGCCGCCCGAACCCCAGCACGCAGGGCTCCGGCACCTCGCGCTTCTTCCCGTCCAGCCCCCGGACGACCCACACGCGCTCCGACTTCTTCCCCACCAGCCACCCGACCCGGGTGCCCTGGGTGCTCTGCACCAGCACCAGCTCCCCGGGCGCGGGGTCGGGATCCATCACCGACACGGGTTGCCCCTCCACGTAAAACAGCCCGGCCAGGCCCGCGTCCTCCAGCTGCTCGATCAGGTCCGCCGGAAGGCTGGTCGGCGCAGGATACCACGCCTTCCCGCCCCCGCGCTTCCCCATGAAAATCACCCGGCACCTCGCCTGGGGAACGCCGTAGTTCCCAGCGTTCAGCAGCTTCGCGTACAGGTCCGGGAAGCCGACCGCCGCGAAGTCCCGCCGCACCGCGTCCAGCACCGGCTCCCCGGAGGGCGTCTTCATGGAAAGCAAACCCGGCACGTTCTCCATCAACACGGCCCGCGGCTCCAGGTCGCGGACGATCCGCACGAACTCCCGGTACAGCATGTTTCGAGGGTCATTCGGGTCGCGGTCGCCCGCCATACTGAAACCCTGGCAGGGCGGACCACCGCAGTCTAGGTCGGGCCTCCTGCCCCCGCACAGCTCCAGGATCTCCCACGACTCCACCCGGGCGATGTCGTCGCATATGACCACCGTGTCCGGGTGGTTGACGCGGTAGGCCTCCGCCGCGTGCCTGTCCCACTCCACGGCAACGGCCACCCGCCAGCCCGCCATAACCAGGCCGGCCGAGAGACCACCAGCCCCCGCAAACAGGTCCACGGCCAGGAGCTCCGGGATCTCGGCGGCAAGCAAAAGCGGCAGGACCGCCTCGAAGGCAGGATAGCCCCGCTTCGCCGCCTCAAGCGGACTTCCGGCCCCCCGGTCCGGAGGGAGCAGCAGGTAGCCGCACCCGTCCGGGAACACGCCCACCACACAGCCCGTGAACGGCCCGAGCAGGCGCAGCGCCGGGTAGCCCGGGTACGGCTCAACCGCCCACCCGGCAGAGCGGGCAGCCGACTCGAACCTGCCCAGGTCAAGCCGCCAGGGCAGCCGCACCTCCACCCGGCACGGTTCCTCCCCTTCTTCGGGCAGCCCCACCCAGTCCAGACGGCACAGCCTCTGGCCCACCTGGTACCAGGCATTCGCCTCGTCGGTGAACACCGGCCCGTCGCGTTCGACGAAGACATACTCCAGCGGCGCCCGCGAATAGAGCCCCAGGCCGCCCGTGGCCGCCCCCAAATTCCGAAGGGCGCACCACAGGGGGTCACGACCGTCCCGGCCCTGCAACTCGGGCGCACCGGCGAGCCGGAGCACCGAATAGGACTCCGCCGTAACGTTCACCACGCCGCCCCGGTCGCCGTCCCGCCAGAAGACAGCGTGAAGGTCCCTGCCCTTCCAGACCCCCACCACGCTGCCGTCCGGCAGATCGCGCGGCACCGGGAACCCCCAGATGTTCAGCTCAACTTTCAAAGGCATACAAGCGCCCACAAGCGGGCGGGGGCCAGCCCCCGCCCGCCACGAGGGCCAGCCCCCTTTCGCGCAATGTCAGGGCTGGCCCACACCTGCGGCAAAGGCCAGCCCTTCCTTAACAGAACAGATTACCGAAGCCAGATGCTCACGAGCACCGCCAGGAAACCGAGGACGGCCGTGAACTCAAGAATCGTGAAGCTAGCGCGAGTGCTGCTCACTTCCTGGCGGAGCTCGCTCAGCTCCCCGCGCAAGCCGCCGATTTCCCGGTCCATACGCTGCTCAAAACGATCCATACGCTCCTCAACGCGATCAATGCGACGGTTCAGCCCCTGGTCCATAGCCTCGATGCGCTTGTCCAGCAAGTCAAGCTTCCAGAGCACCAAATCCCACGGGCTGAGCGTCGGGGCAACTTCCTTGCGAGTTTCCTCAGCCACCCCAGACACCTCACTACACCTCCATCATACCCCACGAATACGCCTCAATCAATCAGCCGCACCAGCCGACGGCTCCACACCCAGCATCCGCCGCGCCTGCTCACGCAGGATGCCGGCCACGTCCCGGGCGTTCGCCAGCACGGCCTCCGCCCCGGACACGGCTTCCTCCAACCGCTTCAGAGCCCCCACGGCCCGCACGGCCAGGTCGTCACCAGACCCGGAGGCAAGGGCCCCGGAGACCGCCAGACCTTCCTCCATGGCCGACAGAACCGCACGGAAGGCCGCCTCCGCATCCCGGCGCCAGCCGTCCGAAACAGGAGCAGGAACAGGCGGCGCACCCCGCGCCGCCTCCAGGTCGGCCACACGGGCAACGGCCTCACGCACCCGGGCATCTACGTTGCAGGCGGCCACGTCCGCCCACGCCTTCTCCGCCCGCCTCACCGCCGCGTCCACCCGGGCCTTGTCGGCCAGGCGGCCGGGCTCCAGCGCGATGCGCTCCTTCGCCCGGCGCAGCTCCTCCAGGCCCTCTTCCACCTCGCGGGCCAGGCCGCGGACGCGGGCAGCAAGGAACTCCACCTCCTCCAGGTCAGCGGGGCAGGCCACCCGCTGAGCAGCCTGCCCCAGCTCGTCCCACGCCTGCCGGAACGCGGCCGCAGCCGTCAGGACCCCGCGCTCGGCCTCGGCCACCTCGGCAAGGTCCACAAAGCACCGGCGCACCTCGCCACCCAGGGCCCTCACGCGGGCCTCGAACTCGCCCAGGCTCTCCCACGGCAGGCAGAAAACCCGGTCAAAGGCCTGCACGGCAGTCTGGCGCCCGTACCTGGGCAGGTCCACCCACGCCCCCAGGCCCTTCACAAGGGGCTCCGTCTCCGCGTCCGCGGCGCGAACCGAGAACACGACCACGTGCGAGTCGCCTTCCCTGCCGGAGGCGCTGACCACGTAGAGGTGCCCCCGCTCGATGGGGGACAGCTCGTCCGGAAGCGCGCGCACCCACTCGCCAGCCGAGCGGCGGAAGTAGAGGTTGCCGTTGTAGTCGCGGAAGCTGTAGCACTTCTCCGCGACCAGCTTCACCGTCGCCTCCGCCTCCGGGCAGCCCCAGCCGCGGGAAGGGGAGTAGAACTCAACGCCCACGCGCTCCCAGTTGCCGTAATCCCCACGGCCCAACCCCGGCCACCCCCTACGCAGCAGCAAGCCGCTCAAGGGCCATGCGGGCCTGGGCCTTGACGATCTCCACGCGGCTAAGGAGGTCCTGCATATCTTCCTGGAGGAGCTTCTGGTATTCCTCCACCGACGCCAGGAGGTCGCGGGTGCGGTTGAGGATGTTCACCAGATCGCCCTTGCCGGCCGCGCCGGTCCGCATGACTTCGGCGAAACGGGCAATCACCTCGCCGATCTGCTCGCGGAACTTGACGCCCACCATGTCCCGGGAGTCGGCGGAGTCGACCAGCGGCACCGCAAAGAACTCCTGCTTCAACGCGCGGAGCAAATTCCGCATGGCCTGCACATCGGACTCGTACTGCACGGGGACAAAGTAGACCCCGCCCGACGGCCTGACCTCCGTGGCCTTCACAGCGTACAGCATCCGGTGCAGGACGTCCCGGATGTGCCGCGCCGTGAACCGGGCCAGCGCCTCCCGGTAGTTCCGCTCCACCTGGACCAGAGCCGCCTCCACCTCGGGCTCGGACACAAGCCGCTCGACCCGGAGCGCCCCGCTCTCCCGCTCCAGGACGACCCGCGCAGCCACGTCGTGGAACACCTCGCGGTTGTCCGCGTCGACCTCCTGCAGCACCAGGTGGCGCTCGATTTCCTCCCCGTCAGACCGCACTTCAGCCACCAGGAGGTTCCGGTACTGGCCTCCTGCCCGCCCCATCATCCGCCGCTTCTCCACCCCCGACGTCGCCCTGCGGAAGGCATCGCAGGGCTTGACCTTCCGCGGCAGGAAGTCAGACGGTACCCCCGCCGCCTGGAACGCGGCCACCAGGTCGTCCATGGTCACAGACAGGCTCTCGTAGATCGTGAACCACAGCAGGTGACCCAGCACTCCGCGCTCCGCCCTCTCCACCGCCACCTTGCCCTCGAGCACCGACACTCCCACAACAACAACCCCCCTTCGGGCACAAAGCCCGCATTATCCCGGACCCGGCCGGGCCCGGGCAAAACACCCCAAAACGCCAATCACAGGCGGGCACGCTGTTGCAGCACGCCCGCCGCACCCCCAGAGCTCCAGCCCTGGCGCGAGCACGTCACACTCCGCCGCATGACGTCCGCGGACGCCCAGGACCATAGACACTCCGCGCCCGATTCCTCCTGCAAGCAGCGCTCCACGGCCTCCACGTGCCGTTGCAGCAGGACCGCATCCCTGCCTTCATACGCCGCCTTCAGCAACGCATTCAGCTCGTCGCTCGACCGCCTGACGGAAACGCAAAGCGCACCCGCCAGGGCAGGACACGCCGCCCTCCAAGCCGCTATCTTTCTGACCTCTATCACACACCCTCCCTTGCCCCGTCCGGCCGGGGCCACGCCAGATTTCCGCCGCCAGGCGGATATGTACGCGGCCACAAACACGCCAACCGGTTGCACGGGACGGCCAAACCCGGACCACCCGCCTTGCGCAACCGCTAAACGCACGCAGATCACAGGCTCGGCGGGGAAACCCCCCGCCGAGCCCCTGAACAACTCAATTGCCTACCAGATCGCGTCCAGGCTCACCGCAAGGCTCCGGGCCAAACGCGAGATAACCACCCTGTCCCCGGGATCGCTCCCCGCCCGGCAGTACGGCCGCACGAAAGTGATCCCCTCAGGGAGCTCCGCAACGCCTGCGTAATACAGCGCGTTCGCCCGAGCCTCGGGGCTGGCCGTCCACCCAGCATGCAACCGGCGGAAGTGCCAGGGCACGTAACCCCCTACAGAAGGGCCACCGCTTCCGCCTCTCCCGCGGTTCTGCCCGCCACCGGACCGGCAGCGCGGAGCCAAAACGACACGCACAGACGCCCCGCCCCGACGGGAAAGGCCCCGCCCGGCTCCCGCCCGGCGCCCGGGGGAGGAAGGCTCCGGATCCCTCCGCGCGACCAGGTCGGCCACCACGCACGCCGCGTGAACCAGCAGCGCCGCCAGAACCAGGTCGCCCGGGCGGCCCGACAGCGAACCAAAATCCGGCTCGGGACCGTCCGGCAGGAGCCAAAACGAGACCCTCTCCCCGCCGCGGCAGAGAACCGTACACAAGTACCCACCTGGCCTCTCCTTCACATACAGGGCCAAGAAACCGCAGCGGTTAAGGACGGCTGATTCGATCCGCGCCAGCCACCTGCCTCCGGGAATGCCATACCGGCGAGCGCGAATCGCCTCGGCAGCCTTCTTCCAGAACATCCCCAGCACCCAGGCCACCTGAGCAGCCCGGGGCGAACCCGGCCCCTGGGGTGCGCGAACAAAGGGCAAAACCGCGCACGTCAGGCGCCTGACCAGCAGGCGCACCAGCTCCTCCCCGGCGCGCTTCCGCAACACCACGGCCAGCACCCTCGCCAGGGCCAAAACGCAGGCCGTCCTGGAGTCCGGGGTGGAAGGCCCCGGATCCGGCGGAGACGCCGGCGGGGACCGCATGCTCTGAAGCCACCCGCGATTCACCCGGTCGAGCCCACCAGCCCGTTCGACACTCAGGGCCACTCCCGCCGCTTCCAAAACCCTATACACCTCAGGCGGCAGATCCTGCCGGGCGGCAAGAGCCCGCAGCACCGCACGCTCAGGGTCCCGCGCCAGGACCAGCATCAGGTCGTGCGGAAGGGCGGGGTTCTCGGCCACAACAGCCCGAACCATCCAATCGGGATGACGCACAAACCCCTCAAGCGCCGCCCGGTCGGTCGCCGACCGTGCCTGGGCCAAAGGCAACACGTACCTTGGCTCGGGCTCCAGCGACCGCTGCCTCTCCCGCCGCGCCAGATCCAGCAGCTTTTCGCGCACCCCCTTCGGCAGGTAACGCCGCAGCCTGGTTGCAATGCCGCGCAGCAGGTCTTCCCCCCACCCGGAGTCAGCAACCTTCTCCGCCTGAAGCCGAAACGCCTCCCAGGCATCGCCTCCCCGGCTAAGCCCATCAACGTACTTCTCCAGGAGCGCAACCCGCTCCGGATCAGCTCCCCGGCCCCGGGCCAGATCCGCGAAGAAGCGGGTCCGCACTACTCGCCTCAACGACGGCTTCGACGACACGAGCTCGAACCATTCCAGCGACGGATGCCGCGCCTCCCGCCCAAACCATATTGCCTGGTCAACCGATAGGCCGGCCGCCAGGAACAATCGCAGATACTCAAACAAATCGCTGTAGGCAGTCATCCATTTGCCGTGCGGTTCCGCGGCCAGCCTCCACGCCGCCCACGGCTTCCCCGACAGCCACGCGCAGGCCTTCAGCAACATCAAAGCACGGTCCTCGTGGTTCCCGTTCGCTTTCTCCAGCACCCATCTAAACTGTTCCAGGTCAACCCACCTGACGGGCAGCGCTCTCACAGCACGACACCCCCGGCACATCCATCAGGCAGCAGGCAACCCCACCCCACGTAACAGCAGCCATACAACCAGCCCCCCAGGCGCAATCGAACCTACATGCGCAGTCCAAGACCCCGCTTTCACGACGCAGCACATCACCATAGCCACCCCGCATCTCTGCGACGACGAGCCGCTCCACCAAAAAGCGGGGGAGGATTCCGCCTTGCGTCCTCCTCCCCCGCACAAAGCAACACATTACCTGAACTCCGGCGGCACTCCACCCACACGCTCAAGAAGCAGGTCAACCACCAGCTTCTCCCACGCCTGCTCAAATGCCCGCGTGCAATCAGAAGCTCCGCTCTCGCGGTGCAGCACCTCGTGGACCAGCGTCCCAAGCGCACGCTTCGGGTCGGCCAGAACCGACCGGCGAAGCCGGATCACACGCGCACCGGAATCCCAGCAGCCATCAACCTGAAGGTTGCCGGCCACGAGGTATTCCGCCACCTCAACCCGCCCGGGATCAGCCACGCACCCCGACACCACCCCGCGGATCCAGTCCAGCACCGCCCGCTCGCGGGCCGTGAGATCGACCCGCCGGCCAGAGCGGTGGTGGAGCTCGGCCAGCGTGCGCGTCGAATAATACACCCCCAGGTCATTGAACAAGTCCACCCAGGCCGATGGATACCGCTCCAGGACACGGTACCCGTAAGTTACGCGAAGCTCCTCATCCGCAGGGGTGTGATCCCCGAGGGCAACCCGGGGGCCCAGGGCCTTACGCAAGCCCTCCCGCCACACCGGGCGCAGGGACTGCGGCACATTGAGGAAATAGCGGTGCTCCAGATACACCGGAGCGTCGCAAACCGACCGGAACAGATGCTCCACGATCCGGACCGAGCGGACGCCCGAAAGCAGCTCGCGCACCGCCCGGCCCAGCTGATAGTCATCCAGCACAGTGCGGTCGCGATTCTGCGCCTGCTTGACCTCGGAGCCAGAGAGATCGTAGCTGAACACCAGATCCTCCCGCTCCTGGGCCAGGCACCCGTTGACGAACACCCGGCCCGCCGGCCGGAAGATCACCGGCCTGCCCCCGTCCCGGTACAGCACCTCCAGACCCTCGCGCGACAGCTCCAGAAACTGCCGCCGGGCGGCCAGGTACTCGTCCCTGGTGGCCTCCACGGTTATGCAGGTTCCCCGTGGCCGGAAATTCTCCCGAACCTCAAAGGCCAGCACTTCGCAGTCAAGGGAAGGATCCCTCACGATCCGGGGGATCACAGAAAAACCAACCGTCTGGATTTCCATGCGCCGACCCTCGCGGGCGGCAACCAAGCAGGCCAGCTTCAGGCCTTCGCCGAACTGGCCGATCAGCTGATCCTCACCCCGCTTGCCCGATATCCCCAGTGCCAGGGCCTCCCGCGGAAGCCCCGGGCCATCATCCTCCACGACCACTCCAGCCTTCCGCCACCGGATCCGCCCCCAACACCCGTGCTGACGGCGGACGTCGATATACTCCTGAAACACCTCGCGCAAGGCCTCCACCATGCCCCAAGACGGCACGTACTTTGGGCTGATGCCCGTGCGAACCAGATCCGCGCCGTCCAGCAAAAAGCAGCCCTGCACCGCCACAGGCAACACCCCCTGCACATCCGTGCGCACCCGTGCGCATCGACCACCCAGCCCGCATCCAGCCGGACGCGGGAACCAAACACCCAAAAACCGCAGGGCGGGGAGCCCCGCAGGACTAGCCCTCCGCCGCAGCCTCCCCGCCGCCCAGGAGATCCCGGTAGAAGGCAAGAAGCCGGGCTTCCAGAACCCGGCCGCCCCGCACCGCACGACCCCGCTCAAGGCGGGACACCGTATACTGCGCCACCCCAACACGGGCCGCAACTTCCCGCTGCGTCAGCCCGGCCCGCCGCCTGAGCTCCACCAGACGCCCCGGGTCGGCCGCCCGCTCGTAACCAACCAGCGGCACCACCCTGCCGGCGGCCACGCCAGCCCACTGCAGAAACGCGGCAACCGCCGCCTCGTGGCGGCGGTCCGGCTCCGAATCGCCCATCTCCCAGCGCACGTAAGTGCCCGGAGTCACGCCAATCATGCGCGCGGCCGCCGAAGCGGTCAGGCCCAGACGACCCCGGGCAGAAATGAGCAGCACCTGAAGCGGCCTCATCGTCGCCGGCTCAGGCAGGGGAAAATCCCGCACGAAGTCGAACGCTTCACCCCGGCGCTCAAGCGGCACCACCCACGTCCTCCGAACCCCAAACTCACGCCGCATGCGCGAAAACAAGCGCACAATCAGCGCCAGGCGCACGGGCGCCAGAAGAGGATGGCGCTCAATGTGCTGGTCGACCCGCTCAACAACGGCCCTGCAGAGCGCATCGACCAGAGCAGGGTCCACCCCGATGGGCATCCTCTTGAGCATCCGGCCAGCGGCAACCGCGTAACGCTCGGCAGGGTCCTGAATCCCAGCAACCTGCGCCCGCACCTCCGGAAGCATGGTCCGCTCCAGTACGCCTTCGAACTCACGCACGCAGGCGAGAAGCCGGTCTCTCCGGGCCACGGCCACCTCCAGATCCCGCCTGGCCGCCTCCAGCGCCGCCGAACGTTCCTCCGCGACCGCGCTCAGCTCCGCAACGCGCCTCTCCGCTTGCGCTTTCTCCTCGGTAAGGCAGCGAATGTAAGCCTCGTACCCCTGCGTCATGAGTCTGATGCCCTCAGCGATCCGCGCCAATGCCTCAACCGCGCCGGGCGAGCTCGCGCCGTTCATGGCCTTCACCTTCCTCGCAAGGGGCCACGTCGATCACCTCAGCGGTCCGCACAGTCAGGAGGTCACGCAGCCGCCGCAGGTACCACTCGAGCAGCGCGATCCACTCCTGGATTTCCCGGTGATGAAGCATCCCAAACCCGCTCGTCCGGAGCC
>Ga0080004_1098895_pt1 | contig 13164 bp, 9 predicted proteins | sample WasSprMetagenome_FD_69207 | JGI IMG/M metagenome (GOLD analysis project Ga0080004, IMG submission 69207) | Sulfidic aquatic microbial communities from Washburn Spring, Yellowstone National Park, USA - WS (SPADES assembly) (version 2) | ecosystem: Environmental > Aquatic > Thermal springs > Hot... | reverse complement strand
ATTATCAATTCTATTTTTGGATTTTCAAAAAGCTCTCTAGAAAATTCATTTTGCTTAGCAATTTTTATCACATTCTCATCTTTCTCAATAGTCACAACTTTCTCAACGCTTTTCTCTCTAGCTGCTAGAATTGCTGTATATCCTAAGCCTGTACAAACATCTAAAACTTTTCCATAAATTTTACCTAAAGACTTTATTTTTAGTTCAGTATCAGTTTTTGGATCTACATCTTTAATTCTATGCATGTGAATTCCTGAAATTTCTAAAGTTGGCCAGGTCGATGTTGGCACTAGCTTGTAAAATTTATTCGTTTTCTCATCAAAGAACTTAACTTCCATGAAAGATTTTGCTAAAAGAAAAAATAAGAAAAATGAGAGATAATTACAATATTCAATAAAATGTGTATTATTTCCAAAAGGCACTCCAAAAACGAGTCAATTAAATGTTTATAGAGTCTTATTTTCTAAGCTTCTCTTTCTTTATCATCAATTTTATTTCATACATTTCTTTCATGAGATTTGCTTCAATCTTTGAAATCCTTTCAGTAAGCCAAAAGAGCAAGAGAAAATAATTTCATTGACAAAAATTAATATTTCCTCTGTTGTTGGAGAATGCAAAATTCCCAAATATTCCAAAAGAAATAGTAAGCTGAGAAATAATAAACCACCCCATGCAAAAATCTGCAAAGCTAAAGACAAAATGTCTTTAATCTTCGTTTTCTGTCCACCTTTTTACTGATGAGTAAAACAAGTATTAAAGAAGAGAAAAGAGCAAAAATGCTACTTTCTGTTAGACTTCTCTTTAAACCCAAATAAAAAACAAGAGCGAAAATTGTAAAAATTATTGCCCTAATTAAACCGAGTTTGTATTCATTTTCCATTGTTAGATTTAAAAAGAGAAATTTTAAGCTTTGTTATAAGATACTTCTTTCTTGAGTCTGTTATACAAAGTTTCAAGAATTCGTTCAATAATTTAATTCATAAAAATGGTTGAAATCAACCATAAAAATGGAAAAATATTTAAATAAAGGCAAGTAAAAAACATATTGATGTGAAATGTATGAGAATTTTCTCGGTAATAAAACTGCTTGGAAAATTCTAAGAGTTTTATCTGAAGCTCCAGGAAAGGGTGTTAGTATTAGCGAGATTAAAAACATTACAAAAGCTGGAAATTTTGCTCTTTCTCAAGCATTAGAACAATTGGGAAGATATAAAATTTTGATGTCGAAAAAAGTTGGGAAGAAAAAAGTTTATTGGATTAATATAGCAAGTGAAATATCAAAAATATTGCTCCAGCTTTTTGAGATTGAAAGAATTAAATTCAAAAACCTACAACCTTCAAAAATTATTTTCTTGGCAAAAATTATTGATGAAATCTCTAAAATTAGTCCAATAAAAGTAATCTTATTTGGAAGTCATGTGAAAGGTACAGCAAGTGAAGAGAGCGATTTTGATGTTTGTGTGATAGTAAAAGAGAGGAATTTGAAGGAAGAAGCTAAGTTAAGTAAATTGCCGGAAAAAGTTCAGTTTCACTTTTTTAGTGAAGAAGAATTCGAAGAATTGAAAAGGAAGAAAGATAAAATTGTTGAAGACATTTTGAAAGATGGAATTGAAATAATTTAAGTTTAAAACTTCTCTTCTTCCATTTTTCTGAAGCTATACTTGTATGCCAAAAAGAAAACCACTATCACAACAACTAATAACAAACCAAACTTAACATCTATTGGGCTAACTGTTGTTGTTATTGGTAATAGTGCAATTTTAGAGCTACCAACATTAAAAGCTGAGGGCGCATAAAAGTTTATCACGCCGCTACCAACTAAAGTAAATGGATATACTCCACTTGTAACATTACAAGGAACTGAAGCTACTATTGCTATTGTTTTTGTTTCGTTAACGTCTATGCTTATTTTTTCTGGATATCTTATCCATTTTGCTGCTTCTCCAATAACGCTTAAGCTAACATCTCCTTTTGTTCCGCCTATGTTACTTACCGAAGCAAATATAATATTGTCACTACATGTCTTAACATCATAAATCTCTTTAATGTTAACAATCGGCACCTCTTTTTTACTCAAGCAAACTCCATACTTGCAGCCATAAGGACAATAATCTAAAATTCTATAGCTAATGCTTCCATCTGTTTCCCTTACTTTTACAATCACATAATTTCCTTCGCACGACTTTTCGAGAATTTGAAAACTATCTGCTAAAGCTATTTGAAACATTAGCAACGCTATTGCAATTAATACAATTTTTTTGTTCATGATTAATTATTGAAGCAAAAAGCTTAAATATCTTTACTCTCTAGTAACTAAGGAGTAAACCATTCTATTTCATAATACTTATGCTCAGAACCCGGCAACTCAATTCTATTAGCTAAATAATAAGTAACGCTCGTCTCTCTATCGTTAATTGCAATTAACAACCTTAAACCAAGCTCATCCGCCCTATCCAAAGCGCTTGCTAGCATCTTTCCGCTTAAATTCTCATCTTCATTCAAAGAGATTACAAGAAAGGAAGGGTCGTCCTTTTCTGGTCTTTCAACTTGATTTCCAGCTTTTCTATGCCATGCAACAAAGTCTATTGGAGTTTTCTCTTTCAAATAATCTTCTTTCTTCATTCCCGGAATTGCCATTATAAAAGTTTTTCTTACGCTATGCGCAACTCTAATGGCTCTTGACCATTCGCTCATTGGCATGCTAATTTCTTTTGGAAAGACATGAATAACATGTTTAGAATGCTGCCACTCTTTTTTGGTTCCAACAGGCCTTGCTCCAGGAAAATAAATTCGAAAATGCGTTCCAAACTTAAAGCCAGTTTTTAAAATAAAACCTTTGTCTCTCCAATCTTCATATACTTCCAACATTCGAGAAGCAAAGGGTATTCTTTGTTCCACTTCTTTTAAAACATCCTCAAAAGAAAGTTTTTGATTAGAAGAAATATCTAAGATGTCTGCTCCTTTTTTCGCAAGATATAAAGTTTCTATTGCATCTATAGTTAAAGCGTTTCCTCTCTCTACATTCTTATAAACTCCCCATTGACCAAACCAATAATCTTCAAAGAATCTTCTTGCATCTTTACCAAAAGCTAAAGAATAACATTCTTCTTTCATGAAGAATATTGGAAAGTTTAACTTGAATGAAAAGCTTGCTGATGGATATTTTTTTGTTGGACCTTTCCCAAACTTCTTCATTTCAACCCTTTCCGGTAAAGTTATGAAAAGGCCTCTATCTTTCCAATCTCTGTAAACATTATATTTAACAAAAAAATAGCTTGAGTAAAATCTTTGAAAAACTTTCGAAAGAGAAAGTTCTTCTTTACCATCAAAAACTTTCGCTCTTCTTATATTTGCAAGATAGAAAATTTCTATTGGATGCAAGTAGATTTTGTTATTTCTTGCTTCCCCAATAAAACTCTCTTTTAGCTCTCGATTTGAAGAAAAAGCCCTACCATTTTCTAAATAAATCCTAATTTCCTCCTTTTCTTCTCTCATCTTATCTCCCTCATCACACAATCTATTGGTCTATCAATCATTATTTGACAAAGTAAATCAATTGTCTGATTTAGAGTTGGATCTTTAATTTCTCTAGAACCTCTTAAACTTTCTACTTTCAATGAATTTTCATTTGATAAATTTTCTATTAGATAGATATGATGATTTGTTGTTAAAGCTTCCAAGTAGGACTTTATTTCATTAGTAGGAGAAGTATAGTTGAAATAGACTATTGTGAACTCATTAGATATTGCTAAAATTTTCTGAGTTTCTGAAATAGAAGAAATTATTCTTTCTTTAGGCAAACTTTCACTTTCTTGAGTTCTAGTAGTGGAGTAATCAAATCTTTCAACAAGAGTATAAGCAAATGTAGATAAAAACATAAGCGTAATTAAAACTAATCCTATGGTCTTCTTTTCAACTCTCATAAACCTTTTTCCCCCCAAAGATTAAAATCTTTCTGACAATATTTTTTATGGTGTTAGAAAGTTTAATTTCATTAAAAGAAGGTATAAAAAATCCGTGGAGCGTTTTTTATCTTTCGGCAATAGTCTCTATTGTCTCTTTTGTAATATCTTTTCTTATTTTTAAACAAGATGTAGGTCTTTATTCTGTAATATTAACAACTCTTGGTTTGACGCCCTTCATGACAAAACTAAACTTATATGAAGGGAAAAAGATAGATATAAAAGAAAAAAAAGGAGTTAAGGACATTCTCTTTTTTTATTCAAAAGATAAAAAATCTGTAATAAAAATTGCGGGATTAACCTCAATACCTTTTATAATTGCAGCTATTTTTCTTCAAAATTTAGAAAGTGCCTTGTTAATACTTTTTCTGTACATTGGAGTCTTCTTACTTTTTTCTCTAATTTTTCTTTCGTTTTACAGAGAAATAATTCTTTCATTCGTTGCAATCTTTGCTGGCATGACATTAGTTTTCTCTTTAATTTACCTTCTTTTGCCAACTGAAATTGCCGAAAAAAGTTTTAAAACACAAATAGACGAAATTAAAGCTATTAGAGGTTACTTTTGGTTTGGTGGAACATTTCAGACAATATTGATAAATAATATTGGTGTTCTTTTCTTATCGTTTCTTTTCTCTTTCATTTATGGATCTGGAGCAATTTTTATACTTGCCTGGAATGCTTCAATTTTGGCGACAGCTTCTAGTATGCTTGCTAAAAGTCTTGGAGGCGCGTATAAGCTACCAATAGCTTTATTATCTTACATGCCGCATGGCAGCATAGAAATTGTTGCCTACTTTTTGGCTGCTATAGCTGGGGGAATAGCATCATACCATTTAACAAGAGAAAAAAATTTTTTAAGAGTTTTTATTGAAGATTCCCTTTTCCTTCTCGCTCTAGGAATACTCTTTGTTCTTCTAGGAGCTATTGTAGAAACAGCTGCATTAGTTAGTTAGATTGAAAAATAGACAGCCGGTTTAGATGGCTCTGCTTGTTTTGCTTTCTCTAATCCACTTCTTTCTTCTACAGTAATTATTACTTTCGTTCCTGTTTCTTTTTCTAAAAGTTCTCTTGCTTCTTCAAGAAGTTTTAATTCATCTTTTCTTGAGAGTATTTGAGGGAATTCCTTCTGATTTAACATTTTCTTATAAAACTTTGCAACATTTTCTCTTTCCTCTTCTTCAAACTTCTTTAACAAACTCTTAAGTTCAATCTTTTCTTTTTTTGCTATTTTTTTAACTAAATCAAACTTCCATTCAGCAGCTACTATTATATCAACTTCTTTTGGCTTTTCTTCTACTAGTTTCTTTATTTCTCTTATATCCTCAATTAAAGATTGCAAAAAGTTTTCGCTTAGAATAGCTTTTTCATCAACTTTCTCAAACTTTGGAAGTTTTGTTTGAAATACAAATTTTTTGTTACCGAGCATCTCCCATAACTCTTCTGCCAAATGTGGAATTAAAGGAGAGGCTAAAATTGTAAATTTCTGCAAAACATCTTTTAACACCTTCTTGTTAGCATTTTCTATTTTCCCTACTCTTTTTAGATACCATTCAATATCGTTCAAAAATTCAAAAAATAAAAGTTGGGTAGCTGTTCTAAACTTAAGATTTTCGTAAGCCTCTATTACTTCTTTTCCGATTTTATTGATTTTGGCGGACAAAAACTTATCCACATTTCTAATTTTAGAAAATCTTACTCTTTTTAAAGAGTTGATCATTTCAAAAACAAGGTTTATTCTTTCAAGAAATGTTTTTATATTTTCTCCTCTCCAATCGGCATCACTTAAACCTTCTGCAGATGAAATGATGTTTACTCTTGTTAAATCACTACCAATCTCATCTAGCAAGCGAGAAAGAGGAATTATATTTCCTCTACTTTTACTCATTTTCTCTCCACCAACATTAACAAAACCATTAACTGCAATTGCTCTTGGCCAATATTTTTCACTCCAAATAGCAGTGTGATGAAATAGATAAAATGTTAAATGATTTTGAACTAAATCTTTCCCCGAACATCTTAAATCTACTGGATAAAAATACTCAAACTCTTCTCTCATTTTCTTCAAAAGTTTTTCTTCTACTCCATACTTCTTTGCTATATTTTTTGGATTTCCAACTCCTAAAAATATAAAATCAAAAATTTCTTCGTTCAACTTCTCCGCTGGTAAATTTTTCAAGTAATGGTAAACTGTGTAAAAAGCCATGTATATTGTAGAATCGCTTAAAGTTTCAACAATCCATTCTTTATCCCATGGTAATCTTGTTCCTAAACCAGCTTTTCTTGTGCATGCCTTGTTTTCAAGCCAATCTACAGTGTTTATAAATTGCTGTCTTATTTCTTCCGGATAAAACTTCATCATTTCTATACATTTCTTAACTTTCTTCTTCCATTCTTCGTCTGAAAACTTCAAAAACCATTGATTTTCCAAAATTTTAACATGGCATCTTGTATTACATCTACAAATTACTAAACCTGTTGTCTCCCAAATATAATCTAAAGCATTAAGCGATTTTATTAATTCGACAGTTTTTTCCTTTGCTTCTTTAACAAGCAAACCTTTGAATGGTTCTACAATCATTCTTCCTTTGTGAAACTCTTTTTTGTAAACTTCTTGTGTAGCCAATTCTAGTTTTTCAATTTGATTTTGATTTTCTATACGATAAGCTTTACAGGCTTCTTCTGCAGGAATACCTTTATAGTCTTCCAGTTCAATTATTTTCTTCGGTATAATTTTTTCTACGTTTAATTTTTTTCCAAATTCACTCTTTCTCAAATCTTCTAGAGCAATATAATCATAAGGAGCATGAGCTGGTACAGACATAACAACTCCTGTACCAAATTCTAGATCGACAAATGTTGCTGGCAATATTGGAATTTTTTCTTTTGTTATAAGATTCTCAACTGATTTGCCAATTAATGAATCAGAATTTATTTTTTTGATTTCCTTAACATTTTTCAACTGATCCTTTAACTTTTCTACAGTTTTTTTACTAATTATCCACTCTTCTTCGTTTACTTTAGCTAACACATATTCTTCATTCGGTTTGATCCAAATGTTTGTAACTCCAAAAACTGTTTCCGGTCTTAAAGTAGCACATGGTAAAATTTCTCCGCTCTCTAGTTTGAATTTAATGACGTAAAACTGAATTGGACTTTCACCCTCTCCTTTCAATCTATCATGATCTCCAGTTGGACTTTGACAATGAGGACACCATACTACTGGATGGGTTCCTTGAACAACATAACCTTTTTTTCTTAGAGTATTGTATTGCCACTCTATGAATTTATTATAATGAGGAGTTATGGCAGTTATAAAGGTTCTCCTCCAATCAATGCTTATTCCGCTTCTCTTTAAATCTTCAATCCATTTATTCATCCAGTATCTTGCAACGAACTCTGGTCCTTTTTCAACAAAATTCTTTATGTCTTCATCACTTGCGCCAAAAAGCTTAAAAGTTTCTATTTGTGTTTGATCGTTTTGTTTAAGTCTTTCTATCGTTCCTAAGATTGGCTCTCCGGTAGCATGAAAGCCTTGAGGAAAGAGAACATTATAACCTTGCAATCTTTTAAATCTTGCAAAAGAATCACATCTAAATGCAGAAAATGTATGACCTATATGCATGCGTCCATTTACGTATGGATAAGGAAAAGTTATGAAAAACTTTTTCCTTTTTTTATCAATATTTGCTTCAAAAACTTTTGCTTTTTCCCATTTTTCTTGCCATTTCTTTTCTATTTTTTTAATCTTTTCAAAAGTTAAATTCATTAATTCTATTTCAAATTCAACTTTAAAACTTTATTCAAAGCTTTATTTTTTAATCGCTATAAAAATTAATAGTGCCCCCGTAGCTCAGTTTGGATAGAGCGGCACCCTTCTATCGAGAAGGTTTGACGAAAGGATGAAAGGTGAAGGTCGCGGGTTCAAATCCCGCCGGGGGCATCTCAAAAACACAATACTTACTGGTTTAATGCTCTAGTTAATAAAGAAAAAATTTTTGAATGAAAAATACATATAATTTTATAAAAATCTTATGGTGAATGTGGTATGTCTGTTTGTAATTCAGTACAATTGATGAAGTAAAATGAAAGAGTGTAAGCTTATTCAAAAGCTTTGGCGATATTATGGTTAAGATAAAATTTATCGTAAAATCAAGAAAAATTATGGGAGATTACATTGCAGTGCATTGGAAAACTCCTCATTTACCAAAAAAGCTAAGACCAAAAGAAGGAGAAGTTTGGGTTAGAGAAGATTGGTGGAAAGATCCAAACAAAAGAAAGAAAGTAAAAACTCATGAAAAAGTCGAACTTAACCTAATGCTTAAAAAAGGGCTAAAGTATAAAAAAGCACATGAAATTGCAAACAAATTTGAGGAAAAAGTCAGAGTATGAGGCTAAATCTTTTATCTCATTAACCTCTTAGCTATGTATAATAACTTACCATACTAAATTTGGTGCACCGCTTGTAGCTTTATAGGGAACACTTGGAGTTTGGGGAAAATTTATTTTCATTTAACTCTGCCTTAGCCTTTTTTATCCGTTGGTTTTTAAATTTAACTAATCAAGTTAAAACTATGGAAACGAATCCCGTGTTGAAAGAACTGAAAAAATGGAGAGAAAAGCCTGTAAAGGTTAGAGTAAAATATGATAGAGAAACTCGAATGTATGAAGGTATTCTAAAGGAAATTGATTCAAGTTGGCATAATGGTATAGGTAATATTTATCTGGAAGATAACAAAGAAATTCGTATAATTAACGGAAGGTATGTAGAATCTATTTGTTTGCTTGAAACTATTCCAGAAAAATACAATCATCAATGATAGTATCAGAATCTTTATCAACACCTTTAACAACTCTTGCAATTCCTTCTTTAAATTTGTTACCTTCCTCTAACTCTTTTACATGTTTTATTAAAGCCAAAGTAGCTGCCCTTGTTCCCTTAAATCTTTTTCCACAAAAGAGAAAAACAAAATTTTTCCTCTCAAAAGGATTTCTCATTTTTGTGATAATTCCTACGTCTTCATCTCTATAAACAGTTTTAGTTAAAGTGGAAACGATCTGCCAATCATTTTTTTCATCAAAATAAATCGGTAAAAATTTGTTAATTTTATCAACAATTATATTGGCTTTTGGTCCTCCGATTAAGATCAAATTTTTTTTCAAATCTTCTTCGCTAACTTGAGTATCAAGTTTATAATTTATGTCAACATTTCTCAGAAAGCTTCCTATGAATAGAGCCAAATCAATGGCAGCATAACCGTCGCTTGATGATGCCCCAAACCTTCCATGCGGGTCTGGCGAACTAACAACAATTATAGAATTCATTTTTCCATTCTCAACAAAAGGATATAAAATCTCCGCTTCTTTCGGTCTTAAAAAATGTGTTATTGGCTTATCTTCAAAAAGTTTGATAGTAATATATGGCGAATCAATCTTGTAAATCTTTGTTAGTGCACCGGCTCTTATTTCAGTCCTTTCAAGAGAAATTATTCCTGCTTTTTCCAATCTTCTTAAATGATAGTAAATTTTTTGTTCGTGCTCACCTAAAACTCTAGCTAAATCCATAGCACAAGATGGCTTTTTTGCTAATTCATTTATTATTCTAATAACAAGATCACTTCCAAACACATTCATCTTTTTAACTTCCATTTCTTTCGTCCTAAAAATTTCTTGTTTATTTTTGCTCTCTCTTACAAAGTAGCTCATATCTTTTAAATAATTTTTTACCATTATAAATATTTTTTTAATGCTTATTTGAAAAAATTTTCTATTTGCAATGTCAAAGACGTTGCTTGAAAAAACTCCATTTAGGAATGATTTTTATCCTCTTTTTACATCTTTTTTTATGCAATGTCCAAAGTGTGGTTCGAGCAATATAATTCAATTAACATCAACGTTTCCTCTCGTTTATCTTTGCGAAGATTGCGGCTTCACTTTCAACAAAAATAGCAATCCTTGGATAGATGAGTAAAATGTGCGGAATAATCGGTTATATTGGTAATAAAAATGCGAATGAAATCGTTTTAGAAGGAATAAAAAGGCTTGAATACAGAGGTTATGACAGTGTTGGTGTTGCTATCATTAATAATGGAAAGATTATTATCAAAAAAGATGTTGGAAAGATGGATGAGGTTCACAGTAAATTAAACTTTCTTGAGCCTAAGAGTAATATTGGAATTGCTCATTGTCTTCATCCAAACACTTTAATTCAACTATCAGACGGGTCGATAAAGAAAATCTCTGAAATAAATCCTTCTTGTACTCTCCTTTCTCTAAACACGAAAGAAATAAAAACTGAGAAAGATTTTGCACTTGCCTACAAACACCCCTCTCCTCCTTTTCTTTTTGAAGTTAAAACAGCTTCGTCTTCTATTGTTTGTAGTGAAAACCATAGACTATTGATCGCCAAGAATGGAGAAATAAAGGAAAAGGCAGTAAAAGAATTAAAAGAAGGAGATTTGTTGGTTTTACCCAGAAAAATTAACTGTAAAGGAAAATCTAGAGTACTTAAATCAATAGAAATGAAAAGATACTTTAAGATAACGAAAGATGGGTTGAAACTGATTAGAGAAAGATTGAGAATAAGCAATAAAAAACAAATTGAGAAATTCATTCATCCTTCTTATCTTTATCATGTGCTTAAGAATGATAGGAACGTAAGGGAAGATGTCCTTCTAAAACTTTTATCATTTTTAAATCTGAAATTTAACAAAAAACTTTTTAAACCAGTTAATTCTGTTCATGGAAACTTCGCAAATTTGCCGAAAAAAACATCTCCTTTCCTACTTCAAATTCTTGGCTATCTGATTGGAGATGGCTACGTTGGAAAGAGAAACATAAGAATTAAGGAAAAAGAGAAAGAAGTACTAGAAACGTATCAACAACTTTTTAAGAAGGTTTTTAATCTAAAAGGAAGAGTTTCTAAATTGAAAGAAGCAAATGCCTATCTTTTGGAAGTAAATAGCACGTATTTATGCGAATGGTTAAAAGAAAATTTTCTAAATTCTTTAGATGATTTTCTATCATGGGTTGGAACTCTCTCCAAAAAAGAAATAGCAAGCTTTATAAAAGGGATTTTTGATGCAGAGGGCACACTTGGCTTAAAGTCTAAACAAATTTCTTTAGTATCAACAAATGAGAGACTTTGCAGAACTATTCAATTCCTATTATTAAGATTTGGAATTCTATCTTCGTTTGGAAAAGAAAAGAGGAAAGCACCAAACTGGAATGACGCTTATAGAATCTCCATAAGCAATAAAGAAGATATTTTACTATTCAAAAAGTACATAGGTTTTACTTCCCCTAAAAAGAAGAGAAGGCTTGAAAAGATTTTGAGGAAACTTTCTTCAGCAGTTTTCAATAGAAAATTCCTTCCAATTATTGGAAAAGAACTTTGTGAAAAATTGAAAGAATTAGGTATAAAATTGAGGCTTAATGAAAACAGCCATCCTTCTAAACAGACACTTATTAAAATTCTGAAGATGGTAGAAGAAAGGTTGCAATTTGAGGATAATAAAAAACTCATAGAAATGTTCAAATTTATTAAAAAGTTCCTTAATTCTGAAATTGTTTTTCAAAAGATAGAGAAAATAGAAAAAATAAAATCAGACTTAAATTTTGTATACGATTTAGAAGTAGAAAAAAACGAAAACTTTATAGCTAATTGTATATTTAGTCATAATAGTAGATGGGCAACCCATGGCGGTGTAACTAAAGAAAACGCTCATCCTCATCCAGATTGCAACGAAAAAATAGCAATAGTTCACAATGGAATAATAGAAAATTATCAAGAAATAAAAGAATTCCTTAAAAGAAAAGGACATGAGTTTAAAAGTCAAACAGATAGCGAAGTTATAGCTCACTTGATAGAAGAATTTAACAAACAACTTGATTTTGAAAACGCATGCAAAAAGGCTTTTTCTATGCTTCAAGGCAGCTTCGCTGTTTTAGTAGTTAATAAAGATGAGGAAAAGATTGTTGGAATAAGAAAAGATTCGCCTTTGGTAATTGGTATAAATGAAAGTGAAAGCTTTGCGGCGAGCGATATATATGCTCTGCTTCCTTTTACTAAAAATTTTATATTTTTAAACAATTACGATCTTGTAGTTTTAGAGAAAGGAAAAGTTAGGATAGAAAATTTAATCGACGGAAAGGTTGAGAGAAAAGTTGAGAGAATTGATATTAATATTGAAGAAACGGATAAAAAAGATTTTCATCATTACATGATTAAAGAAATTTTGGAACAAGCCGATGTTTTTGAAAGAGCACTCGATCAAGATGAGAAAAAAATTGGAAAATTTATTGAAGAGATAAGAGGAGCTAAAAAAATATTTCTCGTTGCTGCTGGAACTTCTTACCATGCTTCTCTAGCTGGAAGTTATTTATTTTCAAAAGCTGGCATCTTTGCAAAACCAATCATTGCTTCAGAATTTAACAATTTTTTGAATGTTATTGATGAAAACACATTAGTAATTGCAGTTTCTCAATCAGGAGAAACTGCAGACGTTCTTGATGCGATAAGAAAAGCAAAAGAAAGAAAAGCAAAGATATTTTCAATAGTTAATGTTTATGGTTCTAGCTTAACAAGAGAAAGTGATGAGTTTTTGCTAATGAATGCCGGTTTTGAAATAGGTGTTGCTGCTACAAAAACTTATATTGCTGAGTTAGCAATCTTCCTTTTACTCTACTCGAAATTGACAAATAAAAAAATAAACAAAGAGGAAATAAAGGCAAAAATTCTGGATTTGCTTTCAAGAAGTAGAAGAGAACACATAGAAAAAGTTGCTGAATTGTTAAAAAATAAGCAACATGTATTTTTGATTGGAAGAGGATTAGAGTATGTAACAGCTTTGGAAGCTGCATTAAAAATAAAAGAAATTTCTTACATACATGCTGAGGCTTTTCCTGGAGGAGAAATAAAACATGGAACAATTGCACTTATAGAAAAAGATACCCCTTGCATTGTTTTTGTTGGAGAAGAAAAAGAGAAAATATTATCAAATGCTGAAGAGTTAAAAGCAAGAGGAGGTTTTATAATTGGCGTTTCGGAAAAAAATGAGAGAATTTTCGATATTTGGATTAAAGTTCCACAAGATGGAGAAGTCTCTCTAATATATCAAATAATTCCAATGCAACTTTTAGCTTATAGGCTAGCTGTTTTAAGAGGATTTGATCCAGATAAGCCAAGAAATCTTGCAAAATCTGT
>Ga0080004_1096183_pt1 | contig 13166 bp, 28 predicted proteins | sample WasSprMetagenome_FD_69207 | JGI IMG/M metagenome (GOLD analysis project Ga0080004, IMG submission 69207) | Sulfidic aquatic microbial communities from Washburn Spring, Yellowstone National Park, USA - WS (SPADES assembly) (version 2) | ecosystem: Environmental > Aquatic > Thermal springs > Hot... | reverse complement strand
AAACATCAGTATCGGGAATACCGTATGTGGCGTAAGTAAAAGTAGGGTATGCCTCCTGAACTACTTGAGGATTATAAACTAACTCCTCTCTGTCTCTAGGGGCAAAATCCTCAACAGCTATTTGGGTAAGGTGAGGCTCATAATCATAGTCCTCAAAGAACTTATTGAAATCCTTAGGTTTAAGGATAACTTTCTTGTTGAGAGCCAAACGCGGTTTATACTTTGATTTAATACTAACCTCTTGATAGCTGGTATCGGAAAAAAGAGGTTCAAAAACACTTTTAACTCTCTGTCTAACAGCCTCAAGAAAAGATGGGGAATAATTAGTGCTAACAGAGACTTCCTCACCAACGGTAGGGGTAATCAATAACCTCTTCCTTTGAGCCGGAACAACTTCTTCTTCAACCTCTTCTTTCAATTCCTCTCTTTTCTTTGGAAGTTCTAGTTTTTTGACCTCTGTGAGCTTATAAGGGATTACTTGATTACCTCTTCTAACAACAATGTAATTAACATTCTCAGTTTCCTCCTCTTTTGGTTTTTGCTGTTGAGGAAGTACTTCTACATAGTATTGCCTACTCATCTCACTCAGCTTATGAAAGTATAAAACATGGTTTAACGTCTGATGAAACGATACAATTGGTAAATCAGCTTAACAAAGTACTCAAAAGAAATCTCCATAAACTTTCCAAGACCTTTAGACACTCTGGTGAATACAAAAAAGAAAAGACGGTAAAGGTAACGAATTGCTAAAACTATAAGCTTTGAAAAAACATTACCTAGACCTAAAAACTGAGCCATGTTTATCCTCACCTTATTACCTCTTTATCAAATGCTCAATGTGATCAATGAACTGTTCAAAGTAACGCAATGTATCAAAGAGGAACTTAGTAAAACCTTTGATAATGGTTTTAAAAAACCATGTAGTGAAAGAAACAACGATACGGATGAGTTCATTCAAAAGGTCTGAGAGGAAATCGGCAAAACCCAAAAACTCAGCCATAACTTAAGGTTACATAAATGTCTTTGCACTCTGACCGTCTTCTTCCTCATCATGGACAATTGTCAGTGACTGGAACACTTGATCTAGTATACGCTCAAGTCTGATAACTTCAAAGAAAGTGAAAAGAGTAGAGGCTAAGTTAAAGCCGATAAGTGCATAGAGTAATTCCATACCTTAGTGTTTCATAAAAACTAACGTAACTTGACCCTAACAACCTCTACACAGTTACCCTCTTTATCGCATTCAATAGCCACTTGGTCATACCCGCACAAGAGGTAGTAAATAGTGTAAGTATCGAGATCATAACGTTTCATAACTTTACAATTACGCAAAAAAAGGTAAAGTTTCTTTAGTTTAGGCTTATCAGAAACCAAAAAACTTCAGCCCCTAAAGTCCTACTAACTCCCTGAAGTCCTTAATCCTATTCTCCATTTTGTACTCACTTTCAAAGAACTTCCTAGCCTCTTGAGCATACTCCATGTATTTCTGGTTGTTCATACGATAAGCACTACCGATCGCGTCTACAAAGTCTAACGGGTCTTCCTCAAAAAAGAAGAAATTCTTCATACCGCGGATTGTTGAGAAACTTTTAGAGATGGAAATACCGATACCTATAAAACTGAACTCATGAGCGTCTAAGTAAACAGCTGGAGTACCGAAAGCGTAAGCCTCTAAGAGAGGGAGGTGCGGGGTCTCAGCGTGACTGGTGGCTAAATACCATTTACTCCTTTTGTACAAGTTATACAACTCATCATCAGGGATGTTATGAAGTGACTTACCGTAACAGAGGTTCATACAGACCCTAACACTCTTAAAACCCCAAACCTCAGTAAGCCAATTCCAATAATGTCCTTTTCTGTCAAAATCCCTCTCGTTAATCCCAACAGTAATGAAGTCAATCTCCCTTTTATCCTTTGGTAGAATTTCTCCACTAGGGTTAGGGTCAGGGATGAAGTGGTTTACTTGAGGGATGTTAATACCGAAAGCTAAAAAATTCTCTCTATTGAACCGCGAAACGGTGTAAATCCTATAACCTTTCTTCATCAGTTCACCTATTTTCAAGTAAGGTATTGTAACAAGAGCCGAATCGGATAAGAATACACTGTTTGATGGGAATAAGTTATACATGGCAATTAAAGTTGGGATCATGTTAAAAGTACAGTACACAACAACCTTCTTACCGTTAATTTCCTTTTTACTAACATGAGCTGATGTTATAACCTCACCTGAAATACCGTACTTTTGGAGGACAGTCAATTGCCTCTTTGCAAGACGGTCATAAGAACCGTTATTAGTAGTTGTTAAAAAAGTAATGTCAACAGTCATAAGACCACCTACATGTAACCGCTAGGTCTCGGGGCGAAAGGATTGTTAGTATCTTCAACTACTGTAAAGTACATTGGGATGTCAAGTATGCTGATCTCCTTATTTTGCCTAGTGTCATAAACAACCTTTGTATACTTCACGTTAAAGTTCTCTAATAACCTAATGTAAGAGTTCAGTGCATCACTGATTTTCTTTGTAATACCGTTAAGACCTACCGCCACCTTAACTTCACCGTGCTGATCTACAAACATTATCGCGTATTCGAAACCCGATTGCCTAGCTAAATCAACTACTTCCTGAATAGTAGGCATAAGAGAAAAGTTGATCAGAATCATAAAAAGATTTGTAATAGAGGGATACCGTAGTGGGACATAGCATTTGGGGTGGTAGGGGGTATCCCCCTACATAAGAGAACCTTTTTTGATTTGAAAGTAACATAAACCCATGCCACCCGGTTCATTACTACCAAAAGACGTAAAGAAAAGACTAGGTATACTGGAGAAATTCGCACCGAAAGAAATGCTAGACCAGCTAAGGATACTATCAGAGGCTGAAAGGAGTTTCGTAATACCCGTAAGAGTAGTAGATAACGGGAAAGAGAAGTATTTCATAATGGCGGGCATGCTGTTGACCGAAAAAGTACCCGTAAGTCCTTCTTTTGATGAAGTTGACTTACAGTTAATAGAATACGCGTTACAGAGGGCAAAAAGCGTACTGGAACAAGTAAAAGCACAACAGAATAGCTCAGAAGAGGAAGAAGGCGATAGTGATGAGTGAAAGACTAAAAAAGTACTTCACAGATGAAGAGCTAAAGTTCATAGAAGAGTTGGCAAAACAGAAGGGATTAAAACCAACAGATGTTGTGTATTTACTAGCAAGAGAAATGATACAAACATACAACCTAAAGTTCATTAGCGGTCAACAAGTGTTAGCATTGTTAGATCTTCTCTCAATAAAGATGCCACAGTGGTTTGCATTACAACTAAGCTTAATAGGTCAGTCATCACTACAAGTAAAGACATTAAGCAAACAATTAGCGTCTCTAGACCAGCCAAGTTTAGTTGATAGGATAATAGAGCTATTGAAAACACCGGAAGTCTCAAAACTAATCTCAAGTTTCTCACCGTTTCTGAGTTTGTTCTTAGGAAATAAAGAAGGAGAGGAGAATAACAACCAACAACAAAACTCAGGCGGTGAATGGTTATGAAAATCTATAGGTTCGGTGAGTACACGATAAAAATCTACCAAACACCGGAAGAACTAAACCAAAACAAACTTGAAGGCTTTAGGTCACTATGCCCTAATAATTTGGGAAAACCAGTGGGAATTGAAATTATAGGCTCTGACATCAAACCATGCGAAAAGGAATGGGCTTTTTGTCACTTAATTAACTCAATTGAACAAACCTACAAACTAATACTTGAAGAGGTGAAATCGTGAACAAAGAGTGTTTAGAACTGTTAGAAAAACTTGATGATTGCATACAAGACCCTGATTTTCAGATAATAATCCTAATGAAGTTCATGAGAAACCTAGCACCGTACCTTAAGGCAATAAGTAAAGGGGAAGAAAATGAGCGAAACAGTGTGTGAACCGCCGTACTTAGTAGACGTAAATACGGGTGAAGTTGTTGACCTATGCATTGAGGCAAATGAAATAACTCAAGACAAAGAACTAGAGCATTACAGCATAACACCGCCCGTGCCGTACGTACCATCAAAGTACAGAGAGAACATGAAAAGGTATAACAAGTGGTTAAAGGGAAGAGAAAAATACATAGATTTGTTGGAAAGGTTTGCGAAAAAGATAAATTACATCAAAAGTCTAGCGTGCTGAACATGAACACGGTAAAGTTCTTAAAAGAAGTTATTGACCTAACTATTAGGACAGTGCTATTGAGACCGATAATTAAGGTCAAAGGTGATGAGTTGAAAAGCATGATACCTGATGTAAATGGGTTCATTTTTTCTAACGAGTACAGACTTGACATAGAGAACTATGAACCGATAAAGAAAGACCAAGACTATACGATAGTCTTCACACGTTATGAATTTGAGGTCAGAGACAAAGAAGGGAAAGTAATACAAAAAGTGAAAGGACAACTAATAAGTGATGATAAGTTATGAAAGGCGAAATCATTTACATAGACGGTGCTGAGATAAAAGGGTTGGTAAAGGAGAAAGGGTTCATTTACTTTAACGGATACAAGTACTACCTAACGGAAGAAGAGTTGAAAAGACTGGAGAACACGAAAACTTACATAATGTTTCAAAAGTACGGCTTACTCTTCATAAAACCCTTAGCGGGAGGAAAAAGTGTGATTGTGAAAAGAGGAGAAAAAGTACCTAAAAAGAAATCCTAAAGTTTTTATACCCTATTTTTGACTTTTTATTTGACCACTATGAAAGTAGGGTTTGCGATCTGGAACGCAACAAAAATAATGGGTTCAACCCTCAAGTCATTAGTTTTTTCAAAGGAAGGCATACTAGTTTTTGAAGGACGTGTACTAACCTTTGTCTCGTGCCCCGATTTCAAGACCAAAAGCGTAAGACCAACAACTTACCACGCTGAGTACAAGTCAGTCTTCATTTCAAAAGAGTTTGATAAACTACAACAGTTAGAGGACAACGTTGAGTACATCATCTCATTTGATGGAATAGCCCTAAACGTTTACAAAGAAACAATTTACAACCCCGTACTAAGCATCATTGGTGAGAGCCTATGAGTGAAGACATTGTGATCGGGTGTAAAATCAAAGGCAAAGACCTATTCAGACTCCTATTTAAAGACGTTGGCGTATTAATCTATGAGGGTAACGTGCTGAAGTTCATTGACCCCGAAACCATGGAAGTCAGAAAGTATGCTTTATGTAACCCCGCCTACATTGGCAAAGTAATCTTCCTCAGTAACGAATTCGGTTTAAAGCACTTGTTAGACCCGGCTGAAACATACGAGTTAGAATTCCATGAAGACTTGTTATCATTTCGCACATCAGACGGAAGAGTAGACTTAGTTATCGGCGGGCAAAGACTATAACCAACTATTTTTTATCTATTAAGGTATGGATTTTTGTCTGGTAACCGGTGAAGAGTTACATAAACTGATAACGGGTTATAGAGGGTACCTAGTTTTCGGAAAGTCAGAACTAATTTTTGTTGATGTAGACCATGAGAGGATAAGAAAAATAAGGAACTGTGAACCAACAGCGAAAAGGTTATACATCTTCTACAGTGACCAGTTCAGTAAAATCGAATTCGTACAAGAGGACAAAGTTTACCAGTTAGCATTTTCTGATGAAGGTAAAGTGATAATAACATCCTACCCCAAGAAGACTGAAGTAATAGAAATAGAAGGAGTTCTTATAACACCATAAGGTGATAATCATGTCACAAGAATACAGTTGTCTCGTAAAAGGGAAAGACTTGAAAAAAATAATAAAGTGCACGTACGGGGCATTAATAGTAAGAAAAGGAAAAATAATTTACTTCAACCCAACATTAGAAGTGATAACGGAAACTGAAGGATGCAAACCACCTAAAAGCGGGTTCCTTTTCGTATCGTATGACTTGAGTAGACTTAGAAAACTAGATGATGAGACGGTGTATGAGTTAGTGTATGACTCAACAAGTGAATTAGAGGTCAAAAACTACTACACGGGAGAAACAATAGAACTGATACCCGGGATCTTAGTCCAACTACCGTAACCTTTTTTTGATTCACCTCTTTTTTTAACTTATGTTACTAACCGGAAAAGAAATAAAACAGTTCTTCTCCTCAGCAAAAGGAGTTTTCATTGACAGAGGAGACAAGTACGTCTTTATAGATCTGGAAAACGATAGAGCAAACATAATTGACAAACCCGAAAGTGAAGTAAAACTAGACCAAACACCGAGAATTATCTACAGTAGAGTCTTTGATGCCGTGCAAACGTTAGAGGATGAGAAAAAATACAGAATGACTGTTGTCTTTAACGCAATCTTATTCGAGAATGAAGAAGGAGAAACCGATTTGGTGATAACGGGTGATAGGTATTAGAAGAAAAGGATGTGTTGTAAAAGGGAAAGACTTGAAAAGCCTAATCCACAGACCTAAAGGAGTACTAGTAGTAAAAGACAAAAACATGTACTTTGTAGGTGAGGATGACAAAATCGTGGTAGTGTTAAGAGACGTTTGTGATAAAGAGAAAAACTTAGTTTTCATCAGTGAAGAGTTTGACAAACTAAACGCATTAATTGATGATGAGGAGTATAACTTAGACTTCAAAAACGGTGCACTAGAAGTTTGGGAAAAGAACCATAAGATCGTAATCCTAGCCTTAATGGGAATTTTACTCTGAAGTTTGTCTTTCTCTGTAAGTCAAGTAAACGTACATTATGCCCATTGTTACAATTGTCAGAATTAAAGCATCCTTCCAGCCCAACTTTTTGTTGAAGAGAAGAAAAAGGTTGATAAAAAGGTCAACATCAAGTAAGTACTTAAGCAAATCCATAGGTTACACCGATACCTTAGTACTCTTTAAAGCCTTTAACAGTTTCTTACCCAAAAAGTACATCACGGCTAATGAAATTAGGGCGAAAATAACCAATGCAATTACTTTACCGGTGATTACCATACCTTACTCAATTTAAAAAACTACTCAACAATCAGCTTATCCGTCTTGTTGAAAGTATAAATCTCTTTGCGAATTGCATTAAGCACCTCCTCATCAGGTAACCCTTCATAGTCCTTAAGAACCTCATCAACATCACGTTTAAGCTTACCATAAACATCCAAAACAACATCATTAACCTTAGCCGGATAAAGTGTAGTCCTCAACCAACGATAAAGTGCTAATGAAACGTAAGGGTAAAGAAAGTAAACGTATTTCAAATCACTTTTTGAACCTAAGTACCCCCTCTTGTAAACATCAACGAGACCTATAATTTTAGCCAAAAGCTCAGCGTTTGAATTGTAACTAAAGTCAACGTTGTAAAGGTAGTAAGGAGAAGAAACCTCAGAACTGTGTTTGTAAACGTGAACCTTATCCTCATCAAAAATAAGCATAACAAACTTAGTGACAGCCGTTACGTTACCGCCGTAAAGGTATAGTAATTGAGACGTGACATAATCGGGTAAGTGTAAATAGTTATGCGTATTAACATAGCCAATCATAAACCTTTGACCGTTACATTCTAAGTAAAAAGGAGGATTAGTTATAACCTCACTCTCCCCACCTTCAGTCCTCTTGTAAACACGGTGACCGTAAAAAGTAGTATAGTTCTCAGAGTTAATTAAAACACCGGTATCGGTTGTGAGAAAGTTATAAGGGCTCAAACTTACGGATCCGATCTCAACCTCATAGTCAGCATCACATAAGTAAGCCTTTTTAGCATTCCTAATAATAACATTAAGCTCTGACCTAACGAGTTTCTCTACCTTCTTCAATAACATACCTTACCGTGAGTTAATTACCATAAAAATTTATAAACCTTAAAAGCGAATCATTCAGGGGGAACTATGAGTCTAAAATTCGTGGTAAGAAAAATAAGACTACCAAGAGACATGCCCCACGCAAAAACTAAAATACCTCCAACTTTAGAAAACGTGATAAAAAGCGTACTATCGTATTGCAACGCATTCCCTGACTTGTGTGTAATCGAACAAGTTGACCCCGATTACTCAAGTAAAAACGAATTAGTTTTCTACTTTGACACTGAAAAGTATAGGTTCTTTGATGTAGTCTCCCCAACAAGTCTGTTTTACGGCTTAAAGTACGGCAATGAAATGGATGTAATAAGACTATACTATGCAAATCTGGACATGAAAATGGAAACATTAATGGACGCTGAAGACTTGTTAAGACTGATGAACATAGAAGTTGAATACATAACATCATTTGTAGAAACAATGTATGAAAAAGTCAAAGGTGAAGAAAATGAGCAATAACGATAACATCAACCTATCCAACCTCCTTTACGAAAAACTAGTAGAGCTAGACGGTGATAAGTTTGACAACCAATGTATCCATGTTACAGACTTACTCAAAAACGAATACGAGGACAAACAAGAACAATCCGCATTAATACGCGGAAAACTTTACCATTACGCTATCGAATCATTACTAACTGAATTGCACATGGAAAGAAAAGTCACAGTGTTAGAAAAAGAGAAAACTAGAGAACTTGACTATGTTGTTAAAGGCAAAAAGTTCCACCTATGCTTTACACCTGATGTAATACTGATGATGAATAACAAAACCATACTGGTTGAAATAAAGAGCACCGTGAAAAGCCGTGATTATGCAATCCTACAGACCTCAATTTACAAGTACTTGTTAGAGAACTTCTTCAACAGAAAAATCGATCAATGCCTACTTTTGACCGGTGACCTACAGACCTATAAACTAATGTGTGACTCAGAAATAGGAAAACAACTTCTTGAATACAGACTAGGAAACAGTCTATTACTTTTCATGTAAGGTCTCTCCACGTTTTTTAGCTAAAAAACCTTTTAAACCTCCTTTTTTATTTTTTACACATGCAAAGAACTTTGATTATCAACAAAAAATCGGTTGGGATTGATGTCTTTTTCCCTAACTCTATTTTGCGTATCGGCAAAGTCAACATCCCTCAGAATGAAGAAAGAGAAGAATGCGAAAAGAAAATAGGTGTCTTTGACATTGAGTCTAACGGGCGTGAATTACTTTTCGGGTTTTTCAATGGAAACGAGTATAAGTACAAAATCATCAGAACAGCAAAAGACGCCTTAGAAGTACTCAATTGGTTAATGAGTGTAGACATCTCCTACTTTTACGGTGACTATGACATACCGGTAACATTCTCTCCATTCTTAGACATTACACACTTCAGCTCACTCAGAAAGAAAAACCTAGGCGATAACATTTACGTTATTAACGCGGATAAAACCTACATCATAACAAAACTAAAGAACATGTACAAACTTGAAAACGGTGAAAAAGAAAGCCTCTCAATCAACCTATTAACCTTTTACGCCGGAAGTTTATTTGACTCCTATACCTCATTTTACAGTATAATCAAACAGACATTCAAAGACAAAGCCTTTGATGAACAAACGTTAAAAGAGTGGAAAGCTGACAAACGCAAACGTGAAGACTTTGAAAAAGTTAACATGGATGACCCCGAAATCATAAAGTATAACCGCTTAGACGTAATCGCCACCTACCAGCTAGCCTTAATACTTGACAAAATCTTTCCTATGAAAGTAAAGTTAACATTACCCTCCACAGCGATCAGTTACATACTTGAAAACACCAAAAGCGATTACGTTTATTACTACTTCAAAGGAGAAAAGTACTATGGTTTACCCAACAATGACATTGTAATAACAGCACTAAAACAACTATACAAAGGAGGACTATTTGACTCAAACATGCTAGGTGTCTTTGACAAAGTTTACAAGTATGATGTCAACTCAATGTACCCCTTCATGATGACATGGTTACCGGAACTTGAGTTAGTAAGGATCAGTGATAACCCTAAAAGTTTTACAATTGATGACCCCATCCTAGACGGCACTTACTTCAATGAAGACGCTAAATACCTGAGAATTTACCACCTTTGTTACCATGACAACCCTAAGTTCATTGCCTCAAAAGAAAACCACATGTTATTAAGAGTCCAAGACTCATGCACCTCACTCTTTGACTTTGAAATGTACCGTGATGGTAAACCGATAATTAAGAACTTTGAAATGAAATACATGATCGAGTTCAGGATCACCAGAAAAAGAATTTTCAAAAGCATAATTGAGGAAATCTATAGTAAAAGATTAGCATTAAAGAAACAAAAGAACCCGTTTGAAAAAGTGTATAAATTGATTATGAACAGCTCTTACGGAAAGTTCGGCGAAAGAATCCTAACAACCAATAGTAAGTTTAAGAATGTTGTTTACGCATCAATGATTACAGCCCTAGGTAGAACATACATTCAATCCTCAGACCCCAACGCGATCGGCTATCTCACTGACTCGATCTTTACTACAAAACCCTTAAAACAATCAATTGTAGGTGATGCGTTAGGACAATTTAAATTAGAAGGAGAAGGAAAATTATACATTATCGGCAATGGATTGTACGTCTTAGATGACCCTGAGGAAAAGATGGTAAAGTTCCGCGGGTTTAAGTTTGAAAAAGAAGAAGACGCGGAAAAAGTCATAAAGTACATTGCTGAAAACCTAACTAAAGGTCAAATCGTAAGAGTTAGTGTTGAAACCCCTATAATGATCAAAAACATTTATACATTAAGAGTACTTGACACGGATGAAGTAAAAATTGGCGTACTAGGCAATCAAACAAAAGTCCTCTCACCGCTAAACGCAAAGCAAAAATACGTTTATGAAAACGGTACATGGGTTGGTCACATGTTCAAAGACGGAAAAGAGGCAAAAGAATACAAAAAAGAACTGAAGAAAACCCTAGACAAAATTGAACCTATAGACTTAAAAACTGTGATTGAGAGTTATAAGTGAGGGGTTTTTATGCAAAGCAAAAACCTAGGTACTCTCTTAAAAGAGAAAATAATTGAAACCTACCCCGAATACATCCAACAGTTCCCTAACTACAAAAAAGCATTAGACATCATGGAATTAGTAATGAATGAGGTAAAACCACAAAAAGCCTTAACCATTAGCTCATTTGATGAGGAAATAAAGAAAGCAATCCAGACCCCACCCGAATTGATTATTGAAATTATACCTCAAAAAGAACCAACCCTCTTAGCATGGAACAGTGATTATTACTTTGACAACTACTATCTATTACAAGATTTTCGTTATAAAGACCGCAAAATCATTACAGCATTAGAACTTTTAGCAAACGCATCAGCATACCTTAAACTCTTCTTCAGTGCTAGACTCCACTTAATCCTTTACAACATGACTGATTATTACAACTTACCGATTGTAGACGCCCTTAAACTAAAACAAACCTTTCCTATAACTCAATTAATGAATAGAATAAGGAGTTATTATCAAATCCCCTCCATTAAGCTTAAAGACATTGAGCCGTTAACTGAGGATTTAGAAGACATGAAAAGTAAAGTTAAAGAAGACCCAAACAACAAAGAAGTAAAAAAGTATGAGGCACAAATTAACGAGTTTGAACAGAAGAGCGGAATCAAACTAACAACTGAGGAAAAAATAGAGTTCATTGCGGAAAAGTTACTAGACGAATTGATAGGAGAAGACTATGATGAAATTGAAAGTTAAGGTGAGACAATGGTAAACTTAGCTGAACTATTCGCAATTTACGCTATCGGGCAAAGCCTCTTTACAATCTTTTCAATCTTTATACTTCAAAAACAAATCAACAGCTTAGAGGAGTTAATTGAGGCAATAATCAAACAAATGTACAAACGTGAAGAAAAGAAGTGAGACCATGAACCTATTAGAACTTGTACTTGTAATGATTTCATTTTACGCATTGTTTGATGGAATCAATGATGCTTTATAAGATAAAGAAATTGAAAAGTTAAAAAAGAAAGTTGAAGAACTTGAAAGAAAAAGGGATAAAGAATGATCGGCACCGTAATTGTCCTCTGGATCCTAGCCATCTATACAGCCGTACTAGGTGTTGAATTGAAAAGTCTTGAGGAAGATTATCAGGAATTGAAAAAACTTTTATTAGAAAAAAAGGTAATTGATAAAGGGGAAAACGAATGACTGACCTCCTAATTTTTGAGGGACTGGATGGCACCGGAAAAACAACAACCGCATCTAAGTTAATCCAATTCAGTACAGCCGATCTACCAATCCATTACATTTACTTCCCTAAACTTGAAACAGAACAACAAACCTATGACTACTTCTATGACCTAACGTACTCGTTTAAGTACTTGAAAGGGTTAGTGATAATGGATAGATCAATTCTTTCAACCTATGCTTACGGTCTCGATACAACTGACAGATTAAGAATGTTTGACCTAGTTCTTGACTACAACCCCATCATTGTTTACTTTGATAAAGTTTATGACAAGTCTAAGTTACCACCCGATTATAACAGAGTAAAGCAAAGGTACAACAAAGGGTTGGACTTCATACAAGAATGGAGTGGAATACCCGTAATACTCTCTGATGCTGAAACATTTACAAAATACGTGAACAGTTTAGAAAAACTTCAAAAGTTACTTAAAACCAAACGATTGCCCTAATGAAAAGTTTTTTGTAATACTATGCCTTAGATTAAAAAGGTGTTTTGAATTTCAAAAAATTGAATACCCTCAAGTAACGTATGCCGTAAAAGTACGTGAAGGGCAAAGTCAATACAACTTTTTTCTTTCAGACGTATGAAACAGTAAAAGACGTTACATTTTTTGTGAGACAATGAAATCAATGGGGTTCAGACGTTACATGTGTTCAGAGAAAAATTCAATGCCCGAATGATAAATTAGGGAGAAAGGGGAAAAGTGTCTAGGGAAAACGCGTTAGAAAAATTCAATTAATGTAAAAGACCGCCACCCGAATACGGGGGGGAGGGGACACCCCGGGTCTCGTATAGGGTACGTACCAAGAAAAGAACCCTTAATTTCGCATTTGTAATACAATCAGACCTAAACCCTTTTTAACACTCTTTTTCTTTTTATTTTTAAAATAGGAATAAGGTAGGGAGTCAAAACTGGTATCCACTCAAGTTACTGGTGACCTCACCCACCGTAAGCTTTTTAAATTCTTACCCCCTAATTTTTCATGTATGTTAACCCGCTCACTAACCTATCCGTTTGACTATGATTTCGTTTACCTTCCTGATGTAGAGAATGAGTGTGCATTTAGCCGTATTATTTTTAGCTTACTCAGTGAAGGATTAGCCTATGCCACCACCCTCCCT